>Ga0181521_10000451_pt1 | contig 50053 bp, 40 predicted proteins | sample PEATcosm2014_Bin_32_FD_119764 | JGI IMG/M metagenome (GOLD analysis project Ga0181521, IMG submission 119764) | Peatland microbial communities from MTU Mesocosm Facility, Houghton, MI, USA - PEATcosm2014_Bin02_60_metaG | ecosystem: Environmental > Terrestrial > Soil > Wetlands > Peat | place... | reverse complement strand
GCCGCCCGTGCCCTCACTCCCCAGCGACGTCAGGTTGCATCGGATAACCGCCGTCGCTGTCGGCCACCCAGATTTCGTCGGTGCCCGATCGCTGGCCAGCGGACGAGTGCGCCAACTGACGGATCCCAAACCATACGCTGGAGGCCTGGTGGAATGGTCGCCGGACAAGGCGTGTTTTCAAGATGATGTCCGGTCATTCGAAAGTCATGTGAATTTCCGGTCGATTCCATTGACGGAAAAGGGTATACTCGATACACTCCAGCGATCGCGGGTGTCCGAGGCGGGGTGTCCGAGGCTGTCAACGGCCCGGTAGCCCGGCGGATTGCGGGGGATTCAATGATTGGGGGGAATTTCAATGTTCAAACGCCGTCTATCCGTGCGCTTCGCTGCCGGATTCTTGCTGCTCGCTGGAGCCACCGCCGTCATGGCCCAGCAGCCCAACCTCGACTTCTACCGAATCACGTTCACGAAATCCAAGCCAAACAAAGCGACCGAATACGAAGCGTTCTTGAAGCAGAATCTGTTGCCGGTGGAGCAGGCCGCCATACACCCGGGCGGGATGCGCGTCTGGGCCCTCAATCGCGTCTGGGTGCCTACCGGCGCCGAGGCGGACCACAACTTTATCCAGATCTTCGCCTACGAGAAGTGGGCCGATATGGAACCGGCCGCCGACACGCCGGCTCCTATTCTGGCAGCGTTCAAAAAATTAGGCTTTGCGACTCCCGCGGCTTACACCGAGAAAGCCTCCGCCCTCGGCGAGAGTGTGAATAGCCGGATCATTCACCGCGTCGCCGGCAGCGAGCGCACTCCACAAGCCACACCGAAAGTCGACGACTGGGTGGTCATCAACTATTTGAAGACAGACCCCGGGAAGGCGCAGACTTTCGTCAACGCGTGGAAGGCATCGCTACCAGTGTCCGAAGAGCTGATCAAACAGGGGCGCGAGAAGTTTGTCAGCTTATGGGCGGTAATGGGCTCCGGCGAGGCCGACGAATTCAACTTTATCCGCTTTCTGGGATATTCCTCCTTTAAGGACATCTCCAACCCCGATGTGCCCACCCGCGCCGACATCGCCGAAAAGCTGTTTCCCGGAAAGGGACAGCAAATGGACACGGACCTGTCATCCTCGCGCCACCTGGTGCGCCAGGAAATCGTCCGCATCCGGCTGCGAACCGAGCAGTGAACCGAAGCGGCTCTCCGGCCGCTCACAGAGGAAAAAGGATAACCATGACCGCATCGATCGAACCGAAACTCCGCCATGTCGCTCTTGGCGGAATCATCGCGATTCTCGCGGCTTCCGCGATCGTCGCGCAACCCCCTGCCAACACCCCGCATTACATCGGCCTGACGTATATCCAGACGCTACCGGGTAAAGCCGCAGATTACCGCAAGTTCCTGGAAACCGATGCTGTGAAATTGGCACAGGCCGGCGTCGACGACGGAGGCGCGGACGCCGTCTACATGCTGCGCCTTACCGCGCCCTATACTACCGGCTCCGACTACGACTATGCCCAGGTGGTGTGGTACAAAGACAAGCCTCCGCTCGCGACGACTCCACGCAGCGTTTGGGAGGCGCGCGCCAAGAAGGCAGGCTTTGCCAATTATCAGGAATTCCTGGACAAGCGGAACGCGCTTTCGAAAGCCGTCCGGAGCGCCTGGCGCACCTCAATCGCGCACGTCGGCGACCTGCACGTGGGCAATTACACCCGCGCCGTCAGCGTCAAGGTCGATCCCGAGTACCGCACCGATGTGTTGCGCTTCATCGAAACTTATACCATGTCGATCGCGCAGAGCCGCATGTCGGCGGGCCAGTCGGCCAACTTCGGACTGAGCCGCCCGGCCGCCCTCACTACTTCTGACGACGAGGCAGGCTACTCGTTCAGCGTTGCCGAGTCATTCAAGGACAGCGATGCGCTGCTGAGCGGTCCCGGCGCCATGACTCCGGAAAGGTTCAGCAAGATCTTTCCCGGCAAGAACTACGCAACTTATATTAATGAGCAGGCGCGCCTCGCTCCGCATCGCCACAACGTGACCACGAGGATCTCCGAGGTGGTGACGCTGGTCGGAAAACTGCCCGTCGTAACTCCGGCTCCGGTAACTCCGTAGGTTGCTGAGAAAGGGTTAGCCACAGATGAACACGGATGGACACAGATCAGAAACAAGCAGTTATCCACGTCCGTCTGTGGCCGAAAAAATCGGTAGAGGATTTCGTAACACTTCGGAGTCGGCGCGAGGAAGGTCTAACGGACTTCGAGATTATTTCACAGGCTCTCGCGGTCGCGGCGCATCATTTCCCGCCGCGCCAGCAGCTCCGTCACCTTGGTCATCAGTACTTGGGAATTGATCGGCTTGTCGAACACCGCACTTGCCCCGATTAGTTTGGCAACGCTCAGGAAGTGTCCCCCGAACGCGCCGGAAATGGCGATGATCGGAAGATCCGGCTCCATACGGCACAGGGTCTGGATGGTTTCGATCCCCTCCTGTTCCGGCATCACGATATCCGTGATCACCAGGTCCACCAGTTCAGCGGCCGCTACCTCGACGGCTTCCCGTCCGTTTGCCGCCTCGATCACGGTATGCCCGCTAGTCTCGAGGACCTCTCGCAGGAACGACCGCACTCCCGCGTCGTCGTCCACCACCAGAATGCGGGCAGGCGTGACCGGAGGCGCCAACACCTCGCGAATCTTCGCGGCCAGTTCCTCGGGCTGGAACGGCTTTTGAATAAAATGCACACCATCGCCCGGGACCGCGCGAGCGATGAGGCCCATGCCGCTGTACCCGGACATGAAGACGGCTTTGATGTCCGGGCGCAATTTTGCCAGCCGCTCCACCAGTTCCTGCCCGCCGATTCGCGGCATCGTCACGTCCGTCAGCACCAGTTCGATGCGCCCCGTCTCCTGTTCGCAGATCATCAACGCCTCGCCCGCGTTGGCCGCCGGTATCACGCTGTATCCGTACGCCTCCAGCGCCTCGGCGGCGAAATTGCGAACCTCGGCCTGGTCCTCTACCACCAGAATGGTTTCCTTCCCGCGCAGGTTCGACGGCGTCACCTGCTTCTCCGGCGGGAATGCGGCATCGGCCGGCACCGGCAGACAAATCTCGAATGTCGTTCCGCGTCCCACCTCGCTCGCAACGCTGATATGGCCTCCGCTCTGCGCCACGATCCCCTGAACCGTCGACAAGCCAAGCCCGGTTCCGTGCCCCACCTCTTTTGTAGTGAAGAACGGCTCGAACATGCGCTGCTGCGTGACTTCGTCCATCCCCACTCCCGTGTCGCTCACCGCCAGCACGGCGTAACGGCCCGGGCGCACCTCCGGATGAAATCTGGCATAATCCTCATCGCGCTGCGCAAACCCCGTCCCAATCAGCAACTGGCCGCCGTGCGGCATCGCGTCCCGGGAATTCACGGCGAGATTCAGCAGCACCTGTTCCAATTGGTGCGGATCGGCGTGAACCGCGACGCCTCCCTCCCGGAGCGCCAGGCGGACCTCTACGTCATCGCCCACCAGGCTCCGCAACATCCCTTCGAGATCCTTCACTACCAGGTTGAGATCGAGCACCCGGGGCTGCAGAATCTGTTTGCGGCTGAGAGCCAGTAGCTGGCGGGTCAACGCGGCGGCGCGCTCGCCGGCCTTGTGGATTTCCTCCAGGTGCCTGCCTGATGGACCATCGGAACCGGTTTGCCGGAGAGCCATTCTGCTGTAGCCGATAATCACCGTCAACAGGTTGTTAAAATCGTGCGCCACCCCGCCCGCCAGTTGTCCGATGGCCTGGATTTTCTGCGATTGGCGGAGTTGCTCCTCCAGGTGGAACTGTTCGGTCAGGTCGATTCCGACCCCCCATCGCGTCCAGCCGGCGATGGGCTGATTGGAGACGCGGCACCAGCGCACCGCTCGCACCTCCCCGTCCTTGCGGGTGATCCGCCACGGCTCCATCGGCGACGAAGGCAGCAATCTTGCCGCCCACGCGAGTGCCCGTTCCTTCGGCTCGGGAAACAACCGTTCGAACGCCGCCGAATTGCCGATCATTTCGCCGGCGCTGTACCCCGTTACGCGTTCGCACTCGCGATTCCAGGAGACCGGGCGCCCAGCCTCATCGAATGCCGCGATCATCACCGGCAGAGCTTCCATGATGCGAAGCAGCCGCGCTTCATTCTGTCGCAGTGCGTCCTGCGCGGCCCTGCGTTCGGTGAGGTCGATGAACACCACCAGGGAATAATTTCCATGCCGGCACAAATGGACTTCCACGAATCGCACCGACCCATCCCGGCAGGTAACCAGAGCATCCATCGGTCCGAACGTTGTCCGGCCGGCGCGATCGGCGGCTTCCACCGCGCGCCTCCAGGCTTCCCGGATCTCCTGCCGGTACGTCGGGTCCGGATAGGCGCACATTTCCCAGGACGCCATGTCGTGCGTCTGCGCCCGCGTGTACCCGAACAAATCGGTGAAGCGCTGATTCAGCAGAACGATCTGTTGCCGGTCGACGGCTACGAGCATGGGGACCGGAGAGCCTTCCACCAGGCCGCGGAACCTCTCCTCGCTTTCGCGCAGCGCATCCTCGGTTTTCTTCCGCGCCGTGACATCCGAAACGCTGACGATGACGCCGACGATTTCGCCTGTGGAATTGCGCAAAGGGCCGACGGTTTGCGATGACCATCCCTTGCGCCCGTGCTCGGGAACGTCGAACGGAAAGTCCGGCGAGGTCACGGTTTCGCCCTGCAACGCCCGATGCCACAATTGCTCGGCTCCGGCCGGCTTCAGGAAGGGGAATAGCTCGAACGGATGTTTGCCCAGCACCTCGTCCGCCCGCAGCCCGCTGATCTCCTCCATTTTCGGGTTCCAGGCAACGTACCGGAGGTCGCGATTCATGACCAGAAATCCCACCTGGGTGCTGTTGAAGACGTCATGGTTGAGCTGGTTGGCGTCCAATAGAGCTTGTGCGGAAGCCCTGAGTGCCGGCGCCACCCGGACGACCGTCAGCAATCTCGAATCGGGCAATTGCCGCATGGAAATCTCGGCCGGAAAGGCCGAACCATCCTTGCGATGGCAAACTCCGGGCTCCGTGGCGCCGGGCAGCAGAACGCTTAAAGGGCGGCCGGCCAGCTCTGCGCGCGAATAGCCGAACAGCGCTTCCGCCTGTGCATTCGCCGCACACACGTCGCCGTGCGCGCTGATGACAAGGGCGTCCGGATGCAACTCGAAGCTGGCTTCATAGAGTTTCGAATCGTTCACTCCTGAACACTCTATCAGAAAATCAAAAACTGCATTTTGTGTTTACGCGGAATGCGCCATTCGCGCTCGCGCCGTTACCCGGGAGAATTCGACCAGGCGATCCGGTTGTGGGACCTTGAGCCTTGAGGCCATTGGTCACGAGAAATTCGATTGGTAGAAGTCCAGTTTCCGGGAACCCCGTGTTTTGTCAGTTATCGGACAAGTCGATGCTTGAGGGCCGATCAGCACTGGGCTGGCTGCCGATGTTACGAGGCTTCCGTATCAACCTGATTGGCGCGGAGATGCCGCCCCCAATTTAAACAAACGCGAGGATCTCGCCAATAGATAGTCTGGTTCGAGAAACATTGAAAGCAGGAATGGGGTCAGGGTCCTGCTTGCGCCAGCAGCCCGAGGCAAGCCGCGATCCTGATCAACCGCGATTAGCGAAAGTGATCGAGTTCGAGTCTGCACGCGGCGGGGCGGCGTAACGTCATAGTGATTGATGAATCGATGTGCCGCCGTGCTCTTGCTCGCGGTTTCTGCTGCGATGGCGCAGGAGCCACGATTTGACGTCGCGTCTGCGAAGGCCCTGCCAGGCCCACCGAAGGCGGCCAGCGGCATTGAGGCCCACCCCACTGGTCTTCGGATGAGTGGGTTTCCTTTGGGGGCCATTATCCGCTGGGCCTATGGCTTCCACCCTTACCAACAGGGGTTCGAAATTAGCGGACCCTCGTGGTTAGATCCGGGCCTGGGCTGTGTCTGGTACGACATCGAGGGAAAGACGGAGCAGCCGGTATCGGTCGAACAGCTTCGGTGGATGCTGCGGACACTACTGGCCGATAGATTCAAGCTTTCCCTTCATCGTGAGCACAAGGAAATGACGGTCTGCGTGATATCGACCGCGAAGAGCGGCCCGAAACTGAGATCGTCCGAGGAGGGAGAAATGAGAGTCTCCCCGGAAGGCAGTGTGCTCCATTTCCGAGGTGCTCTCCTATCTCGCTTGGACGAGTGGTTGTATGCGTGGGTGCCGTACCTGATCCTGGATGAGACGGGCCTCACGGGTCGCTTCGATTTCGACCTGAATTACGAACGCTACATGGAGGCCTATTCCATGCTTGGTCCAGAGGGACGTGTGGACGGCACTCCCGCCGTCAACAAGGCCCTCGAACCGCTCGGTCTGAAGGCCGAATTGAAGCGTCGCTCCGTGGAGATTCTGGTCGTCGACCACGTCGAGAAGATGCCCACTGCGAACTAAGCCATTCTTTAGCCCGAGCAACCGCTACGCTGCCACCGATTGGCTGCTGGAAGTCGACGCATTCAAACGGCTTAACTGTTGAGAGGAACGATATGTGGGCTTCCCGTCCATTTCGGGAATTTATAGCGGCATAAGCATCGCAAATGGACGAGATCCCCGTCTCTTGTCCAGAACCGCCATTGCCGGGCTGTAGCGAGGCCGAGGCCCCCACGACCAAAATAACTTCCAGGTGCGCCGTAATGCGGCCGGAACCGACGGGCTCGCCTCTCCTTCCCAAGTTAGCCATTGGCGTCCCGAGCTATACTGCCACCTTAATGGCCACTTTTCTGGAGCGATATCGAGCCGGCGACCGTGTCGCAGTATGGGATGAGCTTGTGGCGCTTGGCGAAGGGGTCCGCCACAAGCGCTACTGCGCCGACGCGGTTGCTGTCGCTGCGGAGACGATGCACCGGGCACGGCACAACGTGGAACTTCTCATTCAGCGCCTGGATGGGATGGGATACCGCTTTGTCACCATGGAGGCCAGGGACCGCTACGAACGCCAAGCGCTCAAGCGGTATCTGCGGACGAAGCAGATGCTTGCACTGAAGCTTCACCCCGGCGATATGACGATTGTCTCAGACTCCAAAGAAAGGCGCTCGGAGTTGGAGGCCGCCGCAGTCAAGCTAGCCGACAAAGCGTCGCGTGGGAAACCGCCCCTGAAGAACCGCGATGTCCTCGACCGGCCCACCAAGCGAACCGCCCAGCAACTCTACAAGTTGGAGAAGATGGCCGGCGGGCCGTTGCCGTTGTCGTTACGAGCGTGGTACGAGCAGGTTGGGGCAGTTTCGCTGCTAGGATATACAGGCACCTTGCTTTCCGGCAAGGACGTGCCGTCGGGTGGGCCCGACCCACTGATCATCTATTCCCAGGACCTGGCGCTGCAGATGATGAAAGAGGATTGGGACGAGCGGGAGGATTCGGCATGGTGGCAACATGGGAGAATCCGGCTCCCACTGGCTCCAGATCGTGTGTTCAAGGCAGGTGGCGGCGGTTGCGGGCCGTATGAGATGGTGATTCCTAATCTGTGTGCCGACGGGATCTTCGAAGACGGGAATAAGCGGACCTTCGTGAATTATCTTCGGAACGTCTTTGAGTGCGGTGGCTTTCCCGGCTGGAAGCACAAGAAGCAGACACATGAAATCGTTGCGAAACTGACCGGAGGATTGCTGCCCCTTTAAGACGCAGGCCCGCCGCCGTCTTGGCGTGGTGCTGGTCGCACTCAATGTGGCCGATTTCGTCTCAGAACGGTTTGTCGGCAACCCGGAAGTTATCCAAGATTTGAGTTGGCCGGCAGTCGCCCCTCGTTGAACTGGAGGGTGGCGAAGTCACTCTCCACAACCTCAGTTTCCCATAACTCCCGATAGGTGGACTTTGCGGACTTCATTCCACAAAGAAGTTTCTGCAGGATGCGGCAAGGACCGGTTCTGTCCGATATCCGCGTGTTCCTACCGGAATCCGCGTCACAATCTGCGAAAGCTCGGGAGCGGCGTCTCGGCCCACGACACGAGTAAGTGGATGGCTCCATCGTCGCCGCGGTGTTGCCGCATCATTCCGATCATCGACGCAAGGTTCCGCAGACTGTCCTCAAGGAAGTGCCCCGCTCGATTCGGGAGCGGAGGCCGCGGTGGGGCAGGCCCGCGGTCGGGACCAGTGACCTCTTCCAACTGCTTGAAGATGTCCTGTGCTGAAAGCCCCCGGTAGTGGCCGTCCCGGGCTAGTCGACCTGCCTGGAGATGAGCGTTCACATCCGCAGTCAGGCGGTCGAAGCTGCAGAGGGTGTCAGGCCCAGCGAAGCCGCCGTCCAGGAAAAAGACTCCGTCGAGCGTCAACGTCACGGATTTCAACGGACCTTGCGAACGACCTGAACCTGCGCCAACGCTGAACCATCCGCCCTTCCAGATTTCTTCCGGCTGGGGCAGCCGTACGTCGGTATTGCTGCCCAACAGGCTGTTGCCGCGAATGCCGCGCTTCGATCCAGGCAGGATCACGTGCCAGTAGTCGTAGAGTTTGCGGATGCGTTCCTCCAAGCCGAACGGTGCCAGCACTGAAGGCACGCTCGCGGTGGAGACTCGTGACCCCATTGGCCGACCAGCCTCCGGTTCTAATTTCCAAATCCACGAAGGTGCTGCAATCGCAGTTTGCGACCGGTTGCATAAGATCATCGTGGGTTCATCGGGATCTTCGAGTCTTAGTTGGGGCGGCGATCCGGCGACGGGGTTGGTGAGACGTTTCTGGATGTCGGCAAGCAGACCAGCGTATTCGGGTGACGAAGGAGGTACCAGCACCACGCCATATCGCGACAGGCCTTCACACCGATATTCCATACCGATATCTCAACACCGCGGCGCAAGGAACGCAAACCACCCCGGCTTTCAGCAGTGGTTGTTCCTCGAAAGTGGCCTTTCCTTCCGTTACGATTTCTGTCGGCGCACCGCCCGTGGCCTTTTCCGACGCCCCGTCTTTGTCCTCTGTCTTGACGAGGACCCATCTCGGGTCACGGCTGGCCGTCAGGTTCGGTGTCCCCAAGTCGCCCGAAGTACTCGAATGCCTGGGCGCACCATACGGGCTCGGCTGCGAGCCAAGCACCCAGGACCCAGTCGCGTCCAAGATCGCGATGGGTATTCATTTCGCCCCCATATGTGTATCGCACTGAAATCCGCGCTCCGCGGCTTATGGCGACCTCGACAAGAGGAGTGGGCAAGCGCAGCCCATATCCCGTCCCCAGCGCCATTACGAAGATCGTTCCGTTCTCAGGATGCAGCAATACCGGGGTGGAATGGACAACACTTCTGCAATCCTTTGGGAGGGATCCTCCGAGTTCATCCCAAATGCGCTGTACAACATCAGGGTGCGCTCCCAATCTGGTATAGGGGTCCTCTACTTCTCCCGGTCCGACGACTGTGGGTAGCGGAGCGCGATTTCGGTGAAGCGGCCGAGTCAGATAGGCCAGAACGATACGGTTCCGTGGGGTGTCTACGTTCATTGTGCCCGTCGTGAGTATTCCAGTTGCACAGCGGCGTCACATACCTCAGCGGCCACGGTGCTCGCGACCCCATCAGAACTAGCGTCAGTCGGGCCGCGTTAGCCATCGTATCAGCGCGCGGGGAACTTTGGGAATGATATGTGGGCATATCGGAAACTGACTTCCGGCGGTCCGCCCGACCCCTAGCCCGACACACCTATCTGCTCATTCCTGAGACGCCGCGGAAGGAAATGGGCGAGCCATGGCAGACCATTCTCATCCGGCGTGCAGCACTTTGTGCTGGCTCACGCCCTCGCCATCGGTGCTCTGCAAACGGCTGAATATCAGCGACGAGAGCGCCGTGAATATCCCCAGCGCGATGAATGCCTCGTGAATGCCACGTATGAAAACCGGCGGGTTGGATCTCACGGTAGCAGGCAAAAAGACAGCCGTAGCCAGGCCCGCGATAGCGATGCCGAAGCTCATCGACATTTGCTGTACCGTGCTTGCGATCGAGTTGGCGCTGCTCGCCAACTCATCCGGGATATCGGCATATACCAGCGTGTTCATGCTGGTATACTGCACCGAGGTGAATCCGCCATAGCAGAATGCCAGCAGCAGAATTTCCCAAACCGGCGTGTGAAGGCCGATGGTGGCAAACAGAATCAAAAGACCGCCGATCATGACCGTGTTTGAAATCAACACGCCCCGGTACCCGATCCGGCTCAGGAGCCGGGGCATCACCATCTTCACGGTCATCGATGCTGCAGCCTGTGGCATGATCAACAACCCCGATTGCACCGGCGTGTAGCCGAGCCCGACCTGGTACAGAAGCGGCAGCAGGAAGGGGACGCCGCCAATTCCCAGCCGGGTAAAGAAACTTCCCGCCGCCGACGTTCGGAACGTGCGGATGCCAAACAGCTTCAAATTCAACAGCGGAAACTGCTCGTGCGTACCGTGCATTCCGTAGGCCGCAATCAGGGCAAGCGAAATGGCGAGCAATCCGCCAATCTCCACCGGGCTCAGCATATGCTCCCCGAAGACTTCCAGCACGTAGGAAAGCAGGGCAATCCCCGACCCGAACAAGATCAGGCCAATGACGTCGAGCGGGCGCGGCTTTCTTTCCCGGTAATCCGGCAAGTGCAGATAGACCAGAATCAACCCGGCGATGCCGATCGGTATGTTGACAAAGAAAATATAGCGCCAATGTAGATAACGTATGATCAATCCGCCGGCAACCGGTCCCAGCATCGGGCCGACCAGGGCGGGAATGGTGACGAAGCTCATGGTCCGGATCAGTTCCGATTTGTCGAATGCCCGCACCAGGGTCAGGCGCCCGACCGGGACCATCATGGCGCCGCCGAAGCCTTGCAGCACGCGGCAAGCCACCAGGAGATGAATGTTTGTGCAAAGCCCGCAAAGAAGTGAGCCCAGAGTGAACATCCCAATCGCCGAAGCAAACACCCGCCGCGTGCCAAACCGGTCTGCCATCCACCCGCTGATCGGGATAAAGACGGCAAGCGCCAATGTATAGCTCGCCAGCACCGCTTTCATGCTCAGGACCGACACACCCAGGGCGTGGGAGACCGCCGGGACCGCGGTATTCAGAATCGTGGTGTCGAGTTGTTCCATGAAGAACGCCACCGCCACCAGCCACGGCAGCAACTTCTTGCTGCTGGTGGATGGAGAAGGGGAGTTGGATAGGCGCGCGGCGTCGTCAACGGGGTTTGCGGAACTCATGAGGCCTCATTGTATTTGAGATTGACAGATGCGGCTTCGGTGCAAGAGATACCGGACCGCAATCTGCGTCTTTGAAACACCGGTCCGTCCGCAAAATCACAGTTTGCAGGGAGGCCGGGCAACTTTCTGCAAGCGCGAGGAGGAACGCGAAATCCGCCGATTGCGGTCGTGGGGTTATCGGAGGGCGCCAAGTGCACGCGGCGCCCCTTTCTAGCGCACGTTCACTGCACCCACAAGGGTAGGCGACCGGCTATCCTACTAAATGCGGTCAACGCGCCGCTTCCCTCAGTGCGTACGCCACGACCGTCATCCCGCTCGTCCCCTCCGCGGCCAGCGCGTCGACCAGCGCATTCTCGAGTCCCTCGGGATCGATCTCCACCGCGCACTCCACCATCTGTTCTTCGGTAGCGCCGTCATAGCACAGTTCGCAGGCTCCCAGCGTCGCTTCGCCGATCTGTGTGACCGGCCCGAAGGTGCGGCACGTGATGGGACGCGCCTCGTACAGATCGCAATAGCCAGTCGCGGGGTCGAGCGCGGGGCAGGGAAGATCGTCGAGGGAATCCGGCAGCGCATGCTCATCCCACAACAGGCCCGATGCGGTATCGCCGGGAAATACGGGTGCGGCGGCGGCGGCATACGCCTCCGCCCGGGAGCGCACCGCCGTCGCGCGAGCCGGATCGGCCGCCGCCAGCGCCTCGAGTCCGGCCCGCAGGCGGCGGGCATCCAGTTGCGTGATCCCAAACGGGCCGATGCAGCATTGCGTGCATCCCGGACGGCACGCGAGCCACGCGCCGCTGCGCCGAGCTGCTTCCGCCATGCTCTCGCCGATCGCGTCCAGCAGCCGCCGGTCGCCGATTTCGATTTGGACGAGTGTTCCCATGCGAGAGCCAGTTGCTATTTTCCCAATTTTCGAGTCCACGGGGCGAGCGCCGGTTTTTCACTTGCACCAAGGATTTGGACCGGCCAGCTTCTAAGTGAACCAAAGGATCTAATTCATGCCAAATCTCGGCCCTACGATCCCGGCGCTGACTGGCCCGGCCGCACATTAACAAATGGTACCCGAATTTACCCGAATTGTCGTTCCGATCTTACTCAGTTTCAGCTTGGCTTCCTCTCGAGGGCGGGCGGACACTCGCTGCGATTAGTTTGATACATCGCGCCCTGCCGGGTGCGCGGCGCAGTTGACGGGGAATTACCTGCGGTGTAGGCCTGGGTTAGAGAGACGTTTGTGTAGCGATTCAGGGAGATAAGTGTCTGTGATGCCCTTACCTTGATGCGGGCCGGCTTCATCGGAGGAGCCGAATACTTTGCCCTCGTCCCGGAAACGTCGGAATTGGACCGGCTAACGCAATTAGATATTCCGCCTCGCTACGGCCGGGGTGAGGAGGCCACGGACCACGTCACCCTCCGGAGCCGCTCGCGCCACGCGAATGGTGACGCCTCCGGCAGCGGCGGCCGAAGCTAACGTCGTTTCATGCCGTGCGGGATGCGACCGGGGCGGCCGAATCCAAGCGAGGAGGAAGAACAGGCCCGGCTATCCGAACAATACCGCCATCTCCGTTACGAGCTCCGGCAACGTCGGGATCGGGACGACGCTGCCGGTCAAAGTCAGCTTGTGACTCCCACGCAGAAACGTGTGGTCCCGGACTGCGGCCTCAGAGCACTTCCCATTGCTCGCGGTAATCCCGCCTTGGCGAGGAATTCCTTCACGCAATATCTCTCGCTTACCCGCCTGCGAATCCGCAACATCACCCACGAGATCCCGTTTTGGGCCATCGTCGGACTGCTGATTGTTTTCGCCGTGAATAGCGGTCAGTTCGCCGGAAAAGTCGGCGGCTTCACCCAGCCGCACGCCGACTCTGTGAAGCGCGCCAACTTCCTGATTCGCACCACTACGGATTCCGCCGCCGTGCTGCCGGCGGCGAGGCAGGCGATCCGGCGCATGGACGCCTCGCTGCCGATCTCGTACGCGCAGACCCTCGCAGAGAAGATGGTGCCTTGGACGGCGCAGGACCGCATTACCGCGCAGGTCGCGTGGTTTTCGGCATTAGCGCGCTGGTGCTCGGCGCCATCGGTTTGTATGGCGTGCTCTCGTACAACGTCGCTCGCCGCCGCAGCGAGATCGCCATCCGAATCGCCTTGGGCGCCCAACCCGGCCGCGTCATCCAGATGGTCCTCGGTGAGACGGCCGTACTCGTCATTGCCGGAATCGCGATCGGAGGCGGGCGGACCTATGCCGCGTCCCGTTGGATCGCCAGCCAGCTCTTTGGCATTGCCCCGCAGGACCCGCTGGTTTTAACTATCGCCGCCGCGTTGCTGCTAAGCGCTGCGCCAGGAAGGAGCACCGCGAAACTCGGTAAGGTGCCATAATCCTTCCATGAGCCCTAAACCGCAGACTTACGATTTTGCTTCGCAGCTCCTGGGCAGCCAGGATTTCTTCAATCGTTCCACGCGAATCCTGGAGGAAGGCGACTCGCAGTTCGCTCCCTACGAGGGCATGATGACGGTGGCGCAGCAAGTGGCCCACGCGGCGCAGACCCTGGATTGGTTTATCCAGGGCGCTACTCGTCCGGAGGGATTCGATTTCGATTTTGCCAAACACGCCAAAGAGACTGCGGCGGTGACGTCGCTGGCCGCTGCGCGCGCGTGGCTGGACAAGGCATACGCCAACGCGGTGGCGTTTCTGCGCTCGCAAAGCGCGGAGGAGCTCGCCAAGCCGCTGCCGGAGGGTCCGGTGATGGGCGGCCAGCCGGTGAGCGATGTGGTGTGGGCGATGGTGGAGCACACGGCGCACCATCGAGGCGCGCTGACGGTATACTCACGGGCGTTGGGCAAAGTTCCGCCCATGCCGTACGGAGGATAGCGCAGCTAACAATTCACAGGCGCTGCGTTTTATGCACAGCTTTGGCACATGCCGCGCGTGCTAAATGCAAGCGTTCGCAAGGCCACATTCCTGTTGAAAACGACGCTGCGAACGGAAAATGACGCTGGCAATCCGGGCGGGGGCGCGCTAAAAAGAGAGAGTCCTTTAGGCGCGCTGCGCAGCCGGTTTGGCAAATCTCGGGGGAGGTAGCCGGGCCGGTTGCGCAGGCCTTCAGGATGCCGCTACTTTACAGCCGCCGCAGCGTACACCGGCGATAGCCAGCCGTACCGGTCGGGCCGTGTTCCGTTAATCACGCCGAAAAACTCGGTTTGCAGCTTTTCCGTGATCGGTCCGCGGTGTCCCTTGCCGATGGTGATGTGGTCGATGGACCGGATGGGCGTGATCTCCGCCGCCGTGCCGGAGAAGAAGACTTCGTCGGCGATGTACAGCATTTCGCGCGGCACGATTGTCTCGATCACTGGGATGTCGTTGTCTTTCGCCAGCGCCAGGATGGCGTCCCGCGTGATGCCGGGGAGCACGGACGCGCCCAGCGGCGGCGTGTGAATCTTGCCGTCGCGCACCACGAATATATTCTCGCCCGATCCCTCGCTGACATACCCGGCGGCATCGAGCGCGATGCCTTCCACGTAGCCATTGGAGATAGCCTCCATCTTGATCAACTGCGAGTTCATGTAATTGGCGCCGGCCTTCGACATGGCGGGCAGCGTATTCGGCGCCAGACGGGTCCAACTCGAAACGCACACATCGACCCCGGCGGCGAGCGCTTCTTCACCCAGATACTTTCCCCATTCCCAGCAGGCGATGTAAACCTCGATGGGATTCTTCTGACCGTTCACTCCCACGTCGCCATATCCACGCATGGCGATCGGCTTCACATAGCACGCGCCCATCTTGTTCACGCGCAGCAGTTCGATAATCGCGTCCGTCAACTGCTCGCCTGAATAGGGGAGGTCCATGCGATAGATCTTGGCCGAATCGTGCAGACGGCGCAGGTGTTCCTTGACGCGGAACAGCGCCGGCCCGCCGGCGGTGTCATAGCAGCGGATCCCCTCGAATACCGAACTGCCATAGCTTACGACATGAGAAAGGACATGGACTTTGGCGTCCTCCCAGCGGATGAAGTGGCCGTTATGCCAGATTTTTTCGGTAGGCGTGAGCATGGCTTGATTATAAACTAGCTTTCAGCCGTCAGCTTTCAGCTTGCAACGCCCAGGCGACAGCCGATCGCGCCGCCAGCGCCTACTGAGCCGCGACCGCGAGGGAGCGGTGCCTTTTGCTGGGCTGCTCGATGAAAAGGCACCACTCCCTCGCGGTCGTGGCTCATCAATTCTTCACAGCTTCCGAGGGAGCGGTGCTCGTAGCCGATCGCTGAACCTACTCCGTCCGCAACGCCTTGACCGGATCTAGCGATGCCGCGCGGCGGGCCGGGATGGCGTTCGCCAGCAAGCCGACTCCGACTACCGCCAACACGACCGCGCCGTATACCAATGGATCGCGCGGGCTCACGCCGAAGAGTAGTTTTTCCAGAAGCCCGGCCGCCGCCAGCGCGACCGCCAACCCGATCGCCGTGCCCGCACCCACCAGCGCCATGCCGCCGCGCAGGACAATCGCCAGCACTTCGCGCGGCGTAGCTCCCACCGCCATGCGGATGCCGATTTCGTGCGTGCGTTGCGAGACGGCATAAGAGATGACGCCGTAGATCCCCGCCGCGGCCAGAACCAGAGCCACCAGTGAGAACACTCCGAACAGCCACGAATAAGCGCGCCGCGCCCAGAGGGACCGGTCGAGCCGCTCGCTCATGGTGTGGACGTTGTAGAGCGGCAGATCGGGATCGATCGCCGCCAGAATTTTCCGCGCCGGGCCGATCACAACTTGGGGATTGGTAGTGGTGTGCACCACCACCATGAGGGTCCGCGGGTAGGTCCATTGCCGCGCGGGGATGTACACGGCGGGGCGGACTTCGCCATCCAGTCCGTAATGTTTCTCGTCGCGCAGCACGCCCACCACCTCCCACCACGGGCCTTTTGGGTCGTAGTCGTAGCGGATGCGTTTGCCGATTGCGCTCGAGTTCGGCCAGTGCTGGCGGGCGAAGGTCTCGCTTACCATTGCGACCGGGTGTTCTTTCAGCGTGCCGTCGTGATCGTCGAACTGCCGGCCCGCGAGCACGGTCATCCCGATGGCGTCGAAATAACCGGGCGTCACCAGAACCTGGAGGACGACGGGGCGTTTTTCATTCGGACCGGGCGGCGGGTCGTCTTCCGCCTTGAAGAACTGGCCCCAATGGCCGTGGAGCGGAGGCGAGGTAGCCGCTCCGGTCGCCGCGACTCCCGGCACGGCGCGAAGTTGATCCAACAAGTTCTGGTAAAAGGCGACGCACTGTTCGGGCTTGCTGTATTTGTGTTCGTCGAGGTCGGCCTCGAAGGCAAGGACATTCTCCACGCGGAATCCGGGGTCGACGTGGGTCACCTTTTGGAATGCGCGCACCAGCAGGCCGGACGCGATCAGTAATGCCATCGCCAGCCCGATCTCGGAAACCACCAGGACATTGAGCGTGGCTTTTTGCGCGCGCGAGAATGTGGCGCGGCGCGCGCTCACGTGCAGCGTGCCGCTCACTTCGGTACGGGAAGCTTGCAGGGCAGGGAAGAGGCCGAATAGCAGCGCGGACGCCGCCGTGGCTACCATGCAGAAGGCGGCAAAGCGAAAGTCGAGCTGGAAATCGATCCAGCGCGGCATGGTGTCGGGAAGCAGGGAGACGATGGCGCGCAATCCGAGGCGCCCGAGCATCACGCCCGCGATTCCACCTACGAGCGCCAGCATCGTCGTTTCGGTGAGCAACTGGCGAACGATGCGGCCGCGCGAAGCTCCGATGGCGGTGCGCACGGCGACTTCATGCGCGCGCGACGAAGCGCGCACCAGCATGAGCGCCGCGATATTGACGCACGCGATCAGCAGAACTACGGCGACGGCGACCAACAGCACCTGGCTGGTGGTGCGGAAATCGCCCAGGTAGCGTTCGCGCAGCGGCGTCAAGATCGGGGATGTGATCTTGTTCACCGATCGGCCGCCGGCGATCATCGCCTTGTGTATTCGCGTCAGGTCTGCCTGCGCCTGGAGCGGGGTGACGCCGGGTTTCAGGCGGCCGATGCCAGCCAGGTACCAACCGTCGTCCGAGTCCCTTTTCGACGCCAGCGGGACCCACAGTTGGGCGCGATCGGGAAAGACCGCCTCGCGGGGCAGAACGCCGACGATCTTGTACGGTTCGTTATCGAGCACAAGCGTGCGGCCGAGCACGCCGCGATCGCCGGAAAAGAGCGTTTGCCATAAGCTATAGCCGAGTAACACAACTTTCTCGCCCTTGGGCCGGTCCTCTTCGGGTGTGAAATTTCGTCCGAGCACCAGCTTCAGGCCCAGCACGTCGAGCATGTCGCGCGAAACTTTGGCGCCGTCAACATGCCGGGGAGGTCCCATTCGCGAGACATTGGCGTCCAGGTTGTTGAAGAACGCCATGCCGTCGAAAGTGGTGTTTTGTTCTCTCCAGGCAAACAGATCGGGCTCGGCGATGCCGGTGTAGTGGAGGTTCCACTGCGGCGCGGTCTCGTCGAGATCGATGAAGCGCGCGGAATCGCGGAACGGCAGGGGCTTCAGAAAGAGGCTGTTAAAGGTGCTGAAAATCGCCGCGTTGCCGGCGATGCCGAGCGCCAGCATGCCTACCACCATGAGGCTGAACGCCGGCTTCCGCCGCATGCCCCGCAGCGCGATCCGCATATCGTAGAGCAGGTTCGCGAGATGGCTCGGGCGCGCCGGCGGCTCGGGTTTGCGTGGGTGGCGCGCGCGGCTCAAGGCTTCCACCAGCGAAGGGCTCGTATTGAGAGGCTCGATGGCGAGGCGCTCCGCGTCGGCCGGGGAGATTCCGGCTGCGATCAGTTCCTCGTAGCGATCTTCCAGATGTTGCGCCAGTTCGTCGAAGACTTCGGATTCTTTCGCCCCCTCGAGTTTCAGCGCCGCCAGGCGCTCCCTCACCATGCGTTTCCAATCAGGCATAATCCACTCCTGCAATGCGGCGCACGGCTTCTGCGAATTGCTTCCAGCCCTGCCGCTGCGCCGCCAGTACTTTGCGGCCCTGCGCGGTGATGCGGTAGTAGCGGCGGCGCCGCTGTCCGGCCTTTTCGACCCACTTTCCCTGGATCCATCCACGGCTCTCCAGCCGGTAAACCAGCGGATAGAGCGACGCCACGTTGAACTTCAGCATGCCCTCGGAGCGCGACTCAATCAGCTTGGAGATTTCGTACCCGTGGCGGGCGCGGTCTTCCACCAGCGATAGTACCAGCAGCTCGGCGCTGCCTTTTTTCAATTCGCGGTCGGGCAGTCGGATAGACATATATGGTTATAGAGTATATCACGGAAAACGAAACTAGCCACGGATGGACACGGATGCACACAGATAAGAAACGCCTTCTATCCGTGTGAATCCGTGTCCATCCGTGGCCAATATCTTGGCTGCGCGAAACAACGCTACGCCTTGACGAACGTGGTGAGACCGCGGCGCTGGCGTTCGCGAAGCTGGCAGGTGCGCAGTTCTTCCGCCAACGATTCCAGGTTCGGCACCCCGTAAATGAAGAATTTCGAAATTTCGGCGTCCGACGAGTAGACATGCAGGGCCGATTGTCCCAGCAGTCTCATGCCGAGCGGCTTGCGGAATTCGAAATGGTCGATGCGGAAGAGTTCCAGGCTCTCCTGCACCTTGGACAAAAGCCCGCGCTCCAATTTGATGCGCTGCGTGGTGATTTCGAAATGGACGCTCCGGCTCTTGGCGTAATAATTCAGACACACGATCCCGGCGAGAACCACGAAGCCCAGCAGCGTATAGGCGACCGCGGCAGTGGCGTAGATGACGGCCCCGGCCGCCACGATCAGCACCAGGAACGGCACCACCTGGCCCACGCTATACATCAGGGCCGGATGGCCGGAAAACAGGTCTTTTTCGGTTTCGGACTCCTTGGTTGCGGCATATGTCGAGAGGTCGGTGTTGCAGAAACGGCATTTCAAAGCGACGGCTTTGATGGTCTCTCCGCAGACCGGGCAGGGTTTGGTATCTCCATCCATGGCAGCTCCTCCATGTCCGCGATACGCGCGGTTCTTCAGGGCTATTGTACCGCGTCAGGCGATCACTTCCGGGTGGGCGGCGGCGTTTTCGAGGGTGGCTTGTTGACCGCCTTCTCGACTTCCTTCTGCATGTCCTGGAGGGTAGCTCGCTGTTCGTCGTACACCTCGTTCGGCGGATCGAGAATCTTGATGGCCCGCTTATAAATCGGAATCGACTCCGCCATCACGCCTTCGTCGATACGCTGCGATGCCTCCACCGAAAGTCCCTCCGCCAACAGATAGGCGCGGATGGCATTGGCGCGAGTCTCGGCCTCGCGGGATTGCTCCCACTTCTTCTGATCGGCGTAGAATACCGCCATCTTATCGAGGGCGATCGCCACCATGGCGTGCTTGTCGGTGCCCATGGAGCTAATCCACAGCGCCAGCAAACGCTGGTAGACCGGCTCGGCTTCGTCGTATTTCTTCTGCCCGAATAGCGAATAGGCGAGCCCATCGAGCGTACCGAGCAGATCGCCATGAACCTTGCCGTAGAGCGTCTCACGGACCACCAGCGCGTGCCGGTACGTCTCTTCCGCCTTGTCGTACTGGCGCAGCGTCACCTGAATCCCGGCCAGTCGGTCGAGATCGTACACCAGCGATGGCTCGAGCGGTCCCAGCAGATTCGTGCGGATGCCGAGTGCGACGTTGAGCGAGTCGACGGCATCCTCCGGCTTTTTCAGTTCCATCTGGATTTGCGCGATGCGGCTGAAATCGTCGGCGACGGGGATGGTGTTCATGTATTCCTCGGGCGACACCCCGGCCTTGATTTTCGCCATCGTGTGCAACAGGAGCACCCGGCGACGCATGATCAACAGCGCACGCTCGTAGTCTTTGAGCCCGCGCGCGTAGCCCACCGAGATCAGGACATCGTCCACAGTTTTCGGGTCGTCCGGGCCGAGATTCTGTTCGCGCCAGGAGATCGCGAGCTGCAGGAAGTTGTCGGCGTCCGCGTATTCTCCCACGGCGGCGCGCACGGTAGCGAGGCGCTTGAGCACGTCGTAGCGCTGCGGGTCGTCCTTCGGGAGTTGCTGGGCCAGGTCCCACGCCTGCAGGAGAGATTGCCGGGCGCCTTCGTAATCGCCGTGCATGTAGAGGCCCTGCGCGGTCTTTTCGAGGTCGGGAATGGTGGGCGCGGGCTTGTCGTCCTGCACCGGTTTATTGTCCTGCGCCAGGCAGCAGGCGGCGGCCATGAGTGCGATGCCAACGATTCTCAGCATATAAGCATTTAGTACTAATTCATTAGCGTTGTCAAGTCGCGCCTCGGGTACGATATGCTATTCCACAATTCGCGATTTGACACGCGAGTGGTTGGTGTGGAAGTTGGGGATTGGCGGCGGGCTGTGGGCGGACTAAGAAGGCTTCTGGGGGGTAACCGGCCCCGCTTCCTTGAAAACTGCTTTGGGGCGCCAGTGTACGAGTACGGGGACCAACCGTCCGGAACTCAATCCGTGGCTTGGTACGAAACTCTGACAGTTATCGGGCCCTGCCGGCCAGGCCGGTGAAGACTCGGTGAGGGTAGGGCGGGCCTCGATGCATCGAAGCCCGCTCGTTTGGGTGAATGACCAATTCACCGTTTCGGCGCGGGAGGGACGAAGTTCTCCAGCGACCAGAGCTCATAGGCATTCTCAGGATCGGCGAATTGGACGATGACATTACGACCATCCGGGCTGATCTCCATGAAGCTAGCTTCCTTTGGGTCGCGGTTCATTGGAAAATCGCCCAGCCGCTCCGGTTGGCCGCCGGCCGTCGAGACGCGGAACAGGCCCTGCTTTCCCGCCGAATCGACATCATGGTAGAGGACCCAGTTGCCGTCGGGCGTGGCGCTGAAGTCGTGTCCTACGACGGGTCCTTGGAGGCCCTTACCGAGCGAAGCCAGGGACTTCCAATCGCCGCCGGACGTGGGACGTATCTCGATGTTTTGCGGAGTCCGCCGGATGAGCCAGCGCTCGTCCGCCGACCCAAATGCCAAACCGCCTGTCCGCGAGCCCGGCTGCAGCGCGGTCTCCAGGCCCGTCGCGATCTCCCATCGCAGCAGCATTCCATCTTCTTCCCCTTGCGGCGTCAACGGAGCAAACCTGACCATGTAAAGCGACCGGTTATCGCGGCTGGGGTTCGTAATAAAAAGGTCCCCTGGGAATGTATGGAGCCGTTCGATTTCGCCGGAACCGACGGCAATCGAGATGATGTCCGTTTTCTCCCCTTCCCTGGTGACGTGACAGAAAAGCTTCGGCTGTTGAGCCGCCCAAACACATCCGGTCCAGCCGGGCGCGCGATAGATCTCGCGATCCTCTCCGGTAGACAGGTTACGCACATGGACGACCTGGCCCGTCTGCCCCATATCTTCGTTACCGGCAACGTAGACGATTTGATTGCTGTCGCCAGACCAATAGGCCGAAGGACTGTCGGTGTTGCCAAGCGGGAGATCCAGGCGTTTCCAAACGCCTGGACGGCCATTCGCATCGAGGGACGCGAGATGGACAGCCCACATACCGCCAGGCTTGACCGACTCGTAAACCAGTGCCCCAGCGGCTGTCGTGGCGCCATCTTCGAAGTCGCCATACCTGACAAAGACCGGCTCACCGGCCGATTTGCCATCGCTGATTGGCAGGAGGTGAAGCGCGGGCTTGCCTGTGCGCTCACTGCTAATGGCAAGGTAGCGGCCGTCGGCGGTCCAATCGAGGAGCCTGACCTCAGCCGTGCGTCCGGCGGCCGGCTGCTCCTCGTAGACCAACCGCGGCTCTCCGCCTTCCGCAGGCAGGAGGAAGATTTGTGAGGGCAGTGAATATGCCACAAAACGGCTGTCCGGAGAGAATTTGGTAGCCCGCGGGTGGCCGGATTTCAGACTCAGCAATTCGCGAATTCGTCCGTCAGCGACCGAAATTCTCAACAGACGGGTCGTACCGTCCGGAGACTGACTGCAGGCCAGGATATAGCGATTATCCCAAGACCAGTTGTTCCAACATCCCGCGGAGGCCCCATCCAGCCTGGCGATCTCGCGGTAACCCGTGCCATCGGTGTTGACGACTGCCACGGTTCGTAGCTCGTCAGGATTATGGTGCAATCCAAGGCGGACTATCGAGAAGTCCCTGGAGGGAATCGAGACCTGCAGCTCGCCCGGCTTCGTCTTATAAATAACGCGCTTGCTGTTGCCGGCAAGGTCGCCGTAGATCAGTTCGCCTCCCGCATTGTCCAGGTAGACCGTGCGGCGGCCGTCCGTATCCCAAGGGTCGATAAGCCTGCCTAGCGTCTCGATTCTGCGCTGGGTCATCGTCGCGGGCGCGGCCGGATGGTCATCGTGCATTAGCGCCGCCAGCCGCAGCCGCGCCTGCGCGGCCGAGGGCTGGTCGGCGAAATCGCGCACCACCTGCTCATACACCTTCTGTGCCTGCTGCTGCCCCTGCTTCTCGTAGCAGCCCGCCAGGTGCAGCAGCGCTTTGGCGCGCACGTCGCGGGAAGCGGAATTGTCCGCCGCGATCTTCTGGAATGCGGCCATGGCGGTCTTGAGATCGCCATCCACCTGTTCCTTGGCGATGGCGGCCTCCAGCTCGACAGCAGGCTTGGTTTGCGCGTGCAATGGCACTACGGCGAGTTCCGAAAGCAGGCCCGCCGCTACGACGATACTCACGACTGCAGCTCCGCCGAGGATTATGGAAACGACGGCCGTCAAGGCCATCGCGATGTTTTCGAGTTTCTCGGATTTCATGATGCACCTCCCTGAGTGCGAATCCAGAATGCCGCAGTAATGTTTGCGGGTTAGCGGGATTCGGTCAGAACGCTGCATGAACTCGGTTTGGATTTCCTGACACATGGCAACCTACCCGTCAAATCGATATCCCACTCCGCGGATGCTGATCAAATAGCGCGGCGCCGAGGGATCGTCTTCGATCTTTTTGCGCAGCGCCACAATGTGGTTGTCCACCACGCGATCGGTAACGAAGACACCGGAGCCCCACACCTCTTCGAGCAGGCGCTCGCGCGTGAGCACGCGTCCCCGGCTGCGGATGAAAGCGGTCAGGAGCTTCAGCTCGGTGTGAGTGGCGTCCAGGCGCTGGCCTTCGCGGCGCAGCTCGAAACGCGCCAGGTCCAGCTCGCAGCGGCCGAAGCGATGCACCTCCTGGCCGGCTTCGGGCGCGGCCCGGCGAAGCATGGCGCGGATGCGCGCGCGCAGCTCCCGCGGGCTGAAGGGCTTGGTCACGTAATCGTCGGCGCCCAGGTCGAGCCCCAGGATCTTCTCGGCTTCCTGCGTCTTAGCGGTCAGCATGATGATGGGGGTGCTCAAGCCGCCGCGCCGCAACTCGCGGCAGACTTCGAAGCCGTCTTTATTAGGCAGCATCACATCGAGCAGGATCAGGTCGAAAGGCTCGGAGCGCGCGCGTCGCACGGCCTCCACGCCGTCGCCCACCACGGCAATCTCGTAGCCCTCGGTTTCGAGGTCGTTTTCGAGAGCGAAGGCGATGCCCGGCTCGTCTTCCACGATCAGGATCCGGTTCATGTGCGTGTCTCCCCTCCGGCCAGAGGAGGTCCGTCCTGAGTAGGGCCGGCTAGAGGGAGCAGGATGGTGAAGGTGCTACCGGCGCCGGCGGCGCTCTCCAGGCGGATCTCCCCTCCGCAAGCGTCCACGATCTGCCGCACCATCGATAGTCCGATGCCGGTGCCTTTGATGCCCGCCTTCTTGGCCGCTGCGCCGCGGACGAATTTGTGGAAGATTTCGCGCTGCTCGCGCGGCTCGATGCCCATGCCGCGGTCGCGCACCGAGATCGTCGCCTGACGGTGATTCACCGAGCCCTCCACCCACACCGTGCGGCATTCCGGCGAATACTTCACGGCGTTTTCGAGCAGGTTGCGGATGGCGCGCCGCAGCGCTTCCTCATCGGCCTGGATGGTGGCGGCGCGGGAATCGAGGCTCAGTTCGATTTCGAAGCCGCCGGCCAGGGCTTCTTCCCGAAAATCCGCCACAGCCGCGCGCACCATTGCAAACACGTCATGAGGCTCCACGCGGTACTGCTTGCGGCCGGATTCCATGCGCCCGAAATCCAGCAGGTCTTCCACCAGCCGTTGCAGGCGCGCGGTTTCGCGCTCCAGAAAGACGTAACTCTGCCGCCGGCGGGATTCGTCGGCGAGGCGGTCGTTGGCCAGCAGCTCGGCGATGCCGCGAAGCGAGGTGAGCGGTGAGCGGAACTCGTGCGAAACGGCGGAAACGAAATCCGACTGAAGCTGCCCGACACGCAGTTCCCGGCTGACGCCGCGATACATGGCGTACGCGCCCGCCAGCACCAGTAACAGCATGAGTGCCATGCCAGCCAGCCACAGGGCGCGGCTGATCCATCGATTGGAGACGGACGAGATGCTAGAGAACTCGATCTTGCCGGCGAGTTGGGCCTCGGCCAGCGACCGCAGCACATGCGGCTCCGTGGCGGCCGGCGCGCCCGAGGCCGGGAATGTCCAGCGGATGTCGGCGGTGTTGGCAGGCAGCTTGAAGCTGGCGCCGAGCCAGGCGGCGGGCGCAAAGAGAGCCGTGAGCCGCACGGGTGTAGCATGCCAGATCACGAGCGACCTGTCGGGCTGAACCTCCCGGCCGCTGAAACCAGAGGCGCCCCGCACCGCCCGCTGCCACTGTTCACCGATGCGTGAGACCAGCGCCGAGAATTCCAGGGAATCTCTCGGGGGATCGTCCGCCGTGTGCCGGAGGCGATTCACTTCCGCCCAATAATACTCGAAAGTCTCGCGATGCAACGGCCAACGTCCTTGGAGCAGGGCAGCGCGCAGTTGGTCGGCCGCCGCCCCTCCCGCCAGCAGTTCGCAGCGGGCGCCCGCCGCCAGCAGCGCGTACGGCACGCCGTCAGCGCTGACGGCGGTTTCCCGGGACATGCGATCGTAGGCGGCCAGGGCGGCTTCCGGATGGTTGAGGCGCCGCTCCAAACGGGCGATGCGCAGCAATGCCTCGGCGCGGGTGGCAGGCTGCTCCGCCAAGGGACGCAAGGCTTCGACTGCCGCACCGTAGTTCTGCTCGCGGAACTCCAGCTTGTCGGCGGCTTCGAAGCCTTTGGGGAGCGGACCGGGCGGTGGAGGCTCGGGAACGAACAGAAGCGGCCGGGCGGGGTATGCAGCGACGGAGTGCTGCGCCAGCAGGATCAGGGTCCCGTTCGGTGGAAGCCTGGGTTGGACGGCAGCCGGTGGCGGCAAGGCGTCCAGCTCGCGCAGGCGCAGATCCCATTCGCCGAGCATGCCGGCGATTTGAGCTACAGCCAGATCGGCGATCTGTTCCAGGCGCTCGCGGGACCGTTGCATGGCCAGGTTGCGGTCCTGTTCCATCAAGCGCCACGTGAGCCACATCTGCCAAATCGCCAGGCAGACGACGATGGCCAGGAACAGGGGCAGGCTCCAGCGCACGGACAGCAGCCTGTTGGTCGGCGAGCGCACAGTGGAACTCAGTATATGCCACCAACGTCAGGGGCAGATGAGGGCTGTGTCAGGGTTCTGTCAGGAGAAGGGAGGTGGCCGCCGGAAGACCCACTCCATCGCCCTTGGGCCAGATAAACCCTCTGAGTAATGCACGGACCCGTCGATTCGACGCCTTTCGGCTAACGCTACTCGTACAGAACAACGTTGCCACCAATATCTCCAGCTATCCGACCGCGGATGTTGCGGGCGCCTACCGGCGGTTTCACGACACCCCAATGCTCGCGCCGCCGTTCTCGTTGTGGATGATTTGGGAGCGGGAATCGATGCCAGACCGGAGGGCGCTCATGGCGGAACGGGCCTTGGCGGTGCGCGGTCCGGGCCCAGAGGGCGCCCCCTCTTGCGCGTTGCGGCGATTGGCTGCGAGTTGTTTTTGAGTTGCCATACGGGGCGAGGATAACGGGGGAGCAAGCGGGCTGCGAGGCGGAGGGCTTGTAAGTGGTTGGAGGGATGGGGACGATTTTTTAAAATTGCTGTGACTACGAGTGGTTGTTTGTCGAGGAGGGCGTGGAAGTTGGACGTTTCCGGACCAAGGAGGCTTCTGGGGGGTAATCGGCCACGCTTCCTTGAAAGCTGTTTGCGGCACCGATGTACGAGTAGGGGACATTCCGGACGAAGTCCCGACGCGGCGAAATCCGCGCAGTGGCGCGTTTCCCGGCAGATCGGCGCCCAAGCGTTGAACGTCCAGATGGCGAGTAAGGCGCACCATCCCACAGGCAAGCGCCGATGCCCATCCTGTTATCATTGGACTAATGCTGACGCGCTACATCCGTGAGGCCATGAAGAGAGCCCGATTCAAGACGCTCGAGGACGGCACATGCTTCGGCGAGATTCCCGGGCTGGCCGGCGTATGGGCCAATGAGGCTACCGTCAGGACCTGCCGCGAAGTGCTCCAGGAGGCTCTTGAAGAGTGGCTGATCCTCAAGATCCGCGACAACGATCCTATCCCGCGGCTCGGTCGAGTCAGTCTATCGCTCAAGGCTGCATGAGCGATGGCCAAGCCGATCTCACGGAAAGAACTGATCCGGCGCTTCCGCAGCCTGGGCTTTACAGGACCGATCTCCGGCGCCCGGCATCAGTTCGTGAAGAAGGGCGAACTCAAAGTCCGCATTCCAAACCGGCATAAGGGCGGCAACATTGATTAGTCCCTTGTGAAAGAGATCCTGCGCCAAGCGGGTATCAAGACCAGTGATTGGGACAACGCTTGACCCTTCCTCCGCCGCGAACCCGGACCACTTCGCCTGTTCGAGCGTGACACGGAGCCTTGGCACGGGGTCAGCGGACACAATGCGACTTGAACTAAGCCGCTCGCAGAGCGGCAGACGCTTCGCGTGGTAGGATTTGACAGGGCAATTGCAATGCGCCAGCAGACGCGAACAGCAAACCGATCAGTCAGCCTTCCCGTAGCAAGTTCTCCTTCTTGCGTATCACAATCTTGATTGAATACCCATTAAAGCAATTGCCCTGCCAAATCTCGGCTTCCTTCAAGTCGCTGTATCTAAAGCACTCCGGCGCGGAAGATTCTGCCGGACTTGTACGCCATCTCGCCGGAGTGCTTCCGATACAGCACTAAGACTTGTTGGTACCTATTTGGGGCGGCATTCATCCGTACCCGCCGTTTCATTGCCTCAAAGAGTGATCGACTCTCCATCGGCCAAGCGCCGTATTGAGGGGAACCCCGCCGTGTCCGCGTCCCAAGCGACACCGTGAATGGGAACGAATTGCCTGGCATTCATCGCGTGGGCAAACAATCGCAAGACAGCAGGAGAGGCGTGGCCACTCGTGTGAATGTGGACAGCGCGGCTTCCTCCCTTTTCGAACCACCTGCTGACTAGTGCGCCATCATCGTTCTTGAGGTATCCGCGCCACATCGACCAGCACCAGGCATCGTCCGCGTTTGGCGCGATGCGATTCCGCACGTAGTCGCGGATGAGCGAAGGGCGTACCATCACGACCCACCTTTCCGGTGTCGCTTGGAGTGAGGCTGCGGATATACCGTGTGCCGCCATTTGGTCGACAAAGGTTTCGCGGCCGGCCCGTCGATACATCCGGGCAAACGCGCTGGTGATAACGACCTTCAAGTTGTCCCGCCCTGGCCTCGGCAGCTTTGGGGATTCTGCGAGGACCTCCATCACCTCAGCGGTGTAAAGATCGACTACCAAGGTCCGACCCGTCTTCAAGCAGGCTCGATAGAGAGTGACAGTGCGATCAACGTTCTGTGCGGACCACGCGACAAAAACCCGGCCGGCAGTAGCGCGGAAGAGATCGACGAAAGCGTCCTCCAGATCACTCTCGCTGAGACAAGACTTATCGCTGCCGAGGTTGGTTCCCTCCATCAGCAAAACGTCAAGGTTTTCCGGCGGCGCAGCGATCAATCTTCTTGTCAGAGCGGACTTGCGGCCGTGGGTCAGAGGCGACGTCCGGTTCATGGAACGCTCCTCCCGGCGAGTATCGCGAATGGACTTCAGTGGTCTGCGCCCGCTATTGCTCGTGCCGCAGCGCCACCAGCGGATCGACACGCGTGGCGCGCCGGGCGGGGAAGTAGCAGGCCGCCAGCGCCACGGTCAACAACAGGCAACTTACGCCGATGAGCGTGACGGGATCGCTCGGCTTCACCCCGAAAAGCATGCTGCCGAGTAATCGCGTCACGGCCAGCGAGCCCGCGATGCCCATCGCCGCGCCAATCGCGGTGAGCACCACTCCGTGCCGGACCACGCCGCGCAGAACCTCCGCCAGCGGCGCGCCCAGCGCCACGCGGATGCCGATTTCGCGCGTGCCGTTGGTCACTTCGTACGCCAGCAGTCCGTACAGCCCGATGGAAGCCAGCAGCAGGGAGAGCAATCCGAAGAGGCTCGCCAGGCGCGCGATCAGGCGCTCCTGGAACAACATATTGTCGATCTGCTGCGTCTACGTTCCAATTCCCACGATGGGCAGATCGGAGCCGGCTTGCCGGATCACGTTGCGCACCGCCGGTACCAGCGACTCCGGATCGCCGGCGGTACGCAGTTCGAACGTGCCGGCGTCTCCGCTGGGCACATACATGGTGGGATGGATCTCCCGCCGCAGGTCATTATATTTTGCGTCGCGCACCACACCCACGATCGTCCACCCTGCGCTCTCCTCGGTGTCCGGATCGCCCGACATCGCCGGGCTGTCCGCTCCAAACGGCTGTGCCGCGGTGTCACAACGTTGCGGCCATGGCTCGCGCCGCCGTTTTCGTTGTGGATGATTCGGGAGCGGAACCGATGCCGGAGCGGAGTGCGTTCCTGGCGGAACCGCTGAAAAAGGCACATAGGCCGCTGATAAACGCCGATGAACGCGGATAAGTTTTGTTTGCAATCGGCGTTTATCGGCGTTCATCGGCGGCCGAGCTCAGTGAGCGACACCGACCAAGATAAGCCCGGATTGGGCCCATAGGTGGATGCACGCGGTTCCAGCTTTCGGAACTAGTCGCACGCCATTTGTGAATCTCAGATATCCTTGGAATTTCGATGAGAATCCCCGGCGGTTTTCTGTTCTGCGCTCTCGTCTTGCCGCTTGCGGCGGATGAGGGCATGTGGCTCTTCAATCAGTTTCCCAGCGAGCAGGTGAAGAAAAGCTACAACTTCGAAGTTACCGATCGGTTCCTCGACAACCTCCGGCTGGCGTCGTTGCGCATCGGCGCCAATGCCGGTTCGTTGGTATCGGCCAACGGGCTGATTCTTACCGACCGCGCGACGGTCTCCGATTGCGTCGCCAAATTAAGCTCGCCCGCGCACGATTACGGGAAGGATGGATTCTACGCGCCGTCTCAGGCGGCCGAACTGCCCTGCCCGGGGCTCGAAGCGAGCGTGCTGGTGGCGCTGGAAGACGTGACGAACCAGGTGAAAGACGCCGCGCCGGCGAAGGAATCGGCCAAGAATGTCAAAGCCGCGGCTGCCGCTGAACAAACCGTGCAGGCCATCGCCAGGCGCAACGCCGCCATCGCGCGGCTCGAAAAAGCCTGCGCCGATCAGACCGGAAATGTCTGCAGCGTGGTGAAACTATCGTCCGGCGAGCGCTACGATCTTTATCAATACCGGAAATTCAGCGACCTCCGGCTGGTCTTCGCTCCCGAACTCGCGATGGCGGCATTCGGCGGCGACAAGGCGATTTTCACCTACCAGCGCTACGAACTCGATATCGCTTTTCTGCGCGCGTATCGTGAGGGTAAGGCGGCCGAAACGCCGCACTACTTCAAATGGAGCGCCGAGCCGCTGGCGGATGGCGAACTGCTGTTCGTCGCCGGCAGCCCGGGCGCGACGTCGCGGCTGGATACCAGCGCTCAGCTCACGTTCTACCGCGACACCGCGCTTCCGCTCGCCGATAAGTGCCTCGCCGACCGCATCAAGAGCCTGAGCGCGTTGGTTCCGAAAGACGACGAACAGCGGCGGATCGCCGAGCAGGTATTTTCGTCGCTCGGCATGGCTTATAAGTACGACTCCGGCCTGCTCATCGGCCTGAATGACGAGCGCCTGCTGATTCGCAAAACCACTTTCGAAAAACGACTCCGCAGCGCCGTCGAGCACGATCCCAAGCTCGGGACGGAGGCCGCCAAAATGTGGGACGATGTCGCCGCGGCCTACAAAACCTGGACACCCTTCGAGAAACCGTACCAGGTGCTGGAGAATCCCGCGGCACAGGGGTCGACGCTGTTTCGCATCGCGCGCCAGGTGGTGCGGCTGAGCGAGGAACGCGCCAAACCCAACGAACAGCGCCTGCCGGAATATCGCGATTCCGAGCTGGCATCGACGGAAGCCGCGCTCTACGCCCCCGCGCCCATCGACGAAGCGGTGGAAACCAACCTCATCGCCACATACCTCGCGGAACTCAAGGCGCTTGGCAGCGATGCGCCTGTGAAGGCGATCCTCGGCTCGAAGACGCCGCAGCAGGCGGCTGAAGAGTACGTGCACACAAGCAAGCTCGCCGATGTCGCCGAGCGCAAACGCCTGGCCGCGAGCCATGCGGCGGTCGAGGCTTCCGACGACGGCATGATTCGCCTGGCGCGCTTCCTCGATGAACCCGCGCGCAAGCTGCTCAAGAAGCGGCGGGAGACCATCGACGCGCTCGCCGCCGGGGCCGCCGAGCGCATCGCGCAGTACCGCTTCCGCCTCTTCGGCCCGGCCGATTATCCCGATGCGACGTCCACGCCGCGCGTCAGTTACGGCGTGGTCAAGGCATATAAGGATCGCACCGAGGCCGCGGTTTTATCGGCCACCACTTTCGGCGGGTTGTTCCACCTGGCGGGCGATCAGGCGCCATACAAGCTCCCGCAGCGATGGATCGCGGCCAAACCGCAGCTCGACCTGGTGGCGCCGTTCGATTTCGTCAGCACCTGCGACACCTCGCAGGGAAGCTCCGGCAGTCCCACCGTGAATCAAAAGGGCGAGCTGGTGGGGCTGGTATTCGACGCCAACCTGGAGTCGCTGCCCTCCACTTATATGTACACCGATGAAGCGGCGCGCGCGGTGCACGTGTCGGTCTGGGGAATCGCGGAGGCGCTGCGGAAGGTGTATATGGCGACGGCGCTGCTGAAGGAATTGGGGGTGCGGGAGGGGGGACTGTAGGGCGCCTTACTTCTCGAACACCGATTTACGCCAATATCGAACCCAAAGCAGCATTCGCGTGCCGAAGGATGACGGCCCATCGAGCGAAAAAAACTTCGGTCCGCCGAACAGCATGCCCCGCACCTGTTTCCCATCCGATAACGGCGCGGAGCGATAAATATCCGGCGTGATTTCGGCTTTCTCGTGCACGCCGTATTGCAGACGATTTTCCACCAGAAAGTAGAAGTACAGCGTCTCCAAAGAAACGGCGCCCTGCTTAATGGGCTTTTCCCAGAGACGATTTACTTCCTCCAGAAGATTCCGGTCGACAAAACGCGGAGTGCGCGCCACCTGTTTCCGGGGCGAGCGATTTCCAAAGCGGGAATTGAGTAAAGACTCGGCCGCGCTTCCAGGAGGAATGTCGGCAGCTTCCACGAAGAATCGATAACCGCCCTTGGGAGTCAGAAAGTCGCTCGCGGCGAGCGGTTGCCCCAGAAACAGATTGGCATCCAGCCACAGGAACTGGCGCGAGATTCCCGGAATGCGGAACAATTGCCATGCCACCGCGTCCGGAGCGGCGCCGCGGTCGCGGACCGGTTCCTCGAGTTTCACCAGCGAGAGGCGAGGGCGCGTGCGGGTGAGCCATCCGGGCGCTTCCCCGCCGGTCACAACATACACTTTGCGAATCCACGGAGCGTAGCGGCCGAACGATCGCAGCGAGTAGCGCAAGTCGCCTGTGCCGTCCCACGTGTACACCGCGTCGATGGGTTCGTTGGCCGGAGCTTTGGCGGGCGTCACCGGAGCGGCTCGCTTCCCTTGAGAATCCAGGCCGAATCATGACGTGTGAATCCGACGTGGGGGTAATAATCCACGGCCGCCGGAGCGGCCAGCAGGATCACGGTCGCCTGGGGACCGCCGGCCTCCTGCGTCAGGCGGATCAATTCACGCCCGATGCCGCGTTGCTGGTACGATTCGCGGACGGCCAGGTCGGAAAGATAAGTCGCGTATGCGAAATCGGTCACGGAGCGTGAAATGCCCACCATCAGCTCGCCGTCCCACGCGGTAATTACAAGGTTGGCGTTGGCCAGCATGGCGGCCATGCGGGCGCGATCGCCGGTGGGACGGCGCGCGCCCAGGCTGCACGATCGGTACAGCTCGATGACGGCGTCGACATCCAGCTTATTGCCGGTACGGTAGGAGATCACGAACGAGGGTCACTCCACCGTAACGTGCGTGCCTTTGTGTTCGGCTTGCCGGGAAAGCTGGGCTATGCGTTCGTCCAGCAGGCTCCGCACTCCTTTCAGAAACTCGATGCGCGAATTGCGAAAGTGTTCGATGGTGGGGCCGCCGAGGCAACGCTCGAGCAGCGGCATCGCGGTCTCACAGATGAAGCAGCCCTGCGGCTTTTCGGAAGCCGTCGGATTTTCGGCTGGCTTGGCGTCCATTTCATACCTCCTTCATTTCCACGGTCAATATTCTATTGTCAAGTCTTAATAACAATTACATCTTCCTTTTTATCAGTTTTACAAGAAATTTAGCGATCTCTGTACGGTTCCTTGTACAAAATTGCGCTAATCTTCCGGCAGGCTCGAACTCTATCGGCGTCACTCTGAAGCCTGCCGGAAGGCTCTGCTCGAACTCGGTCTCACGGTCGATGCGCTGCGCCACTACACCGACCGCGACTGCGCGATCTGGATGGAAGGCACGACTTCTACCGGCAAGCGATACGCTCGTCAATCCATGCGCCTCCGGGACTGGAAAGCCGCACAAGCTCAAATCGCCGCGCTCGACGCCGAAAGTAAAGATGTCGCTGTTCATGGTCCGACTATCGCCGACGCTGTTTCCCGTTACCTCGACTCGCGCCGTGGCAAGATCGGATCCAGCACCTATGGTCATTATCGCTTGACTTTGATGCGCTCGAATTCCCGACTGGTATACACGCCCGGCACCGTTCCATACCCCGCGAACGCATCCTGCGCATGGCAGCCGAGGTGGTGGACGCAAGGAGATAAATCCGATGGCGGTCGCACTGGTGATTCGCGAAGAAGGAAGTTCCTGGGCCGGACGCCCAAGCGCGTGACGATTCACGCGGAAGAGGATGCGGCGCGCCGCCCTCGTCGATTACGAATACAACGGCAAAAGGGCCATTGGACATTGACGTTCTGGGAAGTCAGTATGGACGCGCTCCGTCCGGATCGTCCGGCCGCTCGTACAAAGCTCAGATTGATCCGCAGCCCCCAGCGACCGCGCAATTGGCCGGAAACGGCCATCCGGGAGGTATCGGCTTCGCGCCGGGTGCCGAAACAGCAGCCGTGGCTACCGATAATGAACAATAACGCTGGAACTTGTGCGGTGATACCGCATGTGGGGCACCACTTCGGGCCGGGTCGAGTAACGTCGAAGCCTTCGCATTAAGCGAGTTTCGAAACGTAGCGACCCGACGTCGAAGAATGACTGATACTCACGGGATATCGATGTCTCTATCGCCGGTTCTATGAACGAGGTAGCAGAGGGCCCGATCGACACAGGAGTCCAAGGTCGCGTCCGAGTCGATGACTAGTTTGGGGCCGTCGATCGGCTCCCACGCCTCTCGAATCTTGCGATAAAGCTCCGGCGTCCGATTCGCGGCAGGGTGGGTATTTTGCGCCATCGCTTCCGCCAGGCGTCCGAGTGCGGTCTGCTCCGCACACACGCACTCCAACGTCTCCCAAGTGGTCCCAACTTGCAAGCAGAATGCGATCACGCGTTCACGCTGGTATCGCCATGAGAACGTGCGGCCATCCAGCAGAACGTACAGTCCGGCATCCTTAGCCAGTAGATACCCGGCAGTTTTCAGCATGATCTCCTGGCAGAAATCGTCCTGCGCCAACGAATACTCGACGTGAGCCGGCTGGAAGAGCGCCGCCCGAATCACGTCCTTGTCGAGAACCGCGCCCGGAAGCCGCTGCGCGAGCACTCGCGCCAGCGTACTCTTACCTGTTCCTGGCAGTCCGGCCAAAATCACAATCATAAATAATTCCAACTTAGAGGGCGCGCAGCCACGAAAAAGTTTCAGCCACATTCTGCGATTGGAATACCAGCGATCCAGGCACGATGACATCGGCGCCGGCCCGGCGCAGGAGAGGCACGGTCTGGGAACGGATGCCGCCATCGGCGATTAGCCGGACGCGAGCGCGCCCTTCGCCAAGCAGAGACGCCGCACTTGCGAGACGGTTGCAGGCTTCCGGCGCCAGATCCTGGCCTTTAATGCCGATCCCGGTGCCAAGCAGAAGTAAAGCATCAATGTGGTCAAGGTACGGCTCGGACACCGCGACAGGAGTGTCCAGGCGCAACGCCAGGCCGGCTGAACGGCCCGCGCGACGAATGGCTTGGATGCCCGCTGCCACTTCGGATTCGCCCACTTCCACGTGTATCGTGATCAGGTCAGCGCCGCTGGACACGAAGTCCTCGACAAGGGTCGTGGGGCGCTCGACCATCAGATGAATGTGAAATGGCCGCTTCGTGAGAGGACGCAAGGCACGCACCATGTCGGGAAAGAACAGCAGGCTTGGGGCGAAGTGGGCGTCGGCGACGTCGAAGTGAAACGAGTCGGCGAATGGCTCGACGCACTCAATCCCGGCCGCTAAATTGGCGAGATCCGCCGACCACAAGGAGATGTCGGCCAGGAGGCGCGTACGTGGCAGGTCCCGCCGGCCGCTGATGTTCAAAGTACGCCCGCCGGGGGAGTTCGTTGCGTCGAGACAAGAGGCAAGTCTCCCTGGATATGACAAGAGCTCATTGCAATCAATCGTATCAGCCCACCATTCGGTGGGTTGGCCTTATGGACCCGAATCCGCTCAGTTCCGATGTTGTGGGTCAACGCCGCTCTGTTCGAGTGGCGCGAACCGTCCGGTGGCAGAATCCACTCGCCATCGGGCGAGACGGTCCGCGCCAAGTGCCAACGTCAGCGCACGGCATCTGCCTCTAGCCGGACCGGCGGTACAATAATAGATGAGCGTTGCTGATCAGCGAGGGTTTCTTCCGAGTTGCGGCAGGGCTCTTTCCCGCCCCGCGGCCAAAAGGCCGGTTCCTAGCCAACGCGGCGAAGCACCACACAGTCTTCAACAGGCATAGGCAGCACTTCCGATCCAGCAGCCTTGCCACGATGTCCACATTGAGAAGATAAGGAGCTCTTTCAGCAATGGCCACTAATACGAGTCCGCTCACCGAAGTTTTGCATTCGGAAAATCACAGCAAGCTCTCCGCGGAGCAGATTGCGAAGGCTGTGGCGCGCCACAATAAGAATCACTCCGCGGCAAAGGCTGAGAACACCGCCGCTAAGGCGAGAAAACCAGCTAAAAGCTAACGTTCCAAGGGCATGGCTGCGAGGGATCGGGCCGAGATCGGCTCGGTCCTGGACCGATTGACGCTCGGTTCGCCAGTCCGCGCCGGTTGGCGCCCTAACCACCCGGAGCACCTGACTTCTTTTCCGAACTATTCCGGGGCACCCGGGTGGTCTTCGATTGTTTCGGGTCAATCAACCCGCTTATCGGGTCGTTCGGTGGCGTCTTAATGTGCAACCTTGGGCAGGAGTCGGTTCGGGTCTTGGAGCCGAATCTCGCGACGGAATCTTCCCACGCTGCGGCCGCTGGCCTTGGCGGATGCGATTAACGCGTTCAATTCCGTCATTCTGCGGTCCGCTCTGCCGCCACACTTCAAAATGCACGACGTCCCCACAACGTACGGATCGAATGTATTCATCCTGCCTAATGATACCAGGCAGGGTGGCGATAATACGAGATATCGAATCCCGGTCCGTCAAGGCTGGGAAGCCCAAACTGGGCTGAGATTTGCTATAGTCCCTCGATGGCTCTTCGAAAGCTGACAAGTCTCTGCGTACTCCTCTCAGGCGCGGTACTGGCGCAGCCTCCCGCGGGTGCTCCCCTCACGGAGGAGCAGCGTACACAACTGGCCTACACTCTAGCCCACTACACCAAGTTCGAATACAAGATTCCGATGCGCGATGGCGTGCGATTGTTCGCTGCCGTCTACGCTCCCAAGGACGCTTCTCAGCAGTATCCGATCATCATGCAGCGGACTCCATATAACGTCGGCCCGTACGGCGCGGACAACTACAAGACGCAGGTCGGCCCGTCCTTTGCCGCTGAAAAGGAGGGCTTCATCTTTGTCTATGAGGATGTCCGCGGCCGTTACATGTCGGAGGGTACGTTTGTTGATGTGCGACCGCACAAAACGCACTACGACGGCCCGACGGATACCGATGAAAGCACCGACACCTACGACACTGTCGAGTGGCTGGTGAAACACCTTCCCAACAACAACGGACGGGTGGGTATGTGGGGCATTTCCTATCCGGGTTTCTTTGCGGCGCACGGCCTGATCGATTCGCATCCGGCGCTAAAGGCCGTTTCCCCACAGGCTCCCATGGGCGACGTCGGGAACGGCGATGACGGATACCACAACGGCGCATTTCACCTGGCCGCGAATTTCCGGTTCTATTCCGGCTTCACGCCGAGAAAACCAGAACCGGAGCGGCCGCAGCCTACGGTTCGCTTCGATCCAGGGACCATGGACGCCTATGATTTCTTTCTACGCATGGGGCCGCTGTCGAATGCCAACGAGAAGTACCTCAAACACCAGAATCAATATTGGGACGACACCATCAAGCACACGTCCTACGACGAGTATTGGCAAGCCCGCGCGCAGGCGCCCCACATGAAGCATGTGACACCCGCGGTGATGTGGGTGGGCGGCTGGTTCGATGCCGAGGATCTCGCAGGACCGTTGAAGCTGTTCAATTCCCTGGAGAAGAATAGCACAAACGCTCCGGATACATTGGTGATGGGTCCGTGGCGCCACGGTGGGTGGGCTCGCGATCGCGGAGACACTTTGGGGAACCTGAATTTCCACTCCAATACATCCGAATATTTCCAGGAGAACATCGAACTCCCGTTCTTTATTCAAAACCTAAAGGGCACGGGAAAGGGACTGAAGGCTGCCGCCGATGCCGATATTCCGAAGGCGTTCCTATTTGAGACCGGGCGCAACGAGTGGCATCGCTTCGCCGCGTGGCCGCCGCAGAACGCAGTCGCTCGCTCGTTGTATCTGGATGCGAACGGGAGACTCTCGTGGGCTGCGCCCGCGGAGACAGGGTTTGATGAGTATCTGAGCGATCCCAACAAGCCGGTCCCTTCCACCGGTGAACTCGCTCCGGGCATGGGCATGCCTGTGGATTACATGACGTTTGACCAACGCTTCGCCGCCACTCGGCCCGACGTGCTGACCTACGAAACCGAACCGCTCGATCATGACGTGACCATCGCAGGACCCATCACGCCGGCGCTGCGCGTATCGACTTCGGGCACAGATTCGGATTTCGTGGTGAAGCTGATAGACGTGTACCCGAACGATTATCCCGACCCGAATCCGAATGTCAAAGGAATATACATGGGCGGCTATCAGCAACTGGTTCGCGGCGAACCTTTCCGCGGCAAGTTTCGCAACAGTCTGTCCCGTCCGGAACCATTCACTCCGGGTAAACCGGAGAAGATCGAGTTCTGGATGCCAGATGTATTGCACACGTTCCGCTCTGGCCACCGCATCATGGTTCAAATTCAGAGTTCCTGGTTCCCGCTGGTGGATCGAAATCCGCAGCAGTTTCTGGATATTCCGAACGCCCGGCCGGCCGATTTCAAGAAGGTCATGGAGCGGGTATTGCGAGGAGGACCGGACGGCTCACAGTTGCGCCTGCTAGTGATAAATGAGATACCTCAGTAGCTTCGTGGCCTTCACAGAGCGGGCCGCGACGAGGTTATTCCACCGATAACGCCAGACTGTCGGGCGCAGCTCCGCACCTTTCAAACGTGATCGGCCATGGCCTCGGGAAGCCCGATACCCTAATCGCAAACGGCGATCTTTAACGCTCCCACGCCGAGCTTCGTGCCGCGCTAATTCCGGCCGGCAAAGAAATCCGCAAGCTGAACTTCGGGCGGGCCGATAGCCCGTGCTGGCTGTAGTTCGCCGGGTCCTGAAAGAGTCCCGCGCAGTGGCGCGCAGAGAGGGAGTCACCACGCGAGCCCGGCTGGAGTTGCCGGGCACGACGCCATGACTAGGCTGCATCCGGCTTTGAGCAGTAGACCGGTGAAATACGGAAGCGCATTCTGCATATCGCAATTCTGACGGCCGCTCTCGCCGCTGGTTCGCGACTGTGGCTGCTTGCGACACCAAGCATAGACCCGCCGCGCACGGCGGGTGCGTGGACTCTTGCAGGCAAGATCGATTGTGTCAACTTCGTCCCCCCCCGGACATCCGTAACTGGAGAGGCACGTCAGGCGCCCGCCGGGTCTGCCGTGCCGAGTATGCCGGTTCGCCCAGCATGCGGCTGACGCTGATTGAAATGCTGGGATCGCCCGGCCGAACGGCCTTCGACGCGTGGCAGAATTGGCAGCCAGCGCAGCCGGGCAAGATGGGATTCTACAAGGGGAGATACTTCGGGGTAGTAGAATCACCGGGAGTGGATCGGGAGACGCGGGACCGTTTCACTGTCGCGGTTGAAAGGAACCTGCCGGGAGGAAGTGAAGGCCGGTGGTGACGAGGCCACCCGATCTCGACCCGGCTCATGCTACGTCTCCCAGAAGCCCTTTGAGCCGGCTTTTCCGCGCGACGTCTGCCGGCGATCCACCCGGCCGCCTGAGCCATGCGTCGAACATGTTCCTCGTCAGCCGGTGTTGAGTTCTGGGCTGTCGCGATTCTACGGTGGATTCGTGCATGCCCTGCGGGTCGTAACTCACTTGTTTACATCGCCGGAAACGATCAATCGCGAGCCCGACCGCCTCTTACAGAGACCGCACATCCAATTCGACGGCATGCTCGATTCGCCTTCGACGCTGGCCTCCCTGCCCCTAAATAACGGGAGTGCCGGCAACTTTTCATTTTCTCGACGGTGAAATTCTATCAGACGAACGGCGACGGGCTATTCCTGTGGAGAAATCCCACGCCAAACCAGAATTGCAGCTTGATCTGAGATTCCACACGCCAACCCCTCTAACACCGTTCGCCGTCCGCCGATAAGAGTACCGAGGAGTGCCTGCCTCCGTTTGTCAGGCGACGATCACCGAAAATGAAAAAGAAGTCCACATCAGCGCGCCTTTTGCTGGTAGTGTTGAGCGCCGCCTCAGCGCTCCGCCTTGTCGCCGGTTCCGACACACCTCCTTCCGGCCTTTTGGCTCCTCAGGCTCTTTCTCTCGAGGACTGCCTGCGCATTGCGATGGAGAAAAATCATCAGCGCCCGGCATCGCGATTTGCCGTCGCGATGGCAGAGGCGCAACACCGTCAGGCTCTTGCGGGCTACTGGCCGCAGATCAGCGCCAAAGGTGCATGGACCCAGCTCGACCAGGCCCCCAACTTCGTGTTCCCGGCGTCAACCATGTACATCCCATCGCAGACCGTGAACATTCCCGGTGGCACCATGTCCGTCACCGTCCCCGCCAACGCCTTTGCTCCCGGGTTTCCTCCTGTCGCGATTCAAATGCCGGTCAGCTTTCCGGGGCAGAGCGTCACTACGGCGGCGCAGGTATTCCCCGTCCCTTCGTATGACGTCAAGCTGGCTAATCCGACGAACTTCGAGGCCACAGGGAACGTGACATGGCTGCTTTTCGACGGCGGAATGCGGAAAAGGTTACCGAGAGCAGGCGCAAGGTGCCATCGAAGACGCACGGGCCGAGTCGCGGCGGACGGATCTGGAAATCAGGGACAGCGTGGTGCGCCTTTACTGGGGAGCCGTGCTCGCCCGGCAATTGTGGCAAGTCGGCGAAGATACGCTGGGGCGCATGGAAGTGACCCTCGAACTGACGGAATCCATGTACAAGAACGGAGCCGGGAAGGTCAACAAGACGGACTATCTCGAGAATCTGGTGATGGTGGAGACCATCCGCTCGATGGTGGCGGAGCTGGCCAAGAATGAAGCGGCGGCCGAAGCCGCGCTGGCCTATACCATGGGTCTCGTCTGGAATGCCACCGTGCGGCCTTCCGCCGAAGAGCTGCCTTACCGGCCATTTGAAAGCAACCTGGACGAACTGGTCAGTACCGCTTATGAATTCAATCCCGATTGGGCAAAGATCGAGGCGGGCCTGAAAGCCTTGGAAGGCGAAGTGATCACGGCGCGTAGCGACTACTGGCCCAAAATCGCGTTTACCGGCGAATTGCACCGCTGGTGGAACAGCTATACCACGGGGATGGCTACCGCGGACAACAAGGCGGGCTGGTCGATCGGGGTGGGTGCGGAGATACCCATCTTCAATGGCTTCCTGACTAAGAACAAGATGGCGGAAGCGCTGGCCCGGGTGGGCCAGCTCAAGGAGCAGAAGTTGGTCCTGCGCGAGGGCATCGGCCTGCAACTGCGCGAACTGTTTCTAGGGCTCGCCGCCGCATCGAAAACCTACCAGTCTGCCGAGAAGGCCATGCTGGCTGCACGAGAAAACCGGGACTTGACCTCACGGGCATATGAAAGCGAACTGGTGGAGACCGAGAAAGTAATCCGGGCGCAGTTATTCGAGGCTCTGATGATCGCGCAGTACCACAAGGCGCGATATGACCTGGTGGCTATCGAGTCGCAGATATCGGTGGTCGTCGGAAAAGAAATCGCAGGGAGGTGGAATCCGAAGCCGTAAGGCGGAAGGCAGGCGAGCCATGGAGAGCGGCAAACCGGTATCGGTCAGCGGACGCTACGACGCGACCAGTTCGCGACGCCGCGCACTCAGCGTGATGTTGGGGGTGTGCGGCTGGCTGCCAAAAGCGCTGGAGGGTGCGGGCGCCACTGCGCCGCTCCGCCTGGCTATCTCCGAGAGCCTGGTGTCGGACGCCAATATCAACGACGCGCGAGCGGCCATGATGACTTGGCTCAAGCGAATGGAAGTTGACTTAAATCTCATCATCGAATTCAGCCCGAAAGTCTTCGACACCACCGAAGACATCGTGCGCCGCGCGCGCACAGGCCAGCTCGATGCGGTGTCGCTGAACATTGTGGAGTACCGGCAGATCGCCGATGTGTTGGACCCCAGCCAGATCATAGCCGATAGCAGCGCGGCTGGAGCGGACCAGTACGTCCTGCTGGTGAAGAGAAGCAGCGGAGCCCGGCGCTTAAGCGACCTGCGGGGACTCCGGCTGACGATGTTAAAGGGCAACAGAATGTGCGTCGCAACTGCCTGGCTCTCGACCCTCCTAGAGGATGGCCATCTCGGTCGTAGCGACCAGTTCTTCTCCTCCGTGACCACCGACACCAAGGCCTCGCGGGTTGTTCTGCCTGTGTTCTTCGGCCAGGCCGATGCCTGCCTCACCTCAAAACGGGGATTCGACACCATGGGCGAGCTGAATCCGCAAGTTTCCAGATACCTCGTCGCCGTCGCAACGTCTCCAGGCTTGGTGGTGACTTTCAATGCCTTTCACAAAAACTACCACGGGGCGGGCCGGGAAAGGTTCCTGAAGGTTTACACCGATCTGCCCAACAATCCGGCTGGACGGCAGCTCGCCACGCTCTTTCAGTTTCAATCATTGGTGGTCCGGGATGCCTCTTGTCTGGAGCCGGCCCTGGCAATACTCGAAGCCGCGGAACGCGTCCGCGCCCGCCAAACTGCGGGGGAGCGGAAATGACGGCACCAGGCGGCAGTTCGCGACGCAGCGCTCTGACTGCCATGCTAGGGACTTGGCCGTGCCTGCGCGGGGCGATGGCGGAAGACGCCAACTCGCCCCTCCGCATAGCGATCTCCGAAAGCATGGTGGTGGACGTGAACTTGAGCGACGCCCGCGCGGCCATGCAGACATGGATCAGGCGCATACAGTTGGATTTGAACGTCGCCATCGAGATCGACGCCAAGGTCTTTTCCACCACTGAGGAAATTGTGCGCCTCATCCGCAACGGCCAATTGGACGCGGCGGCCATGAATGTGGTGGAGTACCGGCCGGTCCGCGACTTGTTCGACACCAGTGAGATCTTTGTGGGAGCCGGCACGTCCGGACCCGACGAGTACCTTTTGCTGGTGAAGCGGGACGGCGGATTCAATCGATTGGCCGACCTGCGGGGCCACAAGCTGTGCAGTCTAAGGGCTCCTAAGATGTGTGTGGCGCCGGCCTGGCTCTCCACGGTTCTGGATGCGGAGCGGTTGGGGCCGGCAGAGGGTTTCTTAGGCGCCATGACCTGGGACACCAAGGTTTCCCGCGTGGTATTGCCGGTGTTCTTTGGCCAGGCAGAGGCCTGCCTGACTTCCAAGCGGGGATTTGGAGTGATGTGCGAACTGAATCCGCAGGTGGCGAAGGACCTGACGGCGATCGCCGCTTCTCCTTTGTTGGTGACATGTTTCTACGCCTTCCGCAAGAACTACCGCGACCCGAACCGCGAGAGGTTTTTCAATCTGCACAAAACTCTGCTGTCCGGCGCGGCCGGCCGGCAACTGGCAACCCTGTTTCAATTCGACGAACTGACGGTCCGGGACTCCAGTTGCCTGGCCAGCAGTCTGAGCATTCTCGATAAGGCCGAACGGGTCCATACGAAGTTAGCTCCGGGAGGACGAAAGGGCTAGAAATGAATCTGCGGCCGGCGCATAGGCGGATCGGGTGGTGCCTGCTGGCAGGTTTGTGTGCGCCGGCCCTGGCGCAGCAACTCGCTTCCAACGTCGCGCCTGGCGGCCTTCGGCATACACGTCTCCGCGTGGTCGCGAGCGGCCGGGTGTTCAGCGGCGTCAACCGGAACGATGCGCGCGCCGCACTCAAAGTCTGGTTCGACGTGGTGGCGCACGACCGAGGCTATGCGCTGGATTCCACGGTGGATATCGTCGACAGCGTAGCCGAGATCCGGGAACGCTTGCGGAGCCGTTCAGTGGAACTGGTTACGCTGGGAGCCCGCGACTACCTGGAACTCGAAAGCAGCAACCTGATCGTGCCGGTTCTGACCGATGCCCGAGCCACTGGAGGAGCCCTCTATTCATATGTCTTGCTGGTGAGCCCGTCTTCGGGCACGACATCGGTCGCCAGCCTCCGAGGTAAGAACGTGCTGGTTTCGGCACGGGGTTCGGGGGAAACCGGGAAGGCATGGCTGGAGGTTCTCCGGGGCAGGGAGAAACTGGGGCGCGCAGTTTCCTTCTTCAGCTCGGTCACCGCGGCGGCCAAACCTCAGGCGTGCATTCTGCCGGTCTTCTTCGGCACTGCGGATGCTTGCGTGGTGGACGAGATCAATCTGCACTTGGCGGAGGAGCTGAATCCTCAGTTGGGACAGCTCCGGGTTCTCGCCCGCTCCCGCCCCATGATTGAAAGCGTGCTTGCCGTCCCGGCGGATCCGCATCCGGACCAGCAGGAATTGATTGACAGTATGCAGTCGCTCAACCGCGACCCGCGGGGCCGCCAACTTCTCATGGTCTTCAAGACCGATCGCCTGGTGCGTATCCAGCCGGGCGACCTCGACGCGGCGCGCGAATTATGGAGAGATTACGGCCGCCTTAGCGGTCCGCAGACGGCCGAGAGCGGCCCGGCGGACCGCGGGAAGGGAGGGCGCTGAGCGTATGCATCTCCCGAAAGGCATCACCCTACGCATCACGCTCCTGGGATGGATGGTTACGCTGGTCACCCTGGCGATTTTTGTGACGGTGATCATTCCGGAACAGAAGCGCGAGTTCGAGTTGAGTCTCGAATCGAAGGCCCGGGGTGTGGCTGTTTCGATTCGGGGTGTCGCAGCGGGGGCGGCTGTATCGGAAGACTACTCCGCAGTGGTGGATCAGGCCATGCAGGTTCTTTCCGGCGACAACGCGATTGACTACGTGGTAATCACAAAGAACGACGGCTTCTCGCTGGTAATCGACCGCGCCGCCTGGAAAACGGAGAAACTCGGCGACGCGTGGCGCCCGGCCGTGCGCACGGCCTCCAGTTCTATCGGCTCCTCCCCGCTGTTCGGGCGCCGGGTTTTTCAGTACGCCTTTCCGTTCGACTACAGCGGCATCCAGTGGGGCTGGATTCACATCGGTCTGTCGCTCGACGCCTACAACCAGAGCGTGCGACGAACGTATCAAGGTACGGGAGCACTGGCCATTCTCTGCGGCGGTCTGAGTCTGGTGATTTCGCTCCTCTTCGCGGCTCGTCTGGTTCGGCCCATTCATGTACTGCATGCCGCTGTGGAAAAGGTGGCTCGCGGCGATCTGCACGCCCGCGCCGAAGTCGCCAGCCACGATGAAATCGCGCGCCTGGCATCCGCATTCAACGACATGGCGCGGACCATCCTCGGAAGGAACCAGATTCTGGAGAGCGTGAGCTTCGCGGCGAAGCAGTTCTTGAGCGATGGAGACCGGGACAAAGTTTTCGGCGCAGTGCTGGAGAGGGTCGGACAGGCGGCGGGAGCCAGCCGCGCCTCGGTGCTGAAAAGGTGCGAAGAGGACGGGGAACCGGGGACCAGGCTGGAGCAGGAATGGCTGGCGCCGGGCGCGTGGTCCGCCGGTGACTGGGCGGGCTTTCGGTGGAACGCGGAGGCTGCGGAAGAATGGGTCGGACTTCTGCGGGGGGGCCGCATCGTCACGGTAACGCCTGCCCGGTGCGAGCAGTCGCTCCGCGACTTGCTCGACACCCGGATTCAGTCCACGATTTTCGTTCCGGTGGTGGTCGCCCGGGAGTGGTGGGGAATCGTGGCATTCGATGATTTCGGAGGGCAGCGCGAGTGGGGGGAAGCCGAACAGGACAGCCTCCGGGCGGTGGCTGATATGATGGGGGCCTATATTGCGCGGCGCCGGGTGCGAACCGCGCTGGAAGAAGCCAAGGAAACGCTGGAGCAGCGGGTCATCGAACGAACCCGCGAGCTGCGGGAACAGATCGAAGCCAAGGATCGGGCCCACTCAGAACTGGCAGCCGCGCAGCAGCGATTGATCGAGCTCTCCCGCGAGGCGGGCATGGCCGAGATTGCCACCCGAGTGCTGCACAATGTCGGCAACGTCCTGAATAGCGTGAATGTGTCCACCTCGCTGGTGGCGGGCAAGGTTCGCCGGTCCCGCGTGGAAAAGCTGGTCGCGGCGGTCCAGATGTTGGAGCAGCATTCAGCCGATCTCCCGACCTTCCTGGAGAAGGACCCCAGGGGGCAGCGCGTGCTCCCGTATCTAGTGAAGCTCGGCGGGCACTTCCGTGCCGAGCGCGATAGTCTTTTGACGGAACTGGAATCGCTGTCCTCTCACGTCGGCCATATCAAGCAGATCGTGGGCACCCAGCAGAGCTACGCCAAGGTGTCCGGCCTGGTGGAGAATGTTCAGTTGTCCGACATGGTGGACGACGCGCTACGAATCGAGGGGCCATCGCTGGCCCGACACGGCGTTCAGGTAGAGCGCGACTTCGAGAGCCTCCCGCCAATCGCGGCCGAAAAACACAACATACTTCAGATTCTGCTGAATCTTCTGAGAAACGCAAAGCAGGCGCTGAGCGAGAGAAACGGCACGGCCACACGGGTGATTCGCATCCGGATCCGCCGACTGGGGGAGAGCCGCGCCAGCCTGGCGGTGGAGGATAACGGGTTGGGTCTGCCCCCCGAAAACCTTACCCGGATTTTCAGGCACGGATTTACCACCAAGGCGGACGGCCACGGCTTCGGCTTGCACTCCTGCGCGCTCGCCGCCGGCCGGATGGGCGGTTCTCTGCGCGCGGAAAGCGACGGGCCGGGCTGTGGCGCCACCTTCACTCTGGAACTGCCGCTCAAAAGCGCTGAGAAATTGCGAAAGAGAGTCTGAGATGAGATCGCCGGGCTTGCTGGAACCCAATCATAGAATCCTCGTAATCGACGACAACACGGCGATTCACGACGACCTGCGGAAGATACTGCTGGGCGAGATCCAGACGCAGGAGAATCTGCGGGAGGACGAAGAGTTGCTCTTCGGAGCGGAGCCGGCGCCGATCGCCCGGTTCGAAATCGACTCGGCCTACCAGGGGCAGGAGGGGCTGGCTAAGCTTCAGGAGTCGCTGGCTCAGGGACGTCCCTACGCGCTGGCATTTGTGGACGTACGAATGCCGCCCGGTTGGGACGGCGTGGAGACCATCACGCACCTTTGGAAAGCGTATCCCAGCCTGCAGGTGGTGGTATGCACGGCCTACTCGGATTATTCGTGGGACGACATCCAGCGCAAACTCGGGCTGTCGGAGAACATGTTGATCCTCAAGAAGCCGTTCGACGATATCGAGGTCATCCAGTTGGCGCATGCGCTCACCCGGAAATGGCTGGTGAGCAGCCAGGCGGCGGCGCGGCTGGAGGACCTGGACCTGATGGTGGCACGGCGCACCGCGGAGTTGCAGGCAGCCAACGAGCGGATCAAGAAGCAATTCGAAGAAAAGGCCGCCGCGGAAGTGGCTTTCCGCACGGTCTTCGAGTGCAGCCCCATCGGCATCGCGCTGCAAGACCTATCCGGCGGTTACGTGGACGTGAACCACGCGATGGAGCAGCTATTCGGACTTCCGCGGGCCAGTATGATCGGCCGCGATCCGGTGGAACAAGGATGGATCGGCAGCCCGGAGGACCCTGCCATGGCTCAGCGCGTGATCGAGCAAGGCGTCGACATCGACTCGCGCGAGCTTACCTACTGGAACCCGCAACACGGGAAACGGACCGGCTTATTGTGGAGGCGCCGGGTGACGATCGGCGGGACTGCCTACGCACTCTGCTTCATTCTTGACATCAGCAAGCGGAAAGAGATGGAAGAGGAACTGGTGCGAGCCCGCCTCGGTGCCGACGCCGCGGCGCAGGCGAAGAGCCAGTTCCTGGCCAACATGAGTCATGAGATCCGCACCCCGCTCAACGGCATTTTGGGGCTCAGTTACCTGATCGAAGAGGAATCCATTCCCGACGATCTCAGGCCCATGATGAGCCTGATCCGCACCTCCGGTGAGGTGCTCAGGAGGGTGCTGGACGATGTGCTCGATTTCAGCAAAATAGATTCCGGCAAACTCGAACTGGTGGAGGAAGCATTCGACCTGGGGGCCTGCCTGCGCTGGAGCTTTCAACTGTTCCGCGATGCTGCGGAGGAGAAAGGTGTGGAGTGCCGGCTCTTCCTTGACAGTCGCCTGCCGGCCCGGGTCACCGGCGATGCGGTGCGACTGCGCCAGGTAACCGGCAACCTGATGAGCAACGCGGTGAAATTCACGCACCACGGGTCCATCGAACTGGAGGCGCACCTGGTGGAACCGGCGCCTCCAAACGGGCGCTATTTGATCCGCGTTCTGGTGCGCGACACCGGGATCGGCATCCCCGAGGATCGCATCGGACGCTTGTTCCACTCGTTCAGCCAGGTGGACGCCGCCACCACCCGCAGCTATGGAGGCACGGGGCTCGGGCTGGCCATTTCGCACAACCTGGTGGAAATGATGGGCGGGGCGATGCGCGTGGAAAGTAAAGTCGGGGTGGGCACAACCTTCGAATTCACCTTCACCGCCGGGGTGGCGGAGGACACCAAGCCTGTCGCGGCAGAGGCCGTTCGGAAAGATTTCACCGGCCTGAAGGTCCTGGTGGCCGAAGACAATCTGATCAACCAGATGGTGACCTCCCGGATGCTGCAAAAAATGGGATGCCATGTGGACGTCGCAGCCGATGGCGCGTCCGCGGTCCGCAGCGTCGAGAACCAGCAATACGATATCGTGCTCATGGACCTACTCATGCCCGAAGTGGATGGACTGGAAGCCTCCCGGCGGATCAGGAGCCTGGCCGGGGCATCGTCCACGATTCCGATTGTGGCGCTCACGGCCTCGGCGTCCGAGGAAATCAGATCGCAGTGTCTGGCGGCCGGGATGAACGATTTCCTGAGCAAGCCAATGGAGCTCGACGCGGTCCGGCGCGCCCTGGATCAATGGTGCCAGCACACCTTCGCCGCCAACGCGGTGGCCCGGTTGGTTTCCACGCCCGCGTAAGCGGCGCAATTTCCGGCTAAACTGTAGATTCAGCCAGGGACCTCCAAAAAATCCAGTCCGAACTCGGCGCGCCGCTGTTCCTGGGGGCAAGCTCTGGGCCGTAAGTCCAAAGAAACGGATTTGTTCCTGAATCAGAGCGGATCAAGGTGTTGGCCGACGGTCTGCTCCTCCCGTATTACGCACGGCTCGAACATTGGGTGCTGGCGCTGACCTTGCGGACTCGCTTCCAGCGTCAAGGTCTCCCCATCATCATCGTCGACAGCAAGAAGCGCGAGATGATCGGAAACTTCAAAAACGGCGGCGCCAAATGGGGCCGCACCCCCCAACTCCTGGTTCTGGCCGACGCCGGCGGCAGCAACAGTTGCGCTTCCTGGGCGTGGAAGATCGCACTGCAGACTCAGCTATGCAATCCCTTCGGCATCGCCGTCACCATCGCTCACTACCCTACGCGCGCCTCCAAGTGGAATCCCTTCGAGCACCGCTTGTTCTCCGAGATCTCCCAGAACTGGGCGGCCGAGCCACTCGACAGCTACGAAAAGATGCTCAAATTCACTCGCACGGCCGACACTCGAACTGGCCTGGTTGTGACCGCCTATCTCGACCGAAACGAGTATCCAACCCATCTCAAGCCCGACCCACAGTTGATCTCTTCACTCCGCCTCGCTCCAGGCAAGGTACTCCCGCGATGGAACTACACAATTCGACCGAATCTGTGAAGTTATTCTTGCGATGCCCCTAAGCACCGGGAAGTTGTCCCGGCGACCGAAGGTCCTCGATGACGCGCTACTCGGGAAGAGTTCCTCTCAGGATTTTAGCTTCCCCGATGACCGACGAGAAACGCCCTTGCGTCAGCCTGGGACTGAGCGGTCGGAGATCCGCAGGTGTACAATCGGTAGCCAAAACCAGCGAATGTTGAACCAAACGGAGTGAGACGATGCGACACCCGCAATTCGGATCCCTGCGACCCATGATTTCACGCCTCTTGTTCGCCCTGTTTACGGTAGCCGGCACGATGGTTGCGGCCAATCCACCGGGGCATTTCAAGAGCGTCATCTTCGGATGTCATGCCGGCAGCCTGGCCGAGTTCGAGAACTTTGCCACCAGGGCCAAGCAGTCGGGCACCACACACATAGTGCTCACCGCTGAGGATCTGCCGTGGGCTACGTGGCAACTGGACACGCCTGGAGATCCTTATCCGGCGTGGGCGATTTCGAACGTGGGCTTGCTGAAGGTTGCCCCACCGGAAGCGCTGAAACCATTCCTTCCCCAGGATTACGCGGACACGGTGATCGGGATCCTCCGCTCCCGATGCGCCGTGCTGCGCAAACTAGGCCTGAAAGCCGCCTTCACTACCTTCGAGCCACAGATTCTACCCGAGAGGGTATACGAGGCACATCCTCTGTGGCGGGGGCCGCAAGTGGACCACCCGCTGCGCTCCCGCGTGCCACGATTTGCTCCCTCGATTGACAACCCGGAAGTGCTCGCCCTGTATCGGGAATCCGTTCGAACGCTTCTGACGGCATGCCCGGAAATTGAAATTCTCTCCCTGCACACCAACGACTCCGGTTCAGGAGTGAGTTGGAGCGGAGGCCTCTATCAGGGGCCAAATGGCAGTTCATTCTACCGGGACAGAAAGATGTACGAGCGCTATCGCGACTTTTTTGCATCTCTTCAGTCAGGCGCCGCAGACGCACGCGCAGGACATCTCGATATCGACGCGGAATGGGTTCGCGAGAGTGCGCCGGAGTTGATCGCGGGGCGACTCGGCCCGGGAATGGCCGTGTCCAACCTCGAAGGACCGGATGCGACGCCCTACAAAGCGGAGGTCGGTTTCCTTCTGGACTACTTTTACCCGTTCTACCCGGCCCAGGGAATCCCGTTGCCCGT
>Ga0181521_10000443_pt1 | contig 50346 bp, 45 predicted proteins | sample PEATcosm2014_Bin_32_FD_119764 | JGI IMG/M metagenome (GOLD analysis project Ga0181521, IMG submission 119764) | Peatland microbial communities from MTU Mesocosm Facility, Houghton, MI, USA - PEATcosm2014_Bin02_60_metaG | ecosystem: Environmental > Terrestrial > Soil > Wetlands > Peat | place... | reverse complement strand
GACGCGACGATCGTGAACGTCGCGCTGCCGTCGATCCAGCGCGAACTGCACTTCACGCAGGCGAACCTGACGTGGGTGATCGACGGCTACCTGATCACGTTCGGCGGCTTCCTGCTGCTCGCCGGCAGGTTCGGCGACCTGGTGGGCCGCAAGAAGGTGTTCCTCAGCGGGCTGGTCCTGTTCGTGGCGTCCTCGATCGCCTGCGGCGTGGCTGACAGCCAGGCGATGCTGATCGGCGCGCGCCTGGTCCAGGGGATCGGCGGGGCGGTGGCCTCGAGCGTGATCCTGGCGATCATCGTCACGGAGTTCCCCGAGCGCGTGGAGCAGGCTAAGGCGATGGGGATGTATGCGTTCGTTTCCGCGGGAGGCGGCTCGATCGGCCTGCTCGCCGGGGGAGCGCTCACGCAGTCGCTCAGCTGGCACTGGATCTTCTTCGTCAACGTGCCGATCGGCGCCGTCGCCCTGTTCTTCGGCTGGATGCTGATCGAGGAGAACGAGGGCATCGGCCTCGCGGGCGGCGTGGACGTGGCCGGCTCGATCCTGATCACGCTGGCGACCATGTTCGGCGCGTTCGCGATCGTCAAGTCAAGCGTTTACGGCCTGTCGTCGGCGCGCACGCTCGGCGCGGCCGGGACCTCACTGGTGCTGCTGGGCGCGTTCTTCGCGCTGGAGGCGCGCGTCGCCAACCCGATCATGCCGCTGCGGATTCTGCGGCTGCGCTCGCTGATGGGCTCGAGCGTCGTCCGCGGGCTGCTGATCACGGGCATGTTCTCGGCGTTCTTCCTCGGCGCGCTGTACCTCGAGCGCGTGCTCGGCTACGACGCGATCGATACGGGCCTCGCGTTCCTGCCGCTGACCGTCGCGATCGCGGCGATGTCGATGGGGATCGCGGCGCGGGCGGTGGAACGCTTCGGCTCGGTGGCAACGCTCGCGGCGGGTCTCGTGGGGATCATCGTCGGGCTGCTGCTGCTGGCCGAGCAGGGCGTTCACGCGAGCTACTTCCCGGGCCTGCTCTTCGCGTTCCTCGCCCTCGGGCTGGGGGCGGGCGCCTCGTTCCTGCCGCTGCTGACGATCGGCATGGCCGACGCGCCCAAGCGCGATGCGGGCCTCGCGTCGGGGATCATCAACGTCTCCGTGCAGCTGTTCGGCGCGATCGGCCTGGCGACGCTGGGAACGATCGCGACCGACCACACCAAAGCGCTGAGCGCGAGCGGGCACCCGCTTGTAAGCGCGCTGACCGGTGGGTACCACCTTGCGTACTTGGTCGCGGCGGTGTGCGTCGGCGCCGGCATCCTCGCGGCGTTCCTGGTGCTGCGCCCGCCCGCGGTGAGAGAGCAGGAGGTCGAGGATGAGGAGCGCATGAGCTCCGAGTTGGCCGAGCCGATCGCGCAGGCAGCATGAGCTCCCTGGCACGACACAGCGATCAGGCCACCCGGCGGCATACGGCGCAGCGCGTGCGCGCCGCCGGGCGCTCGCGCCGCGCCGACGCGGGCGCCGTCACCGAGATGGCGCGCTCGCTGCTGCGCGACGCCCGCGATGCGGACGGCGCCAAGGCCCGGTGCCGGCGGGGTGGCACCGCGCGTGCGGAGCGCGCGGTGCGCCGCGAGCTCGCGGGCGCTACCCGGCGCCTCAGCTCGCGCCAGCTCGCAGCTCCGCCCGCTTGACCTTGCCGCTGGCCGTCTTCGGCAGCTCCGCGGCGAAGTCCACAATCCGCGGGTACTTATAAGGCGCGGTCTCCCGCTTGACGTGCTCCTGCAACTCGCGCACGAGCTCGGGGGAGGGCCTGTAGTCGCCGTCGCGCAGCACGACGATCGCGCGCACGACCGCCCCGCGCTCCTCGTCGGGCGCGGCGACCGCGGCGGCCTCCGCGACGGCGGGGTGAGAGACAAGCGCGGACTCCACCTCGAACGGTCCGATGCGGTATCCGGCGGAGACGATCACGTCGTCGGCGCGCCCCTCGAAGTACAGCCAGCCGTCCTCGTCCTGCGCGACCCTGTCGCCGGTGTGCCACGGTCCGTGCTTGGCGCGGTCGTCGACCTGCCACGCGCCGTCCTCGCCGCGATGGACCTGCTCGCCGAGGTAGCCGAGGAAGAACGTCGGCACGCTCGGCGGGTCGACCGTCAGCTCGCCGTCGACGATCGTCAGGCCCATCCCCGGCAGTGCCCTGCCCATCGAGCCGGGTCGCGCGGGGGTGTCGAGCGGCGTGCCGGTCGTCTGGCCGGTCTCCGTCTGGCCGTAGCCGTCGCGGATCTCGAGACCCGTCGCCTCGCGCCATGCGCGCAGCACCTCCGGGTTCAGCGCCTCGCCGGCGGCGACCATCCCGCGCAGCTGCGCCAGCGGACGCAGCGTGGTGCGCTTGGCGATCACGCGGTACTCCGTCGGCGCCATGCACAGCACGTTCACGCGCTCGCGCTCCAGCAGCGCCACGCGCTCCTCCGGGTCGAAGCGCGCGTCGTGCAGCAGCGCCGCCGCGCCCGACAGCCACGGCGCGATGAACACGTTGCGCGCGGACTTCGACCAGCCGCTCGCGGCGGTGCACCACACCAGCTCGCCCGCACGCGCCCCCAGCCAGTGCTCGGCCTGCACGCGCTGCCCGTCGAGGTAGCGCTGCGCGTGCACCACCGCCTTCGGCTCGCCGGCGGTGCCGCTCGTGAACGTGATCAGGCACGGGTCCTCGAGCGCGAGCTCGGCCGCCGGCGCCGGCTCGGCCTCGAACAAGCGCTCGTCGGGCACGTACATGAGCTGTGGCCTCGCCGCGACGCCGAGCACCGCCGCCTCCAGCTCCGCCCGGTTGCGCTCGTCGGAGACGATCAGGCTCGGCGCGACGACATCGATACGCATGCGCAGGTCTTTCGCGCGCAGCTGCTCGGTGCACGGCAGCACGACCGCGCCGATCCGCATGCACGCGACCATCGTCAGCACCCACTCGGGACGGTTGCCCACCAGCGTCATCACCACGTCGCCGCGGCCGATGCCCAGCGCGTGCAGCGAGCCCGCCAGGCGAGCCGAGCGCTCGGCCACATCGCCGAAGCTCCACTCCCTCCGCGAGCCGTCGCGCGCCAGCTCCAGCAGCGCGAGCTCTCGGGGGTCGCGCCTGTCCAGCACGTCGCCAGCGAAGTTCACGACGGTATTCTCCCTGTATGAGGGTGGCGCAGTCGGCCGGAGGCCGACAAGCCGGGCCCCTCGTCAATCAATCAGTCGCTAAACGACCCTGGAGCCTTGATCAGATGGCCGTAGCCGCCTCGCAGCACACCGAGATGACCGACGAGCAGAGGGCGATCACCGAGATGGTCCACCAGTTCGCCGACGAGCAGATCCTGCCGAACGCCGAGCACTACGACCACGAGGACGCCTTCCCGGAGCCGATCGTCGAGCAGATGAAGGAGCTGGGGCTGTTCGGGGTGACGATCCCCGAAGAGTACGGCGGCATGGGCCTGGACCTGACGACCTACGCGATGATCGTCGAGGAGCTCTCGCGCGGCTGGATCTCGATCTCGGGCGTGATCAACACGCACTTCATCGGCTCCTACCTGCTGATGAAGTTCGGCAGCGAGGAGCAGAAGCAGAAGTACCTGCCGCGGATGGCCACCGGCGAGATTCGCGCGGCGTTCTCGCTGTCCGAGCCGGAGCTCGGCTCCGACGTGCAGGCGATCAAAACCGCGGCCAGGAAGGTCGAGGACGGAAGCTATGAGATCAACGGCCAGAAGATGTGGGTGACCAACGGCCTGCGCTCCGACCTCGTGTTCGTGCTCGTCAAGACCGACCCGGACGCCGAGAAGCCCTACCTGGGCATGACCTGCTTCATCGCCGAGAAGGAGGGCGGCGTGCAGGAGAACACCGGCGCGTACGCCGGCCTGAAAGTCCCGGATCAGCTACGCAAGATGGGCTACAAGGGCGTCGAGTCGACCGAGCTGGTGTTCGACGGCTACCGCTGCCCGGCCGAGAACATCCTCGGCGGCGAGGACGCGGGCCTGAACAAGGGCTTCTCGCAGATGATGGACGCGCTGGAGGTCGGTCGCGTGAACGTCGCCGCGCGCGGCGTCGGCATCGCCCAGCGTGCGCTGGAGCTGGCGCTGCGCTACTCGCAGGAGCGCAAGACATTCGGCAAGCCGATCGCCGAGCACCAGGCGATCCAGTTCAAGCTCGCGGACATGGCCACGCAGGTCGAGGCGGCGCGGCTGCTGACGCTGCGCGCCGCGAGGCTGAAGGACGCGGGCGAGCGCTCTGACCTGGAGGCCGGCATGGCCAAGCTGTTCGCCTCGGAGGCGGGCCGGTTCTGCGTCGAGGAGTCGTTCCGCATCCACGGCGGCTACGGGTATTCCAAGGAGTACGAGATCGAGCGCCTCTATCGCGACGCGCCGCTGCTGCTGATCGGCGAGGGCACGTCCGAGATCCAGCGGATGGTGATCGGGCGCAAGCTCCTGCAGCGCCATAAGATCTAACAGGAAGCCACGGGCCGCGACCGGTCCAGGAGGAGAGACACCATATGGCCGATGACGCCAAGGCCCTGATCGAGCTTGCGACCCGCAGGTTCGTCGGCGAAGTGCCGGCGCTCGAGCCGATCAAGCTCGTCGTCGGCGTCGAGCTGCGCGGCAGAGGCGACGTCCAGCACTTCCGCCTGGAGATGCCCGACGTGAAGGTCACCAAGGGTCCCGCGGCCGACGCCCGCGTGCGCGTCGACATGCGCCGCGAGTTCTTCAACGTGATGGCACGCGAAGCGAAGATCGCGGACTGGGTCGAGGCGTTCACCTACGGGCAGGCGAAGGCGTCCGGGCCGGAGCAGATCCTGCGGCTGGTGATCAACGTCGTCGAGCGCCAGCAGGAGCGCGAACGCACGCCGAAGGCCCGCAGGCACGCGTAGTGGCTCGCGCGCCCCGCCGGCTGGTCGTCGCGGGGCTTCGAGCGCGCAGCGTCATGAGCGTTCGCCGCGGCGGCGGTTGCGTGCTGGCGCTCACAGTGCTCGCGGTCGCGCCGCAGCCGGCCGCGGCCGCGCTCGGATGGACGCGCGCCCACACACTCGACGGCGCGCCTCCGAGCGCGCCCAAACCCGCGAGCTTCCAGCTCGATTCCGTCGGGTGCGCCTCGCCCGCCTCGTGTGTGGCGGTCGGCAGCTACATCGCCACGGTGCCATCCCACGAAGAGGCAGGCGCGAGCGGATCGACGCTGCCGGTGATCGTCGCCGAGTCCCGTCAGAAGTGGCTGAAGCCGCGCGGCGTCGCGCTTCCGGCGAACGCGCTTCGCGGCAGGGGACAGACGGCGGCGCTGGAAGCGGTGGCCTGTCCGGCCGCCGGCTCGTGCGTGGCGATCGGCTCATACGTGGACGCGTCGGGAGAATCCCGGGAGATGGCCCTCAGCCAGAGCCGCGGCGCGTGGACGGCCGCGCGCGAGCTCGTGCTCTCCCCGCCGAGCGCCGGCGTCGAGCTGTCCGCGCTCGCCTGCCGCACGGCGAGCTCGTGCGTAGCGGTCGGGTCCTCGCGCGCGGCGGCGGGCGCCTCCAGCTCCCATCCGGTGGCGGTGAGCGACACTGCCGGCGTCTGGGGCGCGCCCGTCCGGGTCGCGCTGCCCGCCGGTGTGAGCGGCGCTCAGAACGCGACGTTCGGCTCGGTCGCCTGCCCCGCCTCCGGCTCGTGCATCGCGGCGGGCTACTACCAGATCGAAGCGGCCGGCTTCAACCCGCCCGCCGACAGGGCGATCCTCGCCGGCGAGTCGGCCGGCGTGTGGGGCGCCGCCGGCGCGATCGCGCTCTCGCCGGCGCTGAGCGGCGCCGGCGGCGAGCAGCTCAAATCGCTCGCGTGCCCGGAGGCGGGCGCGTGCGTGGCGGTCGGCTCCTACGAAGACGGAGACGGCGACGAGCATCCGCTCGCGCTGGGCGAGAGCCACGGGGAGTGGGGCGCCGCCATCCCGATCGTCGCGCCGACGAACGCCGGCGGCGGCGCGAGCACCTCGCTAGAAGCGGTCGCCTGCCCGGCCCACGGCGCGTGCGAGGCGGTGGGGCAATACAACGTCCGGGGTGGCGCCGTCGCGCCGATGGCCGTCGGCGGGTCCGCCTCGGGCTGGGGCCACGCCGTCGAGATCGCATCGCCCCACGGCGCCGGCTCCGGGCCGGGGCTGCTCGAGGCGCTGCTCTCGGTGACCTGCCCGGGAGCGCGATTCTGCCTCGCGGTCGGCGGGGAAATCGCCGCGAGCACGCTCCCCGTGGGCTGACGAGCGAAGGCGCGCGCGGGTCGCCGGCCGCCCTGCCGTCAGTGATAGGAGGTGAGCTGCTCGGCCAGGAACGCCAGCGACGCGAGCAGGAAGATGCACATGACGACGAGGGAGAAGTTTTCGTTCATCGGCTGGACATCACGATAGTGGACCTACCGGCCTGCGGTCCAGCGCCGGCTGGCTAAAGCGCGGCGCCGTCCTCGTACAGCTTGAGCACGCGCACCGGGTGGGTGGGATCCGAATTAACGGCGTCCAGGCACAGCCGGCAGAGCACGCACTCGTCGAGGTTCTTCTCGACGATCTCCACGCCGCCGTCGTCGGCGGCGGCGAAGATGTCGACCGGGCAGACCTCCGCGAGCTTGGCCGCGACAGCCGGGTCGGACGCGACGCTGTCGTCGACCTCGACGGCGATGAAGATCCCGTCCTTCCTCACGCCCCGCTCCTCTCCGCGATCTTCTCCCGGATCATCCCCGGGATGTCCTCGATGCGCTCGGCCACGGCGATGCCGGCCTGGGCGAGGCGCGCGATCTTCTCCGAGGCGGTGTCCTCCTTGCCTTCGACGATCGTGCCCGCATGGCCGAAGCTCATCCCGGGCATCTCGTCCATGAAGCGACCGGCCATGAACGCGACGATCGGAAGGCGAGATTTGTTGTCGGTCACCCAGCGCGCGAGCTCGGCCTCCATGCGCCCGCCCGGCTCGGTGTAGATGACGATGCCCTGCGTCTGCTCGTCGGCCTCGAACAGCGGCATCAGCTCCGCGTACGTGGAACCGATGATCGCGTCACCGCCGATCGACACGGCGGTCGACTGCCCCAGGCCGGCGGCGCTCAGCGTCGAGGACATCTCGGTCGTCATCCCGCCGGAGCGCGAGATCACGCCGATCGGGCCCGGGGTGTACGCCTGCGCGGCGTTTTTCGCCGGACCGCCTATGCCTCCCATCTTGATCACGTCCGGCACGATGATGCCGAGGCAGTTGGGGCCGATGATGCGCGCGCCGCGCAGCGTGGCCAGCTCGACCATCTGGGCGACGTCGCGGCGGGGGATGCGCTCGGTGACGATCACGACCAGCTCGATGCCGTTCTCGATCGCCTCGAACACGGCGTCCTTGGTGAAGGCGGGGGGGACGGTGACCACCGACCCCTGGATCTGCGCGCCGTGGTGGGCGACGGCCTGCGCGACCGTGTCGAACACCGGCACGCCGTGGACCTCGCGGCCGAGCCGCCCGGGCGTGACGCCGCCGACGACCTTCGCGCCGGCGCCGTAGTCCAGGCACTCGCGCGTCAGGTTGACCGCCTCGCGGCCGGTGATGCCCTGGACGATGAACGTCGTCTCCGCGTCGACCAGGATCGACATCAGGCGGCCGCTCCTTGGATCTTCTCGACCGCGCGGCGAGCGGCCTCGTTCAGGGACACGCTGCGGTCGGCGTAGTCGACTCCGTACTTCTCGAGGATCTTGAAGCCCTCCTCCTCCCACGCGCCGGGGATGCGGAAGATCGCGATCTTCTCGGAGGGGTCGTACCCGAGCTCGATGCAGGCTTTGATCACGCCGCGGGCGACGATGTCCACGCGCGTGTTGGAGACGATCGACATCATCACCGCGATCTTGTCCACGCCCGGCTTGCTCAGCACGAGCTTGGCCAGCCCGCAGGCCTTGGCGACCGACGGGTTGCCGCCGATCTCGCAGTAGTTGGCCGGTTTGCCGCCGTGGGCGCGGACGGCGTCGAACAGCGTCAGCGAGCCGCCGCCGGCGCCGATCACCAGGCCGAGGTTGCCGTCGAACTCGGTCACGTTGCCGGCCACGCCGCGGTGGTCCTGGGCGTCGACTTCCTCGCCGGCGAGCTCGAACGGCGTCGCCTCGCGCGCCTGGCGCGTCTCCTCCTCGCCGACGCCGAGGTCCGCGAGCAGCCGCTTGTGGCGTCCGCGGGCCTCGTTCTCGATGTCCATGTGCGCGTCCAGCGCGACGAACGAGCCGTCCGCGAGGCGCCCGAGCGGGTTGATCTCCGCGAGGACCATGTCGTTCTCGACGAACAGCTTCGCCAGGCGGGTGACGATCGGCACGAGCTTGTTCAGCGCCGAGCCGGTGACGCCCGTCGAGGCGATCACCTCCTTGGCCTGGAACTCGCTGAACGGGAGGATGTTCGAGAAGTGCCGGCGCCCGACCTTGTCGGGCTGCTCCTCGGCGACCTGCTCGATGTCGATGCCTCCGACCGGCGAGAAGATCATCACCGGCTGCTTCCTGGTCCCGTCCCAGACGACGCCCGCGTAGTACTCCTGCTCGACCTCCGCCTTCGGGTCGACGAGCACGCCGCGCGGCATGTGGCCGTTGATCTCCAGCGCGAGGATGTCGCGCGCGTGCGCCTCGGCATCCTCGGGCGTGTCCGCGAACTTGACGCCGCCCGCCTTCATGCGGCCGCCCGTCAGCACCTGGGACTTGATCACCGTGGGACCGCCGATCCGCTGCGCGATCGCGCGCGCCTCGGCGGGGTCGGTCGTGAAGCCGTAGTCGGTGACGGGGATGCCGGCGCGCTTGACGACCTCGCGCGCCTCGTACTCGAAGAATCTCATGCGGCGCGGAAGCCTACACGGCTGCGGCCGGAGCGAACCCGTAGGCCTCCGCCAGCTCCGGGTCCTTCTTGGCGAGCATTTCGGCGAGGTTGACCATCACCTTGCACTGCTTCCAGGTGGCGTCGTCCTGCATCTTGCCGTCGATCATGTGCACGCCGCGCCCGTCGGGGATCGCCGCGATCACCTTTTTCGCGAACGCGACCTCCTCGGGGTCCGGCGAGTAGACCTTCTTGGCGATCGCGATCTGCACCGGGTGCAGCGACCACGCGCCGACGCAGCCGAGCAGGAACGAGGCGCGGAACTGCGTCTCGCAGCCCTCGACGTCCTTGATGTCGCCGTACGGGCCGTAGAACGGCAGCGCGCCGACGGCTGTGCACGCGTCGACCATGCGGGCGATCGAGTAGTGCCACGGGTCCTGCTGGTAGCTCGGTCGCGGCGCGTCGGGGTTGTCGGGGTCGGGATCGGCGATCGTGCGGTAGCCGGGGTGCCCGCCGCCGACGCGCGTGGTCTTCATCCGCCGCGAGGCCGCCAGGTCGGCGGGGCCGAAGCTCATGCCCTGGATGCGCGGCGAGGCGCTCGCGATCTCCTCCAGGTTGGCCACGCCCTGCGCGGTCTCCAGGATCGCGTGGACCAGCAGCGGTCGCTGCAGGCCCGCCTTCGCCTCCAGCTGGGCGAGCAGGCGGTCGACGTAGTGGATGTCCCACGGGCCCTCGACCTTCGGGACCATGATCACCTCGAGCCTGTCGCCGATCTCCATGACCAGTTCGGTGAGGTCGTCGAGCACCCACGGCGAGGCGAGCTCGTTGACGCGCGTCCACAGCGCCGTGTCGCCGAGGTCCATTTCCCGGCCGACCTTGATCAGGCCCGCCCGCGCCGCCAGCTTGCGGTCGACCGGCACCGCGTCCTCGAGGTTGCCCAGCAGGATGTCGACGGTCGGCGCGATGTCCGGCACCTTGGCGACCATCTTCTCGTTGGAGAAGTCGAGGAAATGGATCATCCGCGAGGGCTTGAAGGGGATCTCGCGCGCCGGCTCGGGCGCATCGATGGCCAGCGGCTTGAAGAAATCGCGGGGGTTGCGCAAGTGCTCTCCTGGGTCGGTTCGGGGGACGACGCTACGATCGCTGCAGGGAAAGTATCGATGATGCGCCGTCCTTTGACCAAGCTGACGCTGGTCGCCACGTGTGGGGGGCTTGCGCTCGTCACCGGTTGCGCAGCCGGCGCCACGGGCGCGAAGACGGCCACCGTCGCGTCGAGCCGCGCTCCCCGGCCCGCTGCCACGCGCACGTGGACGATCACCCTGTCGCCGGCGCCCGACGACCTCGCGCTCGCCCAGATCGACTTCCGCGGAGCCGCCCCCGGGGCGCGCGTCACGAGCGCCTCGCTGCGGATAGCGGTCCCCGGCCCGTTCGGCGACGACTACCTGGCCAGCGTCGCGGCGCGCCTGCCGGGAGGCCCCCGCGCGCTGGTGCTGCTCGTGAATCGGCCCTCGCCGCTGCTGGATCCTGTGGACGTCGTCCTGCGGGTGACCGCGCTGCGCACGCTCGGGACGCCCGTCGTCTCGAGGCTGGACAACCCATTCGTGCGCGCGGCGAGCGCACCCAGGCCGAGCCTCTGCGACCTGCCGCTGCACGGAGGCGCCCTGAGCGCGTCGCAGCTGAGCCTGCTGCGCTCCCGCGGCGGGCCGTTCGACGCCTTCGCCGGTGCGAGCGCGGTCGCGCAGGCCTACGACGCCGCCTGCTCGCTGCCGTTCGCAAGCGCGTTCCAGCAGGACGTCACGCACTCCGGCGCGGGTTCCACCCCGCCGGCGCCCGCGCCCACGCCGCCCGTCGGCAAGCTCCCCGGCGAAGGCTGCGTCCCCAAGCCCGGCTACGCCTGTCCGGGCGCCGTCGAGAGCTCCCGCCCTTCCGTCGCCGGCGGTGGCTGAAGGCGAGCGCCCGCGGGCGCCCACTAGAGTTGCAGCCTGCGGCATGACCCGATCCCCAGCCACAGGAGACCCACGAGCTACATGAGCGACACCCCCACCGTCGAGACCGATCAGGCCGCCCGCGAGGCCAGCGGCTCGCACCCGTACGGCCGCTACCTGGAGGAGTTCGAGGTCGGCGCCGTCTACAAGCACTGGCCCGCGAAGACGGTGACCGAGTCCGACGACCACCTCTTCTGCCTGATCACGATGAACCACCACCCGCTGCACATCAACGACGTCTACGCGGCGAAGTCCCAGCAGGGCCGCAACGTCGTCGTCGGCCCGCTCGTGTACTCGCTCGCGCTCGGCATGTCGGTGAGCGACGTCAGCGGCAAGGCGATCGCCAACCTCGCGACCGAAGAGCTCAAGCACCCCGCGCCGGTGTTCCACGGCGACACGCTGTTCTGCGAGTCCGAGGTGCTGGAGAAGCGAGAGTCGCAGTCCAAGCCCGATCGCGGGACCGTCAAGGTGCACACGCGCGTGCTCAACCAGGACGGCGTGCTCGTGGCCGAGTTCAAGCGCCTCGTGCTCGTCCCCCGCAAGAACGTCGGGGGCGGCACCGTCGAGGCGGACGACAGCATCGACTGAGCGCCGGCGGCCCGCGCCGGCGCCCTCAGATCGCCGCCGGGCCCGAGCGGCGAGGCGTGCGGTACGCTTTCCGTCTCGCCCGCGGAGGGCGTTTTTCTGTTCTCCGGCGCCGATCCCGGCCCGGCTGCAGCGCCGTCGATCGAAGATCGCCCAGCGCGCCGATCATCCCCGCCAACCGAGGAGCCGCTTGGACTCATGAACACCACCGTTCCCGCCCCCACCAAGAACGAGCGCCTGCTGGCCTGGGTAGAGGAGGTCGCGACGCTGACCGAACCGGAGCAGATCTACTGGTGCGACGGGTCGGCGGAGGAGTACGACCGCCTCTGCCAGGACCTGGTCGACGGGGGAACCTTCGAGCGGCTCTCAGACGCCAAGCGGCCGAGCTCCTATCTCGCGCTGTCGGACCCCGGTGACGTCGCGCGCGTCGAGGACCGAACGTTCATCTGCTCGACCACCGAGGCCGAGGCCGGCCCGACGAACAACTGGCGCGAGCCGGGGGAGATGCGCGAAGCCCTGACCGAGCTGTTCGCCGGCTCGATGCGCGGGCGCACGATGTACGTGGTGCCGTTCTCGATGGGACCGCTGGGCTCGGACAAGAGCCACGTCGGCGTGCAGCTGACCGACTCGACATACGTGACCGTGAGCATGCGGATCATGACCCGCATGGGCCAGGGCGCCCTCGACGCGCTCGGCGGCGGCGACTTCGTCCCGTGCCTGCACTCGGTCGGCATGCCGCTGAGCGAGGGCATGGAGGACGTGCCGTGGCCGTGCAACGCGGAGAACAAGTACATCGTGCACTTCCCCGAGACGCGCGAGATCTGGTCCTACGGCTCCGGCTACGGCGGCAACGCGCTGCTGGGCAAGAAGTGCTTCGCGCTGCGCATCGCCTCGGTGATGGCGCGCGACGAGGGCTGGATGGCCGAGCACATGCTGATCCTCAAGCTGACCTCCCCCGAGGGCGAGGTCAAGTACGTCACCGGGGCCTTCCCGAGCGCATGCGGCAAGACCAACCTGGCGATGTTGATCCCGACGCTCGAGGGCTGGACGGTCGAGACGATCGGCGACGACATCGCGTGGATGAAGTTCGGGCCGGACGGGCGCCTGTACGCGATCAATCCCGAGGCCGGCTTCTTCGGCGTCGCGCCCGGCACGGGGGAGAACACCAACCCGAACGCGATCCGCACGATCGAGCGCAACTCGATCTTCACGAACTGCGCGAAGACCGACGATGGAGACATCTGGTGGGAGGGCCTGACGAAGGAGGCGCCGGCGCATCTGATCGACTGGCACGGCAACGACTGGACGCCAGACTCCGATGCACCGTCGGCGCACCCGAACGCGCGCTTCACGACGCCGGCCGCGCAGGACCCGGCGATCGCGCCGGAGTGGGAGGACCCGGCGGGCGTGCCGATCGACGCGATGCTGTTCGGCGGACGGCGCTCGACGGTCGTGCCGCTGGTGACCGAGGCGCTCGACTGGGAGCACGGCGTGTTCCTCGGCTCGGTGATGAGCTCGGAGAAGACGGCCGCCGCCGCCGGCACGGTCGGCGAGCTGCGCTTCGACCCGTTCGCGATGCTGCCCTTCTGCGGCTACAACATGGCCGACTACTTCGCCCACTGGCTGAAGATCGGCCGCACCCCCGGGGCGAAGCTGCCGAAGATCTTCTATGTCAACTGGTTCCGCAAGGACCCCAACGGGCGCTTCCTGTGGCCCGGCTACGGCGAGAACTCGCGCGTGCTCTCGTGGGTGTTCGCGCGCTGCGCCGGGCACGGGGCCGCCGAAGAGACGCCGATCGGGCTCGTCCCCCCGGTCGGCCCCGAGGGCATCGACACCCGCGGCCTGGACGTCTCCGACGAGGCGATGGCCGAGCTGCTGCGGGTCGACGTCGAGGAGTGGAAGGCCCAGCTCCCCCAGTTCCACGAGCACTTCGCCAAGTTCGACAACCTCCCCGACGAGCTCCACGCCCAGCTGAAGGCCCTCGAGCAGCGTCTCAGCTGAGCAGCGCGCGTTCCGACCAGCGCCCATTAGGGGGCCGCTGGTCAAGCGAGGCAAGGACGCAGTGAGCGTGGCGTGCTTCGCACGCGAGCGAGCGAGGACGCAGCATCGCGCCGGCCAGCGGCCCCCTAATCGTGGCCGTGGTTCTCGCCGCCTGCCGCCGGAGGGCGTGACTCCTCGGCGAGCGAAGTGATGGTCAGCGCTCCGCGCGCGGAGGACTCGAGCACATCGGTGGCCTCCTCGAGCGAGCGCGCGTACAGCTCGACGAGCAGGTGCACGATGATGCGCGCGTCGTCTTCGTGCTTGTGGAAGCGCACGTGCGTGAAGAACTCGCGCACGCCGTGCTCGCCGAAGGCGGCGTAGGAGAGCGCGTCGCCGGCCTCCGGCCCCGAGCAGCTCTCGACGTCTTCGGAGTCGACCGTGACCGTGCACGAGGCGACCCACGGCGTGCCGGCGATCATCCGTTCCCAGCGGTCCTCGATCGGCTCGACGCGCCCGTTGTTGAAGCCGAGGTGCGGCTGGTCGTGCATGCAGTCAAGGCACTGCACGACCGCCTCCTGGAGCTCGTCGACGACTTCCGCGCGCTCGCCGCTGTCGGGGTCGATCTTGTGGATCCCCTCGTAGTGGACCTGGACCTCGAGATCCTGGGACCAGCAGCGATAGCAGCGCAGCCAGCTGCGTGCGCTCGTCTCTGCCATCGAACCCTCCATCCGCATCATTGTAGGCATCCACACCATGCTTCCCCGTCGCGCTCGAGATCTGCGCGCCGATGCGTCGAGCGTCGCTCTCCGCGGTCGTCGCCAGGGTGTAAGTTCTGCGCATCTACCGGGGGCGCTGACTGGCGGCGCCGAGCGGGCTACCAAGGGGGCAACCGTGCGCCGCAGCTCAGGTCGGGTCGGGATCGGGTCGGGAGGGCTGGCGGGTCGCGTGGCGATGACGCTCCTCGGGGTCTGCTGCGCGCTGGCGTTCCCCGCGTCCGCTCTCGCCAACAACCTCTTCGTGATCGAGGGACACCCGGAAGCGAACGCAGTGATTGTCACCGAATCGGGTGGGACCGCCTACGCCGCCTGGGAGCGCGCGCCGGCGAGCAGCGTCGAAGCGGATACGACGCTGTTCTGCAAGATCCCGCGCGGCGGCACGTGCACGGCGCCGATCGTGCTGCCGCTGCCGAGCCCCGGCACCAAAGACGAAGAAGACGTCACGCAGGCCTATCCGGTGCTGGGGACAAGGCCCGGCGTGGTGTACGTGGTCGGGCCGCGCTACGTTCCGAACGACACGGTGATCTGGACCTCCACCAACGGCGGCGCGAGCTTCTCGGCGCCCGTGAAAGCCGAGAGCTACGGTGGCAGGACGGGCGTGGACGATGTGCTGCTCAGTCCGAACCACGCAGCAACGGAAAAAGAACCGACGACCGACTACTTCGATGTCGCAACCACTGGATCGGCCGCGATCTCGTTCGGTGAAGTCGGTAACACCCTCAAAACGCCGGCGGAGTTCTCCTTCTCGACCGCCGGCAACTGGGCCGACGAAGGGAGCCTGGGCTTCACCACAGCGTCGCATCTACCCGTCCTGGCCTACTTCAACCTGGAAGTACACGATGAACTCCACTACTACGTGAGCAAAAGCAACCCCGCCGACGAAGAAAGCAAATGGACGGCGCGGAAATTCGTCACCGAAGGCTACAGCCCGCGTCTGGCGAGCGGCCCGGATGGGCTGTTCATGCTCTCCTCGGACTTCCTCTCCGGTGAAGCCAACCCCGCCGTACTCGAGCTGCGCAAACTCAACGAAACCTCCGACACGTTCGAAGCCCCGGCGCTGGTCACGAGCGACCTCGCACAGGACGGGCTGACGAGCGGAATCTTCGAGAACCCCGAAACCGGCTACCTCTACGTGGTCTGGCCGGTGAAGAGCGGCGGCAACCTGGCGCTCTACCTGGCGGAATCCACCGACGGCGGCAAAACCTTCCACGGCGAACGCGAAGTCGCCGCGGTCAACGGCGCCTTCCTCGGGCCGCCGCGCCTGGCGGTCGCGAGCGATGGCCGGGGATGGCTCAGCTACGCCGATGAATTCGGAGACGAGGTCGCCAACCTGGCGACCAACACGACGGTCTCTACGACCCTCTCCGGCGGCGGTCAGAACGGCGCCTCGATCGCCGTTCCCCAGGGCACGCCCGTAACGGACACGGCCAGCATCGGCGGCTCGGGGGGGCCGAGCGCTACGGGCTCGGTCAGCTACGAAATATTCGCCAACTCGAGTTGTGCGGGCGGTGCCACGGCGGCCGGGTCCGGCACCGTCTCAGGCGGCGTCGCCGGCGGATCCTCGGCATCGGTCGCTGCGGGGCTCGCGCCCGGGAAGTACTACTGGCGCGCCAGCTACAGCGGCGACGTGGGTCACGAACCCTCCGCGAGTCCCTGTGGCAGCGAGGTCCTGACGGTGCTGGCGCCGACGAGCACCAGCACCGTGCAGTCCGGCGGAGGCATCAGCGGCGCGTCGCTGACGCTGCCCCAGGGCACCGCGGTGACCGACCAGGCGCGCGTCGCGGGCACGCTCGCGGCGAACGCTACGGGCACGGTCGCCTACACCCTCTACAAGGACAGCAAGTGCACGGCCGCCGTCACCAGCAGCGTGGGATCGGTGGTCAAAGGCGTTGCCAGCTCGTCGAGCGCCGTCAAGCTGAAGGCCGGCACCTACTACTGGAAGGCCGTCTACAGCGGAGACTCGGCGGACGTCGGCTCCACCAGCGCCTGTGGCAGCGAGGTGCTCGTGGTCGCCGAGCAGGACAGCAACCTCGGGCTGCCTTCGACCAGGATGTGCCTCAGCAGGCGCAAGTTCGTGGTGCACCCGCGCGCGCCCAAGGGCGTCAAGCTCGTGAGCGTCGTGATCCAGATCAACGGCAAGACCGTCAAGACCGGCAGGCTCTCCAAGGATCGGACGTCGGTCAGCCTGATCGGGCTGCCGAAGGGCACCTTCAAGGTCTCGCTGATCACGAAATCATCGACCGGGAAGCTCTACGAGGACATCCGCACGTTCCACACCTGCGTCCCGGGCAAACACAAGAAGAAAAAGTGAGCCGCGCCCCGGCGTCCGCTCCTCGGGGTGGGCGCCGGGCCCGGCCGAGCGCCGCGCCACGGCATCCGGCTATCCAAACGTGAAGTCGTAGCCGGTCACGCCGTCGGCGAAGCGCAGCGACAGGCGATGCTGTTCGTCGCGCGGCAGCGACACGAGCCAGTACAGACGCTGGCGGCGGACGCTCACCACGCCGTCGTGGACGTCGCCGCCGGCCTGCGCGGCGGCGATCGGATGCCCGTCGAGCAGCACCTGCACCGGCAGCGGGCGTTCGCCGGGCGAGCTCAGCACCAGATACACGTTCTTGGCCTTGAACTCCATGTCGACCCCCGCGCCGGAGATCGCTTCCGCCGGCTGTTCGCCGATCTTCCACGTGCCGCTGTAGGCGAAGTCGTTGAGCTGCAGCTCGCCGCTCGGCGGCGGGCCGTACTCGTGCGTGCCCGTCTTCGGGCCGTCGATCCAGCCCTGCGCGCGCGCGGTGCCCATGTAGGTCTCCGGCGTGGCGATTTCCGAGGGTACGACCACGTCGGTGGGGTAGCCCTTTGCGCCGACCCGGTATCCGGCTTCCGCGAGCAGCGCCCTGATCGCCGTTTCCGTCTTGCCGTAGTCGCCCTCGCCGAACGTCGCGTAGCGCACCTGGCCCTTGGCGTCGATCAGGTAGTCCGCCGGCCAGTACTCGTTGCCGTACGCGTTCCACGTGCCCATGTTGTTGTCCTGGACGACCGGGTAGCGCAGACCGAACTGGCCGATCGCGTCGGAGACGTTGCTCGCCTCCTTCTCGAACGCGAACTCTGGCGTCTCCACGCCGACGATCGTCAGGCCGTCCCTGGCGTAGGCGGCGTTCCACGCCTTCAGGTACGGCAGCGTGCGGATGCAGTTGATGCACGTGTACGTCCAGAAGTCGACCAGCACCACGCGCCCGCGCAGCGCCGCCAGCGTCAGCGGCCGATCGCCCGGCGTGTTGAACCAGTCCTCCGTTTCCGTGAATTCCGGCGCCGTGCCGAGGACGGGCAGGGCGCGTGCGGCGGCCAGCAGCGTCGCCTGGCTGGCGTCGCGCGGGGCGTCGTGCACGGTGCTCGTGCCCGAGCCTTCGCAGTCGGAGTTGCCGTTCGCGGCCACGAACTTCGCCCTGCGGCCGGTGATTTCGTGCAGCCTGCCGGTCACCGTCTTCGAGCACTCAAGCGACGCGGTGAGGTTGACGTTCGGGATCTTTTCCGCGACGAACTGGTCGAAGTTGACGTCCAGGTTCGTCGCGATCGCCACCGCCGTGAGGATCATGATCGCGCCAAGCGTGCGCTGCAGCGCCGGCCCGCGGCCGGCGTTGCGCACGCGATCGAACACGCGCCTGCCGCCCAGCGCCAGCAGCAGCAGCACGACGGCGGAGCCGGCCGCGTAGGCGATCGCGATCGCGATCGTTTTGCCGGACGCCGCGCTCACCGAGATGACCGCCGCGAGGATCGGGCTCGCGCACGGCGTGTACACGAAGCCGAGCGCGCCGCCCACGAGCATCCCCGACAGGAAGCCATCGCCCGTAGTGCGCGGACCGAAGCGCGCCAGCCGCGACAGCGGCGCCTCCAGGCGCGCCGCCACGTCCGGCATCAGCAGCGCCACGCCGAACACCAGCAGCACCGCGATCGCCACGTCGCGCAGCGGATCGTCGCCGAGGCCGACGCCGTCGACCACGTTCGCCAGCCCGACGATCGTCACCGTGAACGTGAGCGACAGCCCGAGCACGATGCCAAGCGGCCGGCGCCTGCCGCCGACGCCACCCGCCGACAGCAGCGCCGGCAGCACCGGCAGCGCGCACGGCGACAGCGCGGTGCCAGCGCCCGCGAGGACTGCGAAGGTCAGGAGAACGAGCATGTGCCTGTCCTACAGTCTGGCGGGAGCCGTTTGCGTTACACGCCGGTTCAGCGTCTGAGCATCACGTACACGGTGCTCGCCGCGAACGCCATCTGCCCGAACGCGAGCGCCGTGCCGAGGTTGACCGCGCCGAGCGCGCCCGCGAGCGCGCTGGCGAGCACGAACGCGCCGAACATCGTCAGCAGGTTGCGTTTCATGCGGCCGTCCCCGTGCTTGCCGCGAGTGCCGCCTCCAGCGCCGCTACGAGCGCCGGCACGCCCATGGCGGGGTCCTGCTCCGACAGCAGCGCGTGGATCGCGCGCCGACCGCCAAGCGCTCTCAACCCGCTCTCCCCGTGCTCGACCGCGAAGTCCGTCAGTGCCGCGGCGCGACGCGCCTGCAGGCGCCGCTCGGCGAGCTTGCGTCCTTCGTCCCGGGTCAGCTCGAGCCGGTGCTGGGCGAAGCCCTGCATCAGCTCGTCGATGCCCCTGGGCGGCGGCAGCGAGGAGACGGCGACCGTCCACGTGGAGCGCTTGCCGAGCGAGCGCAGCGAGGCGTTCACGTCGCGCAACGCGCTCAAGGCCACCTGGCCGAGGTCGGCCTTGGTCACCACCAGCACGTCCGGGATCTCCATGATCCCCGACTTCAGGAACTGGAGCACGTCGCCGCTGCCGGGCTGAACGACGACCGCCACCGTGTCCGCCACCTCGGCGATCTCCGTCTCGGCCTGACCCACGCCGACCGTCTCGATGACCACGACGTCGAACGCCGCGGCCAGTGCCTGCGCTGCCGATCGGGTCGCCCAGGACAGCCCGCCGAGCCGCTCGCCGGCGGCTGTCGAGCGAATGAAGACCTCCCGATCGGTGGGATCGAAGTCGATGCGCGCGCGATCCCCCAACAGCGAGCCGCCCGACTGCCGCGAGCTGGGGTCCACAGCAAGGATCGCCACAGATCGCCGCTGTTCGCGCCACGAGCGCAGCAGGGCGGACAGCAGGCTCGACTTGCCCGCGCCCGGGGGACCCGTGATGCCGATCACTTCCCCGGGCGCCTCGCCCCCGAGCGCCGCCGGGGAGACCTCCCGCAGCAGCGCGTCCGCCTGCTCGCGGTCGGCGGGAGCGGTGCTCTCGAGCAGGTTCAACGTCGCCGGCGCCGCGCTCAGGTCCCGCGCTCGCAGGCGCGCACCGAGGCCGGCTCCGTCTGCGCTCACGTGCCGGCGCTCACGCGGAGCCGTTGGCGGAGGCGCCGCCCGCGGCGACGGTCGGTCGATCGGCGCCCGCTCCCACGAGTGCCACGATGTCGCGCATGATGCGCGTGATGTCGAAGTCCTTGGGCGTGTAGACGGCGGCGACGCCCGCCTCGCGCAGTGCCGCGACGTCCTGCTCGGGAATGATCCCGCCGACGACCACCGGCGCGTTCACGCCGGCGTCGTGCAGCGCGTCGATGACCGCCGGGATCAGCTCGCGGTGCGAGCCCGACAGGATCGACAGGCCGATCACGTGCACGCCCTCCTGCAGGGCCGAGGCGGCGATCTGCGCGGGGGTCAGGCGGATGCCCTCGTAGACGACGTCCATGCCCGAGTCGCGCGCGCGCACCGCGATCTGCTCCGCGCCGTTGGAGTGCCCGTCCAGGCCCGGCTTGCCGACGAGGATCTTGGGCCTGCGCCCGAGCTTCTCCTGCAGGCGCTCGACCTCCTCGCGCAGCTCGGTCAGCTCGCCGTTCGCCGTCGCCGTGGCGGCCTCGCCGACGCCGGTGGGAGCGCGGTAGCTGCCGAACACCTCGCGCAGGGTGCTCGCCCACTCGCCGGTCGTCGCGCCGGCGCGCGCGGCCGCGATCGTCGGTCCCATCAGGTTCTCGCTGGCGCTCTCGTCGCGGGCGACCGCGGCGAGCGTCGCCAGCGCCTCGTCGACGGCCGCCTGGTCGCGCTCGGAGCGCCAGCGGCGCAGCGCCTGGATCTGCTCGGCTTCCAGCGCCGGGTCGACGACCAGGATGCCGCCCTCGGCGTCCGCCGTCAGCGGCGACTCCTCGGTCTCGGTGAAGCGGTTCTGCCCGACGACCACCTGCTCGCCGGACTCGATGCGCCGCAGTCGCTCGCGGTGGCTGTCGACGAGCGCGGCCTTCATGTACGGGACCGCCTCGACCGCGCCCCCGTGCTCGGCCACGACGGCCATCTCCGCGCGCGCGCCCTCCAGCAGCTCCGCCACCAGCGCCTCCATCACCTTCGAGCCCTCGAAGATGTCCGGGTACTCGAGGATGTCGGTCTCGTAGGCGAGCACCTGCTGGATGCGCAGCGACCACTGCTGGTCCCACGGGCGCGGCAGGCCGAGCGCCTCGTTCCACGCGGGTAGCTGGATCGCGCGTGCGCGCGCGTCGCGCCCCAGCGTCACCGCGAGCGCCTCGAGCACGATGCGCTGCACGTTGTTCACCGGCTGGGCCTCGGTCAGGCCGAGCGAGTTGACCTGCACGCCGTAGCGGAAGCGCAGGTGGCGCGGATCGCGCACGCCGTAGCGCTCGCGCCCGAGCTCCTCCCACAGGATCGACATCGCGCGCAGCTTCGCGTGCTCCTCGACGAAGCGCACGCCCGCGTTGACGAAGAACGAGATGCGCCCGAAGACCTGCTCCATCAGATCCTCGCCCTGCCCGCCGGGCGCTCGCTCGATGCGCTCGCGCGCGGCGTCGAGCACGGCGATCGCGTTGCTCATCGCGTAGGCGATCTCCTGCACCGGCGTCGCGCCCGCCTCCTGCAGGTGGTAGGAGCAGATGTTGATCGGGTTCCACTTGGGGACGTGCTCGACCGTGTAGGCGATCATGTCCGCGATCAGGCGCATCGACGGTCCCGGCGGGAACGCGTAGGTGCCGCGCGCGAGGAACTCCTTGATGATGTCGTTCTGGGTGGTGCCCTGGAGCTGCTCTTGGCCGACGCCCTGCCCCTCGGCCGCGACGATGTACAGCGCCAGCAGCCACGCGGCGGTCGCGTTGATCGTCATCGACGTGTTCATCTCCCCGAGCGGGATGCCGTCCATCAGCGCCGCCATGTCGCCGCGGTGGGAGATCGGCACGCCGACCTTGCCGACCTCGCCGCGGGCGAGCTCGTCGTCGGGGTCATAGCCCGTCTGCGTGGGCAGGTCGAAGGCGACCGACAGCCCCGTCTGCCCCTTCTCGAGGTTGCGCCGGTAGAGCTCGTTGGAGGCCTTCGCCGTCGAGTGACCGGCGTAGGTCCGCATCATCCAGGGCCGGTCGCGCTCGGGCAGCCGCGCGGAATGCTCGTCGCTCATGCAGCAATTGTACGGTCGCGCCGCGGGCTTTATCCTGGCGCGCATGGATCAAACGCTCGAGAGGCCGCGCACGCGTGACCCGGGAGGCGGCCTGGGGGGCGAGTGGAGGGTGATCGTCTGCAACGACGACCACAACACCTTCGACCACGTCGCCCGCACGCTCGCCCGCTTCATTCCGGGCATCACGCTCAAGCGCGGCATGGAGATCGCCAACGTGATTCACGCCTCCGGCCGCGCCGTCGTCTACAGCGGCCACCAGGAGGCGGCCGAGCACTACTGGGAGCAGCTCAAGGGCGCCGGCTTGACGATGGCGCCGCTGGAGCAGGGCTGAGGCGCCTGTGTACGCGGCGCGTCAGGCGGTGCGCACGCTGTTCCCGTGCCCGTTGCCGCTGACGAGCTCCTCGTCGACGGCGCCGTGCGCGGTGCGGTCCCACCAGCCGTAGAGCACGGGCACCTGGTACCAGCTCGAGTGGGTGGTGCGGAAGTACGTCATCTCCGGGCTCTCCCAGTAGCGTTCCCATTCGAGGTACTCCTCGAAGGCGGCCAGCTGCTGGAAGCGGTAGCGGTCGTCGCGCTGGCGGTAGACCGCGTAGGAGGTCGCCCCATAGCGCAGCGCCGCGGCGGCGACCTCGTTCAGGTCGCGCTCGAAGTCGTCCCCGCGGAAGCCCGTCGCGTACCACGGGACGATCACCGTGCCGGCCATCAGGCGCCCACCTCCGCGTGGATCGCGCCGGGTCCGTCGGCGGTCTTGCCCTGACCCTCCGCGTCGGCGCCGACGAGGATCGAGATCTTGCCGAGGTGCTTGTTTTCGAGCATCAGCTGGTGCGCTTCGGCGACGCCGTCGAAGCCGAGCGTGCGCCACAGCACGGGGCGGATCTGGCCCGACTCGATCAGCTCGTTGGCCTTCGTGCACTCGTACGCGTTGGCGAAGTGCGAGCCGAGGATCTCCTTCTGGCGCATCCACAGGTAGGCGACGTTGAAGTCGAGGTCGATGCCCGTGGTGCCCGCGCAGATCACGACTTTGCCGAACGTCTTCGCCGTGAACACGGACGTCGGGAAGGTCGCTTTGCCGACGTGCTCGAAGACGATGTCGGGCGCGTCGCCGAGGATGTCCTTGACGCGCTTGGCGAACGCGCGGGAGACCTTGAAGCGCTCGGCCTCCTCCTCCTCGGTCTCGCCTCCCCTGCGCATCATCCCCGCGAACTCGCCGCGGTCGATGTAGTCCACCGCGCCGAGGCGCTTGACGAGCTCGCCCTTCTCCGCCGAGGAGACGACGCCGACGGAGTGCGCGCCCGCGGCGGCGCAGATCTGCGTGGCGAACACGCCGAGGCCGCCCGCGGCGCCCCAGATCAGGACGTTCGCGCCCGCCTGCAGCTTGCAGCGCGTGATCAGCATGCGGTAGGCGGTGAAGTACACGAGGCCGTAGGAGGCGGCCTCCTCCCACGTCAGCGCCTGGGGCTTGGGCAGCAGCTGCTGGGCCTGCACCTTGGTGAACTGCGCGAAGGAGCCCCACGTCGTCTCATAGCCCCAGATCTTCTGCGAGGGCGCGGCCATCGGGTCCAGGCCGTGCACCTCGGGATCCTCGTAGGAGGCCTGGTTGCAGTGCACGACGACCTCGTCGCCGGGCTTCCAGCGGGTGACGCCGGCGCCGACCTTCCAGACGATGCCCGAAGCGTCGGAGCCGCCGATGTGGTGGCCGTACTCGGGGTGGTCGCCGTAGCGCATCACCGACACCGGCTTGCCCAGCGCGGCCCACACGTTGTTGTAGTTGACGCCCGCGGCCATCACGCGCACGATCACCTCGAAGGCGCCCGGCTCGGGCACCTCGATCTCCTCGATCTGGAATGCGTCCTTCGGTTCGCCGAAGCGCTCCTCGCGGATGACCCACGCGGCCATCGTCTTGGGCAGCTCGCCGGGCTCGGCGTCTACGGCGGAGACTTGTTGGAGATCGATCGCCACGTGCTCTGGAACCTCGTCTGTCGGGAACGGGGAAGTGGCGTCCAATCCTACCCGGACCCGGGAGCTTCGTAGCGCCGGCCGCCGCGTACGATCCCGACGTGACGATCGAGCGACGCGAGCAGGCCCAGATGTCGAGCCCGCCGTCGGCGCTTGCCGACGTGGTCGACTTCCTGCGCGCGCACCCTCCGTTCGACGCGCTCGAGGCGGCCGACGTCGAGCGTGCGGCGGCCGCGGTCGAGGTCGAGTTCTTCCTCGCCGGCGCGACGATCTTCGCGCAGGGCGCGCAGCCGGTCGAGCATCTGCGCGTCGTGCGCACAGGCGTCGTCGAGATCGTGCTGGGCGAGCGCCAGCTCGACCTGCTCGGCCCAGGCGAGCTGTTCGGCCACGCCTCGATGCTGTCGGGGCTGCCGCCGGGGTTCGCGGCGCGCGCGCAGGAGGACACGCTCTGCTACCGCATCCCCGCGGAGGTCGCGCGCACGGTGCTCGCGCGGCCGGAGAGCGTCGGCTTCGTCGCGCGCTCGCTGCTGGAGATGCAGTCGCGCTTCCCGGCGGCGCTCGCCCCGCGGGGACCGGCGCCCGATCCGGCCAACCAGCCGGTCGCGGCGCTGATCCGCGACCCGCCGCTGCTGTGCTCGCCGGCGACCACGATCCGCGAGGCGGCGGCGAAGATGGCCGCCGCGCCGGCGACGTCGATCGTGATCGCGCTCGGCGACTCGCTGGGGATCCTCACCGACCGCGACCTGCGCTCGCGCGTGGTAGCCGCCGGCGTCTCCTACGAGGACCCGGTGTCCGCGGTGATGAGCGCGCCTGCGTACACCGTCGAGCCGGACAGGCTCGGCGGCGACGTGCTGCTCGAGATGCTCGATCGCGGCGTGCGCCACTTCCCGGTCGTCAACGCCAGCCGCGAGGTGATCGGCGTCGTCGAAGCCGTCGACCTGCTCGCGGTCGAGACGCTGTCCTCGTTCTACCTGCGCCGCGCGATCGCGCGCGCCGGCAGCGTCGCCGAGCTGGCCGACGCGGCGCAGGGGCTGCGCCCGGCGGTGATCGCGCTGCACGACGCGCGCGTCGCCGCCGCGAGCGTCTCGGCGATCTACTCGGTGGTGCTCGACGCGCTCACGCGCCGGCTGATCGAGCTCGCGCTCGCCGACGCCGGCACGCCGCCGGCGGAGTTCCAGTGGCTGGCGCTCGGCAGCCAGTCGCGCCGCGAGGCGATGCCCGCCTCGGACGTCGACAGCGCGATCGTCTGGTACGACGACGTCGCCGAGCAGGAGGTCCGCCCCTACCTGCACGCCCTCGCCGGCGAGGTGGCCGCGGGCTTGAGGGCATGCGGGATCCCGATCGACCCCCATGGCGCGAGCGCGTCGGACGTGCTGTTCGTGCGCTCGGTCGAGTCCTGGCGGAAGGTCGCGCGCGACTGGATGGATCACCCGACCCGCGAGCAGGTGCTGATCCTCGTCTCGGTGCTCGTCGACAGTCGCCCGGTGTGGGGCATCCACAGCGGCAGCCCGGTGTCGGACACGTTCCGCGCCGCGCGGGCGCGGCCCGAGCTGCTGCACCTGCTCGCGCGCTTCGCGCTCTCGCATCGCCCGCCGACGGGCTTCCTGCGCGGCCTGGTGGTCGAGCACGACGGTGAGCACCGCGGCCGGCTGGACCTCAAGAACGGTGGCCTGCTGCCGGTCGTCGACCTCGCGCGCTGGGCGGGGATGGCGGCGGGCGTGACGAGCGCGTCCACGCTCGAGCGCCTGCGCGCCGCCGGCGACGCGGGCACGCTGCCGGCCGCGGAGGTGCACACGCTCGAGGACGCGTTCGAGCTGTTCACCGAGCTGCGCATGGAGCATCAGGTCGAGCAGCTGCGCGCCGGCCTGGAGCCGGACGACCATCTCAACCCGGACGACCTCAGCGCGCTGACGCGCAGCTACCTGAAGGAGGCGTTCCGGGCGGTGGCGTCGGTGCAGCGGCATCTGGCCGCCGAGCTGAGCCTCGGGATGCGATGAGCATTCTCAGGCGCCCGCGCGGCGCGGGCGCGCTCGCGTACAAGCGCACGCGCCTGCCGCGCGGTCGCACGCCGTGGCGGCAGGCGAGCTACTGCGCGGTCGATCTGGAGCTGAGCGGCCTCGATCCCAAGCGCGACGAGATCGTCTCCTTCGGCGCGATCCCGATCGAGGAAGGGCGCGTGCAGCTGAGCGCGGCGGTGCACGGGCTCGTGCGGCCGCAGCGCGCGATGAGCGAGGCGGCGATCCGCGTGCACGGGATGCGCGCCGCCGACCTCGAGAGCGCGCTGCCGCTGGACGTGGCGATCGACCCGCTGCTCGCGGTCATGGCCGGCAGGATCCCGGTCGTGCACGTGGCCGCCATCGAGCGCGGCTTCCTGCGTCCGGCGCTGCGCCGTCAGGGCCTGCGCCTGCGCGGGGCGATGATCGACACGAGCGTGCTCGGGCTGATCTGGCTGCACGAACGCGACGGGCACGGTCCGCGGCACACCTCGCTGACCGATCTCGCGGCCGCGCTCGGCCTGCCCTCGCACCACCCGCACGACGCCGTCGGCGACGCGCTGACGACCGCGCAGGCGTTCGTGGCGCTGGCCACGCACCTCGACGCGCTGGGGGCGGAGAGCGTGCGCAGCCTGGTGTCCGCGGCGCGGCGGCTGGAACTGTTGCGCGCGTGAGCGACCGCGTCGGCGGCCACCCCGCGCGGCGCCCTGCTGCTCTCAGGCGAGCGCTCTCAGAACAGCTGCAGGTAGCGCTCGAGCTCCCACGGCGTGATCTGCTCGTGGGCGGCCTGGACTTCGCGGCGCTTGATCTTCACGTAGTAGTCGACGTAGTCGCCGTCGGCCGTCCTGCCGAGCGCGGCGCGCAGCGCCTGGCAGCGCTCGAGCTCGCGCGTGGCGTCGAGCAGGTTGGCGGGCAGCAGCTCGATGCCGGCGGCGGCGAGCTCGTCGTCGCTGAGCGTGTACAGGTTGGCGGAGTTGGGGTCGCCGGGGTCGAGGCCCCGCTCGATCCCGTCGAGGCCGGCGCCGATCATCGCGGTGGCGGCGAGGTAGGGGTTGCAGGAGCCGTCGACGGTGCGGTCCTCGATCCGCCCGGGCGCGGGGATGCGCAGCATCTGCGTGCGGTTGTTGTAGCCGTAGCTGACGTACGCGGGCGCCCACGTCGAGCCGCTTTCGGGCGCCCCGACGGACAGCCGCTTGTAGGAGTTGACGGTCGGGGCGGTGACCGCGATGTAGGCCTTCGCGTGCGCTTTCAGGCCGCCGAGGAACTGGTAGGCGAGCTCGGAGAGCCCGAGGCCGCGCGGGTCCTCGGCGGGGTCGCGCTCGAACACGTTCTCGCCGTCGCGCCACAGGCTGATGTGGAAGTGGCAGCCGTTGCCGGTCAGGCGCGCGAACGGCTTGGGCATGAACGTGGCGATCAGGCCGCGCTCCTGGGCGAGCGACTCGACCATGTAGCGGAAGAACACGGCGCGGTCGCAGGTCGTGAGCGCCTCGGCGAACGCGAAGTTCTGCTCGAACTGCCCGTTGGCGTCCTCGTGGTCGGTGGCGTAGTTGTCCCAGCCGAGCGCGGTGACCGCTTTGGAGACCTCGGTCACGAAGTCGAGGTTGCGCGTCAGCGCGCGCATGTCGTAGCAGGGCTGCTCGAGCGTGTCGAGCGGGTCGGCGAGCTCCAGCTCGCCGCCGGCGCCGCGGCGCAGCAGGAAGTACTCGAGCTCGGCGCCGATCTTCAGCTCGTAGCCGAGCGCCGCCGCGCGATCGAGCGCCGAGCGCAGGATCGTCCGCGGGCAGTACGGCCATGCCTGCCCCTCGACGGTGACGTCGCAGGCGAAGCGCGCGACGTCCTTGCGCCACGGCAGGATCGTGAGGCTGCGCGGGTCGGGCATCGCGACGATGTCGGGGTCGTCGGGCCCCTGGCCGATGTCGCCGGCGGCGAAGCCCGCGAAGCCGGCGCCCTCCGCGAGCAGGTCGTCGAGGTGGTGCGCCGGCACGAGCTTGGCGTTCGGCTTGCCGTGCATGTCGACGAACTGCGCGAACAGGAACTCGACGCCCGCGTCCTTGACGATCCGCCGCACGTCCTCGGCGTTCTGGGGCGGGGCGCTCATGGACTGCAAGGTATATCCGCCGCGGCGGGTGCGCGGCAATGGCTGCCATCTCCTGTTAGCGGCGAGTAGCATGTTCAGAGCGCACATATGTCCACTGTCACCGAGCCCAGCGGCCTCCGTGAGGAGAACCGCACCCTCTACGGCGTCATCAAGCTCGTGTCGTCGTCGGTCGAGCTCGGCCCGATGCTGCAGGGGATCGTCGACCTGGCGACGGACGCGACCGACTGCCATGCCTGCTTCATCTACCTGCTGGAAGACGACCAGCTGACGATCCGCGCCGCCTCGCAGGTGTTCGCGGACGCCGTCGGGCGCGTGCAGTTCGCGATCGAGGAGGGCCTGACCGGCTGGGTGGCGCGCCATCGCACGCCCGAGTTCATCCGCGAGCGCGCGATGGACGACCCGCGCATGAATTACGTGCCGCTGCTGCAGGAGGAGCGCTTCCAGTCGATGGTCGCCGTGCCGATCCTGTCGCGCTCGAGCGAGACGCTCGGGGTGATCGTGCTGCACACGGAGGCGCCGCGCGAGTTCACCGAGGACACGCTGAAGCTGCTCGTGCACATCGCCTCGCTCGTCTCGGGCGCGATCGAGAACGCGCAGCTCTACCAGCGCGAGCGCCGCCGCGTCGACACGCTCACGCGCCTGGCGGCGCTCGGCGGGGAAGTGGCCTCGGCGGGCGACGCGGACGACCTCGGCCTGATCGTGGCGCGCGGCATGCGGCGCCTGCTGGAGGCGGAGTTCTGCCAGGTCTACCGCCTGGATGCGGACGACGGCGGCCTGCGGCTGCTGTGCTCGGATCCGGCCGCGGTCTCGACGCCGCCGAGCGCCTCGGCGGCGGGCTTTCTGATCGACGCGCTGGACGGCGGCGGCTCGGGGCCGGCCGCGCGAAGCCTGTGGCCGGGGCTGGACATCGGCGACCTGCTGCTGACGCCGCTGACGGCCGGCGGCGAGCGGCTCGGGCTCCTCTGCGCCGGCTCGCCGCCGGCGCGCAAGTTCAGCGGCGAGGACACAGAGCTCGCGCGCGCGATCGCCCACATCGCGGCGGTCGCGATCAAGCGCGCGGAGCTGATCGAGAACCTGACGAACGCGAACATCGTCAAGGACCTGTTCGAGGCGCTGGCGGCGGGCGCGACGTCGTTCGCGGTCGCCAAGGCCGCCGAGGTTCACTGCGACCTGACCGAGCCGTTCCTGATGGTCTGCGCGGAGCCCGCCGGCGGCCTGGAGCCCGCGTCGGTTGAGTGGCGGGCGGCGGCGGAGGTGCTGGGGCGGGGGCTGGGCGCGCTGGCGCCGCGCGCGGCGATCGAAGCGGGCCCCGGCCCCGTCAGGGCGGCGGTCCCGCTGGGCGCCGGCAGGCCCGAGCGCGCCGAGGAGCTGCTGCGCGCCTGCGAGGACCTCGGCAGGCAGAACCGCGCGGCGATCGGCGTCAGCCAGGTGCGCGGCTCCGGCGCGGAGGCCGCGCGCGCCTACCGCGAGGCGCTCGACGCGAGCACGATCGGGCGCGCGCTGCTGCACGACGGCGGCGCGATCGCCTACTCGCAGCTGGGCGCGTACCGCTACCTCGTGCACATCGCCGCCGACGACGCCCCGCGCGACAGGATGCGCGAGGCGGTCGACGTGCTGATCGCCTACGACAACAGGCGCCGCGCCTCGCTGCTGGACACGCTCGAGCGCTATCTCGCCGAGCGTCGCAGCGTGATCGACACCGCGCGCGCCCTGTTCATCCACCCGAACACCCTGCGCCAGCGGCTGGCCCGCATCGAGGAGCTCACCGGCGTGGAGCTCGACCACGACGACCTGCTCTCGCTGGAGCTCGCGATCAAGCTGGCGCGGCTGCACGGGCGCCCGGGGGCGCCGAACGGCTCGGTCACCGTCTCGCCGAGCGGCTCAGTCCCCGTCTGAGACGAGGAACACGGGGACCTTCGCGCGCCGGCGCACGCGCTGGGGCTCCTGCGTCCAGAGCATGTCGCCGACGAGGCGGTTGCGGTCGGGGTCGGCGGCCATCACGATCGCCTGGCACTCCTCCTTGATCGCCTCTTGGCAGATGCGCGCGGTGGCCTTGCGCGTCGCCAGCACGTGGCCCTCCGCCTCGATGCCCTCGCGTTCCAGCCGCCTGATGGCGCTGTCGACGATCTCGCGCAGCGCGGCGAGCTCGCGCTTGGTGGGCAGCAGCCCCGGGTTGGGGAACCCGAAGGAGACGCCGTGGATGCGCGCGATCGAGAACACGTGCACGCTGGGGTCGGTGGGGCCGGATCTGTCCGCGAGCTCGGCGACGCGCGCGATCGCCGCATCGGGGATTGCGCGCCCCTCGGTCGCGAGCAGGATGCGCGCGTAGCCGGGCTCCGCCGCCGGCATGCTGACGTCCACGTCCACTTCGGCAAGCTCCGCTGGCGCGGCGGCGCTCACGGGCTGACGCCCTCGGGCGGAGCGGCGGCCGTGGCTGTGCCCGTCCCGGTCGCCGCCAGGGTCTCGGCTTTCTTGCGGTCGCCGGCCTTGCGCCACAGGTACATCGGGTAGTAGGACGCGAGCACGGCGAAGCCGAGGAAGTAGTAGATCAGCGTCTTGTGCCCGGCGGCGTTGCAGGAGCAGTCGGCGTACACGGGCCCGCCCCAGAAGTAGATCACCGCGTACACCGCCGCGAGTCCCAGCGCGAGGTACTTCATCCACTCGGGCAGCTTGAACGGCCGCCGCAGGTTGGGCCTTTCCTTGCGCAGCAGGTAGTAGCCGACCAGCACGGGGATGAACGAGGCCAGGTAGCCGACGTTCGAGAACGTGTAGATCTGCACGGCGCCGCCGAACAGCACGACGATGATCGAGCAGACGACGTTGAAGATCATCGAGCGGTGCGGCACGCCGTGCGAGTTGGTGGCGTGGAAGAAGCGGGGGAACTGCCCGTCGGTGGACATCTGGTGCAGCGAGCGCGCGGTGCCGGTGATCGCGTTCAGCGCGGAGAGCACGAGCGCGATGATCAGCATCACCGCGATCAGCCAGTTGAGCAGTTCGCCGCCGGTGCCCGTGCCGAACACCTTGGAGGCGAAGGTGACGAAGATCGTCTTCGGATCGACGAGCGCGGTGTTGCCGAGCGCTTTGGTGCCGAGCACGATTATGAACGCGACGGGGATCATCACGTAGATGAACACGCCGTAGGCGCCCTCGGCGTTCATCGCGATCTTGGCGTCGCGGTCCGGGTCGCGCGTCTCGCCGATGTAGCAGGCCGCCGCCTCCATCGCGATCACGTTCCACGTCAACAGGAACGAGAAGGCGAGCGCGATCACGAACCAGCCGTGGCCGTACTGGCTGGCGAAGAAGCCCGTGCCGTCGACGTGGTGGAAGTGGAACAGTTCGCCGAAGTTCACGACGCTCGGGCGGAAGATCCACGAGATCGCCAGGAACGTGAGCGGGATCATCGACAGGAACGCGAGCGTGGTGGCGAAGACGGTCCCGAAGCGCAGCCCGAGGTAGGAGGGGATGAACAGCAGGATCAGCCCGACGACGGAGATGCCGAGCGTCCACCACGCGATCGGCGTGTCGATCGGCGTGAAGCCCTTTTCGGAGAGCCCAAAGCGCTCGACGATGTAGAAGGAGGCGAGGATCATGTTCAGCGGCGCGACCGGGAACCAGCCGAGCCAGTACGCCCACGCGGTGAAGCCGTTGACGTGTTCGGCGAACTTCGGCCAGCGGTCCTTGTAGGCGGGGTAGGCGTACGACGGCGAGCCGCCCGAGCGCTCGGGCATCATCGCGGAGAGCTCCGCGAGGAACAGGCACAGCAGGTAGCCGCTGACGGTGATGACGAAGATCAGCGGCACCGCGGCGGCGCCCAGCGAGGTGACCATCGTGGGCGCGATCCCGGTGACGAGGATCGTGCCGGCGAGACCGATTACGAACGCGCCCCACCAGTTGATCGTTTTCGGCAGCCCACCCCCCTCGTAGTCGAGTTCGTCGAAGGTCCCGGAGCCTGTGTCATCCGCCATATGCTCTCCCGATCACGTTGTGGGTGTCGGGGCCAGATTGCCAGTTGTCAGGGGTCACTCCCAGGCGAGATGTGAACACAATTGTTGGGAGCGACATGGAGCACCTGGACACATTCCTCGCCATGCAGCCGCCGTTCGACGGGCTGCCGCGCGAGGAGGTCGCCGCGGTGGCGGCGCAGGCGAGCGAGGTGTCCTTCGACGCGGGCGAGGTCGTGCTGGTCGAGGACGGGGCGCCGGCGGTGGGCCTGTATGTGCTGCGGGCGGGCTCGATGGAGCTCGTGCACGAGGGCGAGCCGGTGGTCGTGCTGGAGCCGGGCGAGTGCTTCGGCCATCCGTCGCTGCTGACGGGCATGGCGCCGATCTTCACGGTGCGCGCGCGCGAGCCGTCGGTGTGCGCGCTGCTGGACGAGCCGACGTCGCGCCGCGTGCTGGGCACGCAGGCGGGGGTCAACTATGTCGCGGGCACGATGCGCACGCGCCTGACGCGCAGCGGCCACACGGTGCACGGGCTGCTGGACGTGGGCACGACGCCGGTGTCGGCGATCATGCGCCCGGCGGTCTTCTGCGATCCGCAGGAGTCGCTGCGCGCGGCCGCGGCGCGGCTCGGTCCGGGCAGGGAGGCGGCGGCGCTGCTGATGCGGACGGAGGGCGAGGAGCTGGCGATGATCACCGACGCGGAGCTGCGCGCGTGGGTGGCATCCGGCGACGGCGACGGCGAGGCGCCGGTGAGCGCGATCGCGCGCCCGCCGGCGCCGACGGTGCCGGCGGGGCAGCTGGCGGTGGAGGCGACGGTGGACATGCTGGCGGCGGGCGTCGAGCACATGGTGGTCCTCGACGGCGAGCGGGTGTGCGGGATGCTGTCGGCGGCGGACCTGCTGGGCCTGGATGCGCGCAGCCCGATCGCGTTGCGCCACACGATCCTCGGCGCGGCCGACGAGGACGTGCTCGAACGCGCGGCCGCGCACCTGCCGCAGCTGTTCGCGCTGCTCGTGGGCGCGGGCGTCCCTCCGCGGGACATCGGGCGCGTGCTGAGCCTCCAGCAGGACGCGCTGACGGTGCGGTTGATCGACTTCTCGCTGTCGCGCAACGGCCCGGCGCCCGTGTCGTGGGCGTGGCTGGACCTGGGCAGCGCCGCGCGGCGGGAGTTCACGCTGTCCAGCGACCAGGACAACGCGCTCGCGTACGAGACGCCGCCGGCAGGCGAAGAGGACGCGGTCGACGCGTACTTCGCGCGGCTCGGCGGCGAGGTCAACGCGGGGCTGGCGCGCTGCGGGTTCGGGGTGGACAACAACGACGTGCTCGCGGGCAACCGCCTGTGGCGCATGTCGAAGGCGGACTGGATCACGACGTTCGACGACTGCCTGCGCGCGCCGAGCGAGTCGCGCCTGATCCGCGCGTCGGTCGCGTTCGACTTTCGCCCGTGCGCGGGCGCGCTGGCGGTGACGGCGGCGCTGACCGAGCGGATCCGCACGGCGCGCGAACACCCGGACTTCATGCGGCTGATCGCGCGCACGGCGACGGGTTACCAGGTGGCGCTCGGCCGCCGCGGCGATCTGGCGGTGGAGCGCCGCGGCCCGGACGCCGGACGCCTGGATCTGAAGCGCGGCGCGATCGTGCCGCTGGTGAACCTGGTGCGCTTCCACGCGCTGGCGAACGGCGTGACGATCTCACCGACGCTCGACCGGATCGAGGCGGTGGCGAGCGCGGGCGGCATCGAGCGCGGCGTGGCGGACGCGCTCAGCGAGGCGTTCGACGCGATCACGCGCCTGCGCTTCGAGCACCACGCGGAGCTGATCGCGGACGGCCGCGCGCCGGACAACCTGATCGACCCGGCGGCGCTGGCGCCGATCGCGCGCGTGGAGCTGCGCGAGGCGCTGCACACGGTGCGCCGCGAGCAGCGGCGGCTGGGCGCGTGGGTTCCCCCCGGGCTGTAGCGTCTCAGCTGTAGCGCCGGCCGCCACATTCTGCGGCGAAAGTGTGCGCACGGACGCCATGTGCGCGGCCGAGTCCGGTCTCTACAGTGATTTTCATGTGTGGGATCGCAGGGCTCTATACGAAGTCTCCCGCGCTGCAGGCCCAGCTCGGGGAGCACCTGTCGAGCATGCTCGAGCAGCTCTCCTTCCGCGGGCCGGACAGCGCGGGCGTGGCGTTCTACCGCGAGCCAGCGCCGGCCGGGTCGTGCAAGATCTCGCTGTGCGCGGCGCACGGTGAGGCCGACTGGGACGCGATCGGCGCCGAGCTGGCGGACGCGTTCGAAGGCGCTTCGCCGCCGCGGGTGCGCGCGACGCACGCGCTGTTCGTGGTCGACGCGGACGCGGAGGAGGTGCAGGGCTGGCTCGCCGCGGAGCACCCGGAGCTGCGGCTGATGAGCGCCGGCAGCTCGATCGAGATCTATAAGGAGGCCGGCAGGCCGGGTGATTTCGTGCGGCGCTTCGACATCGAGCGGATCGACGGCAGCCATGCCCTCGGCCACACGCGGATGGCGACGGAGAGCCGGGTGACGACCGAGCACTCGCACCCGTTCTCGACGGGTCTGGACCTATGCCTGGTGCACAACGGCTCGCTGTCCAACCACAATCGCCTGCGGGGCAAGCTGCGGCGCGAGGGGATTCAGTTCCAGACCGACAACGACAGCGAGGTCGCGGCGGGCTACCTGACGTGGCGGCTGCGCGAGGGCGCGAGCCTGGAGCAGGCGCTGGAGGGCTGCCTGTCGGACCTCGACGGCTTCTACACGTTCGCGGTGGGCAGCGCCGACGGCTTCGCGGTGCTGCGCGACCCGATCGCGTGCAAGCCGGCGGTGATGGCGGAGACCGACGAGTGGGTGGCGATCGCCTCGGAGTACCGCGCGATCGCGGTGCTGCCGGGGGCCCAGGACGCCGTCAGCTGGGAGCCCGAGCCGGGTCGCGTGTATAGCTGGGGAACGACGCTGGTCGCGTGATGGCGGCCGCGGACGCCACCCGGGAGGATCTGCTGTCGGTGGATCTGGCGAGCGAGAGCGTGCGCCAGCTCAACCAGCTCCTGCACGACGCGCGCGAGCCCCGGCGCGTGCGCGTGCTGCACCCCGCGGGCAGGCACTCGATCGCGGTTGGGATCGACGCGCCGCACGAGGTCGAGATCGACGGGCACGTCGGCTACTACTGCGCGGGCATGAACAAGCTCGCGAGCGTGCGCGTGCACGGCAACTGCGGCGTGGGCGTGGCCGAGAACATGATGTCGGGGACGGTGACGGTCGAGGGCAGCGCCAGCCAGTCGGCGGCGGCGAGCGCGCGCGGCGGCCTGCTGGTCGTCCACGGCGACGCGTCGGCGCGCTGCGCGATCTCGCTGAAGGGCGCGGAGGTCGTCGTGCGCGGCTCGGTCGGGCACATGAGCGCGTTCATGGCGCAGAAGGGCGCGCTGGTGGTGTGCGGCGACGCGGGCGAGGCGCTCGGCGACTCGCTGTACGAGGCGCGGCTGTACGTGCGCGGCGAGGTCGCGGGGCTGGGCGCGGACTGCATCGAGAAGGAGATGCGCGACGAGCACCTGGAGCAGCTGCGCGAGCTGCTGGAGCGCGCCGAGATCGAGGACGTCGGGGCGGAGGAGTTCCGCCGCTACGGCTCGGCGCGCGAGCTGTACCACTTCCACGTCGAGCACCTGGGGAGCTACTGAGATGCTGCGCGAGTCGGCGACGTTCGACCGGGCGGCGATCGCGGAGATCCAGCGCGCGGCGCGGGAGGGGATGTACGACATCCGCGGCTTCGGCGCCAAGCGCCGCGTGCCCCACTTCGACGACCTGCTGTTCCTCGGCGCGAGCGTGTCGCGCTACCCGCTGGAGGGCTATCGCGAGCGCTGCGCGACGGACGTGACGATCGGCGGGCGCTTCGCGCGCGAGCCGCTGCACCTGGACATCCCGATCACGATCGCGGGGATGAGCTTCGGCGCGCTGTCGGGGCCGGCGAAGGAGGCGCTCGGGCGCGGCGCGAGCGAGCTCGGCACGAGCACGACGACGGGCGACGGCGGCATGACCGCGGAGGAGCGCGAGCACTCGAGCAAGCTCGTCTACCAGCTGCTGCCCTCGCGCTACGGCATGAACCCGGACGACCTGCGCCGGGCGGATGCGATCGAGGTGGTCGTCGGCCAGGGCGCGAAGCCGGGCGGCGGCGGCATGCTGCTCGGTCACAAGATCTCCGCGCGCGTGGCGCAGATGCGCGACCTGCCGGAGGGCATCGACCAGCGCAGCGCGTGCCGGCACCCGGACTGGACGGGGCCGGACGATCTGGAGATCAAGATCGAGGAGCTGCGCGAGATCACCGACTGGCGCGTGCCGATCTACGTCAAGGTGGGCGCCACGCGCACCTACTACGACGTGGCGCTGGCGGTGAAGGCGGGCGCGGACGCGATCGTGCTGGACGGCATGCAGGGCGGCACGGCGGCGACGCAGGAGGTGTTCATCGAGCACGTCGGCATCCCGATTCTGGCGGCGATCCCGCAGGCGGTGGAGTCGCTGATGGACCTCGGCATGCACCGCGAGGTGCAGCTGATCGTCTCGGGCGGCATCCGCACGGGCGCGGACGTGGCGAAGGCGCTGGCGCTGGGCGCGGACGCGGTGTCGATCGGCGTGGCGGCGATGATCGCGCTCGGCGACAACGCCCCCGAGCACGACGAGGCCTACCGCTCGATCGGCTCGGCTGCGGGCTACTACGACGACTACCAGGCGGGCCTGGACCCGGCGGGGATCTCGACGCAGGAGGACGAGCTGGCGGCGCGCCTGGACCCGGTCGAGGGCGGGCGGCGCCTGGCGAACTACCTGCGCACGCTGGTGCTGGAGACGCAGACGCTCGCGCGCGCGTGCGGCAAGTCCCACGTCCACAACCTCGAGCCGGAGGACCTGGTCGCGCTGACGATCGAGGCCGCGGCGATGGCGCGCGTGCCGCTCGCGGGCACCGGCTGGATCCCGGGGCGCACAGCCGTGTAATAGTGCTGGATCGAGCTGCGCCACTACACGCTGCCGCGAGGCTGCGTGTGGACGACGGACGATCTCGCCGGCGCGGCGCTCAGCCTGCCGCCGCGGGCCGCACTACTACGTCCGCGACGTGGGCGTGCTGCCGAGCATGCAGGGGCGGGGCCTCGGCAGCGCGCTGATGCGCCCGACGCTCGACCGCTGCGATCGCGAGGGGCTGCCGGCCTATCTCGAGGCCTCGAGCGAGCGCAGCACCGCGCTCTACGAACGCCTCGGCTTCCGGGTCACGCGCGAGCTGCGCATCGGCGGCAGCCCGTCGCTGCGACTGATGGTGCGCCCCGCGCCCGGATGCCGCGGCGACGTAGCGCCTCGGAGCGCCGATCTAGGTTCCTGATGCGTCTGGCGCTGAGGGCTGGCCTCTGACACCACCCTGCGGCTCGACGATCGCAGACGTTTCCTTCTCGACAAGGGACATGCGCTCGTTCCCGAGAACGCCGTCGACAGATGCGGGCAGGAGCCCGAGAAGCACCGATTCGTTGGGTCTGTATCCGCGGCGCTCGCGGATCAGCAACTCTAGCTTCCTGATCTCGTTCAGATCGCGTGTGAGCGTCTTGTCGGTCTTGTTGTTGTACGCCTTCGCAAGCTTGGGTGTCAGCCAGCGCATGTCGGCTCTCGCCACTGGCACGCCGGTTTCACGCGTGGTCCGAGAGACCTCCAGGACAAGTCGAAGTCGTCGACGGTCCGCCTCGGTACCAAGCTCACCAAACTGCTGGTACACGTACTGCTCCCAGCGATCCTCGCGCTGCCAGGCGAAGACCAGGTCGAGTTGCTCGGCGAGGCCGTCGACGAAGCCGCGTAGCGCATACGTCACGAATGGGATCGGGTCGCCGCTGCGGCTTGCGGCGTTCAGTTGCCTGTAGTACTCAGATCGAGTTTGGTTGTAGTGGTTGCTGAGAAGTTGCGTCGCGGGTGTCGGGAAGCCAGCCGATAGCAGGACCTGCAACTCAAGTAGCCTGGCTGTTCGTCCGTTGCCATCACCGAACGGATGAATCCAGACGAGGTATAGGTGGGCGACGATGGCCTTGACGATCGTCAGCGGAGCGCGCATCTCCGGGCGGCCCTCCGGAGCCTTGAAATCGTCGCCGTTGAGCCAGTCGCAGAGACGCTGCATGAGGAACTCGACATCAACTGATGATGGTGCGCGGTAGTTGCCGACCACCACACCTTTATGGCGAAAGACTCCGGGCTCAACGCCGTCTTCGACGTCGAGACCCCTGAGGATCAAAGCGTTCCAGCGCTTGAAGTGCTCGGGCGTGAGCTTGGCCTTTGGATCGTCCATGACCGCCTCCACGACCTCGTTGTAAGCTCCGATGACGTTGCGAACCTCTTGCGCGAGATACTGCTTCGATGGAGGCAACTCCGCGCGGTTCTCGATCACCTCGCGCACCTGATCCTCCGAAAGCGTGTTGCCCTCGATGGCTGTCGTTGCAAGGACACCCTTCGTCAGGAACACCTGCATGAGCTCGTGGCTGCGATGAGGATGGAGCAGGGTCCGCGAGATGTGCGCGCTCTTGGACTTTGCCTCGCCGAGCAGGAGCCACAGCGCCACATTCGGCTTATCCAGCTGGAGCCTGAAGTTGATATAGGAGTGGGTGCTCTCGTAGTCTCGTCCGCGACCAGACACAGTCACCTCGATGATTTCGCTGCCGCGAATGTCCCTAACCTCTGTCCCGAAAGAATGTCCACTATATCCGTCCTATGTCGGGCGAAGGGTCGCGCAGCTTGAGGACCGATGCGTGGCGCTTAAATCGTTCGTGCCTCAGCGTCCGCGGCTAAGCGCTCGAGAAGCGGCCGGCGGCGATCGCAGCCGCCACCAGCATCACCACTCCGTAGACCCCTGGCACGGTGCCGGCGCTCGTGCCGAAGGCCTGCGTGGCGAGCGCGGCGGCGACGGCGAAGTCGCGCATCGCGATCGCGAACGCGCCCGGGATCGCGCTCGCGCGGCGCGCGTCCACGCGCCGCCACAGCGCCGCGAGGCACACAGACACGACCAGGAACGCGACACTCGCCAGTAGCGCCGCGCCGAGGTGGTGGGCGCCATGGGTGCCGCTGAGCGCCGCGTACACGAGCACCGCGACGGTGAGCGCGGCGACGCCCTCGCGCTCGGCGTCGGCGGCGGCGAGCCGCGAGACGAGCGTCGGTCGGCTGCGCATGCCTACGCCGACGACTAGCGGCACGATCACGACCAGCGCGAAGCGGCCGAGCAGGCCGGCGGAGCCGACGTGGACGACGGCGCCGGACAGCGGCCCGATCGCGAGCGGCCCGACGATTGCGGCGAGGACCAGCGAGCCGGTGACGGCCCCGAGCGCGATCGTGGCGTCGGCGCCGGCGAGTGCGACGAGGCCGACGGCGGCGACCTCCGAGGAGGACAGGCCGACGGCCAGCAGCCCGTCGCGGATGTCCGGCGCGAACGGGCGGCCGAGCAGCCACGCGGCGCCGACGAGCAGCGGCAGCGGCAGCAGCGAGAGGACCAGCACCGCGCGCGCGTGCTCGCGCAGGCGCGCAAGGTCGGCGAAGGAGATGCCGAGCGCCGTCGCGAGCACGAGCAGCGCGAGCAGCAGGTCGGAGTGGGCGGCGAGCGCGGGGGAGGGCAGCGCGAGGCCGAGCACGGCCGCGAGTAGCGCCAGCGGCGTCAGCACTCGGGGCACGGCGGCGAGCAGGCGCACCGGCGGGCTCAGCGTCCCGCGCCGAGCGCGCTCGTGAGCGTGGCGGCGCCGCGTCGCAGGTCCTCGAGCAGCCGCGTGGGGTCCTGCAGGCGGTTGGCCGGTCCCTGCAGCCCGAGGATCGCCGCGAGCCCGCCGGCGCGGTCGAACACCGGCGCTGCGATCGCGTTGACGTCCAGCTCGCGCTCGCCGAACACCGTCCCGTAGCCGCGCTGGCGCACGGCCAGCACCTCGGCCTGCAGGCGCGCGCGGTCGGTGATCGTGCGCTCGGTCAGCGCGCGCAGGTCGCGCTCGCGCGGCAGCGAGCCGCCGCCGAACGCGAGCATCACCTTGCCCACGGCGGTCGCGTGCGCGACGCTCGGGCGCCCCAGGCGCGCCATGCTGACGACGCTCGACTGCGACGGCACCGAGTCGACGGTGATCGCCTCGCGCTCGCCCGGCACCGACAGCGTCGCCGTCTCGCCCGTGCGCTCCATCAATTCGACCAGCACCGGGCGCGCCAGCGCGCGCAGGTCCAGACGGGCGAGCACGCGGTCGGCGAGCGTCACCAGGCCGAGGCCGAGCCGGAACGGCCCCTGATCCTCGCGCTGGACCATGCCGGCGCTCTCGAGCGTCGCGAGCAGCCGCGAGGCGGTGCTGGGGCTGACGCCGATCCGCCGCGCGAGCTCGTTGACGCCGAGGTCCCGCTCGCTCTCGCCCAGCGCGTCCAGCAGCGCCAGCGCGCGGGCGACCGAGGCGACGGGGCGCGCACGCGACGAAGGCGCCTGGTGCGCGCGACGCGGCATGTCCGCGGGGTCGGCCTCTTCCGATTCGTGTTGCGCCATCGGCAACAGTATTGCGCTTTGCGTTACGCGTGTCTAGTATGCCGCCGATGTCGTTCGTTCTCGAGTGCCCGCACTGCGGCGTCCGCGAGGTCGCGGACTTCGCGTTCGGCGGTGAGCTCAGCAGCCGACCGCAGGAGGCGCCCAGCCTGCGCGAGCTGTGCGAGTACAACTACTTCCGCCGCAACGTCGCCGGCGTCCAGCGCGAGTGGTGGTACCACCGCTCCGGCTGCCGCACGTGGTTCCAGGCCGAACGCGACACGCGCACCAATCGCGTGCTGCGCGTCGGGCTTCCCGGCGAGCTCGGCGAGGGCGCCGCATGACCCGCCTGCCGCCGCAGCCGGGCGAGCGGCTCGACCGCAGCCAGACGATCAGCTTCACGTTCGACGGCAAGCCGGTCGCGGCGCTCGGCGGCGACACGATCGGCTCGGCGCTGTACGCCGCCGGGCAGCGCACGTTCTCGCGAAGCTTCAAGTACCACCGCCGCCGCGGGCTGATGTGCTGCGCGGGGCACTGCCCGAACTGCATGGTGGCGGTCGACGGCGCCCCCGGCGTGCGCGCGTGCACCGAGCCCGTGCGCGAGGGCATGACCGTCGAGCACCTCAACGCGCAGCCGGGCCTGGAGCTCGACGCGATGGCCGTCACCGACGTGCTCGGCGGCCCGTTCACCCCGCCGGGCTTCTACTACAAGACGTTCATCCGCCCGCGGCGGCTGTGGCCGCTGTACGAGTGGGTGCTGCGCCACGCCGCCGGCCTCGGCCGGCTGCCCCAGCGCCAGGCCGAGCGGACCTGGCGCACGGAGTATCGCCGCCGCCACGCCGACGTGCTCGTCATCGGCGCCGGCCACGCCGGCCTGAGCGCGGCGATCGCCGCGGCCGAGCTGGGCGCGGACGTGGTGCTCGCCGACGAGGGGCCCGAGCCCGGCGGGCGCCTTCTGTGGGAGGGCGGGCACGAGCAGGCGCGGGCGCTGACCGCGCGGGCGCGCAAGGCGGGCGTCGAGATCCTCACCTCGGCCCCTGCGCTCGGCCATTTCGACGGCCTCGTGCCGGTCTGGCAGGGCAGCACGCTGCATCAGGTGCGCGCGCGCCAGCACGTGTACGCGACCGGCGCGATCGAGCAGCCGCTCGTGTTCCCCGGCAACGACCTCCCCGGCGTGATGCTCTCGGCGGGCGCGAGGCGACTGGCGACGCTGTACGGCGTGCGCCCCGGGACGCGGGCGGTGGTCGCGAGCACGTCCGATCGCGGCCTGCTCGCGGCGAGCGCGCTCGCGGAGCTCGGCATCGACGTGCTCGCCGTCGCCGACCTCAGGCGCACGCCGTCGCCGGCGAGCGAGCTGCTGCGCGAGCAGGGCATCGACACGCTGCACGGCTGGACGGTCGTCGAGGCCAGCGGACGGCGCGCCGTCACGGGCGTCACGCTCGCGCCCGTCGCGGACGGTGGCGGCGGGGGTCCAGCGGCTGCGAGCCCGCGTCAGCTCGAGTGCGACCTCGTGCTCGTGGCCGGCGGCGAGGCTCCCGCCACGGCGCTGATCGCGCAGGCCGGCGGGCGCACCGAGTACGACCCCGAGCGCGGGCACTTCCGGCTCGCCGAGCTGCCGCCGGGAGTGTGGGCGGCCGGCGAGGTCGCGGGCGAGGGCGAGGACCACGCGGCGCAGGCCTCGGGCGAGCGCGCGGGACTCGCGGCCGCCCACGCCCTCGGCCTCGGCGACGCCCGCTCCGCGGCCCGCGGCGAGGAGCTGGGCGCGCGGGTCGCCGGGACGCCGCGCGGCGAGCAGGCGCCCGCGCCGACGCTCGCGACGGACGCGTCGAGCAAGGGCAAGGCGTTCACGTGCTTCTGCGAGGACGTCACCGCCAAGGACATCCACCGCGGCGTGCAGGAGGGCTATGACTCGATCGAGCTGTGCAAGCGCTTCACGACCGTGACGATGGGCCCGTGCCAGGGGCGCATGTGCCAGCTCTCCTCGATCCGCCTGATGTCCGAGGAGACGGGCCAGGGGCTCGAGCAGATCGGGACGACGACCGCGCGCCCGCCGTGGTCGACGGTGCCGCTCGGCGCCCTCGCCGGCAGGCCGATCGAGCCGGCCAAGCGCTCCTCGATCCACGGCCGCCACCGCGACCTCGGCGCGAGCATCAAATGGGCGGGCGACTGGCGCCGTGCCTACGACTACGGGGACCCCGAGGGCGAGGCGCTCAACGTGCACCGGGCCGCCGGACTGATTGACGTCTCGACGCTGGGCAAGCTGCTCGTGCGCGGATCGCAGGCGGGCGAGTTCCTGGATCGCCTCTACCCCAACCGGCTCTCCAACCTGAAGCCCGGGCGGGTGCGCTACGGCGTGCTCAGCACCGACGCGGGCCGGATCATGGACGACGGCACGATCGGCCGCATCGACGAGGACACCTTCTACGTGACCACGACCTCCAGCGGCGCCGGCGCGGTCGAGCAGTGGTTCTCGTGGTGGCTGGCCGACTGGAAGCTCGACGTCCAGCTCTCAGACGTCACCCAGGCGCTGTGCGCGGTCAACCTCGCCGGTCCGCGCGCGCGGGAGATCCTCGCGCGTCTGACCGACGCGGACTGCTCGCCCGAGGCGTTCGCGTACCTCGACTCGCGCCAGGCGCGCGTCGCCGGCGTGCAGGCGCTGCTGATGCGAATCGGCTTCGTCGGCGAGCTCGGCTACGAGATCCACTTCCCGGCCGCGTACGGGGAGGATGTCTGGAACGCGATCCTGATCGTCGGCGAGGCCGAGGGCATCCGCCCGTTCGGGCTGGAGCCGCAGCGGATCCTGCGCCTGCAGAAGCAGCACATCATCGTCGGCCAGGACACCGACTCCGAGTCGACGCCGTTCGGCGCCGGCATGCCGTGGGCGGTCAAGCTCGACAAGCCGGAGCCGTTCATCGGCAAGTGGGCGCTCGCGCGCGCCGCCGAGGCTCCCGCCGAGACGGCGCTGGTCGGCTTCACGCTCGCGGACGGCCAGGTTCCGACGGAGGGCGCGGTGGTGCTCGACCAGCAGGGCCGCGCGGCGGGACAGGTGACGAGCGCCCGCCGCTCGCGCCAGCTCGACCGCGTGATCGGGATGGCGTGGGTGCCCAGCGGGCTCGCCAGCGACGGCCAGTCGATCGCGATCTCCGACAACGGCGCACGCCTGTCGGCCTCGGTGGTGACCGAGCCGTTCTACGACCCCGCCGGGGAGCTGCTGCGCTCGTGAGCCTCGATTTCCTCACCCCCGACGCGACGGCGGCGCGCGAGCTGCACGCGCGCTCGCCGATGGAGCGCCTGGCGGTCGCGGCCGGCGCGCGGCTGGCGCGGATCGAGGGCTGGAACGTGCCGAACGCCTACTGCGAGCCGAGCGCCGAGTGGGGACGGCTGGGCCGGACCGTCGGCTTCGTCGACCGCTCGAGCCTCACCAAGCTCGAGCTGCAGGCCGAGCCGCGGGAGCTCGCGCGGATCGTCGCGCAGGCGGGCGGGGGGCTGGCGCTCGAGCCGGGGCTCGCCGGCCGCTCCCCGGCCGGCAGCAGCACGGAGGGGACGTGGTGGTGTCCGGTGACGCCCGCGCGCGTGCTCGTGCTCGGCGAGCCGGGCGCCGGCGCCGACGTGCGCGCGGCGCTCGCGCAGGCGGCCGCGGAGGCGCAGGGCACGGCGACGCTCGTGGACGTCACCTGCGGCTTGGTCGCGCTGTCGCTGATCGGCCCGCAGGCGCGCGAGCTGCTCGCGCGCTTCTGCGCGATCGACGTGCGCCCGGCCGTCACGCCGATCCGGGGCTTTCGCCCGGGCTCGGTGGCGCGCACGCCCGGCTATGTGCTCGTCGAAGCGCAGGACCGCCTGCTCGTGCTCGTCGGCTGGGCGCTCGGCGAGTACCTGTGGCAGGTCGTCGCCGACGCGGCAGCGGATCTCGGCGGCGGCCCGGTGGGCGCGGAAGCGCTCAACCACCACCTGGAGAGAAACGATGCGTGAGATCTTCCGCCCCGGGCGGATGTGGCGCAAGCGCGGCGAGCTGCGCGACTCATACGACGTGGTGATCGTCGGCGGCGGCGCGCACGGCCTCGCGACCGCGTACCACCTCGGCCAGCTCGGCGTCAAACGCGTGGCCGTGCTCGAGCAGGGCTACATCGGCTCGGGCGCGGCGGGGCGCAACACGACGATCCTGCGCTCCAACTACAAGACGCCCGAGGGCGCGCGCTTCTACGACGCGAGCATCAAGCTCTACGAAGGCCTGTCCTCCGAGCTCGACTTCAACGTGCTGTTCTCGCAGTGCGGCCATCTCACGCTCGCCCACAGCGACCGTGCGATGTTCGTGATGGCCAACCGCGCCGAGGTCAACCGCCTGCACGGGATCGACTCGCGCCTCGTCGACGCCGCCGAGGTCAAGCGCCTGTGCCCGCAGCTGAACGTCTCCGAGGACGTCACCTACCCGATAATCGGCGCGCTCTACCACCCGCCCGGCGGGATCATCCGCCACGACGCGGTCGTCTGGGGGTACGCGCGCGGCGCCGATCGCGCGGGCGTGGAGATCCACCCCTACACGAAGGTCGAGGGGTTTGACAAAGCCGGCGACGGGCGCATCACCGCGGTGCGCACCAACCGCGGCACGATCGGCGCAGGGCAGGTGATCAGCGCGACGGCGGGCTGGAGCACGCTCGTGTGCGCGCTGGCGGGCGTCGAGCTGCCGATCACCACGCACATCCTGCAGGCGTGCGTGACCGAGCCGGTCAAGCCGCTGCTGGACGTCGTGATCGTCTCCTCGCAAATGCACGTCTACATCTCCCAGTCCGACCGCGGCGAGTTCGTGATGGGCTCGGAGATCGAACCGTGGACCACCTACCGCATGCAGGGCACGCTGAACTTCCTGCAGGACCTGACGCGGCACACGCTCGAGCTGTTCCCGCAGCTCGAGCACGCGCGCCTCTTGCGCAGCTGGGCGGGCCTCTGCGACCTGTCCCCGGACTACAGCCCTATTCTCGGGCGCACGATGGTCGAGAACTTCCACGTCAGCGCCGGCTGGGGAACCTACGGCTTCAAGGCCGCGCCGATCGTCGGCAAGACGCTCGCCGAGCTGATCCACAGCGGCCGCACCCCCGAGATGATCGCGCCGTTCGCGCTCGAGCGCTTCTACGAGGACAGGCTCGTCTCCGAGCTCGCGGCGGCGGCGGTCAGCCACTGATGGCCTACCTCGGCTCGCACACCGGCCACGGCGCCGACCACACGGCGCGGCTGCTCATCTCCTGCCCCGACGGGCCCGGGATCGTGGCGGCGGTGTCGCGCTTCCTGTTCGAGCAGGGGGCCAACATCGTCAGCTCCGACCAGTACTCCACCGACCCGCAGCACGGCAGCTTCTTCATGCGCTCGACGTTCTACCTGCCGGCGATCGACGCGGACCGCGGCGCGTTCGAGGCCGCGTTCGCCGAGGTCGCCGAGCGCTTTGCGATGCAGTGGCGGATCGCCTACGCGCGCGACCGCCGCAAGGTCGCGCTGATGGCCTCGCGCGCGGACCACTGCCTGCTCGACCTGCTGTGGCGCAACAGCCGCGGCGAGCTGGACATGGACGTCCTCTGCGTGATCTCCAACCACGAGGACCTGCGCGCAGACGTCGAGGCGCTCGGCGTGCGCTACCTGCACATCCCGGTCACCAGGGAGACCAAGGCGCAGGCCGAGCAGCGGGCGCTCGAGGAGATCGCCGGGCGCGCGCAGCTGCTGGTGCTCGCGCGCTACATGCAGATCCTCTCCGGCGACTTCCTCGCGCGGGTCGGCTGCCCGGTGATCAACATCCATCACTCGTTCCTGCCGGCGTTCGCCGGCGCCGAGCCCTACCGGCACGCCTACGAGCGCGGCGTCAAGCTGATCGGCGCGACCGCCCACTACGCGACCGAGGAGCTCGACGAGGGGCCGATCATCGAGCAGGACGTGATGCGCGTCGGGCACCGCTACACCGTGGATGACCTCGAGCGGGTGGGACGCGACCTCGAGCGCCTGGTGCTCGCGCGCGCTGTGCGCAGCGAGCTCGACGACCGCGTGCTCGTGCACGACGGTCGCACGATCGTCTTCTGAGGCCTTACGGCCTGGTGGCCGAGGGCGCGGCTGCCGAGGGCGCGGCTGCCGAGGGCGCGGCTGCCGAGGGCGCGGCTGCCGAGGAGGCGGCTGCCGAGGGAGCGTCCTCGGCGGGATGCGCCCACGAGCGGGCGACGAGCTGGCGCAGCGGTCGCGGCGCCCACCAATTGGCGCGCCCGAGCAGCCCCATCAATGCGGGGACCAGCAGCGCGCGCACGATCGTCGCGTCGATGCTCACCGCCAGCGCGGCGCCGATGCCGAACTCTTTCAGCGAGGAGACGCTCGAGACGGCCAGCGACCCGATGGCCGCGCAGAACAGCAGCGCGGCTGCGCTGACCACGCGGCCGCTGCGCTCGAGCCCGGTGGCGACCGCGACCTCGTCGCTCGCGCCGGCGTCGTGCGCCTCCTTGATGCGGGCGAGCAGGAACACGCCGTAGACGGTCGACAGGCCGAACGCGATGATGCACAGGATGATCATGTTCGTCTGCTCGAGCGAGCCGGTGGCGGTGTAGCCGAGCAGGCTCTGCAGCCGGCCGTCCTGGAAGATCAGCACGAGCAGGCCGAACGCGCCGCTGAGCGTGAGCAGGTTCATGAGCAGCGACTTGATCGCGAGCGCGACCGAGCCGGTCATCGTGAACAGCACGATCAACGTGGTTGCGGCGAGGATCGCGAACGCGAGCAGGATGTGCGAGCGCAGGCTCAGATGCTCGTCGTACTGGCTCGCCGCGACGCCGGTCAGCGCGATCGGATAGGGGGCGCGCTGCGCGTAGATCTCGCCGATGAGGCGCTGCGAGGGCGTGCTCAACGGTGGATGGGAGGCGAGCAGCTCGACGGTCCACAGGCCGGCGGCGACGCGGGTCGGGGCTTCGGCGAGCGCGACGCCGGACAGCCGCGCGAGCCGTTCGCGGTAGCTCGCCAGCGCCGGCCCCGCCTGAGCCGGGGCGTGCACGAGCGCGACCACCGGGTTGGACGGGTCGGCGGGGAACTGCTCGGTGACCGCCGCTTCCACCGTGCGCGCGCTGGACCCCGGTGGCAGCACGCGTGCGTCGGTCGCGCCGAGATGCAGATGCAGCGCCGGGAGCCCCACCAGCAGCAGGCAGATGGCACAGGCCGCCGCGACCCAGCCGGGCCGCCGCATCACGCGCCGGGCGAGCCGGTACCAGCGGCCGTGCACGACGGGGCCCTCCGCGTGCCTGCGCGCGCGTCGCAGCCACGCGGGCGAGAGCGCGTTGACGCGCGGGCCCAGCAGCGCGAGCATCGCCGCGAGCGGAATCAGCGCGGCGCTGGCGGCGAACACGGTCACGACGGCGGCCGCGATGCCCATCGACGAGAGCATCGGCTGCGGGAAGACCAGCAGCGACAGCAGCGCCACGGCAACGGTCACCGAGGAGAACGCGACGGTGCGCCCGGCCGTGGCGAGCGTCCGCTCGAGCGCCTCCGAGCAGTGCCCGCAGCGCGCCAGCTCCTCGCGGTAGCGGTACACGACGAACAGCGAGTAGTCGATCGCGAGGCCCAGGCCGAGGCCGGTGACGAGGTTGAGCGAGTAGACCGACAGCGAGGTCACGTGCGCGAGCGCGCGCAGGATCGTCAGGCTGCCCGCCACCGCCACAGCGCCCACCATCAGCGGCAGCGCGGCCGCGACGAGCCCGCGGAAGGCGACGAGCGACAGCAGCAGCAGGATCGAGAAGGCGATCAGCTCGACCTTCGGCAGCTGATCGGAGATCGTGTCTTCCAGCTGGCTGAAGGTGAGCTGGTCGCCGCCGACCGTCACTCCGGAGACGCCGCGCAGGTCCTGAGCGACACGTCGCGCGGCCGCCGTCGCCGAGCGTTCGGAGGCATGTGCGCTGAAGTAGCCCAGCACCAGCGTCGCCCGGCCGTCCCGCGACAGCAGCCCGCTCGGCTGCCGCGCATCCAGGACGCTGAGCACGCGCGCGACCGCGCTCTGCGACGCGACCTCCGCCGCCACGTGCGCGACCAGTTCGCGTCCCCGCTTGGAGAGCGCCGAGGAGGGTGTGCGCACGAGCACCACCAGCCCGGGCTGGGCGGGGATGCCGGTCGCCGCCGCGATCTGTCGCCCGGAGATCTCGCTCGGGGCGCTGGGGTCGGCGCTGCCGCCGTTGCTGAGCGAGCCGACCACGCCGGCTCCGAACACGCCGGCGGCGAGCGTCAGCACCGCCGTCAGCGCGAGCACGAGGCGGGAGCGTCGATGTATCAGTTCGGCGATTGTGCGCACGGCATCGGCGATGCCCGACCGGGTCGCCCCGGGGCCGGGCTCGACCCCGCCGGCGCGATCGCGACTCGCACGCCCGGGCCCCCGACCGGACGCGTCTGACAGCCAGGGTACCGAGTCGCGCCCGCTCCCGAAATCCGGGATTTGCCGCAGCGCGGCGTATCAGGCGTCAGGAGGAAAGATCCGCGCGATCAGCCCCGGCACGTCCTTGATCGAGTCCACGATCGCGGTTGGGGTGACGCGCGCTTTGAGGGCGTCCTGGCGGTACTTGCCGGTGCGCACGAGCACGCCGGGCAGGCCGGCGGCCATCGCCCCGCCGACGTCGGCCTCGAGGTCGTCGCCGACCATGATCCCGCGCTCCAGCCCCATGTCCGCCATCGCCGCCAGAAAGAACGCCTGCGCGGGCTTGCCGACGGTCACCGCCTCGTGCCCGCTGGCGTACTCCAGCGCTGAGCTCGCGCAGTTCCGAGAAGGCCCGGTGCGCGCCCTCGATCGGGTCATCGCCGACATACAGCACCCCATCGATGTCGAGCAGCACGCCGATTGGGCGGTGCGTGCTCGCGGTCGTCGTGGGACCGGTCATCGTCGAACCTTAGACTGACTCGCCTCCCCCGGGAGGGAGACAGCGAACGCGTCGGCGAGCGCCTTCGCGGAGCCGCGTGCGCCACGCTGCTGGCCGGCATGCGCGCATCGCGCTACGCTCGAAGCCAGGTGCCCGACGCAGAGCCTCCCGACGACCCCGATCAGAGCCCGGCCGACCAGGGTCCGAACATCATGATCCCGCCGGAGGAGTTCGCCGGGAAGTGGGCGAACGCGGCGGCGATCGCGCGCACGCCGCACGAGTTCACGCTCGACTTCATGCGCATCGGCCCGCAGGGCCAGCAGGGCATGGTCGTCTCACGCGTGTCGTTCTCGCCGCTGCTCGCCAGCCAGCTCCTGGACCTGCTCGGGGAACAGTGGCAGGCGTACACTGAGGAGTCGGGCATACCGCCCGAACGCGAGCGCGATGACTGAAGGACGATGACCGAAGAGCCGCCGCTGAAAGGTGGCGAGGAGATCGAGCCGACGCGGGTCCCGCTGAAGGGACCCAACGTGATCAGCACGTTCGACACGCCGCCCCATCCGGACGCCGTCAGGGCACACGACGCGGCGATCCGCAAGCACCTGCAGGAGCGCAAGCCGCGTCAGGACGAGCCGGAGGAGTAGGCGGGCGATCGGAGGCTCATTTTTTGGGCGCGCGGCCCGTGGTCGGCGCTCAGCCGGCTTGGAGCGCGAACGGCAGCGCGACCACCTGCGCGCTCACGCCGTGCTCGCCGACGCCGACCACGCTGCCCGGCTCGGCCTCGCGGCGCACGAGCGCCAGCGCGATCGGGCCGAGCGTGGGGGAGACGGCCGTGCTGCCCAGGTGACCGACCGGCCGCTCGCCGAGCAGCAGCTGCTCGCCCGGCGCGGCCGGCTGCGACAGGCGCAGACCGCGCAGATGGCGGTTGGGCTTGCCCTTGTAGAACAGGCGCGCGACCGTCTCCTGGCCGACGTAGCAGCCCTTCGTGAAGCTGACCGCGCGCTCGTTCAACCCCGCCTCCTGCGGGATGACGGAGTCGTCGAGGTCGATCCCGTAGCGGGGACGCCCGTGCTCGATGCGCACGCACTCGGCGGCCGCCTCGGAGACCGGCATCGCGCCGCGCGCCTGCAGCGCCGCGCTCAGCGCTGCCGTGTCCGAGGCGTCGCAGATCAGATCGACGCCGACGTCCGTGCGCACCGCCCGCGCGTCGATGCCGTCGATCGCGATGGCCATGTGCGCGTGCTCGACGTCGGCGAGCCGGACCTCCGGACCGTCGACGCCGGCGACCGCGGCGGCGTCGGGCCCGATCAACGACAGCAGCCCGCGCTCGAGCGTGCGTTTGTGCAGCTCCAGCTCGTAGCCGACCTTGAAGCGGCGGATCATGTCGAACAGGCCCTGCAGGGCCACGCGCTCGGTGTCCAGCAGCAGCTCCGACACGCTCGCCGCCGCGGCTTCGCCGCCGGCCGCGTCCCCGCCGTCAGCGGCATCCGTCGCACTCGCGCCGCCCACCGCCAGGATGCGCAGGTCG
>Ga0181521_10000440_pt1 | contig 50393 bp, 40 predicted proteins | sample PEATcosm2014_Bin_32_FD_119764 | JGI IMG/M metagenome (GOLD analysis project Ga0181521, IMG submission 119764) | Peatland microbial communities from MTU Mesocosm Facility, Houghton, MI, USA - PEATcosm2014_Bin02_60_metaG | ecosystem: Environmental > Terrestrial > Soil > Wetlands > Peat | place... | reverse complement strand
GGAAGGCGAGCGCTCGCCGAAGCTGGAGCCGTAGTTGAAATCCATCGACACCGGGCGCAGTTTCATGCCGGCGCCGGGGCGCTTGGAAAGGAACTTGAGGGAAATGCCTTCTTCCGGTTGGATGCGCACGATCAGCAGGTTGGGCGTGCCGTCCGCCATCTCGCCATCGAACATGGCCAGCGGAGCCTGGTTGAAGTGGATGGCGATTTCGGTGACGCGCTTGGGCAGCCGCTTGCCGGTGCGAACGTAAAACGGCACGCCCGCCCAGCGCCAGTTCTCCACGAAGAGGGTCACCGCGGCGTAGGTATCGGTGGTCGAATCCGGGTTGACGCCGGGTTCCTGGCGGAAGCCGGGAACGTCTTCTCCGCCAATCCGCGCCGGACCGTACTGGCCGGCCACCGCATTCTCGCGGATCTCGTCGGGCGTCATCGGCTTCATGGAGCGCAGCAGCTTGGAGCGTTCGTCGCGGACGCTGGTCGCGCGGAAGCTGGCGCAGGGTTCCATGGCAATCGTGGCCATCACCTGCAAGAGGTGGTTCTGGATCATGTCGGCGAGCGCGCCGGCTTCCTGGTAGTAAGCGCCGCGGCCCTCGACGCCGATCGATTCGGCGGCCGTGATCTCGACGTGATTGATGTAGCGGCGGTTCCAGAGCGGCTCGAAAATCCCGTTGCCGAAGCGAAAGGCCAGGATGTTCTGCACGGTTTCCTTACCCAGGTAATGGTCGATGCGATAGACGTCGGATTCGGCAAAAACGTCGTGCAGGCGATCGCTCAACTTGCGCGCGCTGGCCAGGTCGTGGCCAAAAGGCTTCTCGACCACCAGCCGGCGCCAACCGGAACCGTGCTGCAGACCGGCCGCGCCGATGCCCTGCGCCGCCAGCGCGTATTGGCTGGGCTGGGTGGAAAGATAAAACAGCACGTTGCCGCCGGTCTGGCGCGATTTGTCGATCTCGGCGAGCTTCTCTCCGATGCGCTGGAACAATGCGACATCGCCGATATCTCCCGCTACATAATGGAGGCCTTCGGCAAATGTCTTCCAGAGATCTTCGTCCAACTTCGTGTCTTCGGAAAACGCGGTGACCGCCTCTTTCATCTTTTCGCGAAACTGGTCGTCGGTGAGAGGCGTGCGCGAAGTACCCACGATGGCGAATCCGGGCGCCAGCCGCCGGTCGTAGGCCAGACGGTAGAGCGCGGGCAGCAGCTTGCGCTTGGTCAAGTCACCGTTGGCGCCAAAAATCACCACGGCGCACGGCGGGATGCGTCGTTCGAAGCGCAGCGGATCTTGAAACGGGTTCTCGGCGGGCATTGGATCTACATTATCAGATGCGAAGGCGCGCCTCATTGGCGGCCCCGGTTTATTGGAACCGTAATCGTAACCGGCAGGCGCCGGTAGGACGGACCATCGTCTTTGGTGGTCTGTCATCGCGCCAAAGCGCGACAGTTGACAGACGGCGAAAACCGATCGTCTATCCCACCTATGCGGTTTCCGCCAGCTTCTCCACCCGCACGCGGGCGATGCGGTGGCGGTCCATCTCGATCACCGTGTAGCGGCGGCCGTCGTAGTCCACCCGGTCGCCCGAGCGCGGGATAGCGCCCAGCCGAAAGAGCAAAAACCCGGCCAGCGTCTCAAAGCCGGCATCCACCGGAATCTCGATGCCGAACTCGGTTTCCAAATCGCGGATGCGCGTGGCGCCGTCCAGATCGATCTCGCCGGTATACGCGTCGCGGCGCACGTCCCTCTCGGCGTGCTCATCCTCGATGCGTCCCACCAGGTGCTCCAGCACATCCTTGAGTGTCAGCATCCCCACAATGGTGCCGAATTCATCCACCACCATGGCCATGTGAGAGTGGCCGTCGCGGAATTGCTCCAGCATTTGCGAGAGCGGCTTGGTTTCCGGCACCACCAGGTGCGGGCGCAGCAGGCGGCCGATGTGGAAACTGCGGCTGGCCTTGCCGGAGCGGATGGCGCTCCGCCGCTCCTCCCAAACCGGCAGCAGGTCCTTGTAGTGCAGAATGCCGACGATCTTCTCGGGCGAGCCGCGGTAGACCGGCAGCCGCGAATGTTTTTTGGCGATCATCGTGCGCAGCACGTCGTCCAGGCCGGCGCCGGCTTCCACCGAAACGATGTCGTTGCGCGGCACCATGATCTCGCGCGCCACTACGTAGTCCAGGTCCAGCACGCGGTGGATCATGTCCTCCTGCGCCTCCGGCAGGTATCCCAGGCCGCGGCTGGAACTGACGATCAGCTTCAGTTCCTCGGCCGAATGGCCTCCGCCGTGCGGCGCGTTCTTCACCTTCAGCGTGCGGGTGATGACGCCGGCAGAGCGCTCGACCACCACTACGAATGGCAATGACACGCGGTAAAAGAGCAGCAGCGCCGGCGCCACGATGGCCGCCAGCTTGTCCGCCTGTGCCATCGATAGATTCTTGGGAACCACTTCGCCCAGCACCACGTGCAGGTACGAGATCACCAGGAAGGCAAATGCCAGGCAGGCGCCCTGTAGAAGGTCGGCTACCAGCGGACTTGCCGGCGTGCGCAGCCTGGAGACCAGCATCTGGTACAGGGTGTTTTCGCCGGCCCAGCCCAGCCCCAGGCTGGCCAGCGTGACGCCCACTTGCGTTACCGACAGCAGCCGCCCGGGATTCGAAAGCAGGTTGAGAGCGGCCTGCGCGCCGGCAGCGCCGTTCTCCGCCATTTGCCGCAGACGCGAATGCCGCACCGAAAGCAACGCCACCTCGGCGCCCGCGAAGAAACCGTTCACTGCGATCAGCAGCGCAACCAGAACGATTCGAAATGGGTAATAAGTCACAGTCCGCCGAACACATTTTAGCGGACATCTCAAACCAAAGCGCGCGCCCGCGCGGTCTATGATGAGAGTTAGCCCAGAATGTCACATTCCGTACTGGCGCGAATCGTCAAGATCGTAAACCTGGCTGTGGCCGTGGTCGTGGTGGCGGCGCTGGTAGTGGTGTATTGGTGCGTCTGGCGGCCGCTGCCGCAACGTTCCGGATCCATCGAAGCTCCGGTGGTGGCGACCGTCATGGTGCAATTCGATGCGCACGGCGTGCCGCACGTTCGAGCGTCCAGCCTCGAGGATGCCCTGTTCGTGCAAGGCTACGTGACCGCGCAGGACCGGCTGTGGCAGATGGATGCACTGCGGCGCCTGGCCGCCGGCGACCTGTCGGAAGTGGTGGGCGCCGGGGCCATCGAGTCGGACCGCGAATCCCGCCGCTTGCGGATGCGCCGCATCGCCGAGCGCGCTTATGTCGATTTGCCCGCGCCGGATCGCGCCGCGATGGCCGCTTACGCCCGCGGCGTCAATGCGTTCGTCAACAGCCATCTCGACAACCTGCCGCTCGAATTCCGCCTGCTCGGCTACCAGCCGCGTCCCTGGAGCGTGGTGGATTCGCTGCTGATCTGCCTGCACATGTATCGCACGCTCAGTACTTCCTGGCGCGACGATTTATTCAAGCACGACCTGCTGGAGCACGGCGACGCGCACAAGATCGATGTTCTGTTTCCCACGCGAGCCGCTGGCGAGCCGCCGCCGGGCTCTAACGCCTGGGCCCTGTCGGGCGCCCACACGGCTTCCGGCAAACCGCTGCTGGCCAACGATATGCACCTGGAGTACGGACTGCCCGGCATCTGGTACATGACCCACCTGCAGGCACCCGGCATGGACGTCTCCGGGGTGGCGCTGCCAGGCGTTCCCGGAATTATCGTCGGACACAACCAGCGCATCGCCTGGGGCATCACCAATCTCGGATTCGACGCCCAGGATCTGTACATCGAAAAACTCGATCCGCGCACCGGCCGCTATCTGTATCGTGGCCAGACGGAGCAGGCCCGGCTGGAACGCGAAATCATCCGCGTGAAGAACCAGAGCACGGAGGAAATGCCGATCTGGGTTACCCGCCACGGGCCGCTGTTCGTCAACCGGAGCGACGCGCAAATGGCGCTGCGGTGGGTCGCCGCCGAACCCGGCTTCGTCCAATATCCATTTCTCGATATCGATCGCGCGCAAACCTGGGCGGAATTCAGAGCCGCCCTGGCGCACTTGCCGGGCCCGGCCTCCAATTTCGTTTACGCCGATACGGACGGCAACATCGGCTACCAGGTGGCCGGCAAATTGCCGGTGCGGCATGGGTATGTGGGCGACGTTCCGGTGGATGGCTCGTCCGGCAATTTCGAATGGGACGGCTTCATCCCGTTTGGCGAACTCCCCAGCGCCTTCAACCCGCCCGGCGGCATCATCGCCACATCCAATCAGGACCCGTTTCCCACCAACTATCCTTACCAGGTGAATGGCCTCTTTGCGCCGCCATACCGCGCCAGCCAGGTGCGGGCGCGTCTGCAGTCCCGCCAGGGCTGGCGTGCCGAAGACATGCTGAGCGTTCAGTGCGACGTGTACTCGGCGTTCGGCAAGTTCCTGGCCGGGCAACTGGTGGCCGCTTACGACAAGCGCCACACGCACGTCACCAACCTGGAGGATTTGATCGCCATGCTGCGCGCCTGGAACGGGCAGATGGACATCGGCGGGGGCGCGCCGCTCCTCGTCGCCCTGGCGTCCGCCCACCTGCGCACGGCGCTGATCGAGAACGCCGCCCCGGGCGCCGCGGCGCGTTACGACACGGCCATGAGTTACGCGGTCGAGGAAAAACTGCTCCGCGAACGGCCGGCCGGCTGGTTCGCCGATTACGACGAGATGCTCCTGGCCGCGCTGGTGGATGCGGTGGAGGAGGGCGAGCGCATCCAGGGGCGCGACCACCAACGCTGGCAGTACGGCGCGTATTCGAAGATGTTCGCCCCCAATCCGGTCATCCGCCGGATCCCCTGGATCGGCAAGTATTTCGACATTGGACCGGTGCCCTTGAGCGGTTCGCAGGTCACCGTGAAACAGGTCACCGCGCGCCTGGCGCCCTCCATGCGGATGGATGCCGACGTCGCCGATTGGGACCGTTCGCTGCTCAACATCACCATTGGCCAATCAGCCCAGGTGCTTTCGAGCCATTACCGCGACCAGTGGGACGATTATTACGCCGGCCGCAGCTTCCCGATGCAGTACCGGAAAATCGACGCTTCCAGCGCGCTTGAATTCAGGCCCGCGGGGCGATGAAAGAGGAGAATGGGAATCCGTGAAGGAGCCGGTTGGCAGGCGAAAGCGCCTGCCCCACCTCCGCTCAGACCCGCACCAGCACTTCGCGCAGTCGCTCCCGGGTGAGGAAGAACTTCATGGACTGGAACTCGGCAAACAGCTTTTCCAGACCGCGGTTATTGAACAACTGCACTGCCGGGCGGGTGCCGCGCTGGGTCAATTGCAACGAACTCAATTCGAGGATGCGGAACGTGTAACAGGGAACCCGTTCGAGTTTGTCGTCCGACTCGAAGAAGGCCAGCATCTGGCTCTTGTCGCGCGCGATCCTGCGCACCCGGGATACCACCGCCTGCAGTAACGCCGGCGCCAGATACTCGAGCGAGTCCCACAGCAGGACGCCGTCGAAATGCTGGTCCGGATAGTCCAACGCCTGCCGCAGGAAAAAGTCGATGCGGCCGGGATTGGAATGATCGACCGTGCCGTCGGGACCGAACGTCTCGTGCAAGATCTGCAGGAAATTCTCGGAATAGAGCCGGTGCCCCAGACTGGTGATGAAGTTGACGTTCTCTTGAGACGCACCGCCTAAATCGAGAATGGTGAGACCGGACTGGCCGCGGATATCCAGGAAGAACTCTTCCAGCGCGCGGCTGCGCCGCGTCGTGATCACTTCCGGTTCGTCGGGCCCGCCATGGCGAAAGCGTCCGGTTGGCGGGCCGCCGCCGGAAGCAGAACCTCGCCCCTGCCCACGCAAAAAGTTTTTGAGTGGTCCTGGCAGCGGCATTGGCTACGTAGTTTGCCTCAGCGTTTCACTTCGGCGGCAGCGACAGCCTGCGCCGGAGGAGCGGCCGCCGGTGCGGCCGGTTGCGGCTTGACGGCAGCCCGGGCAGGTTCCGGTTTGATGATATCGATGCTGCCCTTAAAGTACGCGCCGTCTTCGATCAGGATGCGCGCCGTGCGGATGTCTCCCACCAGACGCGCGTCCTTGCGGATTTCGATCTTATCGGCCGCTTCCACGTTGCCTTGAATGGTCCCTAACGCAACCACTTCACGCGCCTTGATGCCGGCATGGACGTTGCCATTCGGGCCGATGGTAAGTTTGTGCTCCAACAACTCAACCGTGCCTTCCAAGTCGCCATCGACATACAGGTCTTCCTTGCTAAAGATCTGGCCGACTATCTTGACCGCTTTCCCGATGCTGGCCATTCCACTGCGGGCGTCCACATCGGGTCTTGCGCTAGGCGTGCTGGACACTGGTACTGCCTCCTTCTTCGATTCTGTGTAACTGGGAGCCGAGGGTGTTGCCACCGGACTTGGCTGGTGGCTGGTGGGCGGGACGAAGGGCTTTGGCGGTTCTTCTTCCCGGCGCTGCTTATTCCACATGCGGGCGCCCTCCTGAGATTGAGATGATTTCGTGCATGATGTCGCCTCTTCAGTCTAACAAGGGCGGGCCGAAAAAGGGCAAGCGAGTTTGCCGGGCCGGGCTGGCGCGTTTTTGGGATGATTCCGCACCACGCCCGGCTGCCTCATAATCAAAACATGGCCGAGGGATTGCGGTTTGCCTGCCAGCCCGGGTGCATCGCCTGCTGCACGCAAGAGGGGTTCGTATACCTGACCGACGCCGATGCCGAACGCATCGCGGCATACCTGGGGCTGAGCGCCCGAGACTTTGAGAAGCGGTACTGCTACCGCACCCGCCGCCGGCTTCGCCTGCGCGTCCCGCGCGAAGCGCAGTGTCGCTTTCTGCTTGAGGGCGGATGCTCCATTCACGCCGTCAAGCCGGTCCAGTGCCGCATTTTTCCCTTTTGGCCGGAGCTGGTGGACGGCCGCGCGGAGTGGCGCAAGACCGCGCGCTATTGCCCCGGCATCGGCCAGGGCCCGCTGATCCAAATCGAATCCGCACGCGACCATGCGCGGGAGATGCGGGAAGCGTATCCGGCGATGTACAAGAAGGGGGCGGAGGCAAGGGGACAGCCCCGTTGATTCGCTTTCAGCTTCAGTACCCAAGCAGCGGCGCCAACCTGGCGCGCACTTCGTCGATCAATTCGTTTGTGCCGTGCCCGATCTTCTCGGCTCGGGGGGCTTTCCAGTCGATTGTGAACCAGACATGAGGTACGGCACGGCGTCAACGAGGATCTATCCGGGTCCGGCCAACGCACCTTCCGGGCACGACCAGGCTACTGTGACGCCGTGCGCGAATCCCGCTGAAGCAGGACCAGTTGGGCAAAGCGCCAGTCACGGTCAATCCGGTCCTGGTTGGTGTTCAACCGTTTTCGTATCTCCTGAAGCGCATCGTCGGTTCCGAGATACGTGAGTGCGTGAACGGCGGCGCGTTCCGCATCGGTATTCGATGCGAGCGTTGCAGGCAGGGCGCTGAGTATCCGCTCAAACTCGCGGCGCTGCCAATCCGGCTCCGCATCGACGATCTCGACTTCAATCGGACCGCAGGTCAACTTCTCTGGGTTCGAAGGGTCCCAGTTGATCGTACCGCCCATTTCCGAGATCCGGGACGCCCTCAAACTGGAGACTGTCACGGTGTACTTGGCGGGTTTTTCGAACTGAAACCACTGGTTGAATTCCAGGCGAACCTTCACCGGGCTTCGCTCCTGGAGAGGAGGCGCATTGAGATTATAACGCCCAGCCTGGACCAATCTCCTTTTGCCGACAGGATCGCTGGCGCCCTTGGAGGGACTGACCGTGAACGTGTCCAACGCCATGCTGAACTCTACGCTACATAGCCAGGCACATCTGCGCTGAAAACGAGGTCAATCGGAATCACCTCACCCAACCGGAACCGGCACGGCGAAACAGGGCAACTCAAGGCCAAATGCACTTCGCTGTTCGCCGCTGGCGGTAGGCTTTGCCCGGTGCAAAGGCAGACGGCGGCGATTAACACCGATAGCAATCGAAGGCTGCGAAACCGCGCAGGACCGAAAGCCATACCATAGAATATACACCTGCCGGAGAGAGGTTCCCGCGCATCCACCGGCGCGCGTTAACGCCATCTCCGACCGCTAGCAGCCGTGGATCGGATGTGCCGGCACCAGCCGCCCGCAGCCCACGCCGGGCAACTCGTCGCGGGCGTCGAAGAGGGATTATGCCGGAATGGGATAACCAGGAACATGCGGCGCGGGTTCAGCGGCGGGGCGAAGTGACCTGGTCGATCACTTCCATCATGTGGTCGGGCTGGATTGGTTTCGAAATGTAGCCGTCCATACCCGCCTCCAGGCAGTGTTCCTGATCGCCCTTCATGGCGTGCGCAGTGATGGCCACGATGGGCAGGTGCCGGCCGGTGCCGCGCTCTAGGATTCGGATGGCGGATGCGGCTTCCAGTCCGCTCATATTCGGCATCTGCACGTCCATCAGAACAAGGTCGAACTCGCCGTTCTCGACCGCGGCCACTGCCTGCTGGCCGTCGTTGGCCACCGTCACCGAGTGCCCGCGCTTCTCCAGCAGGCGCACCGCCAGCTTCTGGTTGATCGCATTATCCTCGGCGAGCAGAACGCGCAGCTTGCGGGGCGACTCGTTCAACAGGTAGTGGGCCAGCGGCAGCAAGCCGGCCGCCGCGGGCCGCCCCAGCGAGCGGGCGATGGCATCGAGCAGAGCCGATTGCTTGACCGGCTTTAGCAGGTACACCTCGATGCCGATGTCCTTGCAGCGCGCGGCGTCGCCTCGCTGCCCCGCCGAAGTCAGCATGAACAGGTGCGTATCGCGCAGCCCGGCTCGTGCGCGGATGCGCGCCGCCAGCGCGAACCCGTCCATGTCCGGCAGCTGGAAATCCAAGATGGCCAGCGGGAACGAGCGGCCCTCAGCGCGCGCCTGGTCGAGCATCGCTAGCGCCGCCTCACCGTTCTCCGCTGCCAGCGGCTTCATCCCGCTCGCGCGCAGCATCTCGACCAGAATCGTCCGGTTGGCGGGATTGTCGTCCACGATCAGGACCGGCACTCCGTCCACGGGCGCCGGGGCCGTGCGGGGCGGCGCCTGCCCCAGGGCCATAGCCACGGTGAAGTGGAACGCACAGCCCGGCGCGGGGGCACTCGCGGCGAGATCCGCGCGCGGGCTCTCCAGCCAGATGCGTCCGCCCATCAGGTCCACCAGCCGGCGCGAGATCGCCAGACCCAGGCCGGTGCCGCCGTACTTGCGCGTCGTCGAGGAATCGGCCTGTTCGAACGCCTCGAACACTGCCTTCTGCTTCTCGGGCAGGATTCCGATGCCAGTGTCGGCCACCCGCACGTGCAGCATCACGCTGTCGCCAGCGCCGCGTTCGAGCATGACCTCGACCGCCACTTCGCCGCGGGCGGTGAACTTGATCGAGTTGCCCACCAGGTTGATAACAATCTGGCGCAGCCTGCCCGGGTCGCCCATCAGCGCGTCCGGCACCTCCGGCGCCACCCGGCACAGCAGGTTCAGCCCCTTCTCGCCGGCCCGCGCCGCCAGCATGTGTAGCGCATCGGCGATGCAGTCGCGCAACAGGAAATCCACCGGCGAGATGTCCAGCTTCCCGGCTTCAATCTTGGAGAAATCCAGAATGTCGTTCAGTAGAATGAGCAGATTGTCGGCCGACGTCTTGGCCGTCAGCAGGAAGTCCCGCTGTTCAGCCGTCAGGTCGGTTCCCAGCGCCAGATCTGTCATGCCCATGATGCCGTTCATCGGCGTGCGGATCTCGTGGCTCATGTTGGCCAGAAACTCGCTTTTGGCCTGGCTGGCCTGCTCGGCGGCGAGTTTGAGCAGTTCTTCCTGCTGCAGTTTCTTCCGGATCACCGCGGTCTGCAACCCAACTCTGTGTCGCAGCACGACCACCCAGGATAGAACGGCCAGCAGTAAAGCCGCCATCGAGCCGAGCACCGCCAGCAGGCGGCCGGGGGTCCACCAGGACGCGGACCGAACCACGGTAATGTCGCCGGTGCTGCGCAGGATGAGGCTGAACGACTTTGGGATATGATCGGCGAGGTCGCTGTCGGCTGCAATAGAACAGACGCCGGTCACACGGACGATGCTGCCCCGGTCCAACGGCGGTATCCGCCCGCGATCCAGCGCGGCGCTGAACAACTTGCCGCCCACCTGCAGCATCAAGGCGTTCTGGCTGGAACCTCTGAGTTGGTCTACCACGGCGGCATCGATGCTGACCAACCTGGATTCGTAGGCGCCTTCCAAGGCCTCGTCCACCGTGATGGACGGCGGCAATGTCGCGGGTCCCCGTTCGACCAGCGAGATTTGCGCGTCCCATATTTCGGGGCTGAAGGCACCGGCGTGTCCGAAGCCGAGCACGTCTACCACATCGCCGGGATGGAGATTTATGCGCGCATGGTTGACGATTTTGACGCCGGCCTCGCTATCTTCAACGTATGACGGGCCGGATGGGCTGGCCAGGGTGACGACGCCCCGAATTCGCGTGCGGTGCCCCGGCGAATCGCCGAACGAGAAGCGGAGGAGACCATCAATCGGCTGCGGCCGCAGCGAGGCCGGATCCGGACCGGGCTCCAGCATGCGCACGAACTCGGGCGAGGGCACATAGATCTGAATGCCAACGATTTGCCGCCTGGCGTTGAACAACGTCGCGCAGACACCCTGGACGCGGACGCGGCTATCCGGTGGCGGCAGGGGACGTCCGTTTGGATTGTAGACGAGGAGCACGTACCGGTAGTCTCCCCACTGCAGCGAAATCACGTCTTCGAACGTGCTGCCGCGCTGGGTTTCGACACTTTGCACGATGCCTTCGGTCTGCACCCAGGCGCTGTCCATTTTTCCGGAAAACAGTTCATCGAAGGCGGCCTGCGCCGGCGGCGGCATGGAAGATGTGGAGACGCGTTCCACCGAAGCACTGAGAATGACCGGCGCGAACTGACCGGGCGCAGTGACGCCAGATACATCTACCAGATCGCCCGCCTGCACTTTGAAATTGCGAATCCGGGGAGCGGACACGTAAGTGGCCCCGGTCTGATCCTGCACGAAGAACACTGCCGTGGCGGGATTAATGTAGGTCACCGTGGCCCGGACGCGAACGGGAATACGCCTGCCGGCCTCTTCCGGGCTGAGGGCGTGAACTTCGGCCACGGAGGTGATGATCCGACCCTTATCGGCAGGATGGGGCGGGAGATTCCCCTCCGCCAGCGTGGCATCGGTGATTTTGAGCTCGCCACCATCGAGTTCGGCAAAGCCGTAGACGTCGACCGCCTGTCCGATTGGCAACACTGCGCTGGGGGCCTGGCGGATGCGGATGGAGCCGGTGCCATCCCCAAATCGCAATCCCTCGCGCACGCCATCGGAATGGATGCTGCCATGGATGTGGAGCATGCGCTCAGCCAATGAGTCTCCGGGCAACGCGGCCACCTCGCGAATGGTCTGAACGGGAATGCTTTGGGGAGCCGGCGCGAGGACTTCGACGTCCGCGGCGCGCGGGATCGACACCCGAACACGGGCCAAGCGGCCGTAAATATCCCGGCTCAGATTGGCCACCGCGCGTATCCGGATGCGGGAGCCGACTGCTTCATTGAGATCCGGCAACTCGGTGGCGCCGAGGTAAGCCTCGAACACCGTTGCGCCGGAGCCCATTCTGATGATGGAATTCCCTGTGCGGTCCTGGTGCCAGAAGCGAAGAACGCCGTCCACGCTCACATAGCGGAAGCCGGCGCGGCCGGCGACCAAGTCCGCGGCCCGGATGGGGAGGGCGCGCGTTTCGTGGGTGCCTTCCAAAAGCCGGATCTGGCTGGCGACAATCGTGGGCGCTGGACCTCCTTCGTTCACTTCGCCGATCAGGTCCACCAGGTTGCCAGGCCTGAGCTCGAGGTGGAGAAAGGGAAGATCCACACGGGCAGCACCGGTACCGTCTTCCAGGAACACCATATGCATCAGGTTGGTACTGGGATCCGAGACAGTAACCCAGCCTTTGAGGTGCACCGCCACGCGACGGTCCGCGACTTGCACGGGCAAGGCCGCGACCTGCGCGATACGCTCAAGCGGGGCGGCGGTGTGGGGGCTCATGCACGCGCCGACGGCGAGCATGCCAACCGCTACAAGACCGGTGGTGAGGTGCTTGGTTCGTTCCGACACTAGGCGATCCGTTGCTCATACTGGCTATCGGCAATTCGGGGTTGAGACTTTAGCTAATGGAAGCTACTTCGAATTCCAATTCGGGCGTGGACTGCCCAAAGGCTGCCACGCTAAAAGAGAACAGCACGGAAACCGCAATCGCCAGCTATCGCTTGCACCTCCACCAAGGTCGCTTAACATCCAGATGGCTCCTGAAAAACCCGCGCCAGGCTACATGCTTCCACTTTCCGCCCCAAGCGCCAAGAACAGCGCCGTTTGCCCGCGACATTTCCTATCTGTGGTACAACGTGATCGGCTGCGTGGTGGTGGTGACGGTGGCGCTGGCTCTCACCTGGCTCGCGCCCGGCGTCTTCGCCAGATCGCGGGCGGCGGATCAGGAGGACGGGAGAGCTTAGCCGTCAATAGCGGCGCGCTTTCAGAGCAGACCGTTTTCGAGTTGGAGCCGGTTCAGGGCGGCGCAGAGGCGGGACAGGATTTGAGTGAAGTGCAGCCAGTTCTCGCCGCAGCGCTCCTTTTTGGAGAATTGCCGGAGCTCGGCGACGATGGCGTCACACCGCTTGTCGAGAACGGCGAGTTGCTCATGCGGCTGAAGGTGGCGGCGGGGCTTGGCAGGCGGGATGGCACGGCGAAATCCGGCGACGGCCGCCGCGAGGCGTGGCGAGTTCTCCGGGATGAGCTCGATGACTTCGCCGTTGAGATGGAGCGCGCCATCGCGGATAGAGGGGACGAGGGCGCGATAGAGGTCCGGCGTGACGCCAGTCAGTTGGGCGAGATCGAAGTAAGGTGCGCCGAACTCCTCCCAGAGGCGGATGATCTTGTCGGCGTTTCGGCCGTCGATTCCGAGATGACGGGAACAGAAATCGCGCCAGCAGTGGGACACGCGGCGGAACTCGCGCGTCTTGCGCAGGCGATGGAGGCAAGCGGCCTGGCCGGCCAGGCAGCGGCCGGCGACGAGGCCGAAGGCGTGGGACTGGCCCAGGGTGGAACCAAGGCCGAGCGGGCCGGCGGGGTCGGGTTTCGGGGTCGAGGGAAGCATCTTACGAGGCGCGCCGTGGGGCGAGTGTGCCCCGCCCGAGGCGCGCTAACCAATTGAAAACAAATAAAACGGCTGGCCGAAAACGGGGCGAATTGACCCCGCTTTGGCGGGCGGCCGGCAAAACGGCCCGACGCCGGCACGAATGCCGATGCCGGACGGGCGGACGCTTGCGCCGCGCGGACTTCCTGCAATTACTGTGACATGGATGTTGGCGGGTGCGGCCGCGAGGCGGATGGGGCAGGCGGGTGAAAGCGTTCAGGGGTGGAGGGTTAGGGGCTGAGGGGAAAAATCGATGAAGCTGTGACCGATCACGCCGAGGGCGCGCGCAGGCGGGCGACAAGAGCCCTGCTCACCGCCAAATCGTTCTGCCAAGTGACGTTCGTCCGATCGAGTGCGGCCAGGCGCTCACCGCCAGACACTCGCGGTAGGCCACCTTGTTCTGGAGCGCGTACGCGGTGGCATTCGCCGACTGGGGCAAGACGCTGGGATCGCTGATCGTGGCGGTGAACGTGGTGGGCTCGCTGTTCTACGGCTCGCTGCTGGGCTGCTTCGTGGTGGCGTTCGCCTTCCGCAGGGTCGGCGGCACGGCCGTGTTCCTGAGCACGGTGGCGGGCGAGATGAGCCTGCTCGCAGGATAGTTTCGGAGTTTCGTAGCCTGTCCCCGAAAACTGTCCCCGAAAACTCGCTAGCGGCGGCTAACCGCGAAGGCTATTCCTGTCAGTTCGTCCCGGACCGACTTGAAGGAGGAGTTGATCCGCGAGCGGGCTGACGCGTCGTACGGACCTGGAAACGGCGTGTCGGTCAGGCTATCTTTCAGGACAGCGCGTGCATCCTTCAGCTTGTCAACGTCTATCAGGTGGGGACGTATCTTGCAACAGCTGACGGCGTACTCGAAGGAGTGGATAGCGTTCGACAACTCGCGCTCCGCAACAGTCAAGGCGGTCTGCTCCTGCTGAGTCAGCTTCTTGGTTCTGTGGCAGGGGAGCGCCGCTTGCTGGAGCGCGGCAAATGCCGCTTTCGCCTCACGTAGGCTCTCAAGCAACAGACCTGTGTCGGCCCGTTTGGACGAGGAGTGCTCACTATAGAGGTAGCCGATCAACAGCGCCACAACTAACGTGGCGAGGGCGTGAAAAAGGCTGCCAACCTCCACGGTGTGGCCGAGCTGAAGTCCTGTTACGACGGGCAGGAGCCATCCGGCGAGCGCACCGATCACAAGGAGCAGCCCACCAATGAGCCACCTCACCTGGTCGTCTTGGCCTCGCGGATGAACTTCTTGATGTCTTCCACCAGGTAGGGCTCGTCATCGCACGACAGTTCGATGTTTGCAGCGACCTTCTCGCTTCCAAATTCGCGGGCCAGACCGCCGAACGCTTCTTCGAGGAACGAGGTCGGGTAGCCGGCTGCGCAGTCTAAGTTTACACGAAGCGAAACACCAGCCTCAAGGGCGGCGATGAACCTCGGGCGCAGGAGCAGGCTCAGGAACTCCTCTCCCGAATATTCTCCCTCCGACCGCTTTCGTGGTCCGGGTGTCCGCGTGAATTCTGCCGCCACGTTAAGTTCCAAGCTTTGAGTCGTCATTCTCCTATCTCCCAGTATAGTATCGTCCCATTGAACGATTCCCGTAACATCCGGTAGGATTCCGTTTCGGCTCCTCCGATTGCGTTGTTCGCCAGAACCGTGAAGTTCTTTATTCTGTTCGCTTTATGGTGGTTGTACATGAAAGGTATTCCGTTGCCCCGCCCTGGAATCTTCGTCGTCGACGGGATGTCACCGTGAAACAGCCGCTCCAGAATCTGCGCATTATCTAGGATGCTGAGGCCCTCCAAGAGCTTCAAGCTTAGCGTCAGCCGGTGGCTCTTGAAGATCCCCACCCCTTGGTCGATGAAAGTGAAGCAACTCCGTCGCCGTTCTGCATCGAAGAACACGGACGCCCACCAGGGCTCCGGATCCTTGCCTCTGGAGGCGTGGTTTAGCGTGTTCAGCATCGCTTCGCCAAGAATGCTGTACGACGGTCCGTGAGGCCCCGGCGTGCCAGTGATCGCCTGGACGGCGAATTCGACCAAGTCATTTGCCACAACCTGGTTGAAGTTGGTCTGCATCGTCTCACGGCTTCCCGAGTGCTTTCGCACTTTCCCGAATGAGGACCTGAACTGGGCTCCCTCCCGGTTTGTCACGTACTCGCGAAACCCAGACCGGTTCAGAATATCGCTCAGGCGTCCATCTTTCGGAACGTTCCCCGAAAAGTGCGCGCTGGTGCGGGCGCCGTGATGAATTGCGGCGAGCAGGCCCGCTATAGCATCCGGGGTCAGGGCTGAGACCCCGGCCATGTCTACGAACACGTTGCGCGTTTCCGCCAAGCCTTCGATTTCCTTGAAGAATCTTATCATCTCGTTCGGGTTTTGAATCAGGGAGAACTCTCGGGGCGCCTCAATGCGGGATGTTTTGTGAAACTTCTTGGGATGCGCGGGCCGGGCCAGCGCGGCATTGCGCCGACGCCGGTAATCAGCGAATCGGGCGCGGGCCTGCGCCTGCGAGCGGGTTCGCTCGGCAAGGTGCCGCTTCCACTTTCCGCGGGTGATCAGGCGCTTCACAATGTATTAATCCCAACATTAACAGGGGTGCCGATACGCGGCGTTCTCCCAGAGGCGAGTCCGGTCCAACACCCAACCGTCCGTCTCCATCGCCTTGATTATGTCCCTTACCTTCATCGGCTCTCACCTGGCTCGCGCCCGCCCTCTTCGCCAGACCAGAAAGGCCGCCAGCGCCATGATCCCCGCCAGCGTCAGGTAGACCAGGTAGTGGTGGATGTTGTGCTCCACGGCCTCCCAGCGGTCGCCGAGAAAGTAGCCGAGCGCCAGAAACGCCGACACCCACAGGACGGCGCCGGTGTAGGCGAAGAGGGCGAATTGCGGCGCTTCCAGGTCGCTCATCCCCGCGGCGTAAGCCGTCAGGTGCCGCACGCCGGGAATGAAATAGCCCAGCGTGAGACTCCAGTGGCCGGCCTTGCGGAACCAGGCATGCGCCTTTTCCACGTGTTCTTCCCGGATGCGCACGTAGCGGCCGTAGCGATGAATCAGCTTGAGCCCGAACGTGCGGCCCAGCAGGTAGCTGATGGTGATGCCGCATCCGCTGCCGGTGAGCGCGGCGGCGAACGCCAGCGGCAGACGAAACGTGCCGCGAAACACCAGGTACCCGGTGAAGGTCAGCAGCGTCTCATCCGGCACTGGCAAGCCGACAATCCCCAGCATCAGCAGGCCGACGATGGCGGCGTAACCGTACTCGGTGATCCATGCCAGGATGTGCTGTTCCATCGGGCGTGTGTGGCCGGGTCAAAGCACCAGCGAGGAAATCTCCACCGGCGTGCGTTCGCCGGCCACCACCACGATGCCGCTTTCGGTGACGTAATGAAACTGGCGGTCGTGGTCCAGGTCGTAGCCGATTTGGGTGTCCTCCGGCACGCGGACGTTCTTGTCCAGAATGGCCCGCCGCAGCTTGGCGCGCCGGCCGATATCGCAGTTGTCCAGGATCACGCACTCATCCACCAGCGCGCTGGAATGCACGCGGACGCCGCGCGACAGAATGGAATTGCGCACCGTCCCACCCGACAAAAGGCAGCCGCCGGAGACGATACTGTCGATGGCCTGGCCGCGGCGGTTCTCGTCGTCAAAAGTGAACTTGGCGGGCGGGTCCGCGTAGCTGGCGCTGCGCAGCGGCCACTCCGGGTTGTACAGATTGAGCGCGGGGGTGACCGTCCGCAGGTCCATGTTGGCCTCGTAATAGGCCTCGATGGTTCCTACGTCGCGCCAGTAAGGTTCGGAATCGGCCGGTTCGCCGGGAATGCGGTTGTCCTGGAAATTGTAAGCGTAGATCTTCGCCTTGCCGGCCAGCTTGGGCAGGATGTCGCGCCCGAAGTCGTGGCTGCTGGCTTCCTCCGCCGCATCGTCCGCCAGCAGGTGCAGCAGGCTGCGCGTGGAAAAGATGTAGTTGCCCATCGAGGCGTACACGCGGGTGTCGTCGCCTGGAATGGTCGGCGCGGTGGGGTTCTTCTCGTGGAAGGCCAGAATGCGGCCGTCCTCGTGGGCTTCGATAACGCCGAACTCGGAAGCGTGCCGCTTGTCCACCGGGATGGCGGCCACGGTGACCTCCGCGCGTTTTTCCAGATGGTAGTCGAGCATGTTGTTCAGGTTCATCCGGTAGATGTGGTCGCCGCCGAAGATGGCCACCGCGTCCGGATCGGCCTGCTCCACCAGGTTGACGTTCTGGTAGATGGCGTCGGCCGTTCCCTGGTACCAGGTCTCGCCCGGAGACCGCATCTGCGCCGGCACCGGAATAATGAACTGCGACTTCAGCAGGGTGCCGAACTGCCAGCCTTCGCTCAGGTGCTGCAACAGCGACTGGCTGCGAAACTGCGTCAACACGTAGATCGAGTAAATGCCCGAGTTGATGAAGTTGCTGAGCACAAAGTCGATGATGCGGTACTTGCCGCCGAACGGAACGGCCGGCTTGGCCCGCTCCTTGGTCAACGGGTAGAGCCGCGTCCCTTTCCCGCCGGCCAGCACAATGCCCAACACGCGTACGCGCATAGTCTTCACCAAAGCCCTATTTTTCCAGGCAAGTACCGGGAATTGCAAGGTCAATTTTCGGGGCGAGCGAGAGTGGAGGCCTATTGTGGCGACAGAAACAGAGCGGGCGCGCTATTGGTGTTCATGGTAACCATCTTCGGCGCCAGCACGCGGCCAGGTCCAGCGCGGTCACATACGCCCTGTTCTTTCAATCGGATCTTCTTCCGGACTAGTCTCGAAAGTAGCGCCGGCGGTGTTTGCCGCCGGTTCCTTGCGAACAGACGATCGTGCGCGGAAACCCCGGAACCTTCTCCCTGCGAACTACACCGCTTGTCTTCTGGTCCGGCCGAGCAATTCCTCGGCGCGCTCGATCGCTCTCCGTTCGGCCTCTTCGCGGGTGGTCGCGGTGGCGCGCGCCAGCGCCGCGCCGGGCGATACGTTGTCGGCCTTGGCGTGCCACTGAATCCCCAACCGGTAACTGGCCACGTTCACCGGCCAGCCCGCCAGTTCCAGCCGGCGTTCCGCGTATTCTTCGGCTTTCATTGCCGCGCCCCCGCTGCCTTGGCCGGGGCTCCGCGTTCCACGCTGGCGCCCACCAGATTGCCCCACTCGGTCCATGAACCGTCGTAGTTCTTCACGTCGCCGAAACCCAGCAGGTACTTCAGCACGAACCAGGTATGGCTCGAACGTTCGCCGATGCGGCAGTACGCGATCACCGGCCTGGAGCCGTCCACGCCCTCGCTTGCATACAACTGGCGCAGTTCGTCCGCCGATTTGAACGTGCCGTCATCGTTGGCCGCCTTCGCCCACGGAATGCTGCGCGCTCCCGGCACGTGGCCGCCGCGCTGGCACGTCTCGGGCAGCCCGGGCGGCGCCAGAATTTCGCCCGTGAACTCCTGCGGACTGCGCACGTCCACCAGCGCCGCCGCGCCGCGCGCCGAAGCCGCCTGCACCTGCGGCAGAAACGCCCGCAGCGTCGCGTCCGGCTCCTTCGCTCTGTAATTGGTGGACTTCACCTTGGGCGATTCGGTCGCGAGCTCGCGGCCTTCCGACAGCCACTTCTTGCGCCCGCCGTTCATCAGCCGCACGTCGCGGTGCCCGTAAATCTTGGCCTGCCACAGCGCCCACGCGGCGAACCAGTTGTTGTTGTCGCCATAAATCACCAGCGTGGTGTCCGGCGTCACCCCGGAGCGCTCCATCAGCTCTTCGAACTGCTGCCGGGAAAGAATGTCGCGCCGCACCGTGTCGCACAACTGCGTGTTCCAGGCCCAGGCTAGCGCGCCCGGCACGTGTCCTTCATCGTAGGCCTTGGTATCGACGTCCACCTCCACAATGCGAACGCCCTCGTCTTTTGCGTGTTTGGCGACCCAGTCGGTGGTCACCAGTGTTTCCGGATGGGCATACTCGGCCATTGGAAACCTCCTCTCCAAGAAATCTACCGTAATTATATCGGAATTCTTGACATGCCTGGCGGCGAGCGACGCGATACCATGAAATCGTCATGCTTATGCGCGCGCTCGAGCGTTTCACCGGAAATCGAAGGCCGGGCTTCGACCCGCGCCTGGCGGCAGCCCTGCTGGGCCTCTTTTCAGTTGGCGTTCTGTTCTCGCAACCGGCCACCGACCCCGCCGCGATTGCACGAAAGGCGCTCGACCTATTGCTGGCGCAGAACTATCCCGAGTTTTCCGCCCTGGCGGCGCCCGGGCTCAAGAATGCGGAGGCTTTCGGCAAGCTGGGCGCCCAGATCAAGGGATGGGGCGCGGTCGAAAAGATTGGCGCTCCGGTGGTCGAGGAAATGGGTCCAACCCGGGTGGTCACCATCCCGGTTTCCTTCGCCGACAAAAGCATCAAAGCGCGCTTCGCCGTCAACGCTTCCGGGCAGGTTTCGGTGATGTACCTGATGCCCGGCGAAACCGAATGGACGCGCCCCGCCTACAGCAAGCCGGATTCGTTCGCCGAGCGCCCCGTGACCTTCGGCGACGACGAATGGAAGTTGCCCGGTACGCTGGCCGTGCCCAAAGGCGCGGGTCCGTTTCCCGCCGTGCTGCTGGTGCAGGATTTCGGGCCGAAGGACCGCGACGATTCGCACGCCGTGCTCAAGCCCTTCCGCGATCTTTCCGACGGTTTGGCCTCGCGCGGCATGGTGGTGCTGCGTTACGAAAAGCGCCTCCGGCAATACGCCGAGCGCATGTCCGGCAAGCCGTACACGGCCGACGACGAAACCGTGGACGACGCCGTCGCCGCACTGGCCTTCCTGCGCGCGCAATCCGCGGTCGATCCCAAGCAGGTCTACCTGGTGGGCCACGGCTTGGGCGGCTATCTGGCGCCGCGCATCGCCGCCGAAGACGGGAAACTGGCCGGGGTAGTGGTGATGGGGGCCAATCAGCGGCCGCTCGAGGATTTGATGTTCGACCAACTGACGCTTTTCTACAGCACGGCACATAAAGGGGGGCAAGGCGACGTAGCCGCGGAACTGGCGCAAGCCAAAAAGACCGTGGCGCGCATCAAGAACCTGGAACAAAACGACGCTGACGCGCCGGCGGTTTTCGGTCTGCCCGCCGCTTACTGGCTGGACCTCAAGGGCTACGACCCAGCGGCGAAAGCCAAGAAACTGTCCATCCCCATTCTCATCTTATATGGCGAGCGCGATTTCCAGGTGCCGAAGGTCGACTTCGATCTGTGGCAGAGCGGGCTCGCCGGCGCCAAGAATGTCACTGCCCGCAGTTACCCGGCCTTGAATCACCCGTTCGTCGCCGGCTCCGGCCCCAGCACCGAAAACGAGTACCACAACCCCGGCCACGTGGCTCCCGAAGTGGTGGACGATATCGCGAAGTTTGTGGGCAAATAGCCGGTCACGTCATTTCGCGAATGTGGCGAAGGGTACATAATAGTAAGCAATGGCTGTAACGATGAAGGACATCGCCCGGGAACTCGGCGTGTCCGTGGTGACAGTCTCCAAGGTCATTCGCAACCACAGTGATATTGGAGAAGAGACGCGGCAACGCGTGCTCAAACGCATCAAGGAGTTGAACTACGAGCCGAATATGGCCGCCCGCGCGCTGGTCACGGGCCGAACCTATTCGGCCGGGTTGATTGTTCCGGACCTGGTGCATCCGTTCTTCGCGGAAGTGGCTGGCGGCATTTCCGATGTGCTGCGCCGCAGGAATTACAGTTTGCTGATCTCGTCCTCGCAGGGCGACCCGGACCTGGAGCGGCAGGAGATCAAGCGGCTGCTCAGCCGGCGGCTGGATGCGCTGATGATTGCCTCCACGCAGTGGACGGTGGAGAGCTTCCGGCGGATTGAAGCGCAGAAGGTCCCGTATGTTCTGATTGACCGCGGTTTTCTGGGGATGCCGGCGAATTTTGTCGGCGTGGACGACATCGCGGTGGGCCGTCTGGCAACCGAACACCTGATCGCGGCAGGGTGCCGGAGAATTGCGCACATTCGCGGTCCCGCCACCAGCACGGCGGTCGGGCGGCTGGAAGGTTATCACCAGGCGCTCGCCGGATGCGATCTGAGCCAGTTTCAGGACTACGTGGTAATGGGACGTTCGCCTGACGCGGATAGCTGGAGCAGCGGCAACGAGGCAATGAAGAAGTTGCTGGAACTCGACCCACGCCCCGATGGCGTGTTCTGTTACAACGACCCGATCGCGATCGGAGCGATTGATCGAATCCTCGAGGCCGGCTTGCGCGTTCCCCAGGATATCGCCGTGATTGGCTGCGGCAATCTTCATTTCGACAAGTCCCTGCGGGTGCCCCTATCGAGTGTGGACCAGCAGAGCAGAGCCATCGGCGAGCGCGCCGGGAAGCTGGTGCTGTCCCTGATCGAGGCCAAGATCCCGCCACAGCCAAGGAGCATCATGCTCCAGCCGGCGGTTGTGCCGCGAGAATCCACGCGAAGAACCTGACGGCGCTGGTGGGGCATGCTTCAGCTTGCCCATTATCTAGTGGCGGCGCGAAGAGCCGGGCCAGGAGGGTCCGTCCCCAGAGGGGACCCCAGGACGAGAGCGTCCGCCCCACCACTTTTGACTAGCCTCGGCGGCGCTTGCGGAAGAGGGCCAGCGCGATCAACCCCGCTCCCACGCATGCCAGCGGCGCAGGCTCGGGAGTCGCACCTCCATAGAAAGGGAAATTGTGGAATTCGGTGCCGCCGCTGCCACTCAGCGGATGGCCAGTAAACGAATTTGCCACCAGCGAGCCGTCGAACTCAGTCCCGTTGCCGGCGCCCGTCACGGCGGCACTGGGGGCCAGAACGCTGCCCAGGACGGCGCCGTTGAGAGTGAGCGAGCTCGCCTGGTAGTAGTTGAATACCACGTTTTCGACCTCGGTAGTGGTGGTGTTTCCGTTGGCGCCCCCACCATCGACGGTCATGCTGCTTCCGCCCAGTTGATCGGCGGTGCCTTGAACGTCGACGACCAGCCAGCTCGCGGAGGAGACGCCTGTGATGTTGACGACATTCGCCGAGAGCCAGAGCGCGTCCGCCGCGCTGACATAGATTACGTTCATGCCTTTGTTGCTCGGGGAGACGGTGATTGTTGTGGTGCCGCCGTTGTAGCCGGAGACGTTCGCTATGCTATCGCCGCTGGTGGTCACGCCTCCGTTTGCCGTCGACCACTGCGTAGACAGCGCATCAAAGGTACCACCGGTCCCGAAGTCGGCGCTGAAGTTAATCGGGTCCGTCGTCAGCTTTGTGCAGGAGGAGCAGGAGACGGTGCCGCTTGGCGCGTAGTAGTTACCGGCGTCCACTTGGGCCGTGCCGCCGGTCACGCCGCCGGCGGCGACGAAGGTGGCGTCTTGGGGGAAGGCGTTGGTGAGCTCGCCGTCCAGGCCATCGGCGACTAGGCTGTTGCCCTGGAATGTAACGATGCCTTGAGCGGCCAGCCCGCCGCCGATATCGATAGAGTTCAAGTCGGTAAAGTTTCCGCTAACTATGGCGTTATGAGGGGTCAGGATGCTCGCACCGCTAGCCGTAGAGGTTACGGTGATCGTCAGTGCGCACACGAGTGCACTGTAATAGACTGTCTGGAGCCCCACTTACCCGAAGGTACCACGGCCATCCGGCGCGCCGACAGTACGGACCGTTTCGGTACGTACTGGTTTATTCTTAGTATTTTAGAGAGAGCCGCGAACCGAGGAACCGGGCGATTTCAAGGCTTGACGGATGGTTCTGAAGCGCGCGTATTTGAACAGTTTCGGAAGAGGCCCGACCGGGGGGTCGGGCGCGGACGAGGGGCATCCGCCCCACTGGCAGGAGGTGTGGAGCGCACCGCTCGGCCGTGCCGATCCCCGTTATTGACCCGCGCTTGTAAACGGGGCAGGGTCCCCCGAGCGCCTTCAGGCTTCTCCCTTGCGAGGCCGAGGGCGCCACCGCCAGGAGCTTGCACACCAGCGCGTTGTGATCGAGTCGGACCCCTATTTTGATAGTGTTGGATCAAAATAGGCGGACCGGCACCTGCTTCGCAGGAACGCTCCAACCCAATTGTACCGCAAGCCCGGCGCCGCCTGAAGTGAATTCCCACACTTGCCCTTGTATTCGCTCTGCAATGGACATAGCATGGAGTCGAGGATGCGATATTCAGATGAAACTATCTGTTTTGGTCTCACTGCTGCTCGCGGTCGGCTTCGCAGTCTGGGCTGAGCAGCCCATGCCGAAAATGGTCACGGTGGATCCGTTGAACGGGAAGGCGGGGGACACGATCATCGCGACCGGTGAGAACCTCCAGAAGGACTTGGTTGCCAAGCTGTACCTCACCGATGGCAAGAACGACATCGTCTGCGAAATGCTCGAACAGACGGACACCACCATCAAGTTCAAGATTCCCGCCAGGGCTCCGCAAGGAGCGCGGCTGACGGTGATGGTGCTGACGGCAGGCAAGGACGCCAAGTTGATCGAGCAGCCGGTAAAGGTGGAAATCGACGAACCATAGCGGGGCACGCGCCTAGCCGGTGCGTCGCCGGTAGGGCGTCTCCAGGTACTTCTTCGCCTCCTGCGCGCCATCCGCTTCAGGCGCGTAGGCAATCGCCTTGCGATATGCCTCCAGGGCCTGCGCGCGGTGCTGCTGCAAATCGTAAATCTGGCCAATCCTCAGATAGGTATATACGCCCGTGTTCAAGTCGATCTCCGGGGCGGCCGCGACCTGTTGCAGATGGCCGAGCGCGTGGTCAAGCTCGCCGTACCAGAATTCGATGGTGCCTTGCTGATAGTAGATCTTCTCCCACGGGACGCGATCATAGCCAGGGGCGTGTTTGTTCTTGAGCTCCGACACTTTCCCGACCGCCGCCAGCGCATTCGTCTTGTCGCCGGCCATGCTGTACATCTGGGAGAGCTCGAGCCGCAGCAGGTAGTTGCGCGGGAAGCGTTGGATCAGGTCCTCGACGATCGGCACCGCGCGGCGCGTCTGGTTTTCCCGCCGGTAGAGCGCGCCCAGAAAAACTTCGGCGTCGATCCGGTTATCGCGCCCGTGCGCCGCCACGTCCTGCACGATGCGTATACCCAGCTCCTTATCGCCGTGGATGCCGATCAGAAAGCCCAGCATGCGCCAGGTCCAGGGAAGGCAGCCAACCAGGTAATCGTGCAGGCCCTCCACCAGCCGCGCATCCACGTTGGTGGGTTCGAGCGCCTCCACCCGGGCGTGCATGCGCCGCGCAGTCGTGGCGTCCTTGAGAGAGTCGCGCCACGCCTTGTTGACCACCCAGTAATAGTTGGACCGCAGACCGTATGAGATGCCTAAGGCGTACAGCGCCGCGGTGTCCTTGGGGTTCTTATCGATGCGCGCCTGGGCCAGCGCCATGGCCTTCGCCACTTCGCCCAAAAACCATTTTTCGGTCTGCGCCGAAGGGTTCAGTTTCGGCCGGCGCAGAAACGAATTAGTGCCCGAGACGAGCTCGCTTTCGAGCGCGCCGTCGCGGTACATCTCCTGAAACACGATTGCTTGCGCGAGGTGATTGTGCAGTTCCGGATCGTTGGGGTGAGCCGCGATGGCACTCTCAAAATCGGCGATCGATTCGTCGAATTCGAGATTGTAAAAGTGGACATACCCGCGCTCGACCAGCGGATCCTCCGCCCAAGCCGCGAATATCAGAAGCGAAGCCAACCCCAGCAGCCGCACACTTTCATCCTATCGCGGCGGCCGTTTCAGGTTGTTGAAGGGGTACGGGTGGAGGCAGGCCGTCTCAGCTGAGAACGGCAAAAACGGGAAGCGCGGCCCTGCCATCCCCACTAAAAGCACCGCTGAAAGCCTACTGCGCCTCGGCCGTACCACCATCCGCCAACTCCACCAACAGCACCGGAAGATTCAATCCCCATAGTCGGCGCCCTGCGGCTTAGTACAACAGGCCGTATCGGCAATGCGCCGGCGCCGAACGTGCTTTGCCTTCGTTCGCGGACTTCCCTGCGCCGGCGCACTGCCGATACAGCCCTGATTTGTTCCCGCCAGGTATCGGTAAACGCTGGGCGGCTAGGCTAGACGTTCGCGATCAGTCCTGACGAAGAGCGATTACCGGCTCCACGCGGGCGGCTCGCCGGGCGGGCAGCCAGCAGGCTAGCAGGCCAACTGCCAGCCACACCGCCACCGCCGCTGCCCAAGTGGCGGCGTCGGTTGGACTGACGCCGTACAGCAGACTCGCCAGCAACCGCGCCGCCATGGCCGACAGCATCAACCCGATGGCGATGCCCGCCAGAGTCACTCGCAGACCCTGACCGATCACCAGCCGGATCACATCTCGAGGCTGGGCGCCGATGGCCACCCGGATGCCGATCTCCCGCGTGCGCGCCGTAACGTGGTACGCAATCACCCCATACATTCCAACCGCCGCCAACACCAGCGCCAGCGTTCCGAGCACGCCGAGCACCCAGAGTTCGAAGCGGGTCTGCCAGAAGGAAGCGTCCATCGAGTCACTGAGCCGCTTGACGCCATACGTGCGGAAATCGGGGTTCGACGAGATCAGCGTCCTGCGCACGGCCTCTTGCATGGAGCCGGAATCGCCGGCGGTCTCCACCACGATGAATACGATGCCGCCTCCATAGGCCTGCGAGAACGGCAGGTACACGTGCGGCAGCGTAACTTCGTTGAGCGTGCGGATTCTCGAATCGCGCGCCACTCCCACCACCCGCAGCATCCGCGCATGGTCACACCCGTATAGAAAGCTGCGGCCGATGGCCGGTTGGTTGGGCCACAGCCGTCGCGCCAGCGTCTGGTTGACGATGGCCACCGGAGGACCGTCCGCTGGATCGGCGGTGCTGAAATCGCGCCCTTCGAGCAAGCGGATTCTCAGCGTGTCGAGATAACCGGCTCCCACCGTCATGGTGGTTGCCGGCAGCGGTCTCTCCGCGGTGGACGCGACGCAAGTGCTCCCGATTCCCGCGGCATATAACGGCAGCCGCGTGGTCAGCGCGGCGCTGCGAACACCCGCCAGCGAGCGCAGACGATTCAGCGTCTGGTCATAGAAAACTCTGCCCGACGCGGCGGTGAACTGCGGCTGCGGTACGAAAGAGGGCGCGTACAGGCGATGGGCGCTCGCAAAGCCGGGATCGATGTTGTGAAAGCGGATGATGGCGCGGGCGAACAGACCGGCCGTCAACAGCAGCACCAGCGACACCGCAATCTGTCCGGTCAAGGTCGCCAGGCGCAGGCGCAGCCGCCCGCCAGTGAAGCTGGCGCCCTTGAGCACGGTGGCCAGATCGTCACGGCTTCCCTGCCAGGCTGGCAGGAGTCCGAACACCAGCGTGGTGAGCAGGGCAACGAAACCGCTGTAGAGCACCACCCGGAAGTCGAACGGCAATTCAAATCGCAGCATTTCGCCGAACGGCAACGCGGGAATGGCCGCCTGCAGCAAACGGTTGCTCGCGTACCCCACCAGGATCCCGGCCCCACCGCCAGCCAGGCCCAGCGCCAGGTTCTCCGCCATCAATTGGCGCAGCACGCGCCGCCGGCTGGCGCCGAGAGCGAAGCGGACGGCCATCTCGCGTTGCCGGCCCGCGCCCCGCGCCAGCAGCAGATTGCCGACGTTCGCGCACGCAATCAGCAGCACCAGCGCCACCACCGCCACCACCGCCATCAGCAGAATCACCACCGGCATCGCCTGGCGCCGGCTCACCGGGCTGGGGACGCCGCGCACCAGTTCCACCGTCAGCGGCGCATCTTCCTTCTCGAGCGCCGGAGTCTCCCTGCGGATCTGCGCGGCGATAGTGTTGCAGTCCGCGGATGCCTGCGCCGCCGTGACGCCGGGTCTCAGGTTGCCGAACACCATCACCCGCATGTGGTCCGCGTTGCTCCCCGCCCAGTAGCGGAACGGCACCCAGAGGTCGATCCGCAACGGCATGTAGATGCCGCCGAATTCGGGCCGTGTCACTCCCACCACGGTGTAACTGTGCGACTCCGAGCGGACGGTCTTGCCGAGCACATGGGGATCGCCGTGAAACAAACGATGCCAGGCGCTGTAGCCGATCACCGCCGCCGGCTCGTCTTCCCGGTTGAACCAGCGGCCGAGCAGCGTCCGCGCGCCCAGCGTGGTTGCGTAGTTGTCCGATACGGGCTCCGCGCCAATCAGCACGGCGTTGCCTTCGAAGCTCAGGTCCGACTCTTCCGGCTCCGAGACTGCCAGGCTGTCGAGCGTCCGGTTGCGGTCGCGCAGGCTACGGTACTCGGCGTAGGAAAAAAGAGGATTGCCGCCGCGGCTGAGCACCACCACGCGCTCGCCGTTGGCAACCGGCAACGGCCGCAGATAGACGAAGTCCAGCAGGCTGAAGATGGACGCGTTGACGCCGATGCCCAGGGCCAGGCACAGCAGCGCGAGAAAGGTGAATCCCGGCGATTTGCGAAACAGACGCAGAGCCAGCCGCATATCGTGCATGCTGTCCTAGACACCAGCGGGGGCGGCTTTGTTCCCCGAATCCGGCCAGGCGACGCGCGCTATGATCGAGACACCGCCATGACTCGCCTCTTGTCGTTCGCACTCGCCTTTTCCGTGATCGCCGGCGCGCAGCCACCCGAGACTCATCCGCTGCGCATCGCTATCGCCGGGCTGAACCACGGCCACGTTTGGGCATTTCTGCACAGTGCGCAGAGCCGCCCGGCCGATGTCGCCATCGTCGCGGTTTGGGATCCCGATGCCACCCTGCTGGCACGCTGCGCCAGTTTGAACCACGTTGCCGACAACCAGCTCTTCACCGATCTCGCGCAAATGCTCGACACGGCGAAACCCGAAGCCGTCGCGACCTTCACCGATACTTTCTCGCACGTCAAAGTCGTCGAAGCCTGCGCCCCGCGCCACATCCTCGTGATGATGGAAAAGCCGCTGGCCGTGGACATGAACCAGGCGCACGCCATCCGGCAGGCCTCGGAGCGCTACCGGACGCCCGTAATCGTCAACTACGAAACCACCTGGTACCGCAGTCATGGCGAGATGTGGACCCTGCTGCACGAACAAAAAGCCGCCGGCGAAATCCGCAAGATGGTGGCGATGGACGGCCACCAGGGCCCCCAGGAGATTGGCGTGCAGCCGGAGTTTTTCGCCTGGCTGAGCGACCCGGTGAAGAACGGCGCCGGCGCCCTCTTCGATTTCGGCTGCTATGGCGCCAACCTGATGACCTGGATGATGGACAATCAACGGCCGCTGAAGGTGACGGCACTGACGCAAACCGACAAGCCCGAGATCTACCCGCACGTCGATGACGAAGCCACCGTGCTGCTCGAATATCCCAAGGCACAGGGCATTATTCAAGCGTCGTGGAACTGGCCGGTGGGCCGCAAGGACTTCGAAGTTTACGGCGCGAAGGGCTACGCCATCGCCACGGGCGGCGACAACCTGCGCGTGCGCCTGCCCGGTGCCACGGCCGAGGAGACGCGCACACCGCCGGAACTGAAGCCGCAGGAGGCCGACTCCATTTCGTATCTGATCGGCGTAGCCCGCGGTAAGTTCGAGCCCCGCAGCCTCTCGTCGCTCGAGAACAATATGATCGTGATCGAAATCCTCGACGCCGCACGCGAATCGGCCCGGACGGGGCGGACCATTACGCTAAGGGCACCAGAGCCGCGACCCTGACGAATCGGCGCCGGCCCGTCCCGCCCTCAAATGATCTTCCTACACCTTCGCCAGCTTCCAGGTCCCGCGCCGGAACCACACGATTCCGACCACCGCCAGCACCGATTCGGCAATGCAGATGGCCAGGTACACGCCGCGCGGTCCCAGCCCCGCCCATCCGGCCAGCAGCCAGGCCAGCGGAATCTGCAGCAGCCAGTAACAGTAGAAATTCATCCAGGTTGGCGTCGCCGTATCGCCGGCCCCGTTGAACGCCTGTTCCATGATCATGCCCCAGGCGTAGCACGGATAACCCAGGCTGATATAGCGCAGGCAGGCTACGGCCACCGGCGCCACCGCGCTGTCGGTCGTGAACAGGCCCACCAGCGGTCGCGCCGCGCTGAAAAAGCACACTGCCACCGCGGCTAGAAATGACATGTTGTACATGCCGGCCACCCACACCGCGCGTTCCGAGCGCTCCGGCCGCCCTGCGCCGAGGTTTTGCCCCACCAGCGTGGCGGCCGCCGCCGCGATGCCCCACGATGGCATCAGGGCGAAGAGGATGATGCGGAGCGCCAGCGTGTAACCGGCGATGGCCGCGCTTCCAAAGAGGGCGTTGATGCGCGCCAGGCTGACCCAACTCGCGGTCGAAATGAAGTACTGCAGCATCGCCGTCGAACCCACCCGCAGCAGCCGCCCCATCACCGGCCAATCCGGCCGCACATGGCGCAGCGCCAGTCGCACCCGGCTCTTGCCCCGAAACAGAACCGCGAGTTGGTACGCCACCCCGATCGACCGCCCGATGGTGGTCGCCACTGCCGCGCCGGTCACTCCCAGCCGCGGGAAAAACGCGAAGCCGTAAATGAAGCACGGGTCGAGCGTCATGTTGATCAGGTTCGCCAGCCACAGCGTCCGCATCGCGGCGGCGGCGTCCCCCGAACCGCGGAACACCCCGTTGATCAGGAACAGCAGCACGATGGCGACGTTGCCCCCGAGCACGATGCTGGCGTAGCGCGAACCCGTGTGGATCACCGACGCCGGTGCGCCCATCAGCCCGAGCAGGCGCGCGGCCAGGAACACGCCCACTAGCCCCGTCGAGATGCCCACCGCCGCGCCGCACACAATCGCCTGCCCGGCCGCAACCGACGCCCCTTCCCGATCCTTCTCGCCGATGCGCCGCGCCACCGTGGCCGTGGCCGCCATGCTGAGACCCATGCGCGATGCTGAAGACCAGCACGATTAGCCCCTCCGTCAGCCCGACCGCCGCCAGCGAATCCGCGCCCAGCCGCGCCACCCAGAACGCATCCACCACGCCGAAGGTGGATTCCATCGCCATCTCGAGCATGGTCGGGATGGCCAGCAGCGCGATGCCGCGGCTGAGGCTGCCTTCGGTAAAATCCCGATCGCTTCCCGCCAGCGCTTCGCGCAGAAAGCTGCGCTGGCGGGAAAAAGTACTCTTCTCTGTCGCCTGCATGGGAAAGCCCTCGCGGAGTACAGCTCCGCACTAACCTGGTTCTTGGGTTGACGGGAAACGGAAGCTACCGGAAGCGCCCTCGGCGCTTACCGACAGTCGACGGTGGGATTAGGCACTCGCATGGGCGAACTAACCTGGAAGCTATCTTATCACGAGCCCGCAGCGACCCTTCAAGAAAAGCGGCAGCAAGCCTGTGGAGCAGGCGCTTTCGCCTGCCACTGGAGTTTCTCCATTTTCGTAAGAGGTGCGGAATGCCGTTCCAGTTCTGCATGTGAGACTCCGGCGGCAAGACCGCCGGCGCTACGGCCCTGCCGCCTTTCTGGCAGCGCCGGCGGTCTTGCCGCCGGTTCTTTGCCGGGCCGCCAGCAGAACATACGCTGGCAGTGGCTAGAGCCTGTGCTGCCGGCATGAATGCCGATTCCGCGAACGAAAATCCTCTTGACACCGCCGCAGTATCGCGCGACTCTATGCATAGACACTCAAGGCATAGATCAAATGACAGACGAGGAACAACGCAGCCTTTTCCCCGGCGCTTTGGAGATGATGGTGCTCCAGACACTCCGGCTCGGCCCGCTCCATGGCTACGCCGTCGCTCAACACATCCGGCAAACCTCGAACGATCTTTTGCAGATTGAAGAAGGAACGCTCTACCCCGCACTGCAGCGCTTGCTCCGCGAAGGCTGGGTGGCCGCGGAATGGGGCATCTCCCCGCGCAACCGCAAGGTTCGCATCTACAGGATCACGTCCGCCGGCCGGAAGCAGCTCCAACGCGAAGTGTCCAGCTTCGAGCGTATGCTCACGGGCATCAACCGGGTGATGAGGCCGGCCGAATCATGAGCCGCCTCGGTCAGATCCTCCATCGCCGCCGGCTCGACAGCGAGCTAGCCGGAGAGATCGCCGTGCACATCGAAGAGAAAGCCGACGAGCTGGTCGAAGCCGGGATGAGCCGGGAAAAAGCCCTGCTGGCCGCCCGCGCCCAGTTCGGCAACAGCACCGCGGTTCTGGAGCAAAGCCGCGCAGTGTGGAGCTTTGCGCTTGTCGAATCGCTGCTGCGCGACCTGCGCATTTCCGCGCGTGGGCTTCTGCGCGCCCCGCTGTTCACCGCCGTTGCCGCCGCGACGCTGGCTCTCGGAATCGGCGCCAATGCCGCCATCTTCAGCCTCATCAATGCGGTGCTGCTGCGCCCACTGCCATTTCCGCAATCGGATCGTATCGTAGTGCTGTGGGAGCGGCCTCCGAAAACCATGAGCACCGCCTCGTTGGGATCGCGCAACCAGCAGAATCCGGTCAGTCCGGTCAATTTTCTGGATTGGCGCGAGCGCACGCGCTCCTTCGGTGGGATGGCCGCGATCTCTTCATTTCCCATGGGCCTGAGCGGATTCGGCGAACCGCGCGAGGTGGACGCCTTGCAGGTGTCCGCGGCCTTCTTCCGCATACTCGGCGTTGCGCCGCTGCTGGGACGCGCCTTCGATACAAGCGAAGATGTGCCCAAAGGGCCGCACGTGGCGGTCCTCAGCTTCGATCTATGGCAGCAGCAGTTCGGCGGCGACAAATCTGTTATCGGCCGCACCGTTCGCCTCCATGACGAGCCATATACGATCCTCGGCGTCATGCCCCAGCGATTCGATCTGCCATTCGAGCGAGCTGAAATCTGGGTGCCCATCCAGATCGCCCCCGGCATGGACTCTGACGAAGGCCGCTATCTCAACGTGATCGCAAAGTTGAAACCGGGTGTCTCCGTAGCGCAGGCGCAAGCCGACCTCTCCGCCGTGGCACGCCAGATCTCCGGCGAGCGTCCGTACTTGAGTCGCGATTGGGACGCCCGAGCCGTTTCGCTTTACGAGCAGACGACTGGGGAAGTCAGCACCGCTTTGCTGCTGCTGTTTGGCGCGGTGACATTCGTTCTCCTGATTGCCGCCGGAAACGTCGCCAACCTGTTGCTGATGCGCGGCACCGGAAGACAGCGCGAGATTGCCTTGCGTGCCGCTCTGGGCGCCAGCCGGAGCCGCATCGCCATCCAACTCCTGGCCGAAAGTCTGTTGCTCTCCATCGCCGGAGGAATACTCGGCATCGGGCTGGCCTTTGCCGGACTGCGCGCGCTCGTCGTCTCGCTTCCCGCTCTCGCACTGCCGCGCATCGATGGGCTGCAGATGGATCTGCGCGTGCTTGCGTTCAGCGCGGCGCTTTGCCTGGGCGCAACCTTTCTCTTCGGCCTCGCCCCGGCGCTGGCCTTCTCGCGAACCAATCCCGACGAAGCGCTCAAACAGGGCGGCTTCCGCGGCACCAGCCGCGGCCACCGCCGCGTGCGCGGACTATTGGTGGTTGCCGAAGTCGCGGTCTCCCTGGTGCTGTTGGTGGGTGCCGGCCTGCTGGGCCGCAGCTTTTTCAACCAGACCAGCGTCAGCCGCGGTTTCCGAACCGACCACATCCTCACCATGCGCATGTTTTTCGCGCCGGCCCGCTACTACGACGACCGCCGGCGCGCGCGCTATCTCGACCAGATACTCGCCCGCGTGCGCGCTCTGCCCAGTGTGAAGGCGGCCAGTTCGGCGCACTTCCTGCCCTTGGTCGGCGTCGTCTCCGGCTCCGGCTTCCATCGCCTGGATCGACCCGAGCCCGCACCGGGTACGGGTCCGGGCGCCGATTTCTTAATCGTGAGTCCGCAGTATTTCGTCACCATGGGTATTCCACTCCTCGGCGGCCGCGACTTCGACGAGCACGATACGGTCTCGTCCGAGCCGGGGATCGTCGTCAACCAAACCTTCGTGCAGAGGTTCTTCCGCGGTGAGGATCCCATCGGCAAGCGACTCGGTCTCGACTGGAACGTCCGGCACGGTGTAATCATAGGCGTCACAGCCGACACACGGCAGACCGACCTTAAGGTTGACCCACAGCCGACCATCTTCCTGAACCAGGCCCAAACGCCCATGTATTTCGGCGCCCTGGTGGTGCGCTCGGCGCTGCCGCCCGCGACCGTCGCTTCCGCCGTGGAACAGGCCGTTCATGCCGTGGATCCGGATCAGGCCATCTCGCATGTCGAGAGCATGGAGCAGGTGCTCTCGGCGTCGGTGGCGCGACCGCGGCTCGAATCCATTCTGCTCGGTATCTTTGCCGGCGTCGCTTTGCTGCTTGCGGCGATAGGGCTCTACGGCGTGCTCGCCTACTCGGTCTCGCAACGTACGCGGGAGATTGGCATCCGCATGGCCTTGGGCGCGAACCCGGCGCAACTGGCGCGGGGCATCGTTCGCGATGGGCTTGGCCTCATGCTGGCGGGAATTATCGGGGGCCTGGCGGCATCGTTCGCGCTCACGCGGCTCCTTCGGTCGCTGCTCTACCACATCAGCCCGGCCGATCCACTGACTATCGCTGCCGTCTGCGCCCTGCTGCTGGTGGTCGGCCTTTTTGCTTCCTGGCTGCCCGCGCGCCGCGCCGCCGCCGTAGACCCGGTCGGCTCGCTTCGCATGGAATAGACGGCCGCTTCTCTACTTCCGGTACACCACGCCGCCCTTCATCACGAAGCTGACTTTTTCGAGCGCGCCGATGTCCTCGAGCGGATTTCCCTCCACCGCGATGGCGTCGGCCAAGTAACCCGCCTGCAACGCGCCCGTCCGGCCTTCCCATCCGAGCAGCTTCGCTCCGTGCAAAGTGCCGGCTTGTATCGCCTCGAGCGGCGACATGCCGTACTTCACCATCAGCACGAATTCGCGCGCCTGCGTGCCGTGCGGAAACGGCCCCACGTCCGAGCCCATCGCGAACTCGACACCGGCCGCCAACTGCTTGCGGAATTCCGCGGCATGAAACTCCAGCATGGCCCGTTCCCGCGCCGCCGCAGCCGATGAGGGTGCGTGATCCGCGAAGTACTCGACGATGGCGAAAGTGGGCACCGCGAAGATGCCGCGTTCCCGCATCAGACGCATAGTTTCGTCGCTCAATTGGTAGGCGTGATCGATGGATGCCACTCCGGCGCGCGCCGCATACAGCGTGCCCGGCTCGCCGGTCGCGTGCACGGCCACGCGCTTGCCCACCCGCGCCGCCTCCGCAACCGCAGCCGTGAGTTCGGCTTCGGTGTATTGATACGGCGTGGCGAATTTGCCGCCAGCCAGCGTGTCGTGACCCGTCTCGTAGATTTTGATAAAGTCCGCCCCCTCCTTGAACTGCCCGCGAATGACGCGGATCAACTCGAGCGCGTCGTTGGCTTGGGTTGCGTTGGGCAGCACCTGTTGCTCCGGGTTGTAGCCGATCGAGTCTTCATGACCGCCCAGAATGTCGACGGCGTTGCCGCTGATGCGCAGCCGCGGACCCGGAAAGGAGCCGGCGTCGATCGAATTGCGCACCGCCGTATCGGCCGACCCGGCGCCCTCGGTTCCCATATCGCGCTCGGCCGTGAATCCGCCCATCAGGTCGTCGCGCGCCGCCAGCACCGCCGCTATGGTTCGTTGCGGCACCGATTCCTCGACCGTCTGCAAATCCTCCGCGCCGGGATGCAGAAACAGATGCACGTGCGCGTCAATCATTCCCGGCAGCAGCGTGCGGTCTCCCAGGTCGATCGCCTCCGCATCCGCCGGCCGGGCGACCTTCACCCCAACCTCGGCGATCCGGTCCCCGCGCACCAGCACTTCGCCCGGCGCGATCACTCTCCCCGTCTTCACATCCAACAGCCGGGCTGCGTGCAGCACCATCGAGTGATCCGCCGCCTGGCACCATGCCGCCGGGCTTCCGACCGCCAGAACAAGTAATGAGAGATAACACGAACGTTTCATAGCCGTTGCGCGCCATCATACCACCCGCCGGGTGCCGCGGGCGCCCGGACTTCACGCAGCATGGCGCCCTTCGATGAGTCGGACAGGCGATCGCTCTTGTCGCCTGTCTCCGCCGCCGAGCCCGCCAGTCACAAAAGGCAACGGCCAGCCACACCCATCTTATTGAATGCGAATCGTCGAATTCGGTGCGCCGACCGTCCCGCCTGTTCCGGGATTGCCAGCCTTCTTGTTGTTTCCCGCCGGGGCAACGTTCCCGGGGGAAAAGGTTGCCTTGATGCCCGTGGAATTGTCAAAGATGTCGTTGTTCGAGAGACGAATTGTCGTCCCCGGCGTCTCGGCGGACACCGCGTCTGTATTGAAGGAGAGAATGCAGCTCTCTGCGTTGATCGCGCCGTTGGAGCTGCCACTACTAGTCTCCAATCCAGTCGAATTCTGCGTAATGACGGAGTTACTGACAGTGATTACGCCCGCGACGCTCGTAACTGCCACGATGGTGTGACTGATGGTTACCCCTTCGAGCGAGGCCCGGCTTAGCGAGGTCTGGAAGATGCCGGCGGTACAGTTCGTGATGGTCGTATTCTTCACGACAATGTCCGTCGGCGTCGTGTCGATACCGATGCCGACATTCGTGAAGTCCTCGATTGTCCTATCTTTGACCACGACCAGCCCTGCCTTCGCGACATCGGTGCCCACGGAACCTTGCCCCAGACCGCTGATTACTAGATGACGCAGCCTGACAACATCCGTGGTCCCGGCCTGAATAGAGATTGCTGCTGTACTGCCTGTGGAAGTCAGATCGCCGCCGACACCGCCGCCGTCGATCGTGATCGCCTTGCTGATTGAGATGGGGCCGAAGTCGCCCGGATCCGCCACTGAGACGAGTCCGCCCGCCGCGGTACCGTTCACCGCCGCTTGAAACGTGGCAAATGGCTGCGCCCGCGTGCCAGGGTTCGAGTCGCTGCCATTGGCTCCTGAAACCCAGGTGTGCGTTGGGAGAGCCGTGGCCGATGATACCGTCGCGAACAGCGCAATAGCGACGGAGGCAAGCATGACGCTTCGAATACTCATGACATTTCCTCCGTGTTGAAATCGCGACTACACCTGCACGCAGAGGACTGCTACCAAATCGCGTGATTCCGCGATCAGTTGACATCTTCGTCTGGTCAGGTTCAAACGCGCATCGGTGTTTGCTGTGCTGGAGCAAGGGTCGCGCTGCACACACCCGACGTGATCCAAGGTCCAGTTGTCCCATACCCTTGTCAAGGGGTGGACCGGGGGTGGACCGGGATCGCCCTGGTGGGAGAGCACTTCGGTTCGCCGCTATGCGTCCGCGCGGAATTGGCCGGGTGCGAAGGTCGTCTCTGGGCCCGGCTTGTGCGCGCTGTTATAGTGGTGATGGGCGGCTTGCTTTGCGAAGGGCTGCCTCCGCGGCGGCACAGCGTGGGACGCATCGGTTCCACGCGCCAGCAACAACCCCATGCGGATTCTGATAACCAACATAACGCTTGCTACGCAGACCGGAACGGAGATCGTGACGCGGGACTTGGCGCTGGGGCTGACCCAGGCCGGGCATGAGGTCTGCGTTTTCTCGCCGAGTCTCGGAGCTGTCGGCGACGAGATCGCGGGTGCCGGAGTGTCTGTCGTGACCCGGCTGGAGGATGTCCCCTTCCGGCCGGATATTGTCCACGGTCACCATCACGTGGAGACGGTACTTGCGCTGGCGCATTTTCGGAGTGTTCCCGCGATCTTCGTCTGCCATGACCGCTTGAAGTGGCACGATAGTCCGCCGCGTCTGAAGGCCGTCCGCCGCTATGTTGCCGTGGACTTGAATTGCCTGGAGCGCCTGGTGGTTGAAGCGGGCATCCCGGAAAATCGCACGCGCGTGATACCGAACGCCGTGGACCTGCGCCGCTTCGGACAGCGCCAGCCGCTTCCCGACAAGCCAGCGAGGGCGCTGGTCTTCAGCAACTACGCCAGCGAGGGCGTGGATCTGGAAACGCTGCGCCGGGCCTGCACCGAGGCCGGTCTGGAACTGGATGTGGTTGGCCATGGCGTGGCTGCGCAGACCAGCCGGCCGGAGGAGATACTGGGCAATTACGATTTGGTGTTTGCCAAGGGGCGGTGTGCGCTGGAAGCGCTGGCCACCGGCTGCGCCGTCATCCTATACCACGCAAAGGGGCTGGGGCCGATGGTCACCAGCGAACAGGTTCAGGATCTCCGGAAGTGGAATTTCGGAGTTCGGTGCCTGCAGGAACAACTGACGCCTGGCGCCGTCCGGCGCCAGATCGCGCGCTATGACCCCGCCGATGCCGCGCGCGTCACGGCGGTTATCCGAAGCGAGGCATCGCTCGAAGCGGCGGTAGCCGATTATGTGAGGCTCTACCAGGAGGTGCTCGCCGCGCCCGATGACACTTGCGTTTTGATTGAGGACACGCTCGAGTCGCTGGCCCACGATGTCGGCTCGCTCGAGTCTCTGCTACGTTCGGCCGGCGAACGGTTTTGGATGCCCCCGCTTCCGGCCCAGGCGGCCGCTAACATCGCACTTCGCGTTCCTGGCACGGTTCATAGAATGGCGGCGGGAGCCGAAACGCAGATCTCGGTGGAGATTGAGAACCGTTCTGCGGAGGTGCTCGCGAGTCTCGATCCGCATCCAGTGCACTTGTCCTATCACTGGCTCGAAGCCGGGACCAATCTCTGCCACGTTTTCGACGGAAAGCGGACGCCATTGACCGCCCAAGTGCGGCCCCGATCGCGGCACTCTCAGGAGATGCGCGTGTTGGCGCCGGAGGAGCCTGGGCACTACGTGCTGGTGCTCACGCTGGTGCAGGAGGGCCAGCTCTGGTTCGACCAGATTCCGCGGCCCGTCGCGATCGAGTGGCAGGTCACCGTCGATTCGGGAGACCAGGGATTGACGGACCAGAGGACGCTCCAGGAGGTGGCATCCTGGACGTCCGCGCAAATCGTGCGCGATGGTAAGTTCGCGAACCTGGGATTCGTTGCCTACCCGAAGGACCGTATGCTGACGTTCGTGGAATCCCCCCAGTTTGTCGCCGCTGCCGTAGCCTGTCCGCAGACGTCGTGCGTCCTTACCACGCCTGAGTTGGCCGGTCTTTTTCCGGAACGGATCGCGCTCGCGGTGGCTGGAGACCCGAGACGTTGCTTCTTCGAGATTCACAACCGATTGTTGGCGGAGACCGGTTTTTACGGCGCGGACTTCGTGTCGATCGTCCACCCCAGCGCCCGATTGCACCCGCGAAGCTGGGTAGACGAGAAGAACGTCATCATCGAGGCCGGAGTCGCCATCGGGCCCAACGCGTGCGTCCTTGGACGCGCGGTGGTGGGTGCGGGGACGGTAATTCACGCGGGGGCCGTAATTGGCTCGGCGGGTTTTCAGGCCAGCTACCGCCGCGCCGATGGGATCGAATTGGTGCACGCAGGGGCGGCTGAGATCGGCCCCGGTTGCCACATCTTCGCCAATGCCGTGATCGCGCGGGGAGTGTTCCGGCAGAGCACTCGCATTGGAACGGGCTGTCGAGTGGGGAACGGCGCGGTGATTTCTCACAACTGTGTTTTGGGAGACTGGGTAGATGTAGGTCATGGAGCCGTGGTGAACGGTAACGTGACGATTGGGGCGAACGCCAAGATCGGGCCGGGCGCCACGGTCGTGAATTGTATCGAGATTGGCGACGCCGCCCAGATCAGCCTCGGCGCGACGGTCATCCGGAACGTCGAGGCGGGCACGCGGGTTACCGGAAGCCTGGCGATGAGTCATCGAAAGATGTTGCGCCTGATGGCAAGCGCGGAAAAGGGAACACCGCGGTGATCCGCGGCTCGATCGCGGAGATGGCCCCCAGGAGCGCGGCGGGAAAAGTGCAACGGCCCGGAACGGCCGCTCAGGTTGGGCATTGACTCCGCACACTGACACGAACAATCCCGCGATGCCGATCGTCGTCGGTTCTCCGCGTTCGGGCACCACGCTGCTTCGGTTCATGCTGGACTCCCACCCGTTGCTGTGTATTCCTCCGGAGACCGGCTTTCTCCCTGTCGTCGCAGCCGCCGCTGCAATGGGTGGCTTCGCGAAGGAAGACCTCTTTCGCATCGTGACGACCTTCCCTCCGGAGGGTCCCGGATGGGAGGACTTCGGACTCGAAGCGGACAACTACTGGACGGAGTTGCAGAGGGTAGAGCCGTTCACGGCCGCGGAAGGCTTGCGCGCGTTCTATCGGCTCTATGCCAGAAAGCAGAACAAGCCTCGCTACGGCGAAAAGACGCCTGCGTATTGCGAGCATCTCCCCGCGATCCGGAACCTGCTGCCGGAAGCCCATTTCATTCATATCATTCGGGATGGGAGAGATGCATCCCTGTCGCTCCGCAACCGGTGGTTCGCCCCGGCGCAGGACACGCCCACCCTCGCGGCCTATTGGAACGGCCTCGTTCGGAGTGCCCGTGACGCGGGGTTGGGTTCGCCCTCGTATATGGAGGTGCGCTATGAGGACCTGGTGACAAACCCGCAACCGGCACTCGAAACCGTCTGCTCGTTCCTCGGCCTCACGTTCCATCCGGCGATGCTTCGCTATTGGGAGCGGACGCCCTCCAGGCTGGAGGAGCACAGTACACGCCGCCGCCTCGATGGAAGCGTCATCGTAACTCACGAGCAGAGATTGGACCAGCAACGTCTGACGATGAGTAGTCCCCAACCGGAACGGGTCTTCCGGTGGAAAACCGAGATGACGGCGCAAGAACAGGCCGAGTTTCTTGCGGTGGCCGGGGAATTGCTGAGTGAGCTTGGATACCAAGTCTCGACGACCGCCCAGGCAGCACAAGACGTCCCCGATCCAGGGCCGGACTCCTGAGTGGCCGGAGCCGGCCCCATCGGTTCGTGCGACGCTACTGGACGGTCATGGTTACGGTCGGGGCGCAAACCGGCAAACTGCCGCCTACGTTGCCCGCTTTCCGGTTGTTCGCCGCCGAGGCCAGCGTGCCACCGCCGCAAGCGAATCCGGTTTGATTGTCGTACACGTCGTTGTTGGACAGGCGGATCGTCGATCCGGTGCCTGCCTCGACAGCGACCTGGTTGCCCACTAGCAGGTTGTTGGTCACACTAACGGTGCCGGTGCCGCCGCTGAGCACGGCAACACCCGTGTTCTGGGTGATTACGGAATTGGTGATGTTGGTGAGGCCGTACTCGCCGTCCACGCCGTTGGTGGCGCCCTTGATCGATATCCGGTTCAGCGTAGCGAGCACCGTCCCCCCGATCCCCGATCCGGCGCCGCCGATTTTGATTCCAGTGACACCACCCGTCATGCTGACGTCCTGCACGGAGACATTCCCGCCGCCGCTAGGCGCAACGTTGATGTCACTTTGGGAGAATCCGAAGATCAAGCACTTCTCGACCACCAGCAAGCCGCCTGAGATGAAGCTGACTCCGGTCACGCCGGTGGCGTTGGCCCCATCGAACCAGATATTGCGCAAGATCACGGTATCCGTCGCGCCGGCCGCGACAGTAATGCCATTCGTTCCAGCTACAAGAACGCCGGCGAGGTTGCCGCCGCCATCGATCACGATCGACTTGGTAATGGTCAGTGCGCCAAACCCTCCCGGATCGAGCGCATCGATCTCGCCTCCGGCAGCCGTTTTGGAAATCGCGCCGGCGAAGGTCTTGCACGGCGCCGTACGGCTGCATGGGTTGGCATCGTCACCGACGCCGGAAACCCAGGTCCGCGTGGCCTGAGCATTTGCGAAAGAAGCAAGCGCCATCGCGACAAACGCGACCGCTGAGAATTGTCTCATGGTTCTGTACATAGAGTCTCCTTTTGATGAAGCTTCGTAGTCCGGTTTATTCGAGCGTCTTGGCGGCGTCTCGCTGGGATTCGAGGCGCCAGCATCCAAATTGTTCACCCTTCGATCCTAGCCGATGCCGAGGCGGCTCGCCATTCCCACCCTCTGCACCTTGCCGGTAGGTCCCGTCGGGATTTCGTCCATGATCAAGATCCTCTCCGGCACCTTGAACTTCGCCAGCCGGTCCTGCACGAACTTCTTGAGGTCTCGTTCATCGGCGGGCGCATGCAGCACGGCGGCGGCATAGACGCGCTCACCGCGCGTGGGGCAGGGCACCCCGAACGCCATCGCCTGGTGCACCGCCGGATGACGCAACAGGACCTCGTCGATTTCCGCGGGAGCCACCTTTTCGCCGCTGACGTTGATCATCTCCTTCAGCCGGCCCGTCAGGCTCAATTCGCCGGTCGCGCGGAGGACGCCCTCGTCTCCGGTGCGAAACCAGCCACTCTGAAATCCCTGTTCGTTGGCAGCCGCGGGATTCAGGTAGCTGCGGATGACCTGCTCTCCACGCAGCACGATCTCGCCCGAGCCCTCCGGCAAAATGATTCCCTCCGAACCGAGGATGGCGATCTCGAGACCGGACGAGAACCCGACCGAGTTGCGGCCAGGGCATCCAGACAAGGGAACGCTCGCAATCTGGTGGGCGGCCTCGGTCATGCCATAGGCATTCAAAGCCGGAACCTGGAAGGTCGATTCAAGCTGGCTCCAGATCGGCGCGTGCAGTGGCGAAGAGGATGAGCGGACAAAACGGAGGCTGTGCGAAGCCAGCACCTCCGGGTTCCTTGCCGCACGGCTCAAAATCGCCTGGTGGATCGCCGGCACCGCGGTGTACCACGTCGCGCGCGAGGCTTTCATCCAGGAGAAGAAGCTCATGGCCTGAAAACCCGGCGCGCAGCAGACGCTTGCCCCGACCGAGATCGAGGAGAGCAAACCGGCCACAAGTCCGTGGATGTGAAACAACGGCATCAGCGAGAGGCAACGATCCTGCGCGGTCAGGTTCAGCACGCTGGCCACGCCGCGGGAAGACAAGCACAGGCTGCGATGCGTCAGTCCCACCAGTTTCGGACGCGCGGTGGTTCCCGAAGTGTGAAGGAGAAGCGCGATGTCTTCCGGCCCGGCTTCCCCATCATCAGTCCGAATCTCCGCCATGGGTATGTCTGCGTGCAGTTCGAAGAGCGTGGATTCGTGCGGACTTAACCGGATCAGACCGACCCCGCAGTTCCGTGCGGCTAACTCCGCATTCGGCAGATCCGCGGTCGTAATCAGCGCGGATGCCTGGATGTCGCGAAGCACAAATTCGATTTCCGCGGCCTGGTAGTTCGGATTGATCGGCGCAACCCGGCAATAGGAAGCCAGGGCGAGGAATAGCGCAGCCGTCTCCGCTCCGTTGCGCAACACATAAGCCACGGAGTCTCGTGGCCCAATGCCGCGGCTGCGGAGGAGCCGGCGAGTACCGAGAACAAGGTCACCAAGCTCCTGATAGGTGATTCCCCGCGCTTGGGGATCCGTGATCGCCGTGGAACTCGGGCCTCCCCCTGTGGTCACCAAACCTTCAATTGTCACCGGTTGGTTGGGCATATTGATGTGGGAACTTGATGGTAGCCGTAAGCGGGCTCTGACGCAAGGGCTGGCAGGGCTGGCCGTCGGCTGGCAGTCGGCGTGGGTTGGGTGATGGTAGGACAGGCGATCGGTTTCTGTCGCCTGTCTTCATGGCCGGGACGGCCGCCGGGCTGATGAAAAACGCCGGCCCTCCCTTATTGCAGCCCTATCGTGGCATTCGGCGCGCCGACTGTTGCACCTGTTCCGGGGTTGCCGGCCTTTTTGTTGTTTCCCGCCGTCGCCACAGTCCCGCCACCTGCTCCGATTCCCGTTCCATTGTTAAAGATGTCGTTGTTCGAGAGACGAATTGCTGACGGCGCGCCGGCCCACACTGCTGTCCCATTGTATGAGAGGATGCAGCTTTCCGCGTTGATGGTTCCGCTGATAAAGGCGCCCAATCCATTCAGCGACTCCGTCATCACGCAGAATGCGTAAGTCTGCCCTGCCGGCTAACGCGAGGACACACTGGCGGCATCCAGTACGCAGCGCATCATCTTTTATCGGTGATCGAGTCCTTCTCGCCCGGGGGACTTTTTCCGTCCCATGTCATGACTTGCCCAGCAGAATAACGCCTTCCGTCTTTGCGGCGCGGCGAAGTTCGGTGTCCAGCGTGGCCAGCGGCAGTCCCCGCCGTTGCGCCAACTCCAGGTACACCGCATCGTACACGGTCAACTTGTGTTGCCTGGCCAGGCGTACCGTAGCGCCCCACGCGTGCCGGTCCGTTTCCGGATCCAGGCTGATCGGCAAAAGAGCCAGGTCCGCGAGAGTCGCATCCCGGAAAGCAGCGTCGTGACGGCCGCGCCGGACCCCCATTTCCAGAATATTCGCGACCTCGAGCCTCCATAGGGCGGGGACCCAGGCCCCCCTTTCATTCAGGCGGGCGAAGACCTCGCCGATGGCCTCTGTAGCCTCGTCGCTATACACCCACGCCAAAGTCGCCGAGCTGTCAAGCACCAGACTCACGGCCGGCCAGCATCCCGGTCCGCCTTTAGCGCGTCCCAATTGAACTCGCCCGCGCGCAGGCTTCGCGCCCTCGCTCGTATCCGCTCGACTGCGGCCTGAACCCTGGACCGGTCGATGCCTCCGGCGTTGGGTACCAGACGCGCGACTGGCTTACCGTGCCGCGTGATCACAATCTCCTCGCCTTCCTGAACACGATCCAGCAGAGTCCCCAACGTGTTCTTGGCCTCAAATGCACCGATTTCTTGCATATCACCTCATTATTTAATCTAGCTTAAGCTAGTTTAGCATAACAGGGGTGGTGCACTCTCTCACGCTTCGCCTCCCTATTGCGATTGCCGCCAGTTTTGTCTGGCAGGCATCCGGGATCGCGGCGCGGTGCTGACTGTCTTGCCCAGGCTGAAGGGGCCCCAGCGGGCTAGCGACACAATCGCCGGCTGAGCTGCAGCCGAATCCAACCTGCGACAGCTCACTGGCCGCCTGAATTCAGCCGCGCGCTTACTCGGGCCGCTCCTTCAGCAATTGCTTCCACCTCGCCCAGGCGGCGGCGCGCGCTTTCTGGTTGGCTTCACTGCCGCTGGGGTCTTCGCCGGCGCGCATGAAGCCGTGGCCGGCGCCATCGTACACCACCGGATCGTACTGCTTGTGAGCGGCGGCCATTTGCTCTTTGGCGGCGGGGAGAGTGGCATTGATGCGGGCGTCGTTGCCGGCATAGAAACCGTAAACTGGCGCCTGGATGCGCGCCATGACATCGGCGGCGGGCGGCGGACCGTAGAACACGAACGCGCCCTTCAGGTCCGGCCGGTTGGTCGCGAAGCGGAAGCTCTGCCCGCCACCCCAACAAAAGCCCGCCACGAATAGCTTACCGTTGGCCGCCGGCAGTTTGAGACCGTAGTCGGCTACCGCGTTCAAATCGGCGGTGATCTGGTCCGGGCCGAGATGGCCGATGGCTTCGCCCACCGTGTTGGGCGCAAAGTCCTTGGTGCGGCCGCCGTTGGGGGCCATGCCGGAGAGCAGGTCGGGCGCTATCGCGATGTAGCCGGCCTCGGCCACCTGGTCCGCCAGATCCTGCACCCAGTCGGTCATCCCGAAGATCTCGTGGATGATGACCACCACCGGCGTCTTGGCCGCGGATTCCGGATACACCACGAATGTCTCGACGGATCGGCCATCGTGCTTCACGGTGACCCATTCCTGATGGCGCGGGCTCTTGCCGAGTTTCGCGATCGCCCAATCCTGTGCCGCCAGGCTCGATGCGGCCATAGCAGCCAGCAACGCAACTCGTCTCATCATCGGCTTCCAATCCCTTTCGCGGCGTCCCGCGGCACCCGGGTCATCGAACCCCGCTCACGCCACGCCGGCCACCGGGTCCTGCGCGGCATCCTGGCGAGGCCGGACGATGTGAAACGGCTGGAAACGGTAGCCGATGCCGAAGATGGTCTCGATATACTGGTCGGCGTACCCGCCCAGTTTCTTCCGTACACGGCGCACATGAACGTCCAGCGTCCGCGTGCGTATGCCGGCTCCGTAACCCCAGATTTCCCATAACAACGCGTGGCGCGGAACGATTTCGCTGGCATTGCTCACCAGCAGCGCCAGCAAGGCATATTCCTTCCGCGTCAGGCCGACTGGACGGGAATCCAGCGTGACGGCCCGATGCTCAAAGTCCACCGTCAGGTGCTCATCCTGATACGGCGCAATGGCGACTCGTGACAACGGTCCCATAGCCCCCCCTTTGCTAACTATAGTACTTCGTTAAGCAACAGTTGTGAAGGGCTAATAATCGGGATCGCCCATGCAAGCGCCGGAAACGGGTTCAATCGATCACAAATGGCCCATCGTTGCCTACGCGCAATTGGCGTCCTTCGCCGTCGAACGCCCGGATCTTGAAACGGACCGAGCCGGGGGGATTGTCGGTCTCGGCGTGAAACGACGACTCGTCGCCCCGCCTGAGTGCGTCATCCTCCACCGCGGTTTTCTGGCTGCTGAGCAATTCCCCGTCGGAAGTCAGGAAATCAAAGGTCAGGGTCAGCCCCTTGATGGGCTTTGTGACGCTGATCCGGCCGTCCATCGAGAGCCGCCCTTCTTCCACGCGCTTGGCCTTGGCTTCCAGAATCTCCACGTCGTGCTTTTTTTGCGCCAGTGCCATGGCACAGGCGAGCAACAACAAGGACGCGGCTGCGAGGTACCTCATGGCTGCCAGTTTAGCAGGACGGGGATACCGGTCAGAAACCGGAGTACGCCATCCCGCTCGGGCTGTGGCATAATGAGAATCCTTCTCAAAGGCCAGGCGCGCCGAGTTGGCGCGACTCGCCTCGGGAAGAGACACGCTGATGAGCAAGATCGACTGGAGCCGTAGATCGGTGATGCTGGGTGCCGCGGCGCTGCCGATGGCCCGCCCGGTATCGGCCAAGCCGCGTCCGCCGGTGGTCGTGATTTCGAGCGCCAACCGCCTCAACGGCGGCGTCAATTGCTGCGCCAAGGCGATGGAGTTGATCAAGGCCGGCAGCGATACGCTGGACGCCGTGGTGGCCGGCGTCAACATCGTGGAACTGGACCCGCGCGATTCGAGCGTGGGCTACGGCGGGTTGCCCAACGAGGACGGCGTGGTGCAATTGGACGCGAGCGTGGTGCACGGCCCCAGCCGTCGCATGGGCGCGGTGGGCGCGCTCGAGGGCATCAAGACTCCTTCCAAGGTGGCCCAGCGCGTGATGGAAGATACCGACCATATGATGCTGGTCGGCGCCGGTGCGCTCAAGTTCGCCAAGGCCGAGGGGTTTCAGGAAGAGAACCTGCTGACCGAGGAATCGCGGCTGCAATGGCTGGTGTGGAAGAGGTCGCTGCGCGATCGCGACGGCCACAATAACTGGGGCCCCGGTCTGGATGCGCCGCCCGAACAGCAGAAGGCGGCCTACATCCAGGAACTCAAAAGGGAGTTTCCCTGGGCCAGCGAGGAGCTGCTGCTCGAAGCCCTCGAAAACGCATACCACCCGCCACATGGCACCATCAATTGCATCGCGCTCAACGAAAAGGGTGAAATGTCCGCGGTTACCACCACCAGCGGCCTGGCCTGGAAGATTTCCGGCCGGGTGGGCGATTCGCCCATCGTCGGCGGCGGTTTGTGGCTCGATCAGGATGTGGGTGGCGCTGGTTCCACCGGGCGCGGGGAAGAGAACCTCAGAGTTTGCGGGGCGCACACGGTGGTCGAAAATATGCGGCACGGGATGGCGCCCAAAGAAGCCGCGCTGGACGCCTTAGAGCGGGTGGCGCGCAACTTCAACAATGATCGGAAGCGGCTGGAAGCCATCGACCTGAAATTCTACGCGCTGCGTCAGGATGGGGAATACGCGGGCGCCTCGTTGTGGAATAAATCATCAGTCGAGGCCAAGCAGGGGGCGCAGTTTGCCGTTTGCACCAGCGATGGCGGGAGCCGTCAGGAGAATTCGGCATTTCTCTATGCGCGGAGTTAGTGAAACTGTGCGGTAATGGATTAGCTTGGAACTTCGTAACAAGTTTTGCATCTGTTAAGAGAGTTGAGTCTGGGGACCGAGGGCATGTGGACAAGGGTTGCGAGGGGTGCTGTCTTCCCGATGCGGACTAACAGAATTGTGACGGTGGAAGCGGGGCGAAGGTAGCGCGGCATGGCCCAGATCTTTCCGAAGAGCGCGAATGCGATCGCGCGCATGTCGGTCTACGGCGCGATCTTCGTCCTGATGTTCGCGGGCTGGGCTTTCGACGCTTTGAACCGCAGTGCGTATAACACGCGCGCGTTCATGGCGCGCGAGCAGCCGATTCCGTTCAGCCACGCGCATCACGTTGGCGGGCTGGGCCTGGACTGCCGGTACTGCCACACGTCGGTCGAAACATCGAGTTTCGCCAACGTGCCGCCGACCAAAACCTGCATGAATTGCCATTCCCAGATCTGGAGTACGAGCCCGATGCTGGAACCGGTGCGCGCCAGTTTCCGCGCGGGCCAATCGATCCGCTGGACGCGGGTCCACGACCTGCCGGATTTCGTCTACTTCAATCACAGCATTCACGTTGCTAAGGGCGTTGGCTGCGAGACCTGCCACGGCAGGGTGGACAAGATGCCGCTGATGTGGCAGCAGTCTTCGCTGCAAATGGATTGGTGCCTGGACTGCCACCGCAATCCGGAAAAGGTACTGCGGCCGCAGGCGTTCATCACCACCATGGGCTATCAGCCGTCAGGCGACCAGGAGGAAATCGGGCGCCGGCTGATGGCCGAAAATCACATACAAGATGCGCGCGTGTTGACGAGCTGTTCCACTTGCCACCGATGAGCGACTCACCGAAACACCTAGATCTGGCCGGCGCGCGGGCGCGTTTGGAGGGGAAGCGCGGGCGCGAGTTCTGGCGCAACCTCGAGGACCTGGCCGCCACGCCCGAATTCGAGGATTTGCTGGAGCGCGAGTTTCCACGTCAGGCCATTGGCTGGAGCGAGGATGAAAACAGCGTCGATGGGCGCCGCAACTTCCTCAAGATGATGGGCGCGTCGCTGGCGCTGGCCGGACTGACCGCCTGCACACGCCAGCCCACCGAGCACATCATGCCCTACGTGCGGCAGCCGGAAGATCTGATCCCGGGCAGGCCGCTGTTCTACGCCACCGCGGTGACGCTAGGCGGCGTGGCCAACGGCGTTCTGGTGGAAAGCCACGAAGGCCGGCCCACCAAGGTGGAAGGCAACCCGGAGCACCCGGCCACGCTCGGCGCCCTCGACGCGTTCGGCCAGGCCTCGGTGCTGCAACTGTACGATCCGGATCGCAGCCGCACGGTGAGTGAAGGCGGCGAGATCCGCTCCTGGGCGGATTTCCTGGGAATGCTGCGCGGCCTCGTCGAGCAGCAGCGTTCGAGCGGCGGAGCCGGCATTCGCATCCTCACCGAAACCGTGACATCGCCGTCGATGGCGGACCAGCTCGCCACCATCAAGAAGCTGTTTCCGGCCTCCAAGTGGCACCAGTGGGATCCGGCCGGGCCACACAGCGCGCGCACCGGCGCCATGGTGGCATTCGGCCAGCCGATCCACACCTACTACAACGTTTCGAACGCCAATGTGATCGTCTCACTGGATTCGGACTTCCTCGCATCCGGCGAGGCCAGCCTGCGCTACGCGCGCCAGTTCGCGGCGCGCCGGCGCGTGGAAGGCGGCAACACCACCATGAACCGGCTGTACGTGGCGGAGCCGATGCCCACGCCCACCGGCAGCAAAGCCGACCATCGGGTTCCGCTGCGCGCCGGCGACGTGGAGGAATTCGCGTGGCTGCTGGCCGCCGGTCTGGGCGTTGCCCAAGGCCCCAAGCAAAGCGATAACGGCGACATCAATAAATGGATGGGCGGCATAGTCAAGGACCTGATGCACAACCAGGGCGCCAGCCTGGTTGTGGCGGGCGAATTCCAGCCGCCCGTCGTCCACGCCCTGGCCCACGTGATGAACGCGAAACTCGGCAACGTGGGGAAAACCGTGTTCTACACCGATTCCATCGAAGCCAGCCCGCTGGATCAGGTAGCCTCACTCGAGGACCTGGTCAGCGATCTGGATTCGGGGACGGTGGACCTGTTGCTGATTCTGGGCGGAAACCCGGTCTTCAACGCGCCGGTGGAACTGGGCTTGGCCGACCGCATTCAAAAAGCCCGCGTGTGCGCGCACTTGAGCCTGTACGAGGATGAGACCTCCGAAGTTTGCCAGTGGCGCTTGCCGGAAGCGCATTACCTGGAAAGCTGGGGCGACGCGCGCGCCTTCGATGGCTCCGTCACCATCCAGCAGCCGCTGATTCAGCCGCTCTACGACGGCCGCTCGGCACACCAGGTGTTGCAGATGTTCACCGACGCGCCGGAAGCGGGCGGCTATCAAATCGTCAAGGGTTATTGGGCGGCGCAGCACACGGGCGCCGATTTCGAATCCTGGTGGCGGCGCGCGGTGCACGATGGCGTGGTAGCCGGCTCGGCGCTGCCCACCAAAACGCCTGCCATTAACGGCGCGGCTTTGGCTACGCCGGCGCACAAATATCGTCTCGAAGGCAAGCTGGAAATCGTCTTCCGTCCCGATCCGGCGATTTACGACGGACGCTTCGCCAACCTCGGCTGGCTGCAGGAACTGCCCAAGCCCATCACCAAGATCACCTGGGACAACGCCGCCATCATGAGCCCGGCGACGGCCAACCAGTTAGGCGTGTACAAGCAGACGCTGAACGCCGGTTACGACGGTGTGCCGATGGTGGAGCTCACTTACCAGGGCCGCACGCTGCGCGCGCCAGTGTGGGCGCAACCGGGGCATGTGGATGGTTCCGTCACGGTGCACCTGGGCTACGGTCGCACCAAGGCCGGCCGCACCGGTACCGGCGCCGGCTTCAATCCTTACGGCCTGCGCACCGCCAAAGCGCTGTGGAACGATACCGGCCTCGCGGCCAAGAAGACTGCCGGAAGCTACTTGCTGGCGACCACGCAGAACGAGCACGCGCTCGATCCCAAACGGCACATCGTGCGCGCCGGGGATCTCGCCGACTATCTGAAGGACCCGAAATCGGTGCACGAAGGCGCCGACGATCCACCGCCCTCGCTGACGATTTATCCCGGCTGGACCTATCCGGGCCACGCCTGGGGCATGGCCATCGATCTGAGCGCCTGCACCGGATGCAGCGCGTGCGTGGTGGCATGCCAGGCGGAAAACAATATCGCGGTGGTGGGCAAAGACCAAGTGCGGCGCGGACGCGCCATGCACTGGCTGCGCGTGGATTCCTATTACAGCGGACCGGTGAATGACCCCGAGGTATACAACCAACCGGTGCCCTGCCAGCAGTGCGAGAACGCCCCTTGCGAGCTGGTGTGCCCGGTGCAAGCCACCACCCACAGCGCCGAAGGGCTCAACGACATGGTGTACAACCGCTGCGTGGGGACGCGCTACTGCTCGAACAATTGCCCCTACAAAGTGCGGCGATTCAATTTCTACCTGTTTTCGGATTTCGAAACTCCCAGCCTCAAGCTG
>Ga0181521_10000439_pt1 | contig 50464 bp, 51 predicted proteins | sample PEATcosm2014_Bin_32_FD_119764 | JGI IMG/M metagenome (GOLD analysis project Ga0181521, IMG submission 119764) | Peatland microbial communities from MTU Mesocosm Facility, Houghton, MI, USA - PEATcosm2014_Bin02_60_metaG | ecosystem: Environmental > Terrestrial > Soil > Wetlands > Peat | place... | reverse complement strand
TTCCCACGGATCGGGCGGCAGCAGCGGACCAGTCTTGGCCATGGTCGATTCCCACGGATCGGGCGGCAGCAGCGGACCAGTCTTGGCCATGGTCGATTCCCACGGATCGGGCGGCAGCAGCGGGCCGGTCTTGGCCATGGTCGATTCCCACGGATCGGGAGGCAGCAGCGGACCAGTCTTGGCGCTAGCGTAGTTCACCGCCGATGGCCCAGCCGCCGGGACAGAAATCGTCTTGCATTGGCAGTTGTTCCACGCAAAGGCCGCTGTCAACAGAGTCACCGTCGCGAAACGCACTTTTTGAATTTGGGATGTCCGCATTTGCCTGCACTCCTTGTCTTGGTCCTGATGACCGTCACCGGTCACGATTTAGGGGGCCTGCGTTGCTATCTCGACCGGCAACGCTCTAGAGGTACCAACAAACTAGGTACCTATTCGCAGTCTACCCTAGTACCACCTAAAGGTGCCACGAATAGTGAGGGTAAATCTACTACCTTTCGGAGGTATGAAGAGACTCCGGGATCAGGTTAACACCTGATATTGGGACTATTCATTCCGATATGGATGACTTGTGAGAGGGAAGGCCCGCTGCGGGTAATCTGGCTCCGGGCTAAACGACGGCTGGGGCTGGGGCGTCAACCGCAGGTCCGCGGATACTTCATCGAGCATCGCCAGGGTGCAGGTCCGGCTCTCCATGGCGAAGGCAGTCAGCAACAGGTTATCGCAAACCGCGTTGATCAGGCGGGGCATGCCCTGGGTCCGGTGGTGAATTTCTTCCATCAGGAGCGGGTCGATGATCTTCTGCTCTTCCAGGCCGGCGCGCTCGCAGCGAGTGTTGATATAGGCGGCCGTTTCCTCCGGCTCAAAACCCCGCAAGGCACAGCGCAGAGCGATTCTTTGTTTCAGTTGGCGGTACGCCGGCTCTTCCAGTTTGCGGTCCAGTTCCTGCTGGCCGGCGAGAATGATCTGGAGCAGTTTGCCACGGCGGGTCTCCAGGTTTCCCAGCAGTCTGATTTCTTCCAGCACGTCCCATTCGAGATTGTGGGCTTCGTCCACGATGAGCACCGTAGTCCGGCCGGCTGCCGCGCGCTCCAGCAGCATGTGATTCAGGCAGAGCAGAACCTCGGTTTTGGACAGCCGGTTGCAGCGCAAGTCCAGATCGTAAGCCAGCATCTCGAAGAATTGTTCCACCGTCAGGCGGGAGTTAAACAAGGATGCAAAGGCGATCTGCTGCGCATTCAGATAATCGCGCAGGCACTCCAGCATGGTGGTCTTTCCGGTGCCCACCTCGCCGGTGAGCACGATGAAACCCTTACGGGTCTGCACCCCGTAGATCAGGCTGGCCAGGGCTTCTTCGTGCTGTGCGCTGCGAAACAGGAACGCGGGATCCGGGCTCATGTTGAACGGGTTCTTCGAGAAGCCGAAAAAGGCGTTGTACATAAGGCGCAGCGGAGGGACTGGACAGCTAGAATCTTAGCATGGACCGGGCCGGTCCATCGGGCTCTTCCATGGCGGGCGCGCGCCTTAGGATTGCGCGGGCGGTGCGGGCGGCGGCTGCCCGGCCGGGGCTTTTCCGGCGGCCTTGACCGGGCTGATCAGAATGTGCGCGTTGCGGCCTTCTAGCCGGGGCATGCCTTCAACCGCGCCATACGCCGTCAGGTCGCCGGCAAAACGCATCAGCAGTTTCTTGCCTAAATCGGCGTGGGCAATCTCGCGGCCGCGGAATTGCACCACCGCTTTGACCCGGTTCCCATCCTGCAGGAAGCGAATCGCATGCTTCATCTTGAAATCGTAGTCGTGGTCGTCGGTGTTGGGGCGGAACTTCAGCTCCTTCACCTGCACGATGTGCTGCTTCTTCTTGGCATCGTGCTGCTTTTTTTTCTGGTCGTACTGATAGTGGCCGAAGTCGACGGCTTTGGCCACTGGAGGCACCGCGGTGGGGGCGATCAGCACCAGATCGAGACCCAATTCCTGGGCCTTGCGCAGGGCCGCCGAGGTTGGCATGACCTCGTTGGTGCCGTCCGGGAACACCGCGCGCACCTCGCGCGCACGGATGAACTCGTTTACATTTTCTCTTCGGTTTTGCCGGCGAGGAGGGAAATTTCTTGGATACATTCTTATGCGTGATTAGAAGATTGCTGGCCAACGGAAGGAGCCGGAGCCGGGCGTTCGAAATCGCCTGAAGCGAGCGGCGGGTTGTGAGAAATCAGATGGAAGCGCAAGTAACGTCAGTCCTAGTGTACACCAAAACCCGCGCGCGAAGTGTAAAAAGGGCGCGGTGGGCTTCAGGCGGCTTCAGGCGGCCCACCGCCAGCGCGCAGGATCACGATTAGCGAGTCGAGTGCGATCGATTTCTGGATGTTGCGGCGGAGCAGGCGCGCGATTTCGTCCACCTGCGCCACCGCGCGGCGGATCCAGGTGAACTCGACTCTTGCGGCAAGCGCTTCCAGCTCACGGCGGATGTCCTGGTTGCGGATTTCGCCGCCGCTCTCGCGCAGGATCAACAGATCGCGCAGCAGGCTGTAGAGCGTATCGAGGTGCAGCTCCAGCTTTTCGCTCTTGCTGCGCGCTATCGTTTCGGAAACCGGCAGCCAGGAACTGTATGGCGCCGCCCCGGCGGCCACTTTCGTCAGCACAAGCATGGCGGCGCGTCGCCTGTCATAAGCGTCGAGATCGAGCGAGACGGCCAGGCCGGGGCTGCCCGCCGCCAGCGCGACACGCCGCTCCGGCTGGTCCAGGCCGCGCGCTTGGACGAACCGCTCCATCTCGGCGCGATCGAGCGGCGTGAACTGGAACGGCACCGCGCGGGAGCGGATGGTGGGCAGCAGATCGTACGCGTTTTCCGCGGTCATGATGAGGATCAGGTGCGGCGGCGGCTCCTCGAGCGTCTTCAGCAGCGAGTTGGCGGCCTGCTCGTTGGCGCGGTCCACGTGGTCGATCAGGAAAACGCGCCGCGGGCCCTGGTGCGGCAGGAATGGCGCGCGCTCCTTCACTTCCCGCGCCTGCTGGATGGTGATCTGCCGCAGCGGGCCATCCGGCGCGAAGGTCACGAAATCGGGATGGCTGGAAAACAGCAGCGGATCTTCGTTGCGCTTGTCGGGCGCCCACTTTTCGCGCGCCGTCACCACATCGCGATTGGCTTCCAGGCTCAAATCGTCCAACTCGATCGACGCCGGACGCGGCAGGAGGCGCGCACCGAGGCGCCGCGCCAGCGTGGCTTTGCCGACGCCTTCCGGCCCGGCGAAGAGCAGCGTCTGCGACAGCCGGTCCTGCGCCACCATCTGCTCGAGCGCCTGTGTCACTTGCGGGTTGCCCCAGAAGTTGTCAAACATAGGGGCTGACGAGCCGCCAGATTGCGGCTTCGATCTCATCCATTCCGGCGCGGCCGTCGATCAGCTTCACCCGCTCCGGCTCGCGCGCGGCGAGCTCGTGGTAAGCGCGATAGACTTCGCGATGGAAATCGAGCGACTGCTCGTCCATCCGCGTCTCGTGGCTGGTTTCCGCCTGGTTGCGCGCATGCGCCCGCGCCAGGCTGGTCTCCGCGTCGATATCCACCAGCAGGGTGAGGTGCGGCTGCAAACCGCGGCAGGCGATGCGGTCGAGCGCCATCACGTTCTCCGCGCCCAGTCCGCGCCCGTAGCCCTGGTAAACCAGCGAGGAATCCGTGAAGCGGTCGGCCAGCACCACTTCACCGCGGGCGAGAGCCGGCAGAATCCACTCATCCACGTTCTGCGCGCGGGAGGCGAAATAAAGCAGCAGCTCGGCGGTGGGGCAGAGGTCCTGGTTGGCGCCATCGAGCAGAATGCGACGGATCTTGGCGCCGATCGGCGTGCCACCCGGTTCGGCCGTCTCGAGGACGGTGCGCCCCATCGCGCGCAGCCGGCCGGCGAGCCGCCGAATCTGCGTGGTCTTCCCGGAGCCGTCCATGCCCTCGAAGGTGATGAAGATGCCTCGTGGATTCACGTGAGAACTTATTGTAGCGACGTTCAGTGGGCGCCAAGAGCTTGTGGGGTAGCTTGATAAGCTGCGCGGTACCCAGAGGGTGCCCCGGCCAACCGCCGCGCGGGCCGATTGGCAATCGGCCGCAGGATGCCATCCTGCCCCACAGGGCTGTTGGTTCAGCGATTGGGTGGGTGATTTGACCCATCATCGAATGTCCGGACTGCGAACCGTTGCGTTTCTCGGCGATTTGACGCACCCGGTCGTGGCCCCTCAAGTGCAACGCTACTATGAGACTGAACCGGAGGAGAGGATGAATTTCGATCAAGCGCCGATGCTGGTGATCTGGGAAGTGACGCAAGCCTGCGACCTGGCGTGCGTCCATTGCCGCGCTTCGGCCCAGTCCGAGCGCAACCAGAACGAGCTGACCACCGAACAGGGGTACCGGCTGCTGGACGAGATTCGGCGCTTCGGCGAGCCGCTGATGGTCTTCACCGGCGGCGATCCGCTGAAGCGGCCCGACCTGTTCGACCTGGCGCGCTACGCCGTCAAAATCGGCCTGCGCACCAACGTCACACCCAGCGCCACGCCGCTGCTGACCAACCAGGCCATCGACCAATTCAAGGAAGCCGGCATCTCGCGCATGGCCATCAGTGTGGACGGTCCCGACGCCGTCACGCACGACGATTTCCGCGGCATCCCCGGCACCTTCGACCGCGCCATCATCGCCTTGCGGCACGCTCGGGACATCGGGCTCGACACCCAGTTCCAGACCACCGTCACCCGCCGCAACATGCACCGGCTTCCGGAAGTGGCGGAGATCGTCAAGGAAGTGCGCTCGAAGATGTGGAGCCTGTTTTTCCTGATCGTCACCGGGCGGGCACTCGAGGACGACGACCTGGCCGCGGCCGAATACGAAGAGGTCTTCGCCTTCATGTACGAGCTTTCGAAGACCGCGTCCTTCGGCATCAAAACCACCGAGGCCATGCACTACCGCCGCTACGTGGCGCAGCGCATCAAGGCCGAGCACGGCGTCACCGAAAACGAAAACGCCAAGGGCGTGGCCTGGCGCACGGCGGGCGTCAGCGACGGTAAGGGATTCGTGTTCGTCTCGCACACCGGCGAGATCTTCCCCTCCGGCTTCCTCCCGGTGAGCGGTGGCAACGTGCTGCGCGATCCGCTGACCGATGTCTACCGCAACGCGGATCTTTTCCGCTCGTTGCGCGACACCTCGCAGCGCGGCGGCAAGTGCGGCGTCTGTGAATACCAAAAAATCTGCGGCGGTTCCCGCTCGCGCGCCTACGCTTTAACCGGCGATTACCTGGCCGAAGACCCGCGCTGCACGTATCAGCCGCACCTGGCCGACGCCATCGCGGGGTAAGGCGGGCATCGAAGAAAAGCCGAGATGGCTCTCGGCTCAACAGGCAGGACTGCCGGCAGGACTGCTCGCGCCGCGGGGAGGCCCGCAGGCGAGCACTCCCTGTGGCTGCGGCTCTGAAGACTAGCCGCGGGCCGGTTAGAGGATAATGATTCGGATGGCAGATGGTGGCCGGCCGGCGTCCACGGTGACCTGGATTCTTTTGGCGGCGCTCGCGGTGTGCGCGCCGGCGGGCCTTCGCGCGCAGGAGTTGAAGCCCGCAACGGCGCACGCCTTCGATTGCTACGTGCAATCGGCGGAGGCGCGGCTGGACGCCCGCAAGGCATTTCTCGCGGCGGATTTGGACGCCGCTCTCAACGAGCGCCTGGTTCGGGGCCAGCGTGTCGAGACCTTCCCGGCCAACGGAGCCAATCCGCACAAACTCCCCGCGGCCCATCTCTACGATTGGACCGGCAGCGTCTTTATTCCCGGTGGCACGGCGGATCGAACCATCCGTCTGCTCCAGGACTACGACCACCGTGCGCAGTACTTTCCCGACATGGTGTGGGAATCCAAGCTGGCTTGCCGGACCGGCGACGGGCATTTTCAGTACTCCATGCAGTTGAAGCAGTCGGTGCGGATCGAGGTCCATAGCGACGTAGTATGGGAGCGCGTGGACCAGCATCGCTGGCGGTGCCGCTCCTACGCGACCAGCCTGCGCGAGATCGGCTCGAACCACGGCTACCTGTTGCGGCTCTACTCGTACTGGCGCGTGGCAGAGGTGGAGAAGGGCATTTATGTGGAGGGCGAGTCCATCTCACTCAGCGGCGAATTCGGCGCCATGGCGCGCGCGTTCGGAAGCGTGCTGCTGGGCCTGAGTCCGGAGAAGACCCTGCGGCGCTCGCTCGCGTCCATCCGCGAACAAGTGCTAAACCAGAGCCTGCAGTTCGCCGGCCCGCCAGCCGGTTTGCCCGCCTGCGGCGACGTCTTTCGCCCCGCCCGCTGCGAGGCGGGACAAGGCAATTGAAGCGGACGCCGCGCGCTTACTTGTGGGCGCCCTTGACCGGCTTCGGACGCTCCAGGATCGACTTCAGGAAGGCGACTTCTTCCGGCGAATAGGGAGTGCCATCCTGGCGGAAGATCTCGTGGAACCAGACGGCGGGCTGGCGATCGATATACGGGGTCTTCCAGGAATCCCACGGCAGGTAAGTCTGCGTTTTTCCCGCCACCAGCCCCCAGTTGTAGGCGCCGACGTTGTGCTTCTTGGCGATCGGCAGGATGCTCTGGAAGGTGCTGCCATTGGGGCGCGCCATGTACTCGGTGCACAGGATCGGGCGATGCATGGCCTCCAGCCAGGCCACGCGCTGCTCGAATTCGGCGGGCTTCCCGTAGCTGTGGAAACTCGCAATGTCGGAGTTGTCGAGCTGGATCTTTTCGATCGCGGTCAGCTTGTCCGGGCTCGACCAATCGCCGCGCCACACGCCGGAAGTGAGCGGCTGCTGGGGAACGCCACCGCGCGCGAACGTGAAAACCTTGGGTAACAGCCCCTCGACCAGCGCGACCTTGTTGACCGGGTCGGCGGAGCCGTAGCTGCCATCGTTGACATTGTCCGGCTCGTTCCACAGGTCCCAGGCGAGCACGCGCTTGTCGTTGCCGAAATCGTTGACGATGTCCTGCACGTAGGCCAGCACGTTGTCGTATTCCTTGGGATTCATCAAAGCCTGCGCGCCGGGACTCTGCACCCAGCGGGAATTATGGATGCCGGGCTGCGGCGGCCGTTGGGGCCCAAGTTCGGGGAACGGATCCCAACAGGAATCGAAGAGCACAAACAGCGTCTTGATGTGGTGCTGGTCGGCGATTTTGAGGTACACGTTGAGGCGCCGCTTGAATCCGCTTTCATCCTTGCGCCAGACCAGGTAGTGCAGAAACACGCGCATGGTGTTCATTCCCAGCCCTTCGGCCAGCCCCAGTTCGCGGTCGATGGTGGTGGGATCGAAGGTTTCCGCCTGCCACATTTCGAGCTCGTTGGAGGCGGTGGAGGGAATGAAGTTGGCGCCTACCGGCCAGGCTTCCCGCGCATACCACTGCTGAGCTTCCGCTTCCGTCCAATGCCGTTGCTGCCGGTTCCGTGGTTGCCCAAAAAGGCATAGCCCGGCCAGCAGACACAGTGCGATTCGCCTTGGTTTCATGTTGTGCTCGCCTTGATTGTAACGTGCTGGATGGGGAATGATGAGGCTGCCGAGGGTTGGCGGGCGGCGCAGGCCGGGGCCTGCGGCAGGGCTCTACCGCGGCACGCTGCCGGGCGAACCGCAACGCGCCAGAAGATCCAGTTCGAACGGCGCATCCGGCGTGCGATTGTCGCGCAGTGCCTGCACAAGTTCGCCGCCGGCGGCGCAATAATGGGCCGGGTCCGGCGCGCGTCCTTCGACGAGGGCTTTTCCGGCCCGCGCCACGGCCTCTCCCTGCGTGTCGCCGAGCCCGCGATAGGCAACCGCCATGGCCTCGTACACCGGCGGAAAGCGAGGCGTAAGAATGCGCTCGTAGCGGAGCGCGTCCAGTGCTTCCGAATAGCGGCCGAGGCTCATGTAGTCGTCGGCCAGGTAACGATAGAGCGGCACGAATACCTGGCGCGGTGCGGGCGGCTTGTCGTGCTTCACTTGGGCGTCATCGAAGATTATTTCGGAGGCGAGCGAAACCTGGCGCGCCTGGATCAGCACGGCGACCGATTTTTCGAGCCAGGCATGGCGGTCGGCCTGCGGCGCGATCTTGGCTCTCTCCGCGTAATAAGTGCCCAGGTGGGCCGGAATCAGCTCCGAGGATAGTTCGGGCGGCAGGTCGCGCACCAGTTTCCAGGCCGTCTCCTGTTCGGCAATCGCGCGGCCGAAGTTGGGCGGGTCCTGGTCGAACCATGCTTTCGCCAGCATGTCGTGCAGGCGCACGCTGCGTGGGGCGGTCTGGACGTCGGCCAACCCCAGCGTGAGGCTGTCGCGCCAGTCCGCGTTGCGCGCCCAGGTGCGTCCGGAATAAAGCAACGCCAGCGCGCCCAGCGTGGCCCACGCCAGGCGCGGACTCAGGTAACGCCACGCCAGCCCCGCCATTCCCATGGCGAATGCCACTGATGGAAGGTAGAGAAAGCGCTCCGCCGTCACGCATGAAATCTTGATCACCAGGTTTGACGAGGGCAGCAGAGCCAGCGCGAAGAAACCGAGCAGCCAGAACACCACCGGGTGGCGCCAGCGCATGGCGAAGGCCAGCCCGATCAGCGCCACGAGAGCGAACAGCGAAATCCAGGCGATTGGATCGGTCCATTCCACCGGGCGGATCACGTCAAAGGAGCGGTCCGAAACCAGGCGCACCGGCCATAGAGTCAGCCACATGTCCAGGCCGACCATCTTCTGTGCACTGAAGTAATAGCACCAGTCCGGGAACGCCCAGCGCGGGAGATTGCGCAGCACGTTATCCATGAAAAACACGGGCGCCCACGGCAGCGGTGCAAACACCAGGGCGCGCGCCACGAGCAGGGTCGCGATCGACCCGAGGGGCGCCAGGTACGCCGCCAGTCTCTGGCGCCCACGGATGCCGCCCGGCGTTCCGGACACCAGGTCGGACAGCAGCATCAGCCCGGCCAGCACCACCGCGTTTTCCTTCGAAAACACACCCGCGACCGCCACCGCAAATAGCGCCAGCCAGCGGCCCGCGCCCGACTCCGCCGTGAAGCGGCTGTAAATCAACAGGCCCGCCAGCACCGCCATGGCCGCCAGCAGATCGGCGCGGCCCACCACATTATCCACCGCTTCCGTGGCGATCGGGTGGACCGCCCAGAGCGCAGCCGCGCACCAGGCGGCGGGCCGGCTCAGCAGGCGGGTGGCCAGCTTCCACACCAGCCAGACGTTGAACGCGTGCAACAGCAGATTCACCAGGTGATACCAGAAGGCTCCCCCAGCCGCGCCGGCCAGAGCGTGGTTCAACAGCAGGGAGGCGGTGGCGATCGGCCGGTAGACCATGTCGCCTGCCATGGGCCACCAGTAGTTCCTGGAAAGAATCAGCCACAGATTGTCCAGGGTCAGGCTTTGCAGGCGGGGGTCCTGGGTCAGCAGGAGCTGGGAATCGCCAGCCACGCCAAGGCTCAACGAATTGGCGTAAGCCAGCAGAGTGAGCGCGAACAGGCCGGCCGGAGCGAGCCAACGGAGACGGGCCTCCGTTGCCGCGCCGCGATCATGCCGGGCGGCTGGCTCAATGTGCGAGGGCTGAACCATGAACACAAATCTAACACCTCGCATCGGGCGGCTACTCTTTCCGGCTGGCATGGATTGACGGGCGTTGACAAGCTGGTGTCCCGTCTCTGAAGTTCGTTGACGAAACTCCCACAAGGCTATCGCTCTGTTGCGAGGCCTAAAGGCCATGCCTGGTAGATCCCAAGCTGTCGGCTGAAGCCGATTCTAACCTGCCAACGCCCGTTTGCGGGCGCATTTTTACCGGCTGAGTCGCACGCCCACCCCAGGATTCGGACAGTGCGCTCTGTTAAGCTCAGGGGCGGAGGGAATGCATGCAGCCCTTTCGTTATCACGTATTCGTCTGCGACCAGCAGAAGCCGGAGGGCGCGCCCAGTTGTGGCGCCCGCGGCGGCCTGGCGGTGATCGAAGCATTGCGGCGCGAGGTGGCGGCGCGCGGCCTCGAGGGGCAGGTGCAAGTGACCGCCTGCGGATCGCTGGGGCTGTGCGAAAGCGGCCCCAACGCGGTGGTGTATCCCGAGGGAACCTGGTACTGCGGCCTCACTCCCGCCGATGCGCCGGAACTGGTGGAAGAGCACTTCCGCAACGGCCGGCCTTTGGCGCGCCTCGAGCGCCGGGAGGTTGCCGAGGTTCGCGCCGAAATGGCCGCTAACCGCGACAAGCGCCTGGCCGCCATGCGCGCCCGCGAAGCCGCCGGCGCGTTGCCGGACGACCTGAACGACCGCATCCGCGCCTTCCAGCCCAGCCGCGTCGTTTTGACCGCCCTCGAACTCGACCTGTTTGACGCCGTCGACGACGGTGGCACGGCGGCCGATATCGCCGCCCGCATCCACGCCGATCCCCGCGCCACCGAAATGCTGCTCCACGCGCTGGCGTCGCTCCAACTGGTTGCTAAGCGCGACGGCCTGTTTCACAATTCGCCCACTGCCGCCCGCTACTTCACCGCCGGCTCGCCGCACAACGCGCGCCCAGCCCTGCTGCACACCGCCAGCCTGTGGAAGAGCTGGTCCACCCTCACCGAGTGTGTGCGCGCCGGCACCTCCGTGATCCACCAGGAGATGGGCGAGCGCTCCAGCGATTGGACGCAGGCTTTCATCGCCGCCATGCACCGCAACGCCACCGAACGCGCCGCGCCGCTGGTGGCTGCCGTGGGTGCACAAGGCGTACGCCGCATGTTGGATGTGGGCGGCGGCTCCGGCGCTTATTCGATCGCCTTCGCCGCCGCCAATCCCGAGCTGCAGGCTTACATCCTCGACCTGGCCGCGGTGGTTCCGCTGGCCCAGCGCCACATCGAGCAGGCCGGCCTCACCGGCCGCGTCCACACCCGCGTCGGCGATTTGCGCGCCGGCCACCTGGGCGAAGGCTATGACTTGGTGTTCGCCTCCGCTATCTGCCACATGCTGGACGAAAAGGAAAATGCGCACCTGATCCAGCGCTGCTACGACGCGCTGGCGCCCGCCGGCCGCGTGGTGATCCAGGAGTTCATCCTCGATCCCGATAAGTGCGCGCCCCAATCGGCCGCCCTGTTTTCGCTGAATATGCTGGTCGGCACGCGCGCTGGCGCCAGCTACAGCGAACCTGAGTACACCGCCTGGATGGACGCCGCCGGCTTCACCGGCATCCGCCGCATCCGCATGCCCGGCCCCGCCGGCTTGATGATCGGCACCCGCCCCGCCTGAACCCCGGGGGGGCTTCGATCCGGCGAAAACACCGGCGGCAAAGACCGGCGGCGCTACAGAAAAAACACTGGCGCTACGACTGCAGCCCTGCGTTTCCTTGTAACGCCGGCGGTCTCTGCCGCGGTTTCCTGGCGAACAAACCCGCCGTTCGGCCTATTGAAGCGAAATCACCACGTACGAAGGCGTCTGCACTCCTCCGACGGTTGCAACCAGCGGCACGTCCCCCGTGCCGAGACCGGCCGGAATAGTCACATTGATCTGGTCCAGGCCGGCCCCGGACAAGCCCGCCCACATCGGGATGACACTTACGTTGTTGATGAGAAGGTTCACCGTGTTAGTAGTTTGCGCAGCTCCGGAAAACGCCTGCCCGGCCTCGACCACAGAGTTCGTTGGTCCAAACCCGGTGCCGAACAGCTCGACGATGTCGCCGGCCTTCGCCGCGACCGTCGGATAGCCAAGCGATGTCCCGGTCGGGCCGAGGATATCGTAGCTGTCGCTGCCGCTGCCGTAAGCGCCGGATCCGTCCAATCTGAGAATGATGCCGGCCACGTGTTTGCTATCGAACAGGAAGAATGAAGGAGCGAACTGAGCCAGCGTCACGGTAGCTGTCGCACTCCCGCCGCCGGTCGTCACCACCACGGAGACGGTGCCGGTTGCCGTGTCATCCGGGGCTTGCAGGTTGATCTGGCCGGGGCTGACGTACGAGAGATAGGCGAGTTTCCCGTCGATGGTCACGCTGGCGCCACCGAGAGACTGGGGAAAGTTCCCGGTCCAGGTTGCCACCACGCTGGCGAGATTCGCGCCGTAAATCGACACCCATTCGCCGGGCTGGATGGTTCCCACGGTGCTGTCGGCAGGAACGATGCCGCCCGGCGTGATCGATGGCGCGGGCAGGTTCACGCTCGTGTCCAACCTCGTCACGAATGCGTTGGTACCTGCGTTCGTGTTGTGATTCGTCGTCTGGAAAGCACCGGCTGTGACAGGGAAGTCAGTGGAGGACGCGGAGCCGGCAATGTACGGGTTGCCGGAGCCGTCCACTGCCACCCCGCTCGCTTTGTCGCCGTAAAAAGGGTTGCCGCTCCCCCCCAGATAGGTGGAATAGGCCAGCGCGCCGCCCGGGTTGAACTCGGCGAGAAACGCGTTACCCGCGTGCGCGGAGTCATTGCCCAGCTGGAAGGCCCCCTGGGTGACCGGAAAGTCGGTAGAGCTTGCCACCCCCGCGATGTACACATTGCCGGAGCTCTCTACTGCCAGCGCATTCGCAGTGTCGCTGCCGCTTCCGCCCAGGTACGTGGAGTAGACCAGGGCATTGCCGGCCGCGTTCAGCCTGGTGAGAAATGCGTTGCTGCCGGCCGTGGAGTTTATGCCCGTCTGGAAGGCCCCCGGGGTCACTGGGAAGTCCGCGGAGTAGGCACCTCCTATGATGTACGCATTGCCGGAGCCGTCCACTGCCAGCCCGTTCGCACTGTCGCCGTAATAAGTGCCGCCGCTCCCGCCCAGATAGGTCGAGTAGATCAGCGCCGTCCCGGCCGGGTTGAGTTTCGTGACAAACGCATTGGTACGGTTGTACGAAGCTGCAACGCCACCGGGACCATAGGGGACAAGTGCACGATTGGTGGTTTGGAAGGCCCCCGCGGTAACCGGAAAATCGGCGGAGTAGGCATAACCGGTCACGTAGGCACTCCCGGCGCTGTCCACCGACAACCCAGTCGCTCCGTCCCCTTCCCATTGTTGGGGGCCAAACGAAAACAGGATGCGTCCGCTCCCGCCCAGGTAGGTGGAATAGACCAGCGCGCTGCCGGCTGGGTTGAGTTTACTCACGAAGGCATTGGAGGCTAAGCTCGCATTGTTCTTAGTCTGGAAGGCCCCCCCGGTAACCGGGAAATTGCTGGAGTTACTTACGCCAGCTACGTATGCATTGCCCGCGTTGTCCACGGCCAGGGCCCTTGCGCTATCGGGGCCCAGGTACGATGTACCGCCGCCAAGGTACGTGGAGTAGACCAGCGCGCTCCCGGTGGGGTTGAGCTTGGTGACAAAAGCGTTGGCGCCGTTAGGGAAAGAGCCATTCGTGGTCTGGAAGGCCCCCGGGGTCACCGGAAAGCCGGTATAGGCGACGCCGGCGACGTACGCATTGGCGGAGCCATCCACAGCCAGCGCATACGCGTTCGCGTACGCGAATGCTCCACTGCTGCTGCCGCCCAGGTAGGTGGAATAGACCAGCGCGGTACCGGACGGGTTCAGCTTGGTGACGAACGCGGCCTCACAACCAGGGCAGTCTTGATACGTTGTCTGAAGAGCACCTTGCGTCACAGGAAAGTCGGCCGATGTGGTACCGCCCGCCACGTATGCGTTTCCCGCCGCATCGACGGCAATGGCAGCGGCGGAATCGCCGGGTGTGTTGGCGCTGCCGCTTCCCCCCAGATACGTCGAGTACACCAGCACCGGGTCGATCACCAGCGGCTTCACGCGGTCATAGCTTCCCAACCGGAAGCCGACGGTGTGCTTGGCCAGCATCGCGAAGTTGCCCTCGACCGGCTTCCGCTGCCCATCGACCAATTGGTACACAACCGGCTTGTGGAAGATCATCGCCCCGCCCGCGGCCGTAACCACAAGATCCCCATCCGCGCCCAGCCGCAGCCCCTTGGCCCCGGCAAACTGGAGCCGGATCGCCTTTGGGTCGCCGCCTGGGGCGACGACGAAATCGTATTCGAGCTGCCGCTGGTTGCCGTAATAGACCAGGTCCACGCCCGGATAGACGCCGTGGTAGCGCACCTTGGCGTAGGTGGGGACGCCGGTGTGCCATTTGGCCGGATCGCTGCCGATGAAGTAGTTGGCCGTCCCCGGCAACCGCTCCTCGCCCGCCGGAGCCGCGGCCATGCCGCTGGCCCCGGCCAGCCGCATCCGCACCACGTCTGCTTCTCGTTCACAGCCAGCCTCGCCGCGCCGGATGAAAGAAGCCGGCTCTCCGGCGCCTGCCGCCGACCGCCCGGCGCAGCCGCCCTTGCGCAGCGCGAGCACCGCCTCCTCGGCCGTCAGGTACAGTCCATAGCCGCTGCCCCGCGAAAGAAACTTCACGCGCTTGTCAGCCTGACCCGCGTTGGCCTCGAAGCTCAGCGGAAGCTTTCCGTAGTTCTCGGCGAGCCGGGCTTTCTCCGAAGGCGAGGTTGAGATGATGCCGCTTTGCCCGCTCGCCTGAGAGCAAATGCCCAGGCACGAAACCACTGCGCAGATAGCGATGCGTTTCATTTGCAGTTTTTCCTCAAGAATCCGGCGGCCCGAGGCGTCCCTCCAGGTCGCGGATAAAGCTCTCGAGCGCCTGGCGTTGCGCGGCCTGCCACTTGACGACCACGAAGAAACGGCCGCGATTGAAAAACACCGTATCGGCGGAGGGCCGCCATCGCTGGCTCAGCTCCAGGCCGACAGTCGCCGAGGAGAGCGCGTAGACGCGCGCCGCGAGCTTGCCGGGGCCTTCGTACAAACCCTCTCTCAGCCAGTCGATTTCGTTGCGCGGCACCGGATCGGGAGCCTCCGATACCGGAACTTCGCGCGCCACCACCAGCCGCCACCCGCCCGCCGCACTGGCCGGAAACAGGTTGGGTGGCGCCGCCACCGGGCTGTGGCAGCCGGCCAGCGCGCAACACGCGCCCGCCGCCAGAATCTTCAGTGCCCACGCCATTAGCTTTGATTCTGACACGAGTGCGGCGGTCAGTTTGCCGGCCCGGATAAGCCGGCCCCAAGAAATCTCAATAACTGTTGGAACCAGGTAGCTGGCATTATCGTATACTAGGCATTGTGGAGTACTCAGACGAAGGCAGAGACCGGCGGATTACCCAACTGCGGAAGGGCATCCTGGAATTGGCTGTGATGGGAGTTCTCTATGACGAGCGGCATTACGGCTATTCGTTGGTCCGGGTTCTCTCCGAAAGCGGCTCCATTTCGTTGAAGGAAGGCACGATTTATCCCATCCTGGCCCGGCTGGACCGGGACGGCCTGGTTCGCTCGGAATGGGTGGAGTCCGATCAGGGGCCACCTCGCAAATACTACGCGCTGACGTCTTCGGGCCGGCAGCTCTTCGATGCGCTGAGCCAGGAGCTTGACGTACTGGTTTCCCTGGTCCAGCGGAAGTGGAAGGCCCCGGAACAATCGGAGCATGCCAGGAAGAAACTTGTCGTCCGAAAGGGATGAGACAAAATGAACAACTATCCGGAAGTGGTGGCAAAGATTGCCAATGATTACCTGGAGCGCGTGAAGTCACAGCTCCGGTTGGTCCCGGCGCATGAGCAGGGCGAGTTCCTGCGGGAGATCGAGTCGCACCTGTATGAGGCTTACCAGCAAACGCCGGGCGAAGACGACGTTGCCAGAATACTCGCTGTGCTGCGCAACTTCGGCGAACCCGCCGAAGTGGTGTCCGACCGATTGCCCGGCGCGATGGTGCGTTCCGGCACCAAGCGCAAGCTGCCGCTGTATGTCGTGGGCGGGATACTCATCGCGCTGTTCGGGCTTCCCCTGGGATCGGCCGGCGTCGGCGTGCTGGTGGGCCTGCTGGCCGCGCTGGCAGGCATTTTGGTCGCTTATTACGCGGTTGCCGGCAGCTTCCTCCTGGTCGGCGCGCTGACTATGCTACTGGGTCTCACTCGCATCATCCTGCCGCAGCTATTTGACAGACTGGTCATGCTCGGCTATATCCAAATGAACGGGCCGGTGGGTGGGTTCTTCGATAACTTCTCTCCCGGGTATCAGGGTCTCTTGATGATTCTGTTTGCCAGCGTGTTTGCCGGCGCCGGGTGGGGCATGGTGCGGGGGGGAAACTACATGCTTCGGGGGCTGCGCTTCCTCTTTATCCTGATTTTCGACTGGATGCGCCGGTTTGCGCAAGGCATTCGGGGGAAACTGCGTCGGGACAATCGGGAAGCGCCTCGGTTGAGCAAGGTCTCATTTGTGAAACAGTGACAAAGCGCCAGGCCGTCGCCGCTCCCAAAGCAGCCTCGCGAAATCGCGGTGCTACCATCGCATAGATGGCGAAATTCAAGCCGCCCCGGGGCAAGCGGACCAGCAAGGTGGTACCGCAGGGCGCTCTTCCCTGCGTGGTCTTCATCATCGGCGGCATTCTGCTGGTCATGCTGTTTCTGTTCTGGGTCCTCAAGAATTCGGGGCAATCATAATGCGGATCGACAATCGGCAACCTGACGCCATGCGCCCGGCGGAAATCGTCACCGGCTACCTGCTTACCGCGGAAGGCTCGGTGTTGATGAAACTCGGCCACACCCAGGTGCTATGCGCCGCCACGGTCGAGGACACCGTGCCGCCGTTTCTCCGCAACAGCGGCAAGGGCTGGGTGACGGCCGAATATTCCATGCTGCCGCGCGCCACCGCCAAGCGCACGCCGCGCGAGGTGGTGAAGGGCCGGCCGTCCGGCAGAACCCACGAAATCCAGCGGCTGATCGGCCGTTCGCTGCGCTCGGTGATGAATATGGCGGCGCTGGGCGAGCGCACGGTGATGCTCGACTGTGACGTGCTCCAGGCCGACGGCGGCACGCGCACGGCTTCCATCACGGGAGCTTTTGTGGCCCTGGCGCTGGCGCTGCGGCGCCTGGTCGATTTCGGCGCTCTGAAGGCGATGCCCATTCGCGAGTACGTGGCTGCCACCAGCGTGGGCCTGGTCGGCGGCTTGGGGTTGCTCGATCTTTGCTATGAAGAAGATTCGCAGGCCGACGTCGACATGAACGTGGTGATGACCGGCGGCGGCCGGTTCATCGAAGTGCAGGCCACCGCCGAACACAAGCCTTTCGACGATGCCCAGATGGCCGAACTGCTGTCGCTCGCCCGTGGCGGCATCGCCCAGCTTGTCGAGTTGCAGAAGCGCGCGGTGCGGCTTTGAGCGACGGGCCGGCGCCGCTGCGCCTTTTCTGCGCCACCGGCAATCCGGGCAAGGCCCGTGAGTTCGCGCTGGCCGCCGGCGAGCGCGTTGCGATTCAGCCGTTGGCCGATTTCCGCGCGATAGCGCCCTGTGTGGAAGACGGCGCCACCTTCGCCGAAAACGCCATCATCAAGGTGCGCCACTATGGCGCCCACGCATCCGGCTTGCTCTTCGCCGACGATTCCGGCCTCGAAGTGGATGCGCTCGGCGGAGCTCCCGGCGTGTACTCTGCCCGCTTCTCCGGCGCCGGCGCCACCGACGAATCCAACAATCGGCTGCTGCTCGAAAAGCTGCGCGGCGTGGATGACCGGCGCGCGCGGTTCGTCTGCGCCATCGCGCTGGTGGATAACGGCCGCGTAACCGGCGTCTACACGGGCAGCGTGGAAGGCATCATTCTCGATGCGCCACGCGGCGCCGGCGGCTTCGGCTACGATCCGCTGTTCTATTACCCTCCCTTCGGCTGCACCTTCGGCGAGGTGGAAGGCGAGCGCAAGTTCGCCGTCAGCCACCGCGGCCAGGCCTTGCGGGCGATGCTCCAGGCGCTGGTGGGGTAGATCCGCGTCCGGCAAAGTGGGGCGGACGCCCTCGTCCGCGCGCGACTCCCTGGTCGCGCTCCTGCGGTCCCGGCCCAGGCAATCCCTCACAACCGGATCAGCGTCATCTCCAAAATATTCACGTTCGCTTTCCGTACCTCTTCGAGCATCCCGGCTTCCGGCTCCGTTTCCAGGTTGATGCGCGCCACCGCGGCTTCGGCGCCGTCGAACACCACGTTCTCCATTTCCTGCACGTTGATGCGCGCGGCGCTGATCGAATCGAGCACCCCGGCCAGCACTCCGGGTCGGTCCAGGTGCCGCACCACCAGCGCGCAGGTGGCCGGAGTCTTGCGCGCCAGGTTCACCACGTTGGGAACTTGCCCGGTGTCGCGGAAGGTTTGGATGATGCGCACGGTTTCCGCCGCGATGGCTTCCTGCGCCTGCTCGGTCGAGGCGCCGATATGATGAGTCCCGTACACCAGATCGAGTTTGGCGATCTCGTCCGAGAATTCGCCCACGCCACCGGCCGGCTCCTTCGCGAACACGTCCAACCCCGCGCGGATCTTCTTCTCGACCACGGCGCGGCTGAGCGCGTCCTGGTCCACCACTTCCGCTCGCGCGGTGTTGATGAAGAACGCACCCGGCTTCATCGCCGCGAAGAACGCCGCGCCCAGCAGGCCCCGCGTCTGGTTATTCAGCGCCACGTGCACGCTCACCATGTCGGCTTCCGCCGCCACCTCAACCGCCGAGGCCCGGTACTCGACGCCCAGTTCTTCCGCGCGCCCCGGCGTCAGGCTGCGGCTCCAGGCAATCACCCGCAGACCGAATCCGCGGGCGCGCGGAATCATCTCGCGGCCGATCTGCCCCAGCCCCACCAAGCCCAGCGTCCGCCCACACACTCCCTTGGCCTTCGAGTATTCCTTCTTGTTCCACTGCCCGGCGCGCAATGACGCCACGTTATCCGCCAGCCGCCGGTCGAGCGCCAGAATCAGCCCGAACGCCAACTCCGCCACCGCAATCGAATTCTTGCCGGGACAGTTGGAAACGTAGATGCCGCGCCGAGAAGCCGCCGCCACGTCGATGGTGTTGTAGCCCGCCCCGGCGCGCACCACCAGCTTGAGCGCGCCCGCCGCCAGATGCGCTTCGGTCACTTTGGTCGACCGCACCACCAGCGCATCCGGCTGGAATTGCCCGATGGCCGCCGTCAGCGCGTCCTCCTTCAGCGCCGGCTGGAACGAGATCTCGCATCCGAGATCCCGCAGCTTGTCGCGGCCGGACTGTTCGAACTCATCCGCAATCAGAACTCGCATGTCCATCCCGCCTTTCCCATCCACCCAGCAGTGTATCCCCGCGCGAACCGGGTGGCGACATTCCAAAGAAAAGCCGAGATGACTCGGCTCAGCAGGCAGGAGTGCCTGACAGGCCCGCCTGCGCCACGGCTTGGCCCCCGAATTGCCACTTCTCTGCCCAGTGTTGTGTTTTGCAACTGTCGGAGGCGGATAAGGGGGTTATTTCACCCACATTCAGAGGCATATGGCACAAACTGATGAGCTTCGATCACACAGATTCACGTCTGGCCTCGCCCAAGGACAGATCGCCAGTCTCGCAGCGCTGGCACATCCGGTGGAATTCGAAGCGGATGAGTTGATTCTGCGAAACGGCCAGCGCTCCAGGGCCTTTTACCTGGTGACCTCGGGAAGCGTGGTGGTGGAGTTGTGCGCGCCGCAATACACGGTCACCGTGGAGGCTCTGGGTGCGGGCCGCGTCTTCGGATGGTCGGCCCTGCTCGACCAGCATGACACGCTGTTTCAGGTGCGCGCCCGGGAGCGGACCACCGCGCTGCGCCTGGAAGGCGACGCGCTCAAGGAGTTGTGCCGCACCGACCCCGCCTTGGGAGCCGAGATCTTGCGGCGCACGTTGCAGGTGGTGGCCGGCCGGGTGAAAGCCACCGAACTGCGCTTCGCCGAAATGTGCGGGGTGCGCGTGACCGGGCGAGGGTAGAACAAGGGGTAAAACAAGCGGCAAGCTAAAGCATGCCCCACTTCCTCATTTGACAAGGCTTGTGTGCGGTTTCTATCATAAAGACTCACAGCCGATCTAGTTCCGGCCGCCCTTCCGGGCCGCCGTTCGCTGCCCAAATGGCAATTATTGCGTCTTCTTCAGTCTGGGACACAACCGTATGATTAAGGTAGAAGGTCTCACCAAGCGATACGCACGTACCGTCGCGGTAGACAACATTTCGTTCGAGGTCGAAAAGGGGCAAATCGTCGGCTTCCTGGGGCCCAATGGCGCCGGGAAGACCACCACCATGCGTGTGCTGACGTGTTTCCTGCCTCCCACGGAAGGCACGGCGACAGTCGCCGGCTATGACGTGCAGGAGCACCCCATCGAAGTGAAAAGGCGGATCGGCTACCTGCCGGAATCGCCGCCTCTGTACCCCGAGATGGACGTGATCGGGTACCTGGAATTCACCGGCAAGCTGAAAGGCATCCCGTCCGCCGACATCAAGAAGCGGGTGGATGAGGTGCTGGAGCGCTGCGCCATCGGCGACGTACGCGACAAGCTCATCGCCAAGCTTTCCAAAGGCTACCGGCAGCGCGTCGGCCTGGCGCAGGCCATCATCCACAACCCGGATGTGCTGATCCTGGACGAGCCGACCTCGGGTCTCGATCCCAAGCAGATCATCGAAATCCGCGAGTTGCTGAAGTCGCTGGCGGGCAACCACACCATCATTCTCAGCACCCACATTCTGTCGGAAGTGGAGCATTCCTGCGAGCGCGTCATCATCATCAGCGCCGGCAAGCTGGTGGCCATCGATTCGGTGGCCAACCTCACCAACCGGCTGCGCGGCTCCGAATCGGTATCGGTCGAAGTGGACGCCACCGGCGGCATCCCGGACCCGAGCGACGTGCAGCAACGGCTCGAGCAGGTATCGGGCGTGAGAAGCGTAACGATGAAGGGTTCCAAGAGCGGCCGCCTGACATTCGAAGTGGAAAGCCTGCAAGGGCGGCAAATCCGCGCCGACCTGGCGCGCGGCGTGGTCAACGCCGGTTGGAACCTGAGTGAACTGCGAGCGGTCGGGCTCAGCCTGGAAGATGTCTTCCTGCAACTGACCGCGGCGGAGAAAAAGAGCGGCGAGCCCGCGGAAAGCGAGGCGGCAAAGCAATGAAGCTCATATTCCTGATTGGCAAGAAAGAATTTAAGAGTTACTTCACTTCACCCATCGCTTACCTGCTGATGGCATTTTTCGCGTTGATCTTTGGATTCGCGATGTACACCGCGACCCGCGACGTGGTGCGGATGGGCTTCCAGGCGCAAATGATGGGCCAGTCGCAGCCGGTCAATCTGAACGATATGATCATCCGCCCGCTGCTGGGTTTCGCCAGCACGGTGTCGCTGTTCCTGATTCCGATGATCACCATGCGGTTGATCGCCGAAGAGAAGAAGACCGGAACCATCGAGCTGCTGCTCACCTCGCCGGTGAAGGACATTCAGATCATCCTCGGCAAATGGTCGGCCGCCATGCTGCTGTACCTGTGCATCCTGGGCATGTCGGCGCTCGATATCGGCATGCTGTTCGCCTGGGGCAAGCCCGATTGGCGGCCGGTGCTGGTGGCGTACCTGGGGCTGATTCTGCAAGGCGGCTGCCTGCTGGCGATCGGCGAATTCATCTCGACTCTCACCAAGAATCAGATCATCGCCGGCGGCGTAACGTTTTTCGTATGCCTGCTGCTGTGGGTGCTGAGCTGGTCCACGGCTTTCGATAGCGGCGCCACGGCGCAGGTGGTCAATTACCTGTCCATCGTCACCCACTTCGAGAGTTTCTCCAAGGGCGTGCTGGACGGCAAAGACGTAGTCTTCTATCTCTCCATGATTTTCTTCTCGTTGTTTATTACATCGCGATCCATGGAATCGCTGCGGTGGAGGAGCTGACATGGCGGCTAAATGGCTCAAAACCCGGCAAACCAGGTACGGCGCCTACGTCACGGTTTACATTCTGGTGGTCCTCGCGGTTCTGACGGCGGTGAATTTTCTCGCCAATCGCTACGACCAATCCTACGACGCCACCAAGAACAAGCTGTTCAGCCTCTCCGACCAGACCATCAAGATCGTCAAGGGTCTCAAGGGCGACGTCCGGATGATTTATTTCGGCGAGAGCAGCAGCTTTCCGAGCGCGCGCGATTTGCTGGACCGGTATTCGTCGCTGTCGACCAGGCTGCACGTCGATTACATCGACTTTAATAAGAAACCGGCCGTGGCCAAGGCCGCCGGTTTCCGTTCCGATTCGCCGGTAGTGGTGGAGAACGGAGCGCGCCACGAAGGCGCCAAGAGCCTGACCGAAGAGGAAATCACCGGCGCGTTGATCCGCGCGCTGAAGAGCGGCGAGCGCAACGTCTGCTTCCTGACCGGGGCGGGCGAACACTCGATCGACGATCAGGACCGCGAGGGCTTTGGAATTCTCAAGGCGCTGCTGGAGCACGACAATTACAAGTCGCGCGCGGTTTCGCTCAAGCCCGCCGCGGCGCCCGACGCCGGCACCCCCGACGCCGCCAAGAAAGTCGAGATCGGGCAGGCCGTGGCGGCGGCGCCGGTCGAGGTTCCCAAGGATTGCACGGTGCTGGTCTCCGGCGGACCCACCGCCGACTACCCGGCGCCGGTGGTGGCGGCCATCAAGAGCTACGTCGAGGACGGCGGACGCGCCATGTTCATGCTCGACAACGTGCTGCGCATCGGCCACTCCGAACCGCCGGCTTCCAATGACGAACTCGTCAAGATGCTCGCAGGCTGGGGCGTCACCGTCAACAAGGACCTGGTGCTCGATTTAGGCGGCCTGGGGCAGATCTTCGGCTTCGGCCCGGAGATCCCGGTGGTGTTGCAATACGAATCGCACGCGATTACGCAGCCGCTATCGCGCATTCCCACGGCGTTTCCGCTGAGCCGGTCGCTCGATATCAAGAGTGGAGACAAGACCTCGGTGAGCAAACTGGTGGCAACCGCGGAAGACTCGCTGGCCACCCCCGAGATCGGACCGGGCGGCGCGGTGGATCCCAAGAAAGGCAAGAAGGGACCGTTGACCCTGGTGGCCGCCGGCACTTACTCGGGGACCAAGCAGGGAAGATTCGTGGTGTCGGGCACCTCGATTTGGGCGGTCAACAGCCTGGCCGGCTCGCGCCAGCTCGGCAACCGCGAGCTGTTCATGAATTCGATCAACTGGCTGGCTTCCGACGAGGACCTGATTTCGATTCGCCCCAAGATGCCCGAGGATCAGCCGTTGAACGTCGGCGGGCAGCGCATGGCCATGCTGTTCTGGCTGAGCATCTTCATCTTTCCGCTGACGGTGGTGGCGTTCGGCCTGGCCACCTGGTGGAAACGGAGGTAACCGATGAAGCCGAAGGGACTGCTGGTAGCCGTTGTTCTTTTGGCTGTGCTGGGCGGCGTCATCTGGTACTCGAACAAGAAGCAGGCGCAGAAGGCAAAAGCGCCCGCCGACACGAGTCCCAAGATCGTGTCCATTCCGGAAGCCCGGTTCCGCGAAATCCGCCTGCAGAAGGCCGGCGCCGAGCCGCTGGTGGTGAGCCTGGTCAACCGCAAATGGGAGCTGACCGCGCCGCAGCCGTTTCCGGCCGATCCCAATACCACGGCCTCGCTGATTTCCTCGCTTGCTTCGGTGAGCGCCGACCAGACTGTCGAAGACAAAGCCACGGATTTAGCCAGTTACGGCCTGGCCAGCCCAACCTTGAAGGCGCAGGTGATTGAGACCGATGGCAAGCAGGTGGAGCTCGACCTTGGCGACGACACGCCGACCAACTCGGGCGTTTATGCCAAGGTGGCCGGCGACCCTCGCGTGTACATGGTGGCGAGCTACGTCAAGACCAGCCTCGACAAAACCGTCAACGACCTTCGCGACAAACGGCTGCTGGTTTTCAATCCCGACAGTCTGACGCGCGTGAAGCTGACCGGCAAGGGGCCGGCGCCCGAGATCGTATTCGGCAGGAGCGGGCAGACCGAGTGGCAGATTGTGGAACCGCGTCCGCTGCGCGCCGATAGCGGGCAAGTGGAGACCCTGCTCGGCAAACTGCGCGACGCCAAGATGGATCTCGACACAGCCCCGGACGAGGCCGCTAAGAAGTTCTCGACGGCCGCCACGGTGGGGCTTGCCCAGGTCACCGATACTTCCGGCTCGCAAACCCTGGAAGTTCGCAAGGACAAGGACAACAACTACTATGCCCGGAGCTCGATGGTGGCGGGCGTGTACAAGACCGCATCCGATTTGGGCGAGGCGCTGAACAAGGATCTGGACGATTTCCGCAATAAGAAGCTGTTCGATTTCGGCTTCAACGATCCGCTTATGGTCGAGATCAAGAACCGCGCCGGCGTCACCGTCACTTTCACCAAGGACGGCAAAGATTGGGTCGGACCCAAGCGCCTGGATAACGAGAGCGTGCAGAACCTGATCGACAAGCTGCGCGATTTAACGGCCACCAAATTTGCGGAGCAGGGCGGCGGCCAGCCGGTGTTCGAAGCGAGCGTCACCTCGAACGGCGGCAAGCGGAGCGAACGGGTGATTGTGAGAAATCAGGGCGACAAATATTTGGCGCAACGCGAAGGCGAGCCGAGCATCTATGAATTGGATGCCAAGGCGGTGGAGGATCTCGACAAAGCGGCCGGTCAAGTGAAGGAAGCCGCGAAGCCGGCGCCGAAGAAGAAATAAAACCTTTGAGCCACGGATGAACACGGATCAACACAGATAAGAACGGCAAGGATTTTCTGTTCATCGGTGTTTATCGGTGGCCATCGTTTTTCTGCAATCATGAACGGTCTTCTCACCGATCTTTACGAACTCACCATGGCGGCCGGGTATTTCCAGGCCGGCAAGGCGGCGGAAATCGCCACTTTCGAGTTCGGCATCCGCCGGCTGCCGCCCAACCGGAATTATGTCCTGGCGGCCGGATTGCCGCAGGCGGTGGATTACCTGCTGAGCCTCGGCTTCACCGCCGAAGAGATCGACTATCTGCGCGGCTTGCCGCAGTTCGCCCGCGCGCCGCGCGAGTTCTTCGATTACCTCCGCGATTTTCGTTTCACGGGCGACCTGTTTGCGGTGCCGGAAGGCACACCGCTGTTCGCGGGCGAGCCTCTGCTGACCATCCGTGCGCCGATCATCGAAGCGCAATTGCCGGAGACGTACCTGCTTTCCGCGGTGAGTTTCCAGACCCTGGTCGCCAGCAAGGCGGCGCGGGTGGTGGCCGCCGCGGAGGGGAAATCGGTCATCGAATTCGGCACACGGCGCGCGCACACGCCGGAAGCGGGCGTGCTGGGCGCGCGGGCGGCATACCTGGGCGGCTGCGCGGCCACCAGCAACGCGCTCGCCGGCTTCCGCTTTTCGATTCCCGTCGCCGGCACGGCGGGGCACTCCTGGGTGATGTCGTTCGCCTGCGAAGACGCGGCGTTCCGCAAGCTGCAAAGCTCGCTGGGAGAGAACGCCGTGCAACTGCTGGACACCTACGACGTGGCGCAGGCGGCGCGGCGGGTGGCGGCGCTGGGACTGCCGCTGTGGGGCGTGCGCATCGATAGCGGCGATTTTCTGGAGGCTACACGGCAGGTGCGCGCCATCCTGGACGAGGCCGGCCTGCAGGAAGCGCGGATCATGGTGAGCGGCGATCTGGACGAATATCGCATCCGCGAGTTGCTCGCCGCGGGCGCGCCCATCGATGCCTTCGGGGTGGGCACGCAGATTTCGGTTTCCGCCGATGCGCCCTCGCTCAGCGGCGTATACAAAATGGTCGAGATGGAAATCGGCGGCATCAAGCGCTACACCGCCAAGTACAGCGACGACAAGAGCACCATTCCGGGCGCCAAGCAGATTTTCCGCGACGTGGCGCGCGACGTGGTGGCGCGCTCCGGAGAGTGCGGGCGTGGCGAGGCGTTGCTGCGTCCGGTGATTCTGGGTGGCCGCCTGGTGGAACCGCTGCCCGCGCTCGATCAGGCTCGCGAGCGAGCGCGGAAATCGGTGGCCGGCCTTTCGCCCGCGCTGCGCCAACTGGAAACCACCGATCCGTGGCCGGTGATCTACAGCCGCGAGTTGCGCGGGCTGATGGAGCAAACACGTTTGAACCTGCTGGGCACGGCGCCGGTCGCATGAGAAGCGTCTTTTTCGATATCGATACGCAACTGGATTTCGTCAGCCCGGCGGGCGCCCTCTACGCGCCCGGCGCGGAGCGCATCGTGGCGGCGGTGGCGCGGCTCAACCGGCATGCCGCTGCCGCCGGAATCGGCCTGGTCTCGACCACCGACGCCCACGCGGAGAACGATGCCGAGTTCGCCCGATGGCCGCCGCACTGCGTTTCGGGCACGCTGGGCCAACGCAAGCCGCCCGCCACGCTGATCGAGAAGTCCGTCGTGGTGGCCAATCGCGACGGACTGCCGGAGACCGCGGGCGCGGCGCAGATCGTCGTGGAAAAGCAGACGGTGGACGTGTTCGAGACGCGCACCATCGCGCCGCTGCTCGAGCGGCTGGGTGCGGACCGTTTTGTTGTGTACGGGGTGGTAACGGAAGTCTGCGTCCAGCATGCGGTGCGCGGTCTGCTGCGCTGCGGAAAGCCGGTGACGATTGTGACGGACGCGGTGCAGGCGCTGCGCCAGGATGCCGGAGAACGGACGCTCGAGGAACTACGCGCAGCCGGCGCGACGCTGGCGACCGTTGGCGAAGTGCTGCACATCGGCGGATAGTTGGCAGGACATGCCGTAGGTCGAAAATGCCGTGGTGGTAGGACAGGCGATCGGTTTTTGTCGCCTGCCTTGCGCCCGCAGCGACAGGCCACAAAGGGCGATGGCCTGTCCTACCTTGCTGTCGCTTGCCGCCGGCGGAGGAAACTGAGAACGGTCAGCGCGAGCCCGGCGGCCAGCATCGAACCATCGCGCAGCAGCGTCTTCCAGGAAATGATATCGCCCGGTCCGAAGCAGCCGCAATTGATCTCCATCCCTTTGGCGTAGGCCCGCACCATCAGCGCGACGAACACCGCCAGCAGCAGAGTGATGGCCGCCGCGGCGCTGCGCAGCCAGAAGCCGGCAATCAGCAGCAGGCCCACCACGAGTTCGAACCACGGCAGCGAGTGGGCCACCAGTTCCACCACCTTCAGCGGCAGCACCTGGTAGGAATCGACCTCCATCGCGAACAGCTCCCAAGGCATGCGCAGCTTGGTCCAGGCGGCATAGACGAACACCGCGCCCAGGAGGATGCGCAGCACCAGCGTGACCGCGCGCAGGGTCTTACTTGGAGAGGTCATCGATCAAGCTCTTCAGAATCTCGTAACTCAGCGTGCCCGAAACCGGATAGCGCTTATCGCCGCGCGACACCAGCAGCATGGGCGTCGAAGTCACCGGAACGGCGTGCCCGAGGTTCACGTCGCGCAGAATCTCGCCCAATACGGAAGCGCTGCCCGCCGCCGCTTTGACCCTGGTCTGCTGCGAGGGCGTCAGCACGCCGGCCACTGTATCCCACACCTTGCCGTTGGTCGACCAGGCGACCTGGTCGCGGAACAGCGCGTCGGCCACCGGCTGATACAAGCTGAGACGAGCCGCGGCGGTGGCGTAGCTGGCGGCCTCGCGCGAGTGCGCGTGCTGGGGCAGGGGAAACTCGCGGTACACCAGGAAAACCTTGCCGGTCGACACGAAGTCGCGCTGCAACAGCGGCAGAGTGCGTTCGTGAAGCGCCTTGCAAGCGGGGCATTCGAAATCGCTGAAGACCTGAATGGTCACCGGCGCCGACGGGTTGCCGGCCGTCTTGTTGGGATCGATGTCGTTCACCGCCGCCATTGCCGGCCACAGCCATAGCAGCGCCACTGCGCCAAGTCTCATATTCATATATTATCGGGCAGCCGCGCCGCCAGGCGGCCTACTGGCCGAGGTAATGATTCAGCACGCTCGACAGCAACTCGTAGTTAGGCACGCTGGGCAGCATGAAACGCCTGCCGTCGACCGTCAGAAATATAGACGGCGTACTGTTGACATGGTCCCGCGTGGCATCGTCGATATCGTGGCGCACCTCGGCCTCGACGCCCGCATCCTTGGACAGGTCCTGCACTTTCTTCTGTTCGGCCGCCGTCAGCACGGTAGCCACGGTTTCCCAAAGCTGGCCGTTGACAACCCACACACCCTGGTTCTTCCACAACGCGTCGGCGACCAGCGAATACTTGCCGATGCGCGCCGCGGCGGTGGCGTAGAGGGCGGCCTGGCGGGCATAAGGGTGGTATTGGCCGGCCAGCGGGAACTCCCGATTCACCAGGCACACCCGGCCGCTCACCACGTAGTCGCGCACCAGCAGCGGTATGAGATCGTCATGCATCACCTTGCAGTGCGGGCAGTCGAAGCTGCTGAACACCTCGATCACGATCGGCGAATTCGTCCCACCCAGGGTCTTACCCGGGTCGAAGGAGGCGGCAAACGCCAGGGAGGGAAGCAAAGCGGCGGCCAAGGCAGTGCGTTTCATGTATACCTCAATTGTACGCGACGCGGCCCGCGCCGGCGGGCTGGGCAGCGGCAGGCTTCCAGTGCCGCTTGAAACGTGATTAAATCGACTCATCCGGACTGCGAGGTTCGGAGAGGAGATCCCATGTTGTCGAAAATCCTCATCGTTGGAATGCTGCCCGCCGCGATGGCCTTCGCGCAGGGGGGGCATCGGAGCGAGGACCCGAGCGGTGGAATGCTGGCGCAGAGGCAGAGCCAGCTCGATCAGTTCGCGGACAAGCTGAAGCTCAACAAGGAACAGCGGCCCCAAGCCGAGACCATTATGGATGCAGCACGGGAAGCCATGGGGCCGGCCCAGCAGAAACTGATCGAGGCGCGCAAGAACCTGGCGGCGGCCCTGATCGGCGGGCAAAGCGGGGATGCGATCGACAAACTCACCAAAACCTACGCTTCGTTATCCGCCCAGACCAAAATGCTGGAAGCCAATGCGTTCGCCAAGATCTGCGCCCTGCTCAAGCCCAATCAGCAATCCAAGGCTGTGCAGAACTTCGGCTTGATGGCGCAGTTGGTGGAATCGGGGCAGATGGGCGGCCCAGCGGGAGGCGGCCAGGCAGGCCAATGGAGCGGCCGCGGCGGCGGCCGGAGATAAGCGGGGTACGCATATGTTCATCAGACTTTTATCGGTGGGGATATTGGCTGCGTCGTTGGCTTTGGCGCAGTGGGGCCGCGGCGGCGGCGCAACCGGCAGCGGCGATATGAGCCCGCGCCGGGAGGGGCCGAGCCAGACGCGGATGGACCGGATCACCGCCATGCTGACGCTGGACGCCGAACAGCGGAAGCAGGTGAAGTCCATCCTGGATGACGGCCAGAAGGAGGCCGCTCCCGTTCGCGACCAGTTGGTGACCGCCCAGTTGGGAATCGCCGAAGCGGTCGAGGCGGGCAAGAGCCAGGACGAGATCGGCAAGACGATTGACGACTATGCCGCGCTGGACACGCAGATGACCAGCATCGAGCTGCGGTCGCTTGCGAAGATCAGCACGGCTCTGCGTCAGGAACAGCAGGCCAACTTGGGCAGGCTGTTCTGGATGATGCGCGGAATCTTCAAGAACAAGAACTGGAACGACGCCAGCGGGTGGTGAGGCGGCGGATTCGCCAATTCCACCTCTTCCTCATCCGAAACGGGAAAGCCGGCTCGGCTCCGCCCAAGCGGGGCGCTGGCGCTCCCGGCAGTAGGTCACCTGGTACCGTCCCCGGCTCCCCGCCCGGTACTGTGCCCGGTTTCCTCCTCTCGGATAATAGCGTAATCTGATATCGTTCCCGGTTTCTCCGGTTTCCCCGATTGAAACACACAAGACTCTGCATAAAGGAGGTCGGGCAATGGCGAGATTCTCTAAGAGACCCGGATCCCAGCGTCCGGTGTTGCGCGCTGTCCTGGTTCTCATGGCCCTGGCGCCCGGATGGCAAGCCATGGCCAGTACGGTCGATAAGCTGACCGGGCTCACCCCGGGGGACACGATCGGCTGCAACTACACCTTCAATAATGGCGACCCGTCGATTCCCTGCGCACAGGACATCGTCGCCGCCGACGGGACTGTCTCCTTCGTGAAGCCCAACGCGGCGTTCGACAATATCGAGTACTTTGACGTCACCACGGGCGGCGACATCGTGGCGCTGACATCCGTCAACGGCGAATTGAAGGCTGGCACCGAGTACCCGATCCTGCAAGATTTCCCCGCTCACAGCTTCTTCGACGTTTTCACCGAGATCACTTTGCCGGGCTTCAACGGCGACGGGTTGCAGGTGCCGGGAGCGATCGACCTTGACGAGATGTTCGACTTCACCAACGGCACGAGCTCCGGCCTCCCCGATGTAACGATCCCCGGCTTCACGGGAACTGCGGTGGTATCGGGATTCGACCAAGTGTCGAGCACGCCCGAGCCTTCCGCGCTGGAGCTGTTGGCGGCAGGTCTAGGCGGGTTGTGCCTCTGGCGCCGGCGACTGGCGCATCCACGAAACTAATAGGCGTTGATTCCTAACTGTTGAAGCTTCTTTGCCGCCGCCGGCCATCCTCCGGTGGCGGCCGCGGCGGCAATCGAGTACGGTTCCCAAGCGACGCCTCCGTGCGCGGTTCGAATCACGGGATTGTCTGACCAATTCCAGAGACGCGCGGGCTGGTCGTTCACGCTGACGGGCAAATGGTCCCAGCGGCCCTTGGGATAGCAGTACGCTCCGACCGCCTGTATCAGACAGCAATACACGGCAAGCACGACGAACGCGCACTTCAAACCTCTACCTCCGATTGCCGGCATGCCAACCGCTATCAGAATCATCACTGGAGCGCAGATCTCGGTGAGTAACCGGGGGCCCCAGCAATATCCACCCCACCAAGCCGGCCATATCGCGATGAAGCCGATGTGCAAGAGCGAGAAAACGCTCGCGGCAATGACGACCAGCCGATGTTGCCGGCGCGATTCGCGAGCACGGGGAGCAAAGGCGGCCAGCGCGAAAATCGCGATCGGAGTGTAAATCAGGAGCCCTCGTCCGGGGCTGAGCAGTATGCCGAGGAGTCCGTCGAACAGCCTTCCGTCGAGTGCGGCCGGATATCCGCCCGCGAAGCTGTGGAACACGGCAAAGTTGTAGGCTGCGATCAGCGCCGCCGCCAGGACCGGAAACACAAAGACGCGGATGTAATGCGCCGGGCGCGCAGGCTGCAACCAGAGAACCAGCGCAAGAGCCGGCATCAGCGCGAGGTTGGTCGGGCGGATCGCCAGAGCACACGCGGCGAAACCGCCGGCGATCCAATACCAGCGCGATTCGGAATGGGACGCACTGAATCGCTCAATCGAGTACAGGCAGCCAATGATGGCGAGTTGTCCAAAGGTGTGTTGCCACAAGGCTTGGCTTGCGGTAGACCAGTTCGCTGTTCCAAGCGCAAACAACAGGGTGAGCATCCAGGCTGTGCGGCCGGATGTCAGCCGGCGCAGCAACAATAGCAGAAAGATGGCCGCGCCAGCCGCGAGCGCCACCGCCACTACCTTCTCGGCTATCCGCGCGATCGCGATCAGACTGCCGGGAGGCTGTTGGCGGATCCAGGGCGCGAATGCGACAGGGAAGTATAAAGGCGTCACCAGGGCAGGTCCGGCAATCGGGTAAATGCTGTACCAATGTCCGCCCGTTTTGTGCACCACCTCTGAACCGTACCAGACGTGTTCACTGATATAGGGGCCGAAACGGTCGAGGGTGATCGAGCCATCGAGGAGTATAGAGAACGGAATGAGCGAAGCCGGAAGGGAATCGCCTGAGGCGATGGGCCGGAGGCTGGAATGGTACACGGCCGAGAGAACCACGAACAGAAGAACGTACGTTCGCACAGATGGCTTAAGGCGAGGTCGAGCCGGCCGCGCATTCATTGCCTCCCGCTCCATCCGTTCCCGGCTGCTGGCTCGTCCATGTCCGTTTGACTCGCTTGAAATCGATTCCAATGGGCTCACGCTGACCGCGCCGCGCCTACCAATTTACCCGAGCGCCCGAATTCGAGCCAGGGCTTTCTCCATTCTCTCGCGCGCAGGGGTGAAAGCGGAGCGCCATTCCTCGTCTCCCGTGGGACAGATCAGGCCCACGAAAGAAGCGCTAAGTCATTGAAAACAATAAAAGGCGTTTTCAAGAATGGGTCAGTTCGTGCCCATTTTGCCATTGGTTTGCCGCTGGCCGGCGAAAGCGGGCGCCCGAACTGCCTGCTTCCTAACCCCAGTGTGGCACAAGGGGGATGCGGAGACGGCGTTCCGAGTGCGAGAACGGGGGTGTAAGGCTTGTGGGGACAGGGGCTTGGGAGAATTTGCCGGGGCGGTGAACGGCGCGGCAAACGTCGCGGTTCATCGCGGCCGATTCACGCAACGTCTGCGTGTAACTACAAAAAGAGCTACATTCGAGAATGAAATACGAGGGGACGAAGGGAAGGATCGGAGGAACGTCGCCAAGCATGGCCTCAGCGTCGAGGATGCCGAACAAGTGTTTTCCGGGCCTTGCGTCACGTTCGAAGGCTTCGATTACGGGGAAGAGCGGCTTGTCACTTTGGGTCTGCTAAGGGGAATCGCCGTGAACAAGAAATCTATCAAAAGCGACTTGGCACGGATTGACCGCATGCGGGATGCCGATATCGACTATTCCGAAATTCCGCCGCTCGACAAGACCTTTCTCAAGAAGGCAGCCAGTGCTTGGCCCCCGGCGAAAAGGCAATTGACAATTCGTCTCGATGCGAACGTGCTCGATTGGCTCAAGGGTCATGGCAAGGGCTACCAGACGCGCATTAACCGCATTCTGCGCGTAGTGATGGAGAGTCAGCCGCCAGCTCCTCAGTAGAACTTTCAGAAAAACTACGCAGTTCAGGAGCCTGTCGGAGATAGAATTTCCACAATCACCCGTTGCGATCGGCTGACTCAGCGACCACGAGATGTTGGGGTCGAAACGACCAAAAACCGTTTACTCCGACAGGCTCTCAGGCTGTCCGTGTTTCCTCCCCGTCCCTGTTTCCTGTTTTCCTTGATTCCTTTTCCGCATGAGGCGGCGGTTCTACCCCAGCGCCCGAATCCGATCGAGCGCCTTCTCCATTCCTTCCCGCGCGGCTTCCGACAGCGGGGCGCCGAGGTCGAAGGATTCAGCGCCGATGCCGACCAGGATGGCTTCGGGGGCTTTGCCATATACTTCCTGCGTGAGGCGCAGCAGCCAGCCGGGGGAGCAATAGTGGGTGGATGCGCTCTCGCCATCGACGGGCATCATTTGCACCTCGCCAGGCGGCAGGTCGGTGCGCGCGTCGATGAAGATGACGCGCTCCTCGGCCGCCAAGCGCTCGGCCAACTCGGGCACTAACTGCTGGACGGCTACGCCGCCCAGGATGGTGGCCAGTTGCGGGCCTACGGCGTCGTCACCGCGCAGGGAATTGCCATAGCCGAGGATTAGCGGTGGACGGCGTGGCGCACGCGGTCCTGCGTGCAGAGGCGAGATTCGTGCCGATGGTTTCTTGGTGCGGGGCGGGCGCTGGCATGCGAGCGATGACAGACCACGAAAGGCGATGGTCTGTCCCACCTGTTCCGGGGCCTCGAAGAAGTGTACAGACTCCGGGCGTCGGCACGAGTGCCGACGCGGCACGCACGAGTGCGTGCGCCACATTTTACGTGCGGGCCTCATCGAGGAGCGCCCCATCGGGTCCGCGCAACTCGACGGCGACGGGGGTGGTGCCGCCGGCGTGCGTGGAGCAGCTCAGACACGGGTCGTAGGCACGCACCACCGCCGACACGCGGTTCAGCATGCCTTCCTGCAATTTGCCGCCATCGACAAAGTGCTTGGCGGTCTCCTCGACGCTGCCGGCGATCGCCAGCGCGTTGTGTCCGGTGGCCACAATCAGGTTGGCCCAAACGATGCCGCCGTCTTCGTTCACTTTGTAATGATGGATGAGGGTTCCGCGCGGAGCCTCGATCATGCCGATGCCCTCGAGCGCGTTGACGCCCGCGCGCGCCCGCACGTGGGTGTCGAGGATGCGCGGATCGTGGAGCAGCACTTCCATACGTTCCAGCGCATACAGCGCTTCAATCAGGCGCGCATAGTGGTAGAGGAACGAACTGCGCGGCGTGCGCCCGAAGCGCTCGCGGAATTCGGCCAGCTCTTTGTCGGCCTCCGGCGTGCCGCACCGGTCCGCCACGCTCAATCGCGCCAGCGGACCCACGCGGTAAATACCGGCCGGGAATCCACGCGGCCGGAAATACGGCGACTTCATGTAGGAGTCTTTGGCGGATGCTTCGGCGATGTAGGTCGCGTAGTCGTCGGCCGGAACCTGGTCCTCGACCACGGCGCCCTCGGCGTCGCGGAAGCGCAGCCCGCCGTCGTAGAGTGCGACCGCGCCGGAACGGTCCACCATCCCCGCGCTCATCATCGGCGCGGTGCCGAAGTTTTTGATCTCTTCGTCGAAGCGGTCCAGCACGCTCTTGAAAAGCGCCAGCGCCCGCCGCGCAATTTCCTTGGCCTGCGGCAGGCCGGCGATCATCTCGTCCCGCCCGGCGGCGCTGAGCGGTTCCTTCATTCCACCGGGCACGATCCACGACGGATGGACACGCTCTTTGCACAGAATCTCGATCGCGTGCTGGCCGAACTTGCGCAGCTCGATGCCATCGCGCGCCAGCTCGGGATGCTTTTCGATGACGCCGATAATGTTGCGCTTCGCCATGTCGGAGTCGAAACCCAGCAGCAGGTCGGGCGACGACAGGTGAAAGAAGCTCAGCGCGTGGGACTGCACGAATTGGGCATAATGGACCAGTTCGCGGAGCAGGGCGGCGGCCTTGGGAATCCGCACGGCGAGGATGGCGTCGCAGGCTTTGGAAGACGCCAGCAGATGGCTGATGGGACAGATGCCGCAAACGCGCGAGGTGATCCCCGGCATTTCGTAGAAGGGGCGCCCCTCGGTGAACTTCTCGAACCCGCGGATCTGCGTCACGTGGAACTGGGTGCGCGCCACCTTGCCGTCGTCTCCCAGATGGATGGTAATCCTGGCGTGCCCTTCAATGCGGGTTACCGGATCGATGGTGATACGTTTCATGCCGCGAGTCTCCTACCCGAACTTCAACTTGGCGCTGGCGTCGGGCTTACGCCCGGCGAGCAGGTCGCCGAGAACGCCGAGGATGGCCTTGGCCGGGGGCGGGCATCCGGGCAGGTACAGATCCACTTTGACGAATTCGCGCACCGGCCGGGCCTGCGGCAGCAGCGCCGGCACGCCATCGGTGGGCACGCCCTTGGCGGCCGACACGCCCTCGACGTAGATGGATTGGAGCATCTTCTGCACCGGCAGGCCGTTCCGCATGGCGGAAACGTTGCTGGTGACCGCGCAATCGCCCAGCGCCACCAGGGTTCGCGTGCGGCTGCGGATTTTCTGCAGCTTCTTCAAGTCCTCCTGGCTGCTCACGGCGCCCTCCACGAGGGTGACGTCCACGCCCTCGGGAAACTCCTGCGCGTCCACCAGGGGGCCATAGACCAGGTCCGCCTTGCCCGCCACGTCGATCATGGCGGCGTCGATATCGAGCAGCGACATATGGCAGCCGGAGCAGCCGTCCAGCCACACCGTCGCCAGCTTGAGGCGGCTCATGGGCGGGCTCCTTTCAACAGCGCCAGGGCGCTGATGTTTTCGTGGCGCTTGGTCATCTCTTCCACCGCGAACCCTTTCTCGATCAACGCACCCGTGGGGCATGACTGAACGCACTTGCCGCAATTGGTGCAACTCGACGCCGAACCCCAGGGCTGGTTCAGCTCGCTGGTCACCCGGCACTTGATGCCGCGGTTGGCCACCTCCCAAACGTGCGCGCCTTCGACTTCCGCGCAGACTCGGACGCAGCGGGTGCACAGCACGCACCGGTTGTGATCGAGCACGAAACGGGTGTGCGAGAGGTCCACCGGCAGCCGCGGATAATTGTATGGGTAGCGCACGCTGCTGACGCCGAGCGATTTGGCGAGCGATTGCAGTTCGCAATGGCCGTTCGACACGCACACGGCGCAAACGTGGTTGCGCTCCACCAGAAGCAGTTCGATCACCATCCGCCGGTATCGGGTAAGCTGCGCCGAGACGGTGGTGACCGACATGCCATCCTGGGCCGGCGTGGTGCAGGCGGGCAGCAGGCGATTAACGCCGGCCACCTCGACCACGCACAAGCGGCAGGCTCCCACCGCGGTGAGCCCGGCCATGTGACAGAGGGTCGGGATCTCCTTCCCGGCTAGCTGCGCCGCGTCGAGGATGGTCATGCCCTCGGTGGCGCCCACCAGCTCGCCGTCAATCCGGATCGAGATTTTCTTTTGCGCCATCTTTATCTCCCGCTCACCGTTTTCACGTCACAGCGCAGGCACCGGCAGGCCTCTTCGCAAGCCTCCTCCGGCGTCAGCCCGATCACCACCTCCTCGACGCCTTTCACCCGTTCGTGCGCGGGGAGTTGGCTGGGATGGTGGCGGCGGCTCTCGCTCGGCTGCAAAGGCGCCTCCTGTGAGTACTCGAACTCGGGGAACAGCTTCGCCCATCGCCGCACGCCCATCAGCCGTTCGTCGATATTGCGCGCGGCCTTCTTTCCGTAACCCATGGCGTTGGAGAGATTGGAAGCGCCGCTGACCACGTCGCCGCCGGCGAAGAACCGCGGCCGGCTGGTCTCCATGGAATAGCGGTCCACATCGATGGTGTTTTGCTCGCTGATTTTCAGGCCGGAGGCGTGGAGCAGGTCCATGTCCACGGTTTCCCCGACGGCCAGAATTACGCTGTCGCACTCATAGCGCTGAATCTCGCCGGTCGGAACCGGCTTGCGGCGGCCCGAGGAATCGTACTCGCCGAGCTTGGTTTTGACGACTTCGAGCGCCTTCACGCGGCCGTCCGGCGTCCCGATGATGCGATGGGGCGCGGCCAGGAAGAGGATCTTAGCGCCCTCATCCTCGGCTGCCAGGGTTTCCTCTTCGATGGCGGGCATATCTTTCCGCTCGCGGCGATAAACGATTAGCGCCTGGGCACCCATGCGCAGAGCCGTGCGCGCCGAATCGATGGCCGCATTGCCGCCTCCAATCACGGCGACTTTGCGGCCGAGGACGAGTTCCTCCTGGCGCGCCACCGCTTCCAGGAACGGCAGCGCCGGCCACACGCCCTTCAATTCGGTGCCCGCCAGATACACCCAGGATTCCTTCCAGGTACCGAAGGAAAGGAAGACCGCGTCGAACCGGTCGTCAAGGTCGCTCAGCGGCAGGTCGAAGCCGACCCGCGTATCGAATACGAATTTGACCCCCATCCGCTCGATGAGCTGGATCTCTTTTCGCAACACGTCTTTGGGCAGGCGGTACTCGGGCAGCACATACCGCAGCATGCCGCCAGCTTCCGCTTTGCTCTCGAATACGGTGACTTCGTGACCCAGCATGGCCAGGTAGTATGCGGCGGTGAGGCCGGCCGGCCCGGCGCCGGCGACCGCGATCTTGCGCCCGCTGGGCGGGAATCGCCGCGCCACCACACGGGCATTCAGCTCTTCATACCGGTCGGAGGCGAACACCGTGTCGGCGATCAGGCGGTGCACATCGCGCATGTTGACGGCCTCGTCGAGCGTCTGGCGGCGGCACCGGTTGTCGCACGGATGCTGGCAAACGCGGCCGGTGGAGGCCGGCAGCGGATTGTCGATCGCCACCGATTCGTAGGCCTCATCCAGCTTGCCTTCCTTATAGAGCTGGAGGAAGCGCGGGATGTTCATGTGCAGCGGGCAACTGTTCTCGCAAGGCGAGAGCACCAGTTCCTCGCAGACGCCGGCCCGGCAGCGCCGCGCCACGATGTGGTCTTCGAATTCGTGGCGGAAATGGCGAAGCGCGGTCAGCACGGGATTGGGCGCCGATTGGCCCAGCCCGCACAGGGAGCAGTCGCGAATCATGCGGCCGAGGTCTTCGAGCACCTCGAAATGCTCATGAGCGGCGACCCCTTGCGTGAACGAATTCAGAATCTTCAGCGCTTTGTCGAGACCCACGCGGCAGGGCACGCACTTGCCGCAGGACTCGGAATGAGTGAACTCGATGAAGAACCGCGCCACGTCCACCATGCAGTTGTCTTCATCCATCACCACCATGCCACCGGACCCCATGATGGAGCCGATCTGGGCCAGGCTTTCGTAATCCACCGTGGTGTCGAACATCTCATGCGGGATGCAACCGCCGGACGGGCCGCCGGTCTGCACGGCCTTAATCGCCCTGCCGCCGATGCCACCCTCGCCGATGTCGTACACCAGGGTCTTCAGCGGCGTGCCCAGCGGCAACTCGACGAGCCCGGAGTTGGTGACCTTGCCGACCAGCGAGAAGACCTTGGTGCCCGCGCTTTTGGTGCTGCCGGTTTCGGTGAACCAAGCGGCGCCCTTGGTGACGATGGGCGCGATGTTGTACCAGGTCTCGACGTTGTTGATATTGGTTGGCCTGCCCCACAACCCCTTCTGGGCGGGAAATGGGGGACGCGGGCGCGGTCGCCCGGCCATGCCCTCGAGGGACGCAATCAGCGCGGTCTCCTCGCCGCAGACAAAGGCTCCGGCGCCTTCCACCAGCGAGATATCGAAGTTGAACCCGCGTCCCAGGATGTTCTCGCCCAGCATGCCGTACTCGCGCGCCTGCTCGATGGCGCGCTCCAGCCGGTGGACCGCCAGCGGATATTCGGCGCGCACGTAAACGATGCCCTCGGTGGCGCCCATCACGTAGGCGCCGATGATCATGCCCTCGATCAACGCGTGCGGGTCGCTCTCGATTTCGTTGCGGTTCATGTAGGCGCCGGGGTCGCCTTCATCCGCGTTGCAGACGATGTATTTCTGGGGGGCCTTGTTCTTGAACAGGAACTCCCACTTGTTCCCGGTGAGATATCCAGCGCCTCCGCGGCCGCGCAGTTTGGACGCCTTGATCTGTTCGATCACGGCTTCCGGGTGGCCTTCGATGAGGACCTTGTACAAGGCCTGGTAGCCGCCCACCGCCATGTACTCTTCGAGATCGTCCGGATCGATGAAGCCGCAATTGCGGGTGACGATCTTCCTCTGCCCGCGAAAGAACGGAACCTCGTGCCAATTGCGAAGCTCCGGCCAGGCGGCGCCGTACTTGATGTGCGAGGTGATGTGGTCCCATTCCTCGATCTTGCAGTAGGCCAGGTCCGGCGTCACGTTGCCGGTGGCCACATCGTGCAGGATGCGCGTCACATCGTTCGACTGCACGCGGTGGAGGACCACCAGCGGGCGGCCCGGCAGGCGGACGGAGACCAGCGGCTCCTCCGAGCAAGGCCCGAGGCAGCCGACGCTGGCGAGCGAAACGTCGGCGCCCGCCCGGTCGATCTGCTCGGCGAAAGCGTGATACAGGCCCTCGGCGCCGTTGCCGCGCCCGCAAGTGCCCATGCCGACCGCGATGCGGGGCCGGGCAGGCACTAATTTCGCCAAGCCTCGCTCGCGAACGTCGCTAAAAGCGTTGATATCCAGAATCCGCGTCATCGGTCATGACCCTCGGCGATGGCCGCCACTTCGCGCGTCAGCGTTCGCTCATTCACGTGGCCGCAGATGCGGTGGTCCAGCTCGACCACCGGCGCCAGGGCGCACTGCCCGAAGCACGCCACCGTGCGAATCGTGAATTTTCCGTCCGGCGAGGTGGGCGATTCGTCCTCGCCGCCGCTAATCCCCAGATCCAGGCGAACGCTTTCGAGCAGGCTGCGCGAACCCCGCGTGTGGCACGCCGTTCCGCGGCAGATGCAGATGGTGTGCTCGCCTTGCGGCTTCAGGTTGAACAGCGCATAGAAGGTCGCCACGCTGTAGATCCGCGCAAACGGGATCTTCATGGCTGCCGCGATGTAGCGCAGACTGGCCTCCGGAAGATACTTCTGGGGATGACGGTTCTGGACGGCTTCCAGGATGGCCAACAGCGCGCCCGGACGGCCGCTGCGGCTGGCAATCACCTGGTCGATGAATGCTTCCATGGCCCCAAAATAACACCTATACATCCTGAAATGGAAATGGGTGGGGGAGGGTTTGTAACATGAGGATCGGCAGGCCGCGCAGTGACGGATTGCGGTGCGACGGCAAGCGCACCGCCGCCATCCCCGCCCCTGGAGTCTCTACACTTTCGTGAGAGGTACGGCGCGCGCCGGCGCGACGGGAAAAAACACCGGCGGCCTAGACCGCCGGCGCGCACTCCGCGAGCTATTCTTGGTAGAGCATGACGCCTGTGGCTCTGACCATCGCCGGTTCCGACCCTACCGGCGGCGCCGGCCTGCAAGCCGACCTCAAGACGTTTCACCAGTTCGGCGTGTATGGCGAAGCGGTGGCCACGCTGATCACGGTGCAGAACAGCCTGCGCGTATCGCGGGTGGAGGTGCTTTCGGCCAGGCTGGTGCGGCAGCAGATCGAGGCTGTGCTCGAGGATATCCCGCCCGCCGCCGCCAAGACCGGCGCGCTCGGCTCGGCCGCGATTGTGCGCGCGCTGGCCGTGACCGCGCGGCGCTTCGAATTCCCGCTGGTGATCGATCCGGTCATCTTCAGCACGCAAGGCCCGCCGCTGCTCGAGCCAAAAGCGGTTCGGTTGCTGGTGGAGGAACTGCTTCCTTTGGCGGCCCTCGTCACTCCCAACGTTCCCGAGGCTGCGGCTCTCACCGGCATCGCCATTCGCGGTGTGGAAGATGCACGCCGCGCCGTGCTGCGCCTGCATGAAATGGGGGCGCGCGCGGTGCTCCTCAAGGGAGGCCATTTACCGGGCGATCCCGTGGATCTGCTGTTCGACGGCTCAGCGTGGCACGAGTTTGCCGCGCCGCGCATCGCGACGCCGCACACCCACGGAACGGGCTGCGCATATTCGGCGGCCATCACCGCCTGCCTGGCGCGCGGTGAGGCGCTTCCCGAAGCGGTTGCGCGCGCCAAGCGGTGGATCGCCGAGGCCATCCGCGGCAACCCCGGATTGGGCCGCGGCGCGGGGCCGATCAATCATCACGCTGCTATTCTGTAGATGAATCATGACCAAGGTGCAGATCCGCTTCCGCCTACGGCAACCGCTCAGCGACCGCCTGTTTCAGACGATTGCCAACGCGCACACGCTCTACGGCATTCAACGCGTGCAGTTGTCGCCCGCCATGGACAGCCTCACCGTGGAATACGATGCCACGCGCCTGCGCCCGGCCGAGGTGGAAGCCGCTCTCGCTGGCGCCGGCATCGCGGTCGAACAGGCGTGAGGGCCGGGCGGGACAGGCGGTTGACAGACGAAAGCGTCTGTCCCACTTTGCCGTCGAATGTCTTGCAGGCGGTGTGGGGCAGGCGCTTTCGCCTGCCAACTGTTTAAAGCGCGACGCCTTGACAGACGACACAAACCGATCATGTGTCCTACTAATCGATCAACCCGTTGCGGACGGCGAAGCGCACCAGCTCATTGATGCTGTGGACGTTGAGCTTTTCCATGATGCGGCCGCGATGCGCATCCACGGTATAGACGCTCAAGTTCAGAATGGCGGCGATTTCCTTGTTGGTCTTGCCCTCGGCGAGCATTTGCAGAACCTCGCGCTCGCGGCTGGTCAGCAGGTCGATGGGGTTGGTGACGTGGCGGCGATAGTCGTCCAGCACGGCGTCGGAGACGGCCGGGCTGAGGTAGCCTTCGCCGGCGGCAATGGCGCGCACCGCGCTGACCAGGTCGGCGGCCACCGAATCCTTGAGCAGGTAGCCGCGCGCCCCGGCGCGGAGAATCTCGCGCACGTAGACCGAATCCTTGTGCATGCTGAGCGCCAGCACGCGAGCGTGCGGTGCGTGCTCGGCCATGCGGCGGGTGGCTTCGATGCCGTTCAGCTCCGGCATGGCGACGTCCATCACCACCACGTCGGGCTTCAGTTTGGCGGCTAGCTCGAGGGCCTCGCGGCCGTTGCCCGCCTCGCCGACAATCTCCATGTCGGATTGCTCGGCGAGGATCATCTGGAAGCCGCGCCTCACCACCGCGTGGTCGTCAGCCAGCAGAATGCGGATGCGTTTCATGGGGGATGGGGAGCCGAACCTCAATTAGAACACCCTGGCCGGGGCGCGAGCGCTCGGTCAGCTCGCCGCCGGCGATGCGGGCGCGGGCGCGCATCCCGATCATGCCCATGCCGCGGCCTTCCGCGGGCGTGCCGGCGAGCCCCTTGCCGTCGTCTTCCACGCTCAGGCGGAGCTGGCCTTTTTCGGCGGTGAGCTTCACCGTCACCTTGCGCGCGGCGGCGTGGCGGGCCACGTTGGTGAGGGCCTCCTGCGCGATGCGGAACAGGTGGGTTTCGGTTTCGCCGGGCAGGCGGCCGTCGAAGTTCGATTCGAAACGGGTTTCGATGCCGGTGCGCGCGGCGAATCCCTCGACCTGCCAGCGCAGGCTGGCCGCCAGTCCGAAATCGTCGAGAATGGTGGGCCGCAGGAGCTGCGACATCTGGCGCACGTTGCCAATGGCCTCGTCCACCAGGCGCAGGCAATCGGCGGTGCGTTCCGCGGTGGCTTGCCCGCCGGCGGCCAGCGCGGCGAGATTGGTCTTGATGGCGGTGAGCGACTGGCCCAGCTCATCGTGCAGCTCATGCGAGAAGCGCCGCGCGGTGGCCTCCTGGTCCTCGAGCATGTGCCAGGAGACGCGGCCCAGTTCGGCCGTCTGCCATTCCATCCCGCGGATCAGGCGCGACACCATGCGCACGGTAATGACGGCGAAGAGCAGCGCCAGCAGGACGCTCGATCCGGCGAAGATCACGGTGGTCCGGAGCAGCTCCGAGGTCAGTTGGTTGAGCTGCGCCTGCGCCACGCCGGCCTGGCGGTATTGCCGCTCCACCAGGCGCGCCACCACGGTCATGAAATCTTCGTGTTGGCGGAACAGCTCAACGGGCGCGAAAGTTTCCGGCTCGTCTTCCGCCAGGATGTGACGGGCCTCGCCGGAAAACGCGAGCGACGCCTGCTTGAGGCGCGCCCAGAGATCGCGGTCGGCGGTGCGGGCGCCTTCCGCCGCGATGCGGGCGGTGTCGGCGTCGGCGGTGTCGAGCTGCTGGAGGATGGCGCCCTCGTCCACCGAATCGGGATCGCGCGCCAGCACGGAGAATACCTCGCTCAAGCTGGTCTGCTGGCCGTGCAGCTCGCCGATCAGGCGGCGCGCCACTTCCTGTTCGGCGATCAGGCCGGCGGCGCTCTGCCGGATGGCATGGATATTGCGGACGGCCACCAGGGCGGCGGCCAGCAGCAGGATCACCACCAGCCCGAAGCCGGCCGTTAGAACGCGAAAGATGTTGCCGTGGGTGATCGGCTTCGGTTGCATCGCGTCTTAGAGTATCGCAGCGCGCGCCGCCCGGCTTGAATCGCCCGTCCGAGCTATCGGGCGCGCCCAATCCAGACTAACAAATCTTAACCGTTACCACTGCGGATTAGGCTCCCGGAATAGCCTGCCGCGGCTATCGTGCATTTTCCGAGGTTGGCCCAACATGGAATTGTAAGCGGGCGATGAGGCCCGCAGAGGAGAAATAAAATGAAAAAGACGCTGTTCGCCATCGCCCTTGCGTTTGCCACCGTTTCGTTCGCCGCGCAAACGCCGGCTCCCGCGCCCGCCGCAACGCCCGCGCCAACCACCAAAACTGCCAAGAGCACTGCCAAGCCGAAGAGCACCAAGAGCACCAAGACCACGAAGAAGTCGACCAAGACGACCGGCTCTTCGAAGGCCTCCGGCAAATCGAAGGTTGCCAGCGCACCCGCCGTCAGCCCGGCCAAGAACTGACCGAGCAAAGAAATGTCGAGACGAATCTCGACACTGCAGGCTTGACAGCCCGCGCCACGTTGCCCCGCCGCGTCCTCATCGAAGGGCGGCGGGGCTTTTTTCGTTTCCGGAAACCAGCGCCTTGCCGCCCGGTTGTTTTGCGGGTGGCTTTCGCATTATCCTTATGTTCGCCATGACGCGGACCGATTTTCTGAAGCTCTCCGCCGCCGCCGCGTTTTCGACCGCGGCCACGGCCCAAAACCAGCATCCCAATCGGGACCTGGGTTTCACCGACACACCCATGCTGCCGGGCATGCCCTGGCACGTGCACGATCCGGCGCGCCCGCATCCCAAAGTGGTGGTTCCGGCGAGCGTGCCCGGCGGTCCGCCTTCGGACGCCATCGTGCTGTTCGATGGCACGGACCTTTCCCACTGGGTGCAGCGCGGCAGGGGCGCCGACGCCGGAAAGACGGTCGACCCGGTGTGGAAGCTCGGGGCCGGCTACTTCGAAGTGGTGGGCAATTCGGGCGACCTGTTGACGCGCGAGAAGTTCGGCGACTGCCAGTTGCACGTGGAGTGGGCATCGCCCGCGCCGCCGCATGGCACCAGCCAGGGCCGCGGCAACAGCGGCGTGATATTGATGAGCCGCTATGAGATCCAGGTGCTGGACGCGTGGGAGAACCCGACTTACGCGGATGGGCAGACGGCGGCGATTTACGGTCAGTGGCCGCCGCTGGTCAACCCGGCCCGCAAGCCGGGCGAGTGGAACACTTACGACATCGTCTTCGAATCGCCGCGCTTCGCGGGCGACCAGGTAACCAAGCCGGCGTTTGTGACGGTGTTCTACAACGGCGTGGTGGCGCACAACCACAAAGAGATCATGGGCCCCATGGTCTACCGGCAGGTAGCCCACTACACGCCGCACGCGAGCGAAGAGCCGCTGCTGCTGCAGGATCACCACGATCCGGTGCGCTACCGCAATATCTGGATCCGGCGGCTGGGCGGGTACGACCAGCCAGAGTAAGGTGGGGCAGGCTTCAGCCTGCCAACGCCCGCTCGCGGGCGTGTTCTTTCACAGCTTCTAAACTATTGAATAAGGACTGGCAGCCTCCGTTGAACCAGAACCCTCCGCGCATCCTCGTGGTACGGCTCGGCGCGATGGGCGATATCGTCCACGCCTTGCCCGCCGTGGCTTCTCTGAAGCAAGGTTTCCCGGGCGCGCACCTGACCTGGGTGATCGAACCGCAGTGGGCGGCGTTGCTTGAAGGCAACCCATTTGTCGACCGCGTGATTCTGTTGCACCGGCGCAGCGCCTCCGGCGTGTTGGCGTCGTTGCGCGAGCTGCGCGCCGCGCCATTCGACTTGGCGGTGGATTTCCAGGGGCTGCTCAAATCCGCCGTGGTGGCTGCCGCGGCTGGCCCCAAGCGCATTTTCGGTTGGGACCGCGGCCAACTGCGGGAGGCAGCGGCGGGTGTCTTCTATACACATCGCGCTTCGAGCGCCGCCGCGCACGTGGTGGACCGTAATCTGGACCTCGCCGCGGCCGCCGGCGCCTCTGAGGCGGTGCGCGTTTTCCCGTTGACGGCCGGCCGGCCCGAGGCGCCCTTGCCCGAGGGCGCTTTCGTGCTCGCCTCACCAATGGCCGGCTGGCGCGCCAAGCAGTGGCCGCTCGAGAATTACCTGGCGCTGGCTGGTTTGCTGCTGCGCGAATGCAAGCTGCCGCTGGTGCTCAACGGTCCACCGGGGAGCCTGGGCAGGTTGACAGACGAAGGCCCGCTTCGGACCCGAAGCCCGGGCGTCTGTCCCACGCTTGAAACCGCGGATGGGGTATGGCGGCACGCCTGCGGGCTGCCCGGTTTGATCGATGCCACCCGCCGCGCGACCGCGGTGGTGGGGGTGGATAGCGGACCCATGCATCTGGCCGCGGCCCTTGGCAAGCCCGGCGTGGCGCTGTTCGGTCCCACCGACCCGGCGCGCAACGGCCCTTATGGCGATTCACTGCGCGTGCTGCGGTGGCCGGGCGCACTGACCACTTACAAGCGGCTTGGCGAGATCGACGAGAGCATGCGGCGGATCGCGCCGGAGGAAGTGTTCGAATCCCTGCGCGCCGCGCTTGGCTGCGCGGGTGGTTCCAGCGGGTGCGTGGCAGGATGATTCAGTTTCCCAAACCTTACGCCGATGCCGTGGCGAGGCTGCGCGTGCCGTCCGGGTTTCTGATCGTGGTGATCTTCGCCTGGTTGTCGCGGCCCCTACCGGCATCGATTGCCTGGGGGGTTCCGGTCTCGCTGGCCGGTCTGCTGCTGCGCGGCTGGGCGGCGGGGTGCCTCGACAAGAACCGGCAACTTTCGACCGGCGGACCATACGCGCACACCCGCAACCCGCTCTACCTGGGCACGCTGCTGGTGGCCGCCGGGCTCGCCATCGCCGCGCGCAGCCCGTGGCTGGCGCTGCTGTTCGCCTGCGTCTTCCTGTTCGTCTATCTGCCCGTTATCCAGCTCGAGGAGCAGCACTTGCGCCACCTGTTTCCGGAATACGAATCTTATGCGGTGCGGGTGGGAGCGCTGTGGCCGCGACTGACTCCGCATCCCGCGTCGGCTCCAGCGGCGTTCCGCTTTCGTTTGTACGTGCAGAATCAGGAATATCAAGCCGGCGCCGGATTTGCGATAGGGCTGACTTACCTGATCTGGCGGCTGCCGCGATGAGGGCGTGGCGGGGCGAAGAAAGGTCGAGACGAATCTCGACCTTGCAGGCAAGACTGCCTGGCAAGACTGCCTGCGCCACGGGGCATTCGAAAAAAAAACTGAATCCTTCTGGCTTGCGATGTATCCAATCTCACAAGGGCAAGTGGCGCGGGTCAAAAGGCCCGCCAGGGAATGCTGATCGGGGAATTCGGGTGCATGACCGCTCGGAGGGGAACGGTCATGCGCCAAGTTTAGCGGCGCGCCAGCGCCACGCCATCACCAGCGCCGAGCCGATCAAGATCAGCGCCGCGCTCAATCCCACCCAAATTCCAGCCGCGCCCCATCCAAATCGAAAACACAACAGATACGCCACGGGCAGGCACACACCCCAATAGCCGGCCAGGTGCGCCAGCATGGGCGTGCGGGTATCGCCGAGGCCGCGCAGGGCGCCGGTGGCCACCACCTGCAGTCCGTCGAACAGTTGGAACAAGGCGGCGATGCGCAACAGCACCGCGCCGGCGGCGATCACCGCGGCATCGGCAGTGTAAATGCGGACGATCCAGCGCGGCGCCGCTCCCAGCAACACGCCCGCGCCGCCCATGAACAGGGCGCCCAGCAGGATGGCCGTCCAGCCGCGCACCGCCGCACCGCGCTTATCGCGGGCACCAATGGCCTGCCCCACCCGCACGGCCGCCGCCGAGCTGATACCCAACGGCACCATGTAGGTCGTCGATACCACGTTGATGGCGATGCTGTGCGCCGCCAGCGAGGTTTCATCCAGGTGGGCCGCAAACACGCTTACGAGGCCGAACACCACGCCTTCGAACAGGATCTGGAGCGCCGCCGGCATCCCCAAACCCGCCAGGCGGCGTATGCGCTCGAGCGAAGGCCGCCAGGAGACCGCCAGCAGAATATGGCCCGTCCGCCGCTCGTTCCAGACGATCGCCGCCAGCAACACCGCCGCCATGTAGCAGCGCGCAATGGTGGTCGACCACCCCGAGCCTTCGAGGCCCATCCGGGGCGCGCCCCAGTGGCCGTACATCAGCAGCCAGTTGCCCAGCACGTTGACCACGTTGGCGCTCACCAATGCGAAGGTCACCGGCTTGACCACGTCGATGGCTTGCAGGTAGCGGCGGAAAGCGGCATAGAAAAGCAGCGGCGGCAGGCCCCATGCCAGCGCCTTCAGAAACGGATCGAGCAGCGCCATCACATTGGGGTTGGTCCCGGTGACGCGGAGCAGAGGAATCAGCAACAGAATCAGCAGCGCTAAGAAGGGCGCGAGAGCCAGGCTCAGCCAGACGCCGTTGACCAGCGTGCGCCGGCAGTCGGCGGCGTCTTCGGCGCCGTGCGCCTGCGCCACCAGCGTATCCATTCCCAGCAGAAAGCCGGTGCCGCAGATGGCGATGGGATAGAACAGCATCGCGCCCAGACTGCCGGCTCCCAACGCGGCGACGCCCAGGCGGCCGGCCATGATGGTGTCTTCGAGACCCATCGCCATCCAGCCCAGCTCGGCCAGCGCCAGCGGAACGGCCATCCGCAACATGGGCGCGAACTCGGCACGGAAATGGAGTTGACGGTCCGCCACGCGTTATGCCTTGGGATGAGCCTTGTCGTACACCCTCATCAGGTCGGTGAGCGAAACCTGGGTGTATTTCTGGGTGGTGGAGAGCCGCGCGTGCCCCAACAGCTCCTGGATGGCGCGCAGGTCGGCGCCGGCGGCGAGCAGGTGAGTGGCGTAAGCGTGGCGGAAGCCGTGCGGGTGGACCGACGGATCGCCGCACAGAACCGTGGCATACAGTTTGACGATGCCGTGAATGCCGCGGACCGTCAAGCGGTGGCCGCGGTGATTGAGAAACACAGCCCGCTCATCGCGGACCACCGGCCGCTCGGCGAGGTAACGCTCGAGGGCTGCGGCGGCTTTGCCGGGCAGCGGCACCTGGCGCTCCTTCTTGCCCTTGCCGCGCACGCGCATCCACACCTCTAGCGCCGCTGCGCTTACCCCCGGGGCGTCCCGCCCGGTGAGGGAGCCGCGGTCGAGATCGTCCAGGTTCAGCCCGGCGAGCTCGCTGACCCGCACGCCGCAGCCGTAGAGGATCTCGAGCAGGGCGCGGTCGCGCGACGGGTAGGGGCGCTCGAGTTTCCCGGCGGCCACGTCGTCGAGCAGGGTGTTCATCCGCTCCGCCGTCATCACCACCGGGAGTTTCTGCGGAGCCTTGGGCAGCCGCAGCAGGCGGGCCACATTGATGGCGGCCACGCCCTCGCGCTGGAGGAATCGAAACAGGCCGCGCACCGCGGCCACTTTGCGGCGGATGCTGACCGCCTGGAGCGGCTGCCGGTACAGCCAGAGCATCCATTCGCGCAGCAGCAGCAGGTCGATGGCTTCGGGCGCCGGTGGATCGACTCCCGGCGGGGAAAGGAAGTCGAGCAGTTGCCGCAAGTCGCTCCGGTAGGCGTCGAGCGTGTGCGGCGAGACCGCCGTTCGCGCCAGCTCCGCCAGGTAGCGTTCGATCTCGTGCTCCAGCCGGGAGGACATGGTTTAATCCGCGATCCGGCCTGCCGGTGCAGACTTTTTCCGCGCGCGCGGCGTCTTAGTCACTGAGAAACCGGTTGCTATGATGAAAACCATGAAGCGATGTCTGTGCCTGTTGCCGCTTGCCGGCGCGCTGGCGTGCGCGGCGGATCTGGCCGGCGTGCATTCCGTATATCTGCTGCCCATGGCGCGCGGCATGGACCAGTATCTGGCCAACCAGCTTGCTAGCGAGCATATTTTCCGGGTGGTCACGGATCCCAAGCTGGCCGATGCCATCATCACCGACCACATCAGCGAAGGTTTCCAGGCGCAGTTGGAGGGCTTCTCGCCGACTCCCAAACCGCCGGAGCCGGCAAAACCAGCCACTCCGGAGCCTGCCACCAAGGCGGGCGACGAGGCGGCGCCGGCAAAAGCGGCTGGTGCGGATTCCAAAGCCAAGCCGGGCGATGAGCCAGCGTCGCCGGGCCTGACGGGGAAGACGGAAAACACGCTGAGCAGCCCCAGCACCAGCTCCGGATTCAGCCGCGCGCGCGGCACGGTGTTCCTGGTAGACGCCAAGTCGCGCCAGGTGATCTGGTCCATATACGATCCGCCCAAGGATTTTGACGGCAAGGAAATGAATCGCACCGCCTCCGATATTGTAAGCCGCCTCAAGCGGGACCTGAACCCGAAGAAGTAAGCGCTACCGGGCCACCAGGGGATTGCGAACCGTAATCCCCGACAGGCGGCCAAAGTCGCGGTCCGCCGACCACAGTTCCCGTACCCCGTGCTCGAGGCAAATCGCGGCCACACGCGCGTCGTGAATCGCATCGCCCGAAACGCGCCCGGCCTCGGCCAGCCCCCGCAGTTCCTTCCAGTGGCCCTTCAACTCGCCAATCGTTCGCAGGGAGGGAGAGCCAAGCCAGATCTCAGCCTGATCGAGCGCCTTGGCAAGCGGCGTGGGCGGACGGTAGATGCGCGGGTGCGTCACCACCGCCAGGAACTCATGGAGGCAAGGCCACGGAATCGCCCAGGGAGCGGACCCTTCCGCCAGCGACTCGATCAGGCGATAGGCCCGCTCATGCCACTCCGAGTCGCGACGGTGCGCGTACACCAGGATGTTGGTATCGACCGCGATCATTCGCCGCGGCCTTGGTAGATTCTGCCGCGAACGGCGGGCCAGGAGAATGGATCGCGCAAACCTTTGCCGCCCACCGATCCGTTGCGCAGGCGGAATTTCCTCGGCCGGCGCTCCTGGTCGATGGCGGCCCGCAATCCTTCCTCCACCAAGCGGCGTAGCGGCACCTTGCGCGATGCGGCGAAGGCCTTGGCCTCCTCGAAGAGCGAATCCGCAATTTCGACGGTGGTCTTCATATGACCCATATTACCATTCTGCTCAATATGGGTATATGGGAATTCCGCGGGATGGACTGGCTTGAAAAAAGGGCCTACACTTGGGTCGTTGACAGGTGAGGGAGATGATGGTCCTAAATTCGCGATATTGCTGGTTGTTGGCTGCTGTCGCATTGACTGCGGGATGCGGCAAGCAGGAGCGCATCGAAGCGGTTCAATTTGCGCAGGTGCTGACGGGGAAAAAGGCTGACTTTTCGAGCGCCAACGCGATCGAAAAAGATCTCATCAGTAACGCCCGTGCCTGGAGCGGCGGCATCACGGCAAATGGGGCGGGCCGCGGAGCCGAACTGGATCAAAACGCCGCCGTGGCTGCGGAGCTGGCGAAGAACACCGTGGCGGTCAGCTCTCAATTGAGCCAGGTGCGCCAGGCAATTGACGCCCTGCCGCTCAAAGAGGAGTATCCACGGGAAGTCCGCGATGTGTTGACCACCGCACTGACCAAACGGCAGCGGGCGCTGCAGGAGATGCGCGCGTTGTTGGAGCAGTCCGCAACGCAGTTTCTGGAATTCAGGCAGAGC
>Ga0181521_10000437_pt1 | contig 50529 bp, 41 predicted proteins | sample PEATcosm2014_Bin_32_FD_119764 | JGI IMG/M metagenome (GOLD analysis project Ga0181521, IMG submission 119764) | Peatland microbial communities from MTU Mesocosm Facility, Houghton, MI, USA - PEATcosm2014_Bin02_60_metaG | ecosystem: Environmental > Terrestrial > Soil > Wetlands > Peat | place... | reverse complement strand
TGCCGTTGTCGGTGGCCGCCGCCACAATCCCCGAGACGTGGGTGCCGTGTCCGTTGTCGTCCTGCCAGGAGCACGTCGGGGAGGAAATCGTTGTGGCCACGTAGGCATAACTGCTGCTCCACAGCAACTGCCCGCCGGAGGCTGAGTCGGTGGAACTGCCGCCCGTGTTCATGAAATCCGGATGGGTGCAGTCGGCCCCGGTATCGATCACTGCCACCGATACCCTGTTCGTTCCCGCCGTTGCCGCCGTCAGGTAGGGTACCTGCAGAAGGTTCCAGCCCTGCAGTGCCTGCACGGTGAACAACCCCCATTGGTCGGAAAGAGAGTTCACGTAGTCCGGATCGTTAGGATTCGTGATCACGATGTGCCGCACACGATCAGGCTCCACGAAATCGACCAGCGGATGCGCCGCTAACAGGGTCGAAACTCCCGGAGCGATCGAAGTCGGCACGTGAACCACGTAGACATCGGGCAGATTCAGGGCCTGGATCGTGGCATTCGGCAGGTAGAGCGGGATTACCGAGGCCGGCATGACGCCTGGCATCAGCTTTACGATCAATTGATTGGGGACGACCTCCTCGCCAGGTAACGCGGGGTATTCTGTGCCTGCCCAAAGGACTGCTGAGGCTGACAGAAGCAGCAGGGCTGGCCCTCTGATGGGTGTTCGGATCATACAGCGGGCAATGGAGCCAGAATGCAGACTAGTATAGCCCAGCCATGGCTAGGACCAGACGCTCCAAGCCGATAACTATCTTTTGTTCTGGTACTGCAGCCAAGCGGGGGGGAGCCAAGGCGCCGTTGCAGGGGTCGCAGATCCGCCTTGTCGTTGCCGCTCTACCCCGTCCGATGCGGAACGTGGAATCGCAGGTGAAGACCTTTCTGTTGGCCAGAATTGTGAGGCAAGGGAGCCGGGATTGGAACTTTTGTCTATCTGTTTTCCTCGGTCTTAAAGACCAGGGATTATGGACGTCCTGGGTGCAAGCCCATCGCCCGTTCACGTCGGCGCGTTGCGCTGCAGGCGTCTTCATCGGACTGTGAAGAAATAGGGAGCGCAACCAAAGTTCCGTCCCATACACTGTTGATCCTGAAAGGCTAATGGCTCGTTAAGCGCAGGCGGAGGACGTCTGAAACGGTCACCCGAGAGCTGCGCGCACTGGTTTCTCCCTCGACAACGGGCGAAAGGAAGTCGTCAAAGTACGCCTATGAATTTCCGACCGTTCCGGTTTGTAATTTTCAGATTAAGCGCGTCTCCAGCAAATAGCTATCTCGTGCGCAATTCGGGATTACGAACGAGGGCGGCGTCTCAGCACTACCGTAAGGCCACAGAGACCTAGCGCCACCGCGCCATAAAATCCCGGTTCCGGGGTCGCCGCGATCGTCACGTTGAAACCGGTACTGTCGTAATAGAATTGGCCGCTTGGCACGAGTCCCACTGCGAAATCGAGCGACTCTCCTGCCATCAGGGTTTCGTCGAGGTTGAAAGTCTGTGGCGTGCTTGTGCTGGTGGTGCTAAAAACCGTGGTTGAAATTGGACCCGAAGTCGTGATGCTCGCGCTGTCGGCAGTGACGCCGCTGTAGTTTCCGATTGCAAGGAATTCGCCCGTTACAACGTACGTGGCTGACGCCGGTGCGGTAAAGCGAACCACCGAGTAGTATCCGCCTGATTGACAGATACCGTCTGAAGTGATGTTACCGGAACATCCAGGATGGAGCAAAAGCAGGTTGGTTGGCCAGGGGCCTATGGTGCCGCCTTCATTGTTTAGAGTGCCGCCAGAAATATTCTCCAGAACGGTTGGAAGAAGATTGTAGGGGTATGGTGCGATCGTGGTGTAGAATCCCGCGGCACTCCCGTCTCCGAAGTAATCGGCGGTGGCTGAGGTGTCCGGAGAAAAGTTCACGGGATTGAGCAACGTTGCGTAACCGTATGACCAAACGCCATTTACGCTCTGCGTGGTGGACGAAGTGGTAATAATGCTGGTAGGGAAATTGTTGACGGCATTGTAGACGTCAGCATACGCGGGAATATACAACACGGCCGAGAGGAAGCACAGAAGACCTGCCCTGCCTAATTTGCTCCATGTAGTGCTACCACCCTTTGAAACCATGTTACCTCCTGACTACGGGTGACAAAACCTGAGGCTTACGCGGCACGACGGCGGCGTAAAGCGAAGGTAAGGCCTATGAGGCCAATCGCTAGAATCCCGTAGAAGCCTGGCTCGGGAGTCAACGAGACGCCCGCTATGACGGGTCCAAAGCTAGTGCCGTAAGTGCCCGGTTGAGGCGGATCCGTACTCGCGAACGTCACTGTCACGCTGTTCGATTCGGCCGTGAACCCATAGATCTCGTGGGACCACAGACTGAGGCTTTGGTCGGCAGGAACGTATGGGGTTGGCGTGTATGACTCTGAACTTGGATTGCCGCCCACAACGCTAACCGTTAGGTTCTTGGGATCAGGGGGACCATCAGAGTTTCCATTCAGATAGAAGCTCAGGGTGTAATAGTCGCCAACCGTCAGTCCCGCGACCTTTTGGGAGATCGAACCAGCTGCCTCCAGGCCGTCCAGATCCACGCTATAGCCGCCAAGCTTCCCAGCCGCGTCTGGCGCCGTCCAATACGAACCGATCCAATCGACCGAAGGAGTCACAGTCCAGTCGGAAATATAGCAGTAGCTACAGTATCCGGCATAGCTGGAAAGACTTGAATCGTAGTTGATCCCCGTGTAGCTTCCAGGGGCGTCGTTCGGCGCGTTGCCAACGTTGGGCGCGCCGAGGCCCAAGCCCTGCGAGAAATTGCCATTCAGGACATTGACATCTGCACTCGCTGGAATCACTGTAGCGGCCAACAGTACTGCGAGCAAGGCTGATATTTGAAGCCGAGTCGAAAACAACGGAGAATCCTCCTCTTTCCTCTTCTCGTATAAACTTCTTACAAATACCCAGCTACACCTCGACCGCGACATGGCTGTTAAGGTACGTTTGACCCACTATAAGGCTAGTAGGACTGGAATACAACCCAAAGCGAGTACCGATTTACGCATGAATTGTGCAGAAAGGTACCGAATCGCCGACGCTGTTTCCATGTTTTATCAAACTAAAGTACTAATTTAGGGACTAAAGTACTATTGCTTTACCGTTCTGGAGCTCTAGCCATTTAAGACGACGGAGGAAAGATATCAGCCAGCCGCTCATCCCGCCAGGAACCCCGGTTCCGGTGCAGATATCCAGGTTTCGGTTCAGAATTCGCCCATCTCTTCGAGCTTTTCGTCTGCTCGCAAGGACGTGAGCGAAGTCCAAATGGCGTTGCGAGAACGAGTCCGAACCACTACGGTGGCGGACGGGTTGGAGGAAGCCTTTTCTGTTGGATCTGGAGGAGCGTGGCACTAATCGCGTTCGGACTATGGGGCTTGGCGCTTGCGGCGAACCAGTAGCAGCAGGCCGCTCATCCCCAGGGCCAGAATCCCGTAAACGCCTGGTTCGGGCGTTGCGCTGGTGAACTCCGCGCGGAGGCCAGTAGGATTCCCGTACGACTGAACGTCATTCTGCACGACGAAGTCTAAGGTATTGACACCAGCTTGGAACCCGCTTGAGATCGTGAATGTGCCCGCCGGGAAGGTATCGAAAGTATTGTACCCAGGCGGAATCTCGCTAATGGAAGCACCGACGGTGGTGCCGTTGATCAGAATCGAGAATCCCTCGTTATCCGTGGACCATCCTCCGGTCAGAATGAAGTCCTTCGCCTGTGTGGCGGTCAGGTTAAAGGTGGTCCGGTAGTCATACAGACCATCGGGCTGACTGTCCAAAGAGCCGTTGTTCAGCGCGGAGGAACTGTTAGCGGGGTACTGACTAATCCATGCTGAGGTTGCATTGTCCGGCGCCCAGTACCCAAACGGAAACTGGCTAGGGTCCTCTACCAAAGCGGTGGCTCGATCGGTGCTCGGCGTAGTAGGACCAATCGGATCCGAGACGACTGTGTAATGCGGGTCGGTGACGAGAGCCCCCAGCACGTTGCCGCTATCGTCGACGCCGGTATTATAAAGGCCAAGCGAGATCGGTGTGATGTTGGCCTGTAAGCTGAGGGGCACCAGGACTGCGAGATACAAGAAGACTGCCGAAGGACCGCTTGAGATGCGCTTCACGTCTGCCTCTTTCTTCCGCAGCTAAAACAAGGCTGGCGCCGTCTTTATGCTCGGAATTCTTCGTGGCCGACCTCTGGGACCAGGGTGGACGGTTGACCTAATATAAGGCAAGAAATATGGCTAATTCAACTAAGAAAAGTACCTTTTTGGGGAAAAAATCGGGCGAAAAGTACTACGAGAAATACGACTCCTGGTAAAACAGATTTTTTTCTTTCGTCCTTCAACTCAACCGGACGGCAACGGAGGTGACTGCGCCGGGTTAAGCTTGCCGGCGCCGGGTCACCGCTAGCTGAACAGTGGAGAGGCACAACGCCAATGCGCCGTACATGCCGGGCTCCGGAGTAGTAGTTACTTGAATCCGTATCGGAACGCGCGAATCGTTCGAGACTGGCACCCCAGGCATGCATCTGCGTTGGTGATTGTTCCGGCCGCTTGGGATTCAACAGCCACTACGACCGGGAAACTCAAAACCGCCACCGATAGACCGTCAGCCGTAAACGAGAATCGATGGCAGTGACCAACGAAAGAAGCCCTACGTCCTACGACGGCGCCGCGCGTTCGCCAACAGCCCGCTCAAACCGAGCGCCAAAACAGCGTACAAGCCCGGCTCTGGAGTCGCAGCCTCGCTGGAAACCCCCGATGGGTCGGAAAGCGTAAAGCTCCCAGTGTCAGCGACGACATATCCTCCGCTTGGTTCATAGACATAGACACTATAATTGGCACCATTGCCGGGACCATTGCCAAACACATTGAGTTCGTAGCTCGTTCCCCCGGCAGACCAGCCGAACAAAAGGCCCCAGTTATCGATATACTCCGAGGGGGAGGGAGGACTTGAATAAAGCACGTTGTCCGCTATAAACGCCCCGCTGGGCGAGTAGAAAGGATTTGGGCCACCGGAAATCAGATTGATCGCCTGGTCCGTAAGTCCAAGGCCGGTGAAAAAGCCACTAGCCACAGAGGTGGCGAGGTAATCCCCACCGCCTAACGGTGTGGCTGTCAGGATGCCCGAACCGGAACTGTTCGGGCTGGAAAACGAAAAGTCCCAAACGTTCGCCTTGGCTGAACTTGCGGTGCCAACGATTAATCCACCCAAGCAGAGCAGGCCGGCCAGGGTAGTTGAGAACTGTTTCATGAATTTATTTCCCCGTATTCGACAGTATCGTTACGCCGTGGACACCGCGATAGCAAGCCGCATCCGTCATAAATCGCGTGTATAGGGTAACCCAAACTGACCTTTCAAAACAAGGGAATAACAAGTCAGTTTTGGGCAAAATGTACCATTCTTGCAAGCCAAATCTGGACCTTGGTTTCAGTACCTAGTTTGCTTGTGAGTGGAGAAGGCTGCGATCGGGCATGTATACTATACGTCCTAAAACTTTCCTGCCTGCTTGTGGCAGTGGCCCGCGGACGAAAACCCAGCTATAGCTTCATCGTCCCAGGGGGCTAGCAACCCAAACGACAGGCCGCCAGACAGCAGAAATAGTCACTATTGGTCAAGACTAGAAACAAAAAACCGCCATGGAGCAGGTCCGTGGCGGTTAGGAATTCGGTTCTGATTATACCTTATGCGCGGCGACAACACACAGCCACGACCATCCCGCTCATGCCTTCGGCAATTCGACTTCGGCACCGAACGGAGTTGCCCAACCTAAACTTCCTCTAGCGACTTCTAGCGAGCTCGGCGGAACTTGCACTGCCTTTCCAGATATTGAGACGATGGCTTTTCAGAGCTTACCTATGAGTTCCCTAATCTTGGGTTCATCTGCCGGGCTCGGCTTTTCGGCGAGCGCCGCTTGCAACTCAGTGCGGGCCCGCTGCCTGTCGCCTTTCTCGTAAAGGGCGGCGCCCAGATGGTAGCTGACCGGGCGATGAAAGAACGAGAAAAACCGTCACGGAGCCGATCCGCGGCGCCGCGGGAACCTATACCCTTTTCGGATCGAACATGGTGCACGCCAATTCGACGGCTATTGGCAGGCAAAGAGCAGCCCGCTGAACGCCGAATGCCAGCACTGGGAGTTGACAGCGGCAGTTGAAGGGACGCCCCGGCGGGTCACTTGACGCCGTGTCTGCCCAAGTTCTCCGTCTGTGGCGAAAGGGAAAAATGAAAAGAGCCCGCAGCGCATGACCGCGGGCTCACGGTGATTCGATTTTGCCATTCTCGCGCTAAGCGCGCTTCCGGCGGCGCACGACCGTGACCAAACCGGACAGGCCCAGTGCGAGAATACCATAGAAGCCCGGCTCGGGGGTAGCGTTGAACTGGGCACTCAAGTAATTGTTCAAAGCACCATCGGCGATGGCATAAGTATCATTCGAGACGAAAGAACCGGGAGTACCATACCAGAGCGAATTGGGGCCGCTACCTATGGTCGGCCCGGTGGCGCCAATCGTGATCACAGGATAAAGGAATATGGAGTCGTAGCTGCCGGTTTGATCTGGAAGGCTGAGGATGAAAGTCACCGTATTTGGTACCACCAAGCCGTTGAAGTTGAACGTCGTGTCATTTGTGCCAAAACCTGCCGGCGCGGTTGCTGACCCCAGAAGTGCCCCCGTGTTCGGGTTGTTGCCAGAGTACAGATCCATTTGAATCGGGTAATTGACGTCACCACCACCATAAAGCCAGAGCGAGACGGTTTGGAGGTCTCTGGCCGTGCCGCCGAAGGTAATAGTATTGCCCATCTCCCAATATCCGGCAGATGTAGGTGGATTAGGTGTTCCATCCGGCCCGAAATTCAGTCCATTACTACTATTATCACGGTTGGCCTGGTAGATGGTGTTGACGTCAGCATTTGCCGAGCCGGCGGTTATCGCGAGCGCACCGAAAAAAGCCAAAACCCCACCCAGTAATCGACACGTTTTTCGAACCATAACTTCAGACCTCCTTGATGGTCGTCGCACACTTGAAACACTCAGATGGAAACAACATGGGTACATCACATCAATGCAAGTGGTCGACCCAACGACACGATCTCTCAACCGAGGCTCACGCCGCCCTAAAGAAGACGAAAAGACAGCGTCACTACTATAAAGCAGAGCACTGGGAACATCAACAGGTGAAAAGTACTTTTTTGGGAAAGCGGGGATAGTATAAGCGTTGTTTGATACTTATATACTATAAGTACCAAAACTTTAACGGCAAGCTTGCATAGTTCTTCCAGACTTTGTTCACGCTCTTCAAAGCTTGCCAATCAACTCGCGGATCTTGGGTTCATCGGCCGGGTTCGGTTTGGCCGCGAGGGCCGCTTGCAACTCTGTCCGAGCCCTCTGCCTGTCGCCTTTCTCATAAAGCGCGGCGCCCAGGTGATAGCGGAACGTGGCATTGCCGGTATTCGCCTGGACCAGGCTCTGGAACGTCTGCACGGCCTCATCGTACATTCTCTTCTTAAAATAGGCCCAGCCGACGGTATCGGAAAGTGACGCCTTGAGTCCAGGTTCACGCACCACCTGCAAGCCGCGCTGCGCCATTTTGAGGGCCTCATCCGGGCTTTCTCCCGCTTCCAGCATGAGGAAGGCGAGATTATTCAGAGCACGGGGCTCGTCCTTCTGCAGTGCCAGCACGCGACGATAGCCCGACATAGCTTCGCCGGTTTTTCCCTCGCTGTAGTAAGCTTGCGCCAGCACGACGGCGGCCGGCACGGACTTAGGGTCGGTTTGCTCAGCTTTCTCGAATGACGCTATGGCGTTGGGCAAATCGCCCTTGGCCTCATAGGCTTCTCCCAAGCGAATCGGGATATCAATCGACTTAGGATTGGCGGCGGCCATTTGTTTGTACTGTGCGATGGCGATATCGTAGTTTCCGGACATGCCGGCAAACTGCGCCAGCAGACCATGCAACATCGGGGAATTAGGGGAGCGTTTTACTTCGTCCTGCAGCAACTGCAGCGCTCGCCCGGACTGGTTCTCGCCTTTGTACGCCTCCGCGAGGCCGGAGATGACTCTAGGGTCGTCCTTGGCGTATTGTTGAAGTTGCTGGAAAATGTCTTCGGCTTCCTTGTATTTTTTTTCCGAGATGGCGAGCACGCCCAGCTCGTACCGTGCGCCCAGCCACTGCGGGGACTGCTGGATCAGATGGTTCAACCTGGCGCGGGCCTCCCCGAAGCGGCTCAAGTTGGTAAGACAGACAGCATTTAGCAGTTGCGCTTCCGGGTTGGCGGGAGCCACCGCCAGGATCTCCTCGGAGACCGGCAGGGCTTCCTGCGGTCTTCCCTGCGACAGATCGAGCGATGCCAGCGCGAAACGTGGCGGCAGATAGTTGCGATTCTTCTGGGCGGCTGCCGAGAATTCGTGGCGTGCGCCTTCCGGATCGCCTTTGCGGGCGAGCGCCAGACCGAGTTGGTAATGCATCGTCAGGTCCTGCGGTTTGAGTGGAATCTGAGCGCGAAGTTCGGCGATCGCCGGATCGAGGTTCTCGGGCTTCCCTTCATCCAGCCAAATTAAGGCGCGGGCCAGTTTAGACTCGCGATCGTCCGGGTGTGCTTTTAGAACCTCGTTCAGTTGCTGGATGGCTTCGGCGAACTTGCGCTGTCCGGCGAGAACCTGCACCATCCGCTTCTGGTATTCGACGGCGTGCTTCGGGTCAACCTTCACGCCTTCCTGGAACATCCGAAGCGCCTCGTCGGGCTTGCCGAGGGATTCGTAGAAATTCCCCACCCGCATTCGACTGTCGGGGAAATCGGCGGGGTTGTCCAACAACTTCTGGAGTGTGGCTGACATCTCCGCAGGCTTGGAAGCCACTGCGTAATAGCGCGCGAGCTCCAGTATGTAGTCGGCCTGTTTGGGATTGTTGGCGACCTTCAGGAGCAGGATGTCCTCCGCCTCCTGCGTTCTCTTGGCGGCTTCGTATTGCTCAAACAGAAAGTCATAGGCGCGGCCAAAAGTCTTGTCCTTCGCGATCAGACTGCGAGCCAAATCCAGTCCAGCCGGCACCTGATTGTCGCGTACCAGTGCAATAGCCAGCCCCATCTGGACCTCCTGGTCGTTGGGCTTGGCCTTATCCGCCTTGCGGAGGTACTCGATTGCCTGTGCCGGCTTTTGATCGATCAGGGCCAGAGCTCCTTTCAACCGGTTGCCATCGAACCCTTCCGGGTTCTTGGCCAGGAGTTGATCCGCGATCTTAGCGGCTTGGTCGTAATACTGTTTAGGATGGCGCGGATCGGCGTTGTATAAGCTGGTGCTCAGTTCCCCGAGCTTGGCCTGAACCTCGTCGTTGGCGGGCATGAGTTCTCCGGCCCTACGCAATTCCTGATAGGCGTCGACGGGGAGACTCTTCTTTAGGGCCGCCAAGCCGAGCCGGTAGTGCGCCTCGCCCAACTGCGGAGACTTCTGCAGGGCTTTGCGATATTGAATGATGGCATCGTCATATTTGCCGGCGGCAGCGAAGCGATTTCCGCGCTCCAGGTAAGCTTGCGGACTGCTGCTGCAACCGAAGGTTGCCAGCAGCGCCAGCGCCACAACGCCGAAGAAGCTCTTTCGGCCCATGACATCCGGTGTCGCGACCGCACCGGATGTTTCAGAGAACGAATTCATATCCCTTAAGTCCTTAGCTAACGCAGGTGCCAGAAGCGTCGCTATTTTCTGCTAACCGTCGACAGGGCCTACCAATGTCACGGATGAACGACCACAGCAGCGGAACTGCCTATGTCGTTGACCACGACGATCGAGATGGCGCCGATACTGTTAACCAGGTTCGTGCCGGTGGAGCCCCCAGCCAGCGCGAATGGTATTGTGAGGTTGAACTGGCCGCCCTCGGCCTGAGAGGTGGCGCCCAGGAACCAGAGCTTCGCCGCACCGCTGACGTCCACGGTTACGTTCGTGCTTGAGAGTGCGAAAGCGCTGGCGGCGGTGAATTGAAAAGTGACGTGATCGAGGTATCGAGTCGTCGTGAAGCCGGTGATCACGACCGAAAAGCCGGTGTCCGAAGTGTTGCTGATGCTCGCTGTCAAAATCGTGGGGGCCTGAGAGGGCACGGTAAATTCCAACGACGTTGGATTCGTGGGTGTGACGTCGAAGCCGCCAGCCAGCGTAAAGTCGGGTTGGATCATGATTGTGCCTGCCACGGTGCCGGTCTGCAGCTGAATCGTCGTGGAGCCACCTGGAAATATAGCTTGCAGCGCATTGGCCGGGATGGTGAAGGTGACCTTGGTTCCGCCGGTAGAGAACTGCACCGCGGGATCCAGCGCAAAACTGCTGGAAATGGAGAGAGTACCCGTGAGGGCGATGGCATAGGGTGCTGCCAGGGACAGGCCGATCGCCGGCTGGGTAAAGGGTTGCTGCGTTCCGGAAGCGCCGGTGAATTGGTACGCCGGCAGGGCGGGCGGGGCGTTGGCGAATCCCCCGATGGCGAACGTCTGATTATTCACTACCAGCGTACTGGTTACTAAGCCTGGTGTCACCGGGGTAAAGGAGAGCGTGAACGAGGCCGATGCACTGGCAGCCAACTGAACCGGGAGCGATAAGTTGACGACCTTGAAGACGCCGGTGGTATCCGCCACGCCCAGGCTTTGAATGGCGGTGGCGGCGGTGCCGGTATTCGTGATGGTAAATACCAGCGATTCCGTTTGTCCTACGGCAATCGGGGAGAAGGAGATCAAGTTTCCTGCAGTGACTGAGACGGATGAGCCCCCCGATACCTGATAAGAATATTGCAGGAGCGGTCCTAGTCCGATACCGGTCAAAGGGAAAGTATCGGAACCGATCAGAAGCCGGCCGGTAGTGGGACCTGGCTGGGTTGGTGTAAACGTTAGTGTGACGGTATTGACCTGCTGGGGTTGCAAGGTGATGGGCAGGAAGGGGCCGTCCGACAGAACGAAAGCCGTGCCGCTCGTCCCAATGGTACTCAGCGTGACGGCTGTCGTGCCCGCATTCTGGAATTGAATCACAACCGAGGAGGTCGATCCGACGTCGGTGCTATCCATAGTGATCGTCTGGGAGGGCGACAACGGAGAGGTCTTACCGTCCTGCGTGATCTGGTAAGTAAGCAGGCCTCCCGTGCCGGTTCCGGCTAATGAAGCAGTGTAGGATCCCGTTCCCAGGGAAATCTGCAGGGAGCCGGTCTGAGGGCCAAGGGAAGTTGGCAAAAACTGGGCGGTAAACTGCAATTGCGAACCAGCATTCAAAGTCAACGGCAAGAGAGGCACGCCCTGTAGTGTGAAAGGGCTACCAGAAGCTGTAATCGAGTTGATTGCGCTGAATCCGCTTCCGGTGTTACTGATGGCTAGGGTTTGCGAAGACGTGGAGCCGACCGGCGTGCTGGGGAACTGAATGGTGCCTCCGGTCGGCACAGCGACAGAATTCCCATTGGTCTGCACCGTATTGACGATCAAGTTGGGAGCGGTGCCGACGAGCGTGAAGTTGATGACCCCCGGAGTTGCAGGGGAGGTACTGGAAGAACCGGGTTCCGTGAAGGTCCAGATGAACTGACTGACGTCCTGCGCGCTGCTTGTGGGGTTGAACAGAATGTGAAAGGTGGTAGATGACAGACTTGTGACGCTGACGGGCGTCGCGTCGGCAGTGAAGTCACCGGAGCCCAAGATCTGCGGCGCGGCCGCAAAACTGACCGTAGGGGTAGTTAGATTAGTCAACGTAACCGTTGCAGTCGCTGTCTGTCCCACAGCCGGTGCATTGACGGTGATGGTTCCGCCATTGGCGACTCCGACAGCTTGCCCGTTCTGCTGCACGCTTATCAAAAACTGGGCGAAACCAGGGGACGCTGTGGCGGTGGCAAACGACAATGCCAGGAGCAAACGGGCCGATCGCGTCATTGCGCACCCCTTGGGATGAAGAACACTCGCGCCGGTTGCCCGGTATCCAGGAAGTACAGAGGTTGAGCTGTGCCGACAGGCGGGTTCAACAGGAAACGGCCTGCGGAAACGCAAGTAAAGGAGACGGCGTTCGATGCGAACGGCAGTTCGCCCACGAGGGCTCCCGTGCCTGCGTCAAAGCTGCGAACAGTCTTGCTTGCGCCGTCCGCCACAAAGATCCGGTTGCCGTCAGCAGAAAGCGCCAACCCGATGGGATCCGCAAGGTATGGCTCGGAGGAAACCAGGGTCGCGACGGTCGGCCCGCCGTCCAGATTCTGGATCTGAAGGATGCGGTGCCCGGCGGCGTTGGCTACCAACGCTGAGCTGTTCGAGCTGAAAACCGCCGCCACCGGATCGCCGGCCAGAGGAATTAAGACGGGAGAAACGGACTTGGATGCCCACCAGAGCTGCCTATTATCGCCTGACCGGGAGGCGAGCAACACTCTGTCAGCCGCGGAATCGGCAGCCAAGAGCGTCCATCGAAAGATCGGATCTCTGGTCTGCCGGTCGCGTTCGAGCGCCCAACTGGCCTCGCGCAGCGGCGTCGAAGACAGATTCGTCAGCCAGACGATTTGGCCGCCGGTTGTCAAAAACACAGCCTTGCTGGAATCCGACGACCACAGAGCTTGCAATGGCGTATACCCCGGATCGACGTCTCCAATCTGATCGGGCGTTCGCAGATCGGCAATCGCTATCAACGCGCCTCCGCTAACGAGCAGCGCCGATTGCTGATTGGGCGCGAGAGATGCCCAGTCTACACCGCTTACTACGGCTGAGCCGAGATAGGCGGAACCGGGGAACCCGACGATAGAGCGAATGCTTCGCGTGAACGAATCGTAGAGATAACCGCTCGAGGGAGCGCTCCAGACCGGGGTTTGCGCCGAGCCTTGCGTTTGCACCAGCATTGCCAACAACCCGACGAGAACCGGTCCGGTAGGATGAGTAGGGATGAGTCGCATATATGAACCGATTACTGGAAAACCGGTCCCCCCGGAGTGATGGTCACGGTGGTTTTTGAACTGGATCCCGAGCCGCGAAGGACCACCCAGGCCACAATTCCGGCGGTCGCGGCTCCCCCGATGATTGCCCACGTGGGCCACTTCTTGTACCAGGAACGATGCGGCAGAGCCGGCCCGATATAACTTCCCGTGGTGTTGGTCTGCGTAACGGTGGCTTCGCCTCTGCGATTGCCAAGCGTGGCGGTAACCATAATCTGGAATTTTCCGGGCACGTTGTTGACTACGAAAGGTGCGGTTGCCTGCCCGTGGGCGTCACTTACGGTGGTGTAAGTAGTCAGGGTCTTCAGGAAAGTACCGCCCGGCCCATGTTCAGGCAGGATGAAAACCACCGTGGCACCTTCCACCGGGAAGTCGTTTTGATCGCGCACTTCCACCACCGGAGTGACGGATCGTAGCAGTGGAATCGAGTTGACGGCGTTGTTGCCTTCGATCACCGCCACGTTCAGGGGCGACGGCGCGACTTCCGGCGCCGCCGGTTTGGGCGGACCCTGCGGCGCCTGCGCGAAGGCCGCCTGCACTCCCATGAGGACCGCCATCATCACACAGATTACGGACCTCAATCCACCGGGCGACTGCTGACACTTGACTCCCTTTTGATTCATGAACCGGGCTTCTCCTTGGGGGGAAAATAGGGCAGCATCTGAGGATAGATCAATTGAGCCAGCTGCATGGCGCGGCTGTCGGCCGCTTCGATCCCATCTGCCTCCACCGGCACGACGATGCGGACCAACGCCATATCGGTGCGGTTGTCGGTGATGGCGTCCAGCACGCGATGGGCTTTAAGTTGCTGCTCGAGGGTATAAACACCTTTGTAGGTTTGAAACCAATACAGCACTACTTCTTGGGCGCCGTCTTTGGCGATGCGGTAATAGTTGACCGGGAATGAGCGAGAGCCCGGCACGGAAACATCCATGACACGAGACATCCTCGGATTCCAGCCGGCGCCCGGCAGACAGACCTTGGGATCGTGAGCCGTTCTCTCTTGAAGCTGGCTCTTATAGTAGGCGACAAAGAGATTCGCCGCATGAGGGCCATCGGCAAGCTGGTACTGCCGGTCGAGGCTGTCGCTGGGATTGAGCATCTGGAGTGTTTCCGGGTCGAGAGAGGCGTCCTGCACCTGCTCCCAACCTCCCAGGTGCGTCGGAAGCATGACCAGAGGCGGCGGGGAGGGCAAGAAGGGCTGGCGGCGAAAAGCCTGCGAGGAAATTGCCTGCGCTGCCAGAATACACACGCCGGCGCACAGCAGCGCAGAGGGGCGCTTCATTTAGCGGGCTCCGCAGCGGTTTGAGGCAGGAATAGGCAAGCCACTCGGTGCGCCAGCAAGACGAGCGCAGCACCGACAAAAAACGCAGTCCACCCTATGGATTCGTGATGTATCCCCTTCGCCCATATCGGGTCGTGCTGCCCCAAAGCGCCAGTGGCCGTAATGCGCAACGCGTTCACCAGGATCGCAGCAGGGGCAGCAAGAAGCGTGACACTTGCTCGCATCCAGAATCGATGCTCGAAGAAGTAGCTGTATACCAGGCAGAAAAAAGTAAGCGTCACGAGAGACCGCAGGCCGCTGCACGCTTCCACCACCGATAAGCTCATGTGCGTCAACTGCAGGATGTTGCCGTCGCGCAGCACGCTGTAGCCGAACAACTCGAGCAGGAATTCGGAAAGGCGTGTGGCTAACAATTGGAGCGGCTGCGTAATTTGCCCATAAAATACATCGGGGATCGGAAAGGTAAACAATAGCAGCCCTAAGGGGAACAAGAGCCTGCGGAGGGCCACATAGCCGCCGGCCAGAAGCAAACATCCTGCCAGGGAAATCAGAAAAGCAAACCGCGAAAAAGTCGACGACATGGCCAGAGTAGCCGCAAAACCCAAAACGCCGGCTACGACGAGTAACGGTAGCGACCAGAGGCTGGGACGCGCGGGTTTGAGGAACAGGTCGCGGCGCTCCCAGGCGATGTACAACGCAACCATCGGGGCGAAGAGCCCATGCGCCATATCGTCGCCGAAAAGAATGGTGCGGCCGGTCATGAGCAGCATGGGAAAATAGCAGGCGACGAGAAGCACGGCAAGAACCGACAGCTTTACGAGAACGCCTCCCGTTGCATTTGCCGTCCGGTGCGGCGGCACGACGACTTGGTTTCCAGCGATCATGGACCTGATGTAAACGTTCGTTCTATTCTATACTTAATCTCTCATGATTGGGCCGTTTCTTGCGTACTACAGGTTTCATTATCACCCTCCGGTACGGAGCAAACCGATGAGGTATTCGACATCTGCTCGCCGCCTGCCTGCCGCGATCGGGTTAAGCCTTGCGTTGATGGCTTGGCACGCTTCGGCACAACCAAAGCGGCAAGTTTCCGTAGTAGCCGACAGTAATCTGGACCGATGTTTGAAGGGGCTGCCGAGTTGTCAGGTAAGCCGACTTACACCGGACGAGATCGGACGCATGGCTGAGAGCGGTCTCGAACGAAATCTCGAAGCTTGCCGCACCGGAGCCACAGCCTGTGACCCGACCGCCATTCCGAAGGAACAATTCGGTGCCGTGATGGCTTCCAACCGGCGCCGCAATCTGGAGCGATGCTTGACCGGCGCGAGAAATTGCGACCCCGGCACACTCAGCGCGGAGGAGGTCAAGCAGATGGTGGCGGAACGCAGGAAACGCAACCTGGAAATCTGCCTGGAAGGGGGAGTCCGGTGCGACCCGACCCAGTTGACATCGCAGGAAGCCGAAGCCGTTACGAATAGCTCCCGCAAGCGCAACCTCGATTTCTGCGAGAACGGCTCCCCCAAATGTCAGCCTTTGCAACTCACCGCGGCGGAAGCCGCTACCGTTGCAGTCGCCGCCAAGAGACGAAATTTCGATGCCTGCATGGGAGGATCGGCCGAATGCGATCCGACGGCCCTGGCGCCCGCGGAAGCGGCCAAGGTCCACACCGCAACGGTTGAGCGGAATCTGGAGCGCTGCTTGAACGGAGCTGCGAATTGCGATCCCCTGGCGCTGACTCCCGAGCAGGCCGCGTCGGTCGCCCTGGCGCGCCGACGCCGGAATCTGGAAAACTGTGTGGATGGGTTCTTTTCCAAGTGTGATCTGTCGATATTGACAGCGCCCGAACTGGCTACTGTCAGCGCGGCGGAGCAGAAGCGAGCGACACGAAAGCAGTAGCTTGCTGGCCATGGAGAGGGGAACTTATCGTCGGCCGCCCAGCCGTTGACATTTAGTCTGCGGAAGGTTAATCGTAAGTATTGAAATAAGGTGAACTTCGGGAGGAATATTCCGATTGTGGAGTCCCATACCGAACTGTCTAACCCAGTCCCAGCGGGGAGCCTTTGGCCTTGGTATGCTCTTCGGGTTCGTTCCAACTTCGAGAGAAAGTGTGCGGACCTTTTACGCCAAAAGGGGTTGGAGGAGTTCTTGCCCACTTATCGGCGGCGCAGCCGGTGGTCTGACCGCACCAAATGGATAGAGCGTCCTCTCTTCCCGGGCTACCTGTTCTGCCGCTTCGATCCGCAGAACTGGCTTCCCGTTCTCAAGACGCCCGGAGTGGTTCACGCCGTGGGCATCGGGGGAAAGCCGCTTCCGGTGGAGGAATCCGAGATAGAATCCCTCCGCACTCTGGTGCGCTCGTCGGTGCCACTGTTTCCGCAGGCGTTCCTGCGCGTAGGCCAAAAGGTCTTGATCCGCAACGGGCCCCTGGCGGGAGTAGAAGGCATTATCGAACACTTCGCCAAGAACTGCCGGATAACCGTTTCCATCAGCCTGCTGCAACGCTCTGTATCGGCGGAGATCGATGCCGAATGGGCCGCTGGCATTTCGTGAACCGAAGGTGATCATCGGGCTGGCTGCACGGCGCCAAATCGGAAAGAAACTTCCAGCACCACGTCAACGTCGATGGGCTCTCCATTGCGCAATGCCGGTTGGAACTCCCAGGTTTCCAACTCCTCGATGGCTTTGGCGCGGAAAGCTTCGCCCGTCGCGCCCCCTCGCAAGATCCTCACCCCGGAAACGTGACCCTTATGGTCGACAATGGAGTCCAATTGGATCGTGCCGCTTTCCTGCGGCGTAGCGGCGGTCGCACCGGTCAGATAATATTTGCGCACCGGAACCGGAGCCACGATGCGCGCGGCATGATCGTCGGGAGGATGGCGCTCGGAGAACCAGAGTACCCAGTCGCCGGTGTATTCGGGAAGGCTGGGACCCGGGATCAAAAGGGTATAGACATCCCGGCCCGGAAATCGCGCTTCCACGCTGGCCGGAATAATGCGAGAGGACGGCCGCAAGGGCACGGACATGGTCCGAGTGATGGAGGGCATCACCAGATCTTTAAGCAGGTGGCGTTCCGGAATCGGAACATTGACGGGTACGGGGGCGGATTCCACCGGTGGCGCTCCCGAAGCACTGTGCGACAGTAAGCCCGGAACCGTGGGAGCGCCAGGCTGTGACGCTGCGCCGCTGGAAGGCGGTCCTGCCGTAGGCGCTCGGGAGAATTGTCCGGGACGCGAACCCAGCGGTGCGGGCCCGGGCGCCGGGTCGAGCCCCACAATCACCGCCTTCAGACCGTCTCCGGTGGCTCCGCCGGCCACGCCGGGCAGCGGGGCTTCCGGCAATGGTTTGACAGATACTGTACCGGTAGACGTCGTAGCTTTGGCAGGAGCCACGAAGCGCGGACGCTGGGGCAGAGATGCCGGGTCCTGTTTCGCCAGATCGCCAAGCGTATTCACGGTCAAAGGGAGCTTGGGTGCTTCCACCGCAGGAACCGGATCAATGAGTGCCACCGTCGGTGGTTTGCCGGGAGGAGAAGCTGGTGTGGGCGGTGAGAACTGCTTCAGTGGCGCTTTAGGCGATGAGGGTTGAAGAACCACCTGATTGGGTACGGGGACGTCGGCTGGAATAGGCTCGGAATGATCCGGTTGCCAGATGAATTGCTTGTTCGAGGCAGGCTCCGGAGAATGAGCGATCACGGTGCGGCCCGCAGGATCCTTGATCCCTTGAGGGATCTTTCCGGGACCAAACGGTTTTCCCGGTGAGACCTCGGGGACCGAGGCGTGAAAGTCGTACCAGATGACCTTGTCTTGTTCCGGGGCCTCTTTCGGGAGCATCGATACCTGATAGTGGTGAAGGACTGGAGCCTCTGCAGGGAAGGCGCCCGATGCCGCAACGAGCACCACGAGGCTGACCGCATGAACCAACACGGACAGTGCAAAGCTGACCCATCGGGGATTGGTGCCCACTGTCTTAGGGTACTTCAGGATGGCGGGAAAAAATTTACGGCACGCTCCCTAGCCCCTGGGGGCTCGAAAGCGTGCCGTGTGAAACTCACCAAAGGTGTTGGTTAAGAATTTCTACGCGTTCTTCTTCCGCCGGTTGAGCGCAAAGGCCAGACCGCTCATGCCCAATGCCAAAAGGCCGTAGAATCCGGGCTCGGGAACAAAGTTCGTAATACCGGTCGTTCCTCCGGTAATTTCCACCAGGAACGTCTGGCTAGCGCCACCAGAGGTATTGTATTCGCCCGTCCCAAGGGCAGGGTCGGTGTTGCTTAAAGTCTGCCACGATACAACCGCCCAAAGGTCAGCATTAACGCTGGTGTACTTATTCTCCGCCTGTGTTAACAAGGCCAAGCTCTCTGCATCCAGGCCATTCGGGTTGGTCACCGGATTATAGAGGGTTGCTACGTGGCTCGCCCCACTCTCGTTGGGAGGGACACATCCGGTTGGATTTATAGTGGCATCGCACGTCGTGCTCGTAAGGGCCCAGATGGCGTTCTGGACTTCCTGATTGTAAGTACTATCTAAGTCGGGGATGGGTTCGGACGAACCCGCCGGCGATTCGTATTGGGCTATCAGCCAGGCTGCCATCTCGTAGCGCTGAGTAAGGGTAGCGTTGCCGAGGACACCGAGGTTTTGGTTGAGCCAATCGGGGTTGCCGACCCCGGCGCCGACATTTTGGTATTGGACAGTGTTGGCTGGGGCAGTAGCAACGGTGTCAAGCGTAAGGATGTTGGCATTACCAGTCTGGGGAGGGCCAAAGAAGAGTTGATCGTCCACGCACCAAAAGGCGGTTGTCTCGCTTGAGGTACTTATCGCTGGGTTTGGGGGCAGTTGGATGGTCCCGTAGAATGCGCCCCCCTGATCGATGTTTACACCGTTGACAAAACCGCCAGCCGTTATCGTGTAATTACCGTTAGAGAAAGGGCTCAACAGAGGTTGCGGGTTGTCAGCATAAGCGCTCGCCAAGCCGAAAAATGCAATTGCGATCACGCAAAACAATATTCTCTTCATGGTCTTCGTTTCCTCCTGGTCAACTCAATGGACGTTGGGCTGATTAACCTTGGTTAGCATAAACGATATGCTGAGGTAGATCAAGCAGAAGAAGTACCGAAAAAATTAAAATGAGAGTCCCGGTACTTTCGCAGCTTTCAGCTCATAAGGAATAGACCTGGGGAAAAGACAATTCTTTCAGTTTCATGAATTTCACATCCCGAGGATGCCGCTGAGTATCGATGAGTGGATTCGGAACATCTCGACTCTACAAGCACTAACGAGCCGAATCCAATAATCTGTGGATTTCTGCGGCTTCCAGAGCAGGAGGTTTGTACTTCAGGGCAGTCTCCAGCTCGGTTTTGGCTTGCTGATGACGGCCGAGTTCGATCCATGCCATGGCAAGATGCTCGTGGTAGGTGGGATTGCCAGGTGCTTTGCGGACCACGCCCTGGAAGGTTTGCTGAGCCTCGGTGGGCTTCCGGGACTTTAGGTATACCATTCCGAGAGTGTCCGCAAACGATGCATTACCGGGCTCTTTTTCGGTCACCTGGCGGGCGAGTTTTGCCGCTTCGTCGAGGTTTGTGCCGGCCATAGCGAGGTACCAGGCCAGACCGTTCATGATGAGCGGGTTATCCGGTTGCAGCTTGAGACTCTGCCGTTCGGCCGCGATGGCCTCCGGATACCGTCCCGCCTGCGCCAAAGCATACGCCAGATGGTCAGGGGGTAACGGGTTATTCGGAGCCACCTGCTGGGCCTTCTGGAAGTTGGCGATGGCTGAATCCAGTTGGCCCTTTCGCTGGTACAGGTCGCCAATGAAAAGGAAGTGATCGGCGTCCTCCGGGATGCCGGCGGCGCGATCCTGGACTGTGGCCAGTGCCAGGTCGAGTTCGCCTGCTTGCGCCGCGGTCGTCGCCAGAAGCATCCGCGTCTGTACGTCGTTCGAATGCGCCACCTCATTCTGAAGCAAAGCCAGCGCTTTCTTGGGTTGGCCCTGAGCGAAGTAAACGGCAACCAGCCCGCGTACCGGCCGTAGGTCGCCTTTACCCGGCTGGTAAAGCCGTTGGTAAATCCTCTCTGCGTCGGCGTACTTCTTTTCATCCAGGTTCAATGTCGCCATTTGTAGCCATGGTTCTTCGAGTTTGGGGTTCTCGTCCGTCAAACGGCGCAATTCGCTGCGAACCTCTGTCCATCGGTCGCTCAACGCCCAAGCGGATGTCCGCACCAATCTGGCGCCGATGTTGTTGGGATCGAGGTCGAGCAGCCGTTGGGCGTATTGCAACGCCTCATCCGGTTTCCGATTGCGAATCGCCAAGTCGGCCAATTCGCGCAGAGCGCCGCGGTGCTTCGGGTCTCGACGGAGGATCTCGATCAGAGTCGTACGTGCTTCCGCGTCCTGGCCTGTCTGACGGTAGGCACGGGCCAGGAGGTACCTAATCTGGTTGTCGTCTGGAGCCTTCTGAACGAGGCTGGTGAACTCGGCAATCGCCCGTCGCATTTCTTCGGGTTTCCCGGTGGCCATGCGCAGGGCGGCTCGAGAAGCTGAAGCTTGCGGATCGTTAGGATAATCCTTCAGAAATGTATCGAGGACCTCCGCTGCCTCCTGGTTGTGCCCCTGCTCCAGTTGCACGCTGACAATTCTATGGAGATAGTCTTTCTTTCGCTCCCGATTAGACTCCAGACCTTTCTGGTATAGGGCCAGGGCTTGGTCCAGCTTTCCAATGCGTTGGTAGAAGTCCCCAACGTCCAGGGGAGCGCTGGGAAACTCCTTGGGTCGGGCAACCAAGCTCTGCAGGAGTCCTTCCATATCCGGGGTTTTCTTCTGCTTCCAGTAATGGTCGGCCAACTCGATCACGAACGAGGCCCCTTTGGGATTGTTGGCAATCTGCAACTTAAGAAGCTGCTCGGCGTCGGCCACTCGGTGCTGGGCCATGTAGATCGAATAGAGAGCGTCGTAGAGAGGACCATAGGTCTTTACGGAGGACAGCGCGTCGCGGGCTAGCTGTTCAGCACGGGCGTCCTGGTGGTCCACAACAAGCGTCTGTACCAGCAGAGTCGCGACTTCCGGATCGTTCGGTTTGGCCTGAAGGCATCTGCCAAAGTCGTCGATGGTCTCCTTGGTATGCGCATCCGCCACCGCCAAATAACCCTTCAAACGCCATCCCTCGAAAGAATTCGGGTCCTTCTCAAGCAGCGCCGCGGCCATCTTGCCGGCGGCTTGGTAGTAGTTTTGCGGGCGGCTGGGATTCCCCAGGAGAGCCATGATGGCCACGCGTCCCAGCGCTACCTTAGCCTCGTCGGATTGGGGCATAAGTTCCACAGCCCGAGAGAGTACCGGGAACGCCTGAGCCGGACCGTTCGTCCGCACCAGAAGATCGCCATAGCGGAGATAAGCTTCGCCGTACTTGTCGTCCTTCTGCAGGGCCTTACGGAACTGCAAAGCGGCATCCGCGTATTTTCCCTGTGCCGCAAACTCCCGCCCTCGGCGCATATACTCCTCTTTGGTCCCAAAGGGGTTCCATCCGCAACCGTGACAGGCGGATAGTGCCAGGATTACAGCCCCGATTCTCAACCAGGAAGCGGCGCGAGAGTTCGATGGATTCACCATAGGATTGTCGACATGGACGAGCAATGGACACAAGCCTTCAAGTTTAGCGCGAGATTACCATTCCGGCTACCGAAATTAATCAAACGCGATTATACACCCTGATCATTATTTCACGAGCCGATTATCGCTTTTGGAGGCGCGCCGCACACCGGTCCGGTGCCCTCGGTATTCGACGACGGTCAAGGATGAAAATCGCACCCAGCTATCGCCGCGAAACCCCTTCACCGGCTTGCACCTCCAACTCTCCGGAAGCTACCGGAAAGCGGGACTGCAGAAACTGCTCCAGCACCTTGGGGAAAGAAGCCAGGACAACGGGGTGTACTTCTTGCGCAGGATCGTGGCTCACATTCAGAAACTGTCCATGGGGAAGAGGCGCGCGTACCTGCCAGTAGTTAGCCGTGTCGAGCCCCGGCATCGAATCGAAGAACCGGTGGTCCACCCGCATGCGGACACCGGACAATCCGAAATCCTGCGCCCCCGCTGCGATCACCTGCCACGCTTCGTCTAGCGTGCCGGCCCGATAGAGGGCTCGCTCGAACTGCTGCAGTTTGAGCTGAATATTCACCACCTTGCGGAACGAACCCGCCAGAATGATCCGGCCGGCCACACCGAACTCCGCGTAGCCAAGATGTTGAACCCCCATCCAGGCCGCGGCGCAGAAGAGGACGATGATCAGTCCTCCGAATTCCTTGCGCGCAACGTCCTGCAGCAGCGAGAAGGCTGCAGCCAGGCCACAGAAGCCATACAATAAGAGCACGGCGCGACGCGGCGTGAGCCCCCGGTCGAGCAGGCGGTGATGAATGTGCCGGCGGTCGCCTGCAAACACTGGTTGGCGGCGCAGCAGGCGGCGGCCGACGGCCAATACCGTGTCCAGCAATGGCATCGCCAGGGCGATCATGGGGGCCGTCATGCCGAGCACCGTGGCAGACTTCTGGCTCCACATGGTCCCGAAACAACCGAGCAGAAAGCCGACGAACAGACTGCCGGAATCGCCCAGAAAGATCGACGCCGGATTGAAATTGTAGCGAAGGAATCCGATCAGTGCGCCGGCCAGAGGCGCCGTCACCAGGGCGAGCTCGAGGTTCCCGTGAACCAGCGCAGCCACAAACGACGTGAGCGTCGCAAACACACCGACGCCGGCAGCCAGCCCATCCATCCCGTCGATCAGATTCAATGCGTTCGTGCAACCCACCAACCAGAGCACCGAAACAGGGAGAGAGACCCAGTCGCTGAGTGGCTGGCCGCGCAGGATGTAGACGCCAAACCCGCCCCAATAGGCCAAAACAGCCGCCACGCACTCGGCCGCCAATTTCTGCCAGGGCCGCAGGCCTCGGATATCATCCACGATTCCCGTCAGAAGCACGATCGCCGCTGCCGGAGCCAGCCGAAGCGTTGCCGAAAGCGCCGTCGGGATGTCGAAGTCCAGGTTCCGGTACGGAGCGACGACTATAAAGACAAGCGAGAGAGCGTAGGCCAGCACGACGGCGACGCCACCGATGCGAGGGACTGCGCCGAGGTGCAATTTGCGGCCGGCATCCGGAACGTCCACCCAGCCGAAGCGGTTCGCCAGTCCTCTAATCCACGGAGTGAGGACTAGGGCCAGAAGGCACGCGACGCAGGTGACATCGAAGAAAACCAGCATAAAAGTAATCTCGGTTACCCAGGAGGGCCACTTGGCTTCTGAGCTAGCCGGTCAAAAGACCGCCAATAGTCGATCTGGATGCGCCTCCAGAGTTCCGGCCGCGAGGACAGGCTGGCCGGTCCGAAGGGGAAGAAAGCCTTAGCGAGTAGGGTACCACACGACCCTAACGGGAAAGCCCGGATATACGAAAGATAATTTAGGCCCCTAGACTCTTACAGCAGTAGCTCAAAAGGGCTAGGCCAAAAAACAACCTAGAAGAACACGACGATTGGCCGATAAAGACATCGTGACCTTTGCCCACCCCGGAAACCAACAAGGCTGCCAAGGCGCTTACCTCCCGTACGGGTTTGATATTAACCCGAGATACTTAGCTGATACCCCTAATGACAACGTACCTATAGTAACTGGAAGAAGATATCCTCTCCACGCTTGGGCAGTGCCCCTTTGTGTTGCCAGGTCCTTGGTCGCCGTGCTCACGCTTTCGCTGCCCGCGTTTTCGCAGGCGCCGCGTACCCCACCTTCCATTACAACCGCTTCTGTCTTGCCCGCAGCATTGGCCGGGACGAAGTATGCGCAGACCCTGACGGCCTCCGGTACCACTCCGATCACGTGGTCCCTGACCACCGGCGCCCTGCCACCCGGACTGGCGTTGAACGGCTCGACCGGCCTAATTAGCGGCACACCGACTGCGCAAGGCGCGGTCAGCTTTACTGTCTGTGCTGCCAATGCGTTCGGGAGCAGTTCCAAACAACTGAGCTTGACTGTAAACGCCCCAGTCAGCGTGACGATCACGCCCGGCACCGCGACCCTGACACCTTTGCAGACTCAGACGTTTACCGCTAGCGTCTCCAATACGTCGAGCACGGGCGTTACGTGGTCGCTGAGCCCCGCTGTGGGTACGCTTTCACCTAACGGGGCGGCGGCGGTGTATACTGCACCCAGCATCGTGAATTTGAACCAGACGGTTCAAATTACGGCGACGAGCATGGCAGATTCGACGAAATTCGCGCAGGCGGTGGTCTCGCTGCTGTCCGCGGTGACGGTTTCGGTGGCCCCCGCTGGAATTACCCTGAATGAGTCCCAGACCCAGACATTTAACGCCACTGTAACGGGAGCGTCGAGTTCCGCCGTCAACTGGTCGCTGAGTTCACCCATAGGCACGGTCTCGACCGCGGGTCTCTACACCGCTCCGGCCACCTTGAGCGATGCGGAGACTGTGCAGGTGATCGCACAGAGTGCGGTGAATCCTGGACAAACCGGGAGGGCTCCACTGACCCTGAGGCCGACGAAGTTTAAGGTTTCGGTATCGCCGGCTTCCGTTTCACTGAGCGCTTCTCAGACCCAACAATTCACCGCCACCGTTGCCGGCATTTCCAATTCGGCGGTCACCTGGTCGGTGAAACCGGCTGTCGGCACCATTTCATCTGCCGGGCTTTACACTGCGCCTTCCTCCATTCCAGCCGGTCAGAATATTGTCGTAACGGCGGCCAGTGTGGCGAATCCTGCCATCGCCGGTACTGCTACGGTGGCCCTCGTCTCACCTGTTTCGGTGTCCCTGACGCCGGCTACGGCTACGTTGCTGCCTTCACAGACGCAGTCGCTCACGGCCACTGTCACCGGCACATCCACTACCGGGGTCACTTGGACTGTGAATCCATCGCTCGGTAGCTTTGCGAGTTCCGGGACGTCGGCGACCTTTATCGCTCCGAGCACTGCCCCCACGACGCAAATTGTTACAATAACGGCAACTAGCGTGGCAGATCCCAGCAAGAGCGCGAGTGCCGTATTCACCCTCATGCAGGCGGTGACGCTGGTCGTCAGCCCGTCTTCCGTCACTTTGGGGCCCTCGGGCACCCAGCAGTTCACGGCAGCGGTATCGGGATCAAGCAATACGGCGGTCACTTGGTCGATCAATCCCGCGGTCGGGACGATTTCGTCGACAGGGTTGTATACCGCTCCTTCCAGTATTCCGACCGCTCAGACTGTTACGGTGAACGCGACAAGCGCAGCGGACCAGACTAAGACAGCAAGCGGCAGTGTGACTCTGGTTCCGCCGATTCCGTCATTGGCATATTGCAGCTTCACCAGTCAATCTGCACCGTGTGCGGACTCGAATGTGGCAGTTCAAAAAGCCACTCTTGACCCAGCTGGCAAGATGGGGAACGGGTTGCGTATTTGCAAGGGACCTGGTTGTCCAGGTGGCTCGACCCTCCGATTGAACGGAACGCGCCTCTCCGTTCGTCGAGGGACCATCGCCTTCTGGTTCAAACAAAACAATAACAATCCCTCAGCAAACACCGAGATTTTCAACAGCTATCCTGGAAATCCGTATGTCCAGGGAACCTTCAACGGGTCCGTCCAGATGACAGCCAGAGGAGTAACAACTGGCACCGTCACGACGCTTACGGTGGCCGGGCATGGACTTTCCAATGGAGCCACAGTCCGGGTAAGTGGTGGAACCGGAGCGTGGAGCGCCTTGAACGCAGATTGGACCGTTACTATTATAGATGCTAACAACTTTACGATTCCCCTCAACAGCAGCACGTTTGACGGATTCTCCGGAGTCGCCTCCATACTCACGGCTGGTTCCGTCAACTTCACTTATACAGGAGCTCTGACGTCCCCAATCACTTACGGAGTTTTCAAGACCGATTCGTTTTTCCTCCCCGCCGGAGAATGGCACCACATCATCTGGAGTTGGACTGCGGATAGGCACAGTGTTTACCGTGATGGAGTACTGGTAGCCAGTTACGATTCGACCAGTCCATTTCCGCACGCGCAAACATTTTCGTATTTTACTCTTGGAACTAGTGGCGGCGGTACACAAGACATAACGATTGATGAATTTGGATCTTATGATTTCGCGTTCACGCCCCATGAGGCAGCGGCACTCTATATCTCTCAGACCCCTGGCGCCCAGGGGAAGCAGGATCCCCATGGCATAAGCACGTCCGCCGTGTGGGGACCAGGCCAGCAGCAGGTTAAAGTCTCCATTGACGCCGGCAACGATTATCAATCTCAGGCCCAAACCTTCCGCGCCGATGTTTATCAAAACGGAGTGGTCGTTGCCAGCCAGGAGTTTCCGGTACTCCACAATGGTTTTGCCGAAGGAGTAATTACACTGCCAGGCTTCCCGTCGGGCACCTACAGCGTCCTGGCTACAGCGAGTGGCGCCAGTGGAGTATTGGGTACGGCGACCTCAACCAGCTATACTTTTACTAAGCCTACCTGGCTGGGAAACAGCTACGGCATCGACTCAACAGTGCCCGCCCCCTTTTGGGATCCGATCACGACCACTGGTGCCGGCGGCTTGACCATGAATGTGGTGAATCGATCCTACGCGTTGCAGGGCGGCTATGGCTTGCCTATGCAGATTACATCTCTGGGGCAAACCCAGTTGACCTCTCCGGTCATGCTGGAAGTCGTGCAAGGGGCCACCACTCTGCCTGTCGTGGCGAGTGACCTCACAATGACAGGCGTTCAGGCGAATCAAGCGACCTGGCAGGGATCCGGGACAGCCGGTGCGTCAGTGAAGGTGTCCGTGACAGGAAGCCTGGAGTACGATGGCATGATGCTCCTCAAAATCGACTTGGCGCCGACTGGGAATGCGGTGACGATCGACACTGTGCGGCTGAAGACCACGCTCACGAGTGCCGCCGCGGAATACGTCTTTGCAGTTAAAGATCAGCCTTTTTGGTGGTATGTGTGGTCAGTCCGGACGCCGCAGGCAGTGGGAGAGTTCAACAACAACCTGTCGACTGCTCCCCGGATGAACCTGACCAACAACATTTTTTCGGTCGTTTTCTCTGACAACAATCGAGGCCTGGAGATATTCCACAACAACATGGCTGGCTGGCAGATTAACGAGAGTTCACCGTGGCAACGGTTCATTCGCAATGCCGACGGTTCGGTTACGTATGAGTGCGATCTTGCCAACCAAACGTTCACGCTTTCACAGCCAATCGAGATAACAGTCGGTTACATGGCGACTCCCGTCAAGAGAATGCCCGCAAATTGGAGGTTGGCGGTTGGCGGCGCATACGGGGGAAGTCAGGCACCCCAATCCGATCTGGAATATCACTGGGATTTCAGCCTTGGGAATACGTGGACGATGTTTAATCTCTTCCCAACCAACTTGGCGCGTTACAAGTCGGGCATAACGGGAATCCGCTCGCAGAACACCGCTTATGGGAAGAAGGTGTTGCCGTTTACGAATGCTCATGTCCTTGTTCCGACTGCACCCCTAACATGGGCTGATCTGAATATGATCGCAGCTGAGACGTTGAACGATGGATGGAACTCTTCCCCGAGCCGTGGTGAGGCCGACTACTGGGCCTATTCCATGAACCATCTCCTCAACGATCCGACGACGCCTAACGCTGTGGATGGGTACTACATCGACGAAAGTTACACGTATCTTGCCAATTCTTCGCTGCTCACAGGGGCAGGATATATCAAGGCCGATGGTAGTCATGGAGTCGGCATGAACCTGTTGGGGGCGAGAGAGATCGTGAAACGGTTAGCTAAGATACTAATAGCTGCTGGCAAAACGCCGAATCTTTGGATGCATACTACCGCATATTCGGCGCCGCACATGTTGTCGCACGCTATGATGACCTTGGATGGAGAGAGGCCAAACTCTGGTGTCAATTACTACATCGACGCAACATCAAACACGAGTGCGGATCATTTCGACATCTGGAATAACAATAATAGCTTGCTCGATCCGACACAGCCCGGCAATGGAACCTGGCTCCTCGGCACTGCTGCAACCAGCAAGTTCGGTTTTATCCCCAACATGTGGGGTGGTATCCAGTGTTGCGGCGAACCCTTCACGGCGCTCAAGAAGCGCCAGGCTGAGTGTCTGTACCAGATGCACGACATACTACAGCAGGATCAAGACCTCGCATGGTGGCAGCCGAAATATAATTTTGGGATAAATCAGCCCGACGTAACTTTTCACGAATACCAATCGCAGCAGGAAATCCAGACGTCAGATCCCAGCGTAAAGGTCACGTACTACGAGCGGTCCAACTCGATCCTCGCCTACATAGCCAATTTTAACAGCACAGATTGGTCGGGCTCAGTGACGTTTGCCGGAGGATATAGCAAGCTGGCACCCGTCCAGGACGCGGAGACTGGTCTGGCAATCTCGATGGCGAGCGGCGCGTTACCAGTTACAGTCGGCCGGCACAACTGCCGGGTAGTACAGCTGGGCAAGAATTAGCCCATTTTGCGGCCAATGTCCGAACGGTTACTAATGCCGTGCAGGCGGTTTCGTTTCAAGAACCCGTCGTTTGACGAAGCTTGCCGGATTACCCGTGTGGATTTCCCAGGGTGCGATACTTCGGCTCACTACGCTTCCAGCCGTCGCAATCGCGCCTTCACCGAACTCAACCCCTGGACAGACGGTGGCCCGTGCCCCGACCCAGCTCCCGTCGCGAAGCGTGATCGGCTTTACGATTAGGCCAAAAGCCGGATCGGAGCGATTATGGTTGCCCGTGCAAAGGTACGCAGCCTGAGAGACACATACATCGTTCCCGATCGATACTTCCGCCAGATTATCGATCCAGCAGTCTTCACCAATCCAGGAGTCGTTCCCGATCGATAGTCGCCAGGGGTATTTGACACGGGTCCCGGGTTTAATGACAACGTTGCGCCCGATCTTAGCGCCGAAACCTCTAAGCAGAACGCACCGGAACGCCGAAGACGGCAGCACGGCGCACCGGAGTACGGGCAGCCCAAAGTAGAACCACGCGGTCCGGATCAGGAGACCACGGCCGGGCTCGTACCACGAGTTGTCGAATTCCGCAAGCCTGACGCTAGAAACCCTTGACTCGCCGCCAGAACCGCTCATGGTCTCGCAGTCGGCTCCCGCACAGTGCCAAGCAATGTGTCCTGCTCAAGGTCCGCAAGGTCACGCCGCAGTTCATCCAGGTTGATATCCACCAGCAATCTGAACCAGAACGCGTGGAGGAAATGGAAAATAAACCCCTCTTTGCCATCGAGAAAGCCCAAACGGATGAAATAGCGGTAAACGAAGTAACAGATCGGCCGCACGTAAAGCGGCATATTTCGCCAGGCCTTCTTGAGCGCTACGATCCGCTGATCCGGTGAACCGCCAATGAACTTTCCGTCCACGGGCCCTTTCCCTGCCGACTTGTATTCTTCTTCGGCGACGAGTTCGGCGTAGCGCACGTGTTTCTGCGTCCAGAACGAAATCTTCCATTCCTTTCGATTCTCCTCAACGAGATCGTGCTCGAGCTTGCCGGTACGACCACGCACATAAAAATGATGATCCAGCAGATCGGCGATCGGATCGAGATAGACGCTCGTCCTGCGGAAGAGCTTGAGAAGATATTTTGGATAACATCCTCCGTGACGAATAAATCGGCCACGGTAAATGTGGGCGCGATTAAGGTATAACCCATCCACGCTCTCAAGGCTATGGACGCGGTGTTGTCCGTCAAAGAGACCCTGGATTTCGTTCTTGAGGCCATCCGAAAGGCTCTGGTCGGCGTCGAGCCCTAGTACCCATTCAGTCTGGAGCGGTAATTTGTCAAGTGCCCATTGCCACTGAGCCGTATGGGTCGTAAACTTGTGGTCAACTACGCGGACTTGAAACGGCCTTGCAAGTTCGATGGTCCGGTCGGTGCTCCCAGAGTCTACAATGAAGCAGTCACACGAGAGACCGCTCAGGCTTGAGAGGCACTTCACGATATTACGCTCTTCATTATACGTGAGGATGACCACGGAAAGCTTCGGCATACGTCACTTGTTACTGGTGTTTCTCCCAGAAGCAGTATCCCGTCGAACAACTAAGGGCCCGATCGTAGTTACGAATCACTTCGGTTTCGAAGGCGGCCAACGCAGTCTTCACCAAGGGGTTGCGCAACCCGTCCGGGTCGTCGTAGGCAGGTCGTCGCGGGCAAAACTCGATGAAATTCGGACCCGAGTCGTCAATGGCATCGGCTAGAGCCGTAGGATGCTTAGTAATCCACCACGTCGTCTGGACATTCGTATTCACGACAGGGATTACAGGGTAGGTGCCGCTGAGCCAGTACACAAGGGCCGAGTCCCTGAATGCCAGAACGGTCCGCTCTTTCCCGGCCCAGTTCGTCAGACAGCGCTTCAGGTCCGATTCCTCCGAGAAGGACCGCAAACCGAAAAATCTAGCGAAGACACTGGGACGATAGATATAGGCAGAGCCAAAGAGAGCCGAAACCGCAAGAACAAATGCTACCGCGATCGGTGCTGTCTTGCGCAACTTCGTTTGCTCAACCATGCAGGCGGCAACTTTCGCAATCAATAACGCTAGCACGGCAGCCGCGGGATAGACGTAGTGACTGGCCTGCGTCTTTAGCAGCGCGCAGAGCGATACTCCGCCCATCCACGCCGCTAGCTGCATGGCAGGATCCTTCCAGAAACCGGCCGCCGCTCTTCCTCGCACCGAGTAAACAGAAGCTACGATCAGCGCAGCAAAGAACCAGATCAGCTTGGTGTACAGCTTACTGAGGAACAACGTGTTGGCCGGGTAATAGAACAGCGGGAAGGTGTACGTCCAGAAGACGTGCTCGTGGAATCTACCGGTGTCAGCAAAGTAAGCGCAGGCTAAGAGAGGCGGCAAACAGAAGCCGGCGACTGCAGTGGTGCATCGCCAAAACGAACGCCTCCAAAATGGCCGACCAGTATGGACAAGATACCCAAGAAGCCCCACGAGATAAAACGCCGCTGCCGCCTTGAACAGCATTGCGACGCCCAACGTCACGGCGGCGCCGAGCACTTTGAGAGAGGTCAGCGTGCAATCCCGTTCTGCCTTCGCAATGCAGTACAGGGCGGCCAGAGCCGCCAGCGCCATGAACTGCTCCGTCTCGAGGAAGTTCATCTCCATGAACGCCATGCAGAGGGCAATCCAGACGGCAGTGAAGAAGGCAACCGTGCCGTTATAGAGGCGATAGGCAATCGACGCGGCCAGGAGCAGCAATGCCGCCGCGGCAAGCGTAATCAGCGCACTCAACCCTTTATGGTCCAGTGTCAGCCCCGCGGAAAGCCATGTGTACCCTACCGCGTATATGCCGGGCCCCTTTGAGGGGATGAAGCTGTACGATGCATGTCCGTCCGCGAGACTGCGAGCCAATAGGATATATTCAAGAGCGTCGTAGCCGTAACCAGAATTGTAAGAATACAAATAATAGAGACAGGCCCACACGGCAAAGGCACCGCTGCCGATTAGCCACTGCATCGCACGCGAAATCACAGGAGTGCGTCCCAGGGGCCGGTTGCTTACTACGGGGATCATTTCCATTCTTAAATCCCTCTCGCCCGACAATGGTCCTTCATATCCCCTGTCTTCGAAATCATCTGGTGTAAGCCGAACAACGGGTCCGCTGGTATCGTTAAGTTCAGTAAAGCCCTTGCACGGTAAACGTTCGCAACGAACCGGGTCACCTCGATCGAACGAGCCGGCATGATTTCCAGCGTCGAGCGCGATTGGGTGAGAGTGAGTATTCGGTTCGCCAACTCCCGAACAGTGACTCCGCATCCACTGCCGACGTTTATAGCGTCTCCGGTCAGCGTCAAATTGGCGCACGATATCAGAATCCGCACCACCTCGTCGATCCAGATAAAATCGATGACTTGCTGCCCGCCGTAAAGGATTAATGGCCGGTCGGTGGCGGCCGCCTGCAAGAACAGCGGTATCACGCGGTCCCGATCGCCTAGTCCATACACGTTGCTCAGGCGAAGAACGGAAATGTCCAGCCCACGAGAACGAAAAACGCTGGCGTAGACTTCACCGGCGAGCTTGCTTGCTCCATACGCGTTCTTGGGCTGAGTCGGAGCTTCTTCGCTGACAGGAATCGCTGCGGTTTCTCCGTAGACTTCTCTCGATGAAGTAAACACGACACGACGGACCCCACTCTTCTCCGCACAGGAGAAGACATTGAACGTGCCGATCACATTCGAGGCGAAGGATTCATCCAAATCGACCGCCGCACCCATAACGTTCGATTGGGCTGCCAGGTGAAACACGAGGTCGGCCCCCCGCATCGCTTTCCTGACGACGTCGGGATCGCAGATACTTCCGCGAATAAACGAAGCTCCATGGATGCAATCCACCAGATTTTTCTCACAGCCCCGGGAGAGATCGTCGAGGACCGTCACCTCGCTATCGTCCGCGCGTACGAGCGCACGTACAAGGTGGCTCCCGATGAAGCCGGCCCCGCCCGTGACAAGTATTTTCATAAGTATATTATGGTGTTCACCGATTCAGTTAGATCGTCCCCGCAACTCGATAAGCCTGGAGTAAAGCGTGATTGTCTGAGCGGCAACCGAGTCCGCCGACCAAGCCTGCGCGGCACGATGGGCGTCCTCCCCTAGGAGACGCAGGCCGCCGGGATCCGACAGAAGTTTCAGGATCAGCTCGCTGAGGGAATCGCTGGTGCTCGCCGCGACGGCACCTCCACCCGCCTTTTCCACGAATTGGCTCACAGCAGCCCCGCGGGTCACGACTACCGGGGTGCCTGCCGACATCGCCTCGACCACCGCGATGCCGAAATTCTCCGAATGACTTGGAAGAACAAACAGATCCGCAGCGGCAATTGCGGCCCATTTCATATCGCCTGACAAAAAGCCCATGAAATGAACCGATGCCTCCAGAGACAGGTTCCGGACGTCAGCCTGTATTTTCCGAAGATATTCTGGCTCGCCATCACCGACGACGACGAGCGCGACTGCGGGGTTGTCCGCGTGAATTTGCTGAAAGGCCCGCAAAAGTATGTCCAGCCCCTTCTTGGGATCAATGCGTGACAGAAAAAGCAGAAGTTGCTTTGACTGGACCTGCGGATACGCTTGGCGAAAACGCACAGCGAACGCCGTACGGTCCAAACTGGGAAGAGTCATGGCACAGGGTACAACGTCTACCGGCCTCTCGATCCCCAGGTCACGCACCTCTTGAGTCTCAGATTGCGTCAAGAGATATAGTGACGCAGCAGCATTGAGCATAGAACGCTCTACACAACGAAAGGACGCCTGCTTCAGTAAGGGGCGTCTCTGGGCAAACCCCCAGGCCCCTAAGGACCCGTGAGGCTGAACGACATACGGCAGGTGACTCATTCGCGCGACAAGGCTCGCAACGGTCGACGGGAATGAGAACAACCCGTGGATGTGGATAATGTCGTAGTCACTTACGCGGCGAACGAGCCACGCCAACAAACTGGCACTGCCGGTGTAAAACTTCGTGTGGCGACGAAAGAACCAGTACCGCACGCCATCCCACGGAAGTGCCTTCCCGAATGGAACATCCAAATGGTATCGCCCGTGATCGTCTGTCGTAGCGACATCCACTTCCAGCCCACGCGCAGCGAGAGAACGCGTGAGGGCATGAACCGTCACGGTGGGACCTCCGTTCAGAGGGCTGATCGAGGGAATCACATGAAGCGCCCTCATATCCTCATCACCAATTGTTCGAAATACGAGAGGACCCTCGGCCATGTGCCCGGCCTTCGCGCTTCGAAGACGGCTGCACCGCCCAAGCGTTCCAGATGGCTGGTTATTTGTGACACATATCGGCCCAATGAAAGCTTCGATTGGACTCGAAGCCTGGCCTTCGTTCCCATCTCGGCAGCCTGCTGCGGGTTTGCCGCAATTTCCCCGAAACAATGGGCCAACTCCTCCGTTCGGTTCGGGTCAAATAGGAGGCCCGTCTCATGAGGAATCACCAGGTCCTCGGCTGCTCCACACATGGAGGATGCCAACACTGGCAACCCCGACGCCATTGCCTCATTGATCACCAGTCCCCAAGGCTCACTCTTGCTTGCGATCACGAAGGCCTGCGCAAAGGCGTAATACGGAAGCAATTCGTCCAGTTGTTTATTGCCGACGAAGTGTACTCCGTCGATACGCAAGTCTCTGGTTAGCGAACGCAAGGTCTCTTCCTCCGGACCTGAACCGACAAGAACAAGGTCGTGCGCCAGCCCAGGGCTCATCACGCGGTAAAGATGAAATGCGCGCAGCAGAAACGGCAGGTTCTTTGCCGACGTAAATCGGCCGACGTAAAGGAAATAAGGCATTGCGCTCAGCCGCTCGTTCCCAATGGCAGCGGCTCGCATCTCATCCGCCCTCGTGGCGAAGAGTTCATTATCCACAGTGCCACCGATAATCGCAATCACGTCGCTGGGCATGCCGAGTTCCTGCATGTATCGCGAGTGCGGCCCTCCGGCCACTAGCGCGCCGTCGAAATACGAAAGCACCCAGGACTTATATTTTTCTGCTGCCCAGAAGCGCCTATGATCAAAGGCGGTACTCTCGCTCCACAGCAGGGTGAGCAGCTTGGGGTGGTCGCGCTTGTACAGGAATAGCGCATCGCGGGAATAAGGCTCCGCGTAGCCCGATTCAACGATAACGTCGGGCGCAGCCGCCTCCAGGGCCTGATAGTATCTTCCACGTACCGCACGATGTGTCTGTCGGCCTAACTGCGTTTCCGCCAAGGTGATCAGTTCGAACGGATATCTAGTCTCGGTGCGCTGCCAACCGTGATCGTCGTAACGGGTTGTCTCCACGACGGTCAACTGCATTCCGGGCTGGCGGCCCAGTGCAGACATACGTGCGAAATGATAGGGGCCCATGGTAAACCAGTGCCACAACAGTTTCATGACTTTATGGAGAATCTTCCACTTGCGCGCTGAAGGGTTATCGATTGCGCCCGAGGCTTTAGAGCGCGATCCGCCCGAGGCCGGGTTTGTGCATCTTCACCACCATCTACGCAGAGTAATAACTGCTTAGCGAAAACCGTGGCGCTTGGCGAACTGATTGCCGATTAATAGCCAGGCCAACAGTGGGTAACTCATCAGGATTAACTCCGTCATGGATCTGACGCTAATAAACAGCGCTAAAACCCCAAGTCCATACGTTCCGACACTCGCGACCGGCAGCGGAGTTTCCAACAATTGCGCCCAAAATCGACAAGCACGCCCGTAGATCAATCCCGCAACCACAACACCGATCCAACCGAAGCCAACGTACCATTCCGCTATCGAAGAGCAACTGAGTGACGCGCTGATACCAAGATACTCCGAAAGATCGAAGCCTGGCGACATAGGCTTGCCTGGCCAGAGTGCTCTTGGGACCGGCCTAACGACTAACCACAAAAGCCAGTCGAATCCGGTGTGCGGCTGGTACTTTGGAACGATTTCCAGATCTTGTGCGAACCGCAGGAAGTTGTCGTCCACGCGTACGTAGTGAAAATCATCGAGATTGTAGGAGAATTCGATTGCCCCTCGGGAGCGAGTTGCCAGCATCATGTCCATCACCAGCAGCAGCAAGACGGCCGCGATGACAAGCGCGAGCACGTGCTTCAATTTGATAGCCCCCCTGACTGCGGCTAGCCAAGTGAAGATCGCGGAGCCGATGCACATCCCCAGGATCCTACGACCACCGCCCTGCATGACGAATGGAAGAAAAACAACTGAAAGAAGCACGCCTAACAGAACCGGCGCTGCGAAGAACTTTCTTTCTTTCACGAATGCCAAAACGGTCAGAGTTGGGAGGAGGTAGCCAAAATAGCACAAGTGCTCAACAAATGCGTACCACCCTCCCATTTCGCCTCGGCTCCAGGGCGTAGCGAACCTCTGTGCCATCAGGCCCTTGACCATCACACTTGGAGAGAAGCCGGACATGAACGCAAAGTAGAAGATGCCCAACACAAAGCAAAGCCAAATCGCGCGGACTAAAAAGGAAGTGGGCGGATCCAGCGAAGCGACCCTCTGTACTATGCGCGGAAGGGGGCGCGGCGACCATGCGGTTGCTGCAAACATAGTACCCACGAATAAGCCGATGGCCAGAAACGTCGACTGAACCGCGTCGCGTCCCACTTCCACAGGATAGAGGCCCTGGATTGGATCCAGCAGAACGAAGTACGTTAGCCCCCCAAGAATGGCCGATTCAGGTCGTAAGAGCGCGTCAAACCCGAATTGGGGCACAGCGGCGACAACCGCCCCCAACAGCCCGAGTGCGAGCAGAGTCGCTGGCATCGCCAGGGCGCCGGCAGTAACTGTCTCCGCTGGCAAAGTAAGTAGCGCGCCAGTTAGCCCCAGCACAACACTAACGATAGCTATTATTGGTGAGACCGTACGGTGCTGCCACCGTATAGCCGCGGCCTTCACGGTCTACCTCGGCTCGACCCTCGTTGTTAGCGAGGAGCCGTTGATTCTCATATTGTAGCTTAAGTAATTGCGCGCGAAGACAGAGGCAACGAGGCCTTCGCCATTATAGCCCGATGTTGCAAACAGCCACAGCATCAGATCCGCGCCTTCGTGTCCGCTACGGCTGGCACATTGATGTTCATTCTTCTCACCCCGTTGACCCGGCCACCGACTGCTGCAGCACTGCGAGCAAACGTTGGCCATATTTCCCGACAGTGTAGTCCGCCGCCGTAGCCGAAGCGTTTTGCGAGAGTACTCGGAGCCGGTCAGGCTCCGCATTGAGAAGCTCCAACTTCTGCGCAATTGCCCCAGAATCTCTGGTTGGGCAAGATGAAGCCGTCCACGCCGTCTCGCACCACCGTCCCGCCATCTGGAGTCGCGACCACAGGCACACCAGCCGACAGCGCCTCATACGCCGATTAATCCGACCAGTCGGTTGGCCAGTGCAGCTTTAGAGAATTCCGGCCGAATGCTGCTTTGTTGCGACATATTCCTTAGTACGGCCGGCTGGTCTATGCAGATACGAAGGGCAGCCGTGACCTCCGCGCTCGTAACCTCTGGCAGCAGATAGCCATTCCAGAAATGCCGTACTACCTCACCACAGCAACGAGAAACGATCACCGGAAGTTTCCATGCCTGCGCTTCTAGTTGCGTCAATCCGAAGCCATCCGAGAATGTCGGGAACAGGAACACATCGGCCTGTTGATATTCACGCGCGACTTCGCTGCGTGGAATCGGACCGACCCATTTTGCCTGAGGGTGCTGCAGTAGGTGCTGAGGCACGAAGATCTGAGGCGGTCCGACTATGCGGAATTCGATCGGCTCGCCAGTCATCTTCGAGATCACATCCATGACAATAGCTGCCCCTTTGCGCGCGCTAACATTCCCTAAAAACAACACCTTCAGTGGGCGGTCCACAGTGAACCGATCCGGATAGGTACGGTGGAAGTGCGCTGCGTCTGCGGGCGGATCGTAAGCCAGTGGGATGACGGAGAGCTTTTCTGGGGCGATGTTCTCGCTGATTAGAGCGAGCTTCGACCACTCTGAGTTGACAATGATGTGGTCGGCCAGCCTGCACTCCTCTCGCCATTGATCCCAGTACCCGGGTGGAGTGTCTTCCCACTCCGCCACCGCAGCGTCGAGATTTCGATAAAGAGCCACCATCAGTTTCTCGTCCATGACCCCCGGGTCAATCTGGCCGAGAACAGTAGTCCATCCAACGTCCCTAGCAAACTGAAGAAGTTGACGCGAGGCGTAGCTGTAACCGAACAGCACCGCGCGCTGTTTTGGATTTGCTTTCCAGTATGATTTGAGCGCAACAAGGGCCCGCCTCTGAAACCACTGGTTTCGTGCCAGAATTCGTTCCCAGCCTTGCCGTCGAGAGCTAATAGCCTCAAACCAAAATGTCCGCAGGTTCCATGCGACAACCGGAGCGGAGCTTAGGTCCGGGTGAAAGCGAGTGTGAAATCGCGGAATCGGCAAGGAGGCCGCTCCTCGTGTCCGACCCGACCACAGATCTGTTACCAGCAACCCAAGCGCATTCTGGCTGTCGAGCGCCCGCGCAACCATGTAGTGTTCCCGAGCACCAATTTGACAGCAGATCCAGCAACGGTTACCCGGCGGCCGGCGGGCCGGTTCTTGCGCCGAAGCGTCGCTGAAACTCCCCGAAATGCGACTCGCGTGCGCCGTCACACCGCCCTTCTCTCGCTCAGGACACAGTCTCGACGCAGGACGGCCACCGCAGCTCAGAAGCGTTCCTTCCACGCCGCAAGCCAGCGGTTGTGCTCGATCACCCGCACCTCCGGAACGAGCGGGCGCCACCAAGCTTTCCTAATGATACGTGTCGTAAATCCAGAGCTTTTCAATGTATGAATACAACCGTCTTCCAGTTCCCTGGAATGGGTCTCTATTAACCAGCGGACACCGGGCTGAGCGTTTAGGGTCTTGGCACCTTCGAGAACATTGAGTTCTCCCCCAATCGACGTCCATCTTAATGAAACTAATGAAACAAGGGAAAGAGCGGAATGACACTAAGGAATCCAAGGAGGTCCAAGGAGGTCCAAGGAGGTCACACCATGATGGCCCGCCGCCCCAAACGAATCCCGAAGATGATTGCAGCTTGCGCCGCAAGAAACCAGAACTGAAGTGGGAGCGGAACGACGATCAGCCCGATGGACGCATCCAGCGGCCGGATCGTTCCCACCTTCAGGCCCCATAAGTACCTCGGAAGCGCTATCAGGGTTGCCAGCAGATAGACGGGATAGATCCTGGCAAAGCGGCGCTTCCAAAAAGCGACCGCACCTCCGCGAACGCTACGAGCTGGCGGCGCACAATAGCTATACGCCCGAACGAATCCCGAGAGGACAAAGAAGAAGCCGACAGCTTCGTAACCCTTTTCCATGAAACCGCGAATTCCCGACGGCATAACCGCAAGGAACCTGGCGGCATAGAACAGCACCACCGCCTGCTGCAAAGAAACGCAGCGACGTCAGCCCGTCAAGCCTGTTCCACCGCAACTGCCGAGAATCGTTCCATTAATACGATTTGTCCTTATTCTTACTTACTATCGCGATCCAATAAATTGTGTTTAAACACCGTTGTAGGAGTCCGTCCAACGTCCCCCGGCTTTCGGTCCCAAAAGCTTCTGGCCCGCGGACGATCTTTCCAACGGAAATAGAAGTCCTTCACAATCGTTGTCAAGGGTGGCGTCGGCGCGCTTGACAGTTCCCCTCCCGATCGAACTGCCCTGGTTGCGATCACATCCAGGATCCTGAGAGTGTCGGCGCTGATGGGCCGCCGCAACGCCAGAACTGTCGGGAGCCCCCAAATGACCGAGCCAAGTGCCGCCAGGAACACCCCAGGCCGCAGCAGTCGCAGGCTCTCGAAACTGTAACTGATCAAGCGCCAGGCCACCTGTAACACGACTCTAGGTAGAGGCATGTGCAGGATGGTTGTCCACAGATTATTGCGGATACTATAGCGCAGGATTGCGCTGTCGCGCCGTCCAATCGGTGAGATCCGGTGATGAACCAGAACCTCAGGAAAGAACAGGATTCGCCAACCCGCATCCCAAACTCGCAGACTATATTCGCTCTCTTCGGCGTAGTAAAAATAGAAGTCGCGATAGCCTCCCAGCTGGGCGACGACGGAAGATCTGAGCATGTGGGCGCAGCCGACAAAACTGGCCACGTACCTTTCTTCCACGCCTGTTTCCCTTTCGGGGATTAGATCGGTTCCCTGGCAAACCAGGAAGGTAACGATTCCGAGCTGGGGCTCCGACAGCATCCGTGCCACAGCCTTCTCGAGATCCCCGGGATCGGTGAAGCATGAGTCATCGTCGAGGCTGACTATGAACTCACCATCCGCCATTTTCATAGCCTTGCTGCGATTCGCAATCAAGCCTTGGCGGACTTCGTTCCGAATGAATACCGCCTGAGGCCACTCCGATCGAACGATGCCTTCCAGTGTCTCCTCCGAAGCATCGTCCACTACAATCACCGTGAAGTTGCGGTAGACCTGCGTCTTCAACTTCCTGAGCGTCACGAGCAATTCAGAAGCTCGATTGCGCGCAGTGATGACGATGGCGACGCGAGGCGCTTCAGTCGACGAACCTCCCCAGCTTTGGTCCAGATCTTTATGTTCAGGCATTCGCGTTTCGCGTGCTTTCAGTTAGTCCCAAGCGCCAAGAAATCAAGCGCGCCGGGACCGCGATCACGACGGAGTCCTCCGGAAAGCTCCTGGTCACAACGGTGCCGGCGCCCACGTCGCACCTGTTCCCGTTCAAAAGTTTGAGAATCGGCTATCCCAAGGCCTTGTGATTGGGCCTGTTCGCTGGTAAATCGTAAGTTGCCGTCTCCCCACGATGGTAGCAACCTTCTGCCGCAGCGTCTGATCGGTCTGGCGGCTGAGACCAGGTAGATTCCTCCCGATAAACGCAATCACTTTAGCCACGTGTGGGTCGGTAGAATCGTCGAAGAGGAGAAATCCATTTTCGGTCAAAAGGCGGCTGCCATAAAACCCATCGACAAACACATCCTCAAAGAGGTGCGAACCGTCAATATAAATCAAGCCGAATTGGCGTCCCTGAGCGAGCAACCGAGGCAGGACGATACATGACGGCTCCTCATAGATCTCGACATATTCCTTGAGACCGGCCTCCTTAAGCTTCATTTCCGCAACGTTGTCCCAAATACTACTCTGATAAGGATCGATCGCTACGTGCCGCCGGGAAGGAGCCGGAAAGTTCCGCCGGTGCATCTCTGCGAACGTGAGAGCGGAGCCCCCGAATGCCAAACCAACCTCCAAAGTTGCAGTCGGCGCCTTGGCCTTCATTACATCCTCGATCGCGTCCAGATTGGACCTCGTGGATAAGGCAGCCAGCGACTTGAAGACCTTCCCAGTCTTTCCTACCACATGGTCTTCGGAGTACATTCGCTCGATAAGTTTCATCATAAATTGACAATCCGCCGCAGCGGACTGGCCGCTGGGCCGGACTAATTGACAAGCAGACAGCCCAGATATAGAGGAACCAGATCGCCGCGTCGCATCGATGCCAACGCCTTCAAACAGACTCCTTCAAAGCAGCGGAAATCAAGCGCGCCGGGACCCCGGCCACAACGGAGTCCCCAGGAAAGCTCTTGGTCACGACAGCACCGGCGCCGACGACGCACCTGTTTCCGAGGTGAACGCCCTGAAGTATTTTGACCCCCGCCCCAATCCAGCAGCCATCGCCGATTACAACTTCTCCGATGTCCATCGGGCATTCTTCCAATTGCCGGCCCGGAGCTACCGTGTGATTGGAGTCGGTAATGTAAACTCCGGGGCCGAACATATTATGATTTCCAATGCGGACGCTCCCGCACGCATCGATCATGACGTCGCGATTGAAGTAGTTGTGCTCGCCGATAACAATTCGATAGCCGTGGTATTCCGCGTCGTTCGGCCACAACCAGCATCCCTCAGTCAGCGCAGTATATGCTCCCAATTTGATCTGAGAGGGCTGTCTGACGCGTATATTCTCAAAACGGCATCGCGGCCCAATAGTCATGCCCATGGATCTATAAAACATGATTCGCAGCCGGCTCATGGCGCCATAGGGTAGTCGGAACAACCAGGCGGTATTCACCTCAATGAGCTTCCCACCGATGCTACCGTGCGGCTCCGCGAGGGCGTTATGAGCATCTTACCGAACGCCCGCAGTTTTCCTACCAGCAACAAGCCGATCCGGGCCATTTGCCGGGGGTGAAATCGCGACTGTGCCACCATCGCCAGACTACAATAGCCCACTTCATAGGCGAACAAATGCATCATATCCCGCAAGCGAGTCCTGCCCAGGACATCAACCATAATCAAACGCCGATTGGCAATCATGCTCTCGCCCAAGGCGGCCCAATCCGTGTGTGTGCTCCCGCCCAAGTCCATATGCTCGAACCGGGCGCGGCTCGTGTTGCAAAGCCGGTAGTCGCGGGCTATGCGCGCCGACAGGTGGACATCTTCGGCGAATGAATAGCCAGTGAATTGCTCTCCGAAGCGATAACGCTGGAAAATGTCTTTGCGGTACGCAGTGCCCCCGGAGAACAGCCACTCGACAAGCTGGCAGGTATCGGGCTTGTCCTGCGGCAAGAAATTTACTGCTGGACCTACCAAGCGCCCGGCCCAGCACGAATCGAAGTTACCCAGACAAAAAGCCAGGAGGAGCCGGTTGAGGCCTTTGGGCTGGGAGTAGGTTTGATTGATGATCGTACCACTTACGCCCGCCAAACGCCCGTCACGATCCTCACGAAATGGACGCGCCAGTTCCTCCAGGAACTGAGGGAACAGACGCACGTCATCGTCCATGAAGACCAGCAAATCGCCCGCGGCTTGGTCCGCACCTAAGTTGCGCTGCCGCGCCGCGCTGCGAACGGCCGCCGGCACGTAGCGAAACTGGAAAGGAGTTTCCGGGCGCAGAGATTCAACCAACTGCTTCGTTTCGTCGGTATCGGACGAGTCGACGATCAATGCCTCCATTGGCAAAAGCGTCTGGTCCCGTAGCGTCGATAACGTCGTGCGCAACGGCTCGACCCGGTTGCGAGTCGCAATCACCACCGAGATGTTGGCGGTGTTCATCCGACTTCCACCTTTGAAGATATCCTGGCATTGCGAGTCAGTTGCTCTTGAACCCGGCACTTGAAGACCTGTCGTTGGCGTTCGATGTTATGGTTTCTATGGAAGAGCCTAATCGCATTCTGACCCAATTCCCTGCGAGTATCGGATTCGGTCAGGTGCTTCAACGCATTCGATAGCACCGCGTCCGAAGGTGCGCAAACGCGCTCCGCACAGCGATTTTGAGACAGGTACGAGACCGTGGGGGAGTCCTCGGGGCCGATGACCAGGATCGGTCTTGCGGCAGCCAGATAATCCGCCACCTTCGAGGGAAATGACGTCGCAGCGTAGTAGCTGGCTTTCGAATCGAAGCCGATTGGGAGTACCAGCACGTCGGCCTCGGCTAGGATACGTTTCAAATCGGACTCACCTACCCAGCCGTGCCTGAGCACATTGGCTGATTCCCATCCACTTTGGGCCATGTCCCGATCGGTATAGTTCGAGAACAAATGCAGTTCGCAGTCTTTTCCGAGGGGGTCGGTTCGCAAAAATCGGACCAGCAGGTCGAGCGAGTCCCAAACGGTGTGATAGATCATTCCGGAAAACACGAGTTGGAGCGGGCGCCCGGCGCGTCTTTCCCCAGGTAAGGCTGCAGGGTTCTCGCTTGTGGCCGGCCACTGCACTTCAGGCTCGACACCGTAGCAGCTTCGCAGATGGTCCGCCATTGCCGGGCTGACCGCGTACACGTGCGCTGCCTTCCGGAGACTCCACGCGAACAGCGGCCGTGTGAAGTGGTTAAACACCCAAACGTCTTGGTTCATTGCGATCCAATCGTCGTGAACAATGAGCATGACGGGTAGGCCGCAGATCCGGCCCGCGGCAATAGCCCCTAAAAACATGTACCCATGGGCCACCGTCAGGAGCACCCCGGGCTGCCAGCGCCAGATCCGCCACAAGATCCACAGCGTTAAGATCGGAAGGAATAAGCGATCCAACAGGACGAGAATTCGTCTTACCCCATGGCGTCGAGCCCCGGTCAGTTCGGGAAAACAGGCGTGCGGGTGGTCCGCCAGCGATGTTGCCGCAAGCACGTCCTTGTGGCGAACGGAGAAGATCAGTTGGAGCTCATTGCGCGGGTATTGCCCCAGCAGTCGGTAGAGCAAGGTATCGCCCCCCCCCCGATTTGCCGGCGGAAAATCGCAAACATATAGCATTTGGGAAAACCGTATCATCTGCCGTAAAAGAACGAGGCGCGCACGCATCAGTCCGAATACGGATAGTAAAGTAGCCCTGAATTCGTCAACGGCTCAAGAGTCTGACGGTGTACCTTCGGTAAGCCTTTTCACAAATGCTGATTCAAGCGCGTAATCCCTGGGCGGTATTGCCGGGTCCGGCAAGTCAGTATTCAAGAGATCGGCTAACTCCGAGGGACCGTCAAACAGATGGATTCCACTAAATCCGAGCGCGCTCCTACATGCGATACTGTTTCCGATAATCGGTACCCCAGCCAAAAGGGCTTCTGGAATTCGTGTTAGAACACCTGTGGCACTCTCTTGGTACATTAAGAGGGCCCGGGCGCCCGCAAGCAATCGCCCCAACTCCAGGGATGACACAGTTCCATAAACCTTGACGGTCTCGGCCTCAATCTCCGACTGAAAGTCCTCGGACCCAAAACCAGCCATCAAGATAGGCGTTTCAATGCGTGACCGAATGTGTCGAATCATTCTGCACAGTATTTGAGCACCATGGCGGGTTGGCGGGTTTCTTACGTTTCCGAGTATCAAGAACCATTGTTGGGGGGTTTCGGGTCTCCTTTCACGAACTGCGAGAAGTTCACGCTCAATGTGAGAAGGCGGCCAGTACGGGAGGTATTCAGCAGAGATCCCGCAACAATGCAGGAGCCACTGTTCTTCGCGAGAAATGCAGAACACTTGAGCGCACTTCTTAAATACATTCACCTCCATCGACAAATCTCGTAGAGCGTCGTCGCTACAAAAGCGACTGTCCTGCCCGCGCACCAGTGCCTCGATGTTGTGTGGAACGCCGATCACTCGGTAGCCCAGTTTCGTCGCAACAAGGCATTCTTCTGGATCTCTGGTTCGTTCCCAAACCAACACCCGCTGGCCCATATGTTGATCGAGGGTTCTCCGATAGTCTATCGCAAGGGCACCACAACGCCGGAGATTCCCAAGATGCCAACCAACAGGCAACCTGTTTTGATGAGCGAACTGCTTGCCATAGATTACTTGGGTTAATTTTTGCCATGTTCTGAGCCGCAACCCATTGGTGTTGTCCCGATGCAGTACCTGGAACTGAATCCGATGGTCAGCGAGAATCTCACGCACCTGAAGAGAACGGTGGCCGCCGCCGTGGAGATGATGCGAAGCATCGAAGCTTGCATCGTACAGAATTGGTTTCAATTCGTGCCCTAACGCCTGCTCGAGAGTTTATTGGCCAGACGGACGTCAGTCGAATTGCAACGTAGGTTAAGACGCGTGACAAGTCCAAAGACGTCGCGCTCTTTACTCCGCGAGTTGCAAGTGCACGTTGGGGAAGCGTGGTTTCGGGCTGATTCGGCCCGTTCAGCACTCTTTTTCACAAAGCTGTTGGATCCCGCAGCATGCACACCGACCCTGGTGAGGCAGCCGGCCTGCGCATGTACCACTCTCAGTTCAAATTATCTGCGCGAGTTCCAATCCGGCGCCGAAGGTCTTGGCCAGTAAATCAGGCAGGATCTCTTTGAACCGCATCTTCAAATCGAGCTCTCTGCGGCGGAAATCATCAAATCGCTCAGCGAACCCCTCCAGTGTCAGTTCGCCGCCATCAAGACATAAATCCAAGTTCCCAAAGACATCGCGATTAATTCCACGAGTTTTTCTGCTGTAGCTCAGGCTGAATGTCGGGACGCCACTTGACAGAGCGGCAATGAGAGAATGGGTTCGTGCGCCGACAAACAGTGAACATCGGGAAATACACCATTTGGTCTCCGCGGCCGTGAGTCCTGCAGGCAGGCAATACACATCGCAGCCCAAGCTATTCTTGACGTCCCCGCTCAAGTTGAGTAGAAACCTGTAATCGTCCACGGCGGCGTTCGAGGACACAACGTGTGGTATGAGAAGCAGTTTCCGACCTGACGAACGTACGATCATCTCCAATACTGCGCCGCAAAACCTCCGCCAGGGTTTAACGTCCTCCTCAGTCATTTCCCAGGAGTTTACCGTCGATTTGCTGAAGTACTTGGCCATCAAAGGACTCAGATTGATGCCGATGGCGCCTTCGCCGACAAACCCGACGATGTCCTCATTCGGTCGCACAGGTGACATCGCAAACGCCGGATCGGGATGGTAGTGCAGTATCTTGTCAAGTCCTCGTTCTTGTAGATACTCCAAGCTGTCAGACTCTCGCACGAATATGCCGTCAAGCGTCTGAAGATGTCGAAGTGCGACTTCGGCAAAGTCGGGTTCGGCGTCGAATGGCCCAACCGAGGCTCCCCATAGGATTACCGGAATGCGATGTTGCTGTAAGTACTGGTCGACATCGAAGAATCGGGTCGGGAAGCCGTAATCCAAAGTGTAAAGATCTCCTCCTATCTCTAGGGCCGCCGTGGCCCACCGACTATATCTTCGAAGGGGAGAGCGTAGCCGGAGCGGGTCGATTCGGAATCGAGTCCACGCTTGCCATGCGAACCACAGGGCAGTGAATCGATCTGGGACTTCCTCTAATGAGAAAGTCTCTTTGATGTGAACATCGGTTTCCTTTGCCCCTTGCTCGCGTGCCGTTTCTGGACTCTCCCAAAGTCCCGCCTTGGCCTCAAAGCCCTCCGGAAGCGCCCTGCCTAGAATCGCCATTGTGCCGCGGACAATCGCTTCGCAACCCTTGTTACGATATGAGCTGTTGCCGACAAGGAGCACCCGGGGGCTCATCGCACTGTTTCAGCTATCATCCGAACTGCCAATTGGGCCGCAGCACCTTGAGTCCATGGCGTGGGTCCAAACACGTCCGGATAGAGTCCGACATCAATGCACTCCCCTTGCCCCTGCTCAACATAGCCGTCCTTGCGGGTGAAAGTGATCAGCCCTTTTAGCGCGGCCTCCGCTACAGGCAATGCTACTTCTGACGAGACGGCGCCGCCAGCCGCCGCCACTAGGGCCGCATACCCAATCATGGCCGTCCCAGAAGCATCAGGGGAAGCGCTATCGAAATTAAGAAGCCATGTGAAACATCCGTTTTTAGCCTGCAGGTTGTGGAGCCGTGCAATGATCCCGTCGAGAAAGAGACGCAGTCTCGAATAAGCTTGTTGATCGTGATTACGCAAAGGCTGTAAGCTACAAGCTATCCCCGTAACCAGCCACCCCGTGCCTCGGGCCCAGCCTACCGGCCCAAGTGGTTGCTGAGTTACAGTATCAAATCCATGAAATGGCAGCCCGCTTCTCGGCTCGATCGCCTTTTCAATGAATTCATCCATTTGACGAACGGCCAAGCCAAGCGCTTCACTAGAGCCGAATGCCCTGCCATAGGCTGCCAGAAACGGGCAAATCATCCCGACTGTGTCCACCAAGACGATTCGCGGCCTCTCCTGACGGTAGGGAAGGCTGCCCCCATGCGAGCGAACGTGCCTCACGGTCAAGAAATCAGCAATTTGTTGAATGGCACACTCCAGCCGTGGGGAGCCGTTCTGTTCGTTCAATCGCAATAGGCTCTGCCCCAGCATACACTGATCCACTGTCGTGAAGGGCACTCGGAATTGACCATCACCATCGAGGAGGAGATCGAGAAACCAATTCACTGTCGCAAACAATTCGGGAAACCGGCCACTCAGTGCACCATCCACTATGCCAGCAAACAAAAATGCGTCCGGCCACCCGCCTGTCACGCGGCTCACTCTAAATGCCGAGTTCTGTCGTCGAAGGCTTTGCGCAGTCGCCTCCAGAATGAGGCCCGCATATGCTTCTGCGGTGGTCCCTACCTGGGGTGCTCCCACGTTTCGTCCGTGCACTTTGAAGGAACGTAAACTTGTACGGACACTGTCCGGCAAGGCACGGTGAAGGAAGTTATCCAAGAAAGTTCCCCAGTTCCGTGGCGGATTCACGCAGGTCTGGAGGCAGGGTCAAACCGCCATCGGTGAGACATGCAAACGCTGCCGTAGCCATTGCTACAGACGTAGTTCCTGTTATCAAAGATTCCGGGTTCTACATCAAAAAACGTAGCGGCAGTCAAATGATCCTGCAGCACGCCGTCTTTTTGAAGTACAACATTTATGCTATAGCGACCAGGCATCAGAGGAAGCGAATCCAGCACGCACGCCACCTCGCGCCGTGACTGAATCTCTGCGCGCCACTGATCTTGAGGTGCCTTAGCTGCACTATTGAAGTGCACTACAGCACCGCCCATGTTGTCATAAATCGTAAACGCTAGCGAACAATGGCCTGGAGCACCTTCGAACCCGAAGCGGAATTCAGCGGGTTGACCCACATAAAGAGTCGGGCCCTCCATCTCGTTTAGAGTCGCCAGCGAAACGAACCGCACTATCCCTTCCCCTCGGCGGTCTTTCCGGCTACGCAAATCAGAAGTAGCCTTGCTCTCTAGCATTCGCAAGTAGACATCAATCGCCTCGGCCGCGGTTGAGTCGACGACAACGTTGCCGCCATCTAAAAGAATACCCCGAGTGCATAATGACCTGACCGCTGAGTGATTATGGCTTACGAACAGAATTGTGCGATCCTGTCTGGCGACCTCACTCATCTTGCCCAGGCATTTTCTTTGGAAAGACGCATCTCCGACAGCTAACACTTCATCAACCACCAAAACCTCAGGCTCGAGGTGCGCCGCCACCGAAAATCCGAGGCGTAGTTGCATACCGCTCGAATATCGCTTTACGGGTGTGTCGAGAAACTTCTCGACTTCCGCAAAAGCGACAATCTCGTCGAATTTGCGCTCGATGTCCGATTTGGCCATCCCAAGGATCGAACCATTCATGTAAATATTCTCACGGCCCGTCAATTCGGGATGGAAACCGGTTCCCACCTCCAGCAGCGATCCGACGCGGCCGCGGATCCGCACCGTTCCCTCCGTCGGCTTGGTGATCCTGGATAGAATCTTCAAGAGCGTGCTCTTGCCCGCACCGTTGCGGCCGATGATACCGACCACGTCGCCATGCTTCACTTCAAACGAAACGTTTCGCAATGCCCAAAAAGTGTTGGGTTCTTTTCGGGGCTGCCGCACATCCCGGCTCAGACATCCACGGGCGGTCCGAAGCCAGGCGGCGCCGGTCGCGGTCATGCTTTCCCGAAGCGTCTTGTACCGGGCCTGCCGCTCGCCGATGCGATAGTTCTTTCCGAGTTGTTCGACCTTTAGTGCTAGCTTAGCCATGGCCACCCGTGAGCGTAATGATCCCGAAAGGTCATACTATGTCCGCGAAGGAGTCTTCCTGCCGCCGGAAGAATATTACTCCTCCTGCAAGAATTACCAAAGCCGCACCAGTAGAAGCCAGCATCATTAGCCCTGGAGCGGTCTTGGTCCCGAGCAGAGCCCATCGAAAACCCTCGATCACCCCGGCCATGGGGTTGAGTCCGTAGAGGGTGCGCCACGGCTCGTGCAGCAAGCTGCTGGGATAAACGATCGGCGTGGCGAACATCCAGAACTGCGTCAGGAACGGAAGCGTATATCGCACGTCGCGATATTTGACATTGAGAGCCGACAGCCACAACCCGGTGCCGAGAGCCGTAAGCAGGCCCAGAAGCGCAAATACCGGTAGCCAGAGCGCATTCCACGTTGGCCAGACCCGCTGGTAGAACATGAAACCTAAGAGGACGATAAACCCCAGGCACAGGTCCACCAGGCCAGACAGCACGGACGCCAGAGGAAGAATCAGGCGCGGAAAATACACTTTCGTGATCAGGCTGGCGCTCACTACAAGGCTATTGGAAGACTGGCTCAAGCCATTGGCAAAGAACATCCAGGGCACCAAGCCGGTGAGAGCGAATATCGGATAGGGCACGCCGTCCGATGGCATTTTTGCCAGGCGGCCGAAGAATAGACTGAAGATCAACATGGTAAGTACGGGCTGCAGAACTGCCCAGGCGACTCCCAGACCAGTCTGTTTATAGCGCACTTTCACTTCGCGCCAAGTTAGAAAGTACGCAAGCTCCCAATAAGCAGCCAGTTCCCGGAATCCGATTTCCGCCCACCCCTTCGGCGGCCGGATGACGGTCTCAATAATATCAGCCCTGGCTCCTTCCAGTTCCCTCAGGTTTTGCGTGCGTTCGATCGTTTTAGGTGTTACCATTTCGACACCCGGCGAAACATACCTTGGCCTTTCACAAATGCGAGATCTACCTGACCGAACGCTCCATCAAGTGGTCGTCTTAAGTACTCTGTGATGTCGTACAGGTCGTAGCCCTTGTCGTACATGAAGGTTACGATCTCGCGCGTCACGGGCATGCCGGGCATGAACTGGAACAAGGAAGTCTCAACGATGAAGACTTCGGTCTTGCCAAAAACCGACTGAGCTCCCGTAAGGGCCTCGATCTCGAATCCTTGAATGTCCAGCTTGATCAGGTCTGGAAAGAAAGTGGAGTACGGCCCGGAGAGAAGCCTGTCAGTCGACGTGATGGGAGTCTTGCGCTGCGTGCCCCTTCTCATTTTCTCGGCATCCGGTTCCGGAAGAAAGGAGGTAACAGTTCAGGTAGCGCAGGCGATTTTGCTGGACAAATCTCGCCGAATCGTTTACCGTATGGTGGATGAGTGCGAAAGGGGCGCGCCGTGCAGACCAACAAGGAGCATCGGCGAATCGCC
>Ga0181521_10000436_pt1 | contig 50544 bp, 42 predicted proteins | sample PEATcosm2014_Bin_32_FD_119764 | JGI IMG/M metagenome (GOLD analysis project Ga0181521, IMG submission 119764) | Peatland microbial communities from MTU Mesocosm Facility, Houghton, MI, USA - PEATcosm2014_Bin02_60_metaG | ecosystem: Environmental > Terrestrial > Soil > Wetlands > Peat | place... | reverse complement strand
GCGAATCTCAATGCCCGGACGATTACGCGAGTCGATCTGGCCGAATCGGTCTACCGCTGCGTCGGTCTTTCGCGCAAGGAATCCGCGGCGCTCGTGCAGATGGTTTTGAACGAACTCGCCGACGCTCTCGCCAAGGGCGAAACCGTCAAATTATCGTCGTTCGGATCGTTTGTCGTCCGCTCGAAATCCGAGCGGATCGGGCGCAATCCGAAAACCGGGATCGAAGTCCCAATCACCCAGCGCCGCGTTCTCGTATTCAAGCCCTCAAGCGTCCTCAAGGCGCGCGTCAATGGACGGATCGCCGCCGAGGATGACGCCTGAGCCGACGCCGCGCGCCGCGGCGTGCGATTGAACGCATCGATCGGCGGCGTGGTCGCGCCTGCGGCCTGGAGCCCGAAGCGAAATGGACAAAAGCGCCGACGCTTTTCGAACAATCAGCGAAGTCGCAGAGGAGCTTGATCTTCCGCAGCACGTGCTGCGCTTCTGGGAAACGCGGTTTCCGCAGATCAAACCACTGAAGCGCGCCGGCGGGCGCCGCTTCTATCGACCGCATGACGTTGAAATTCTTCGCGCGATCAGGCGGCTTCTCTACGCCGAGGGCTACACGATCAAGGGCGTGCAACGGATCCTGAAAGAGCAGGGCGCGCGCGCCGTCATCGCGCCCGAGTTCGTCGCGTCCCAAAACGGCCCGGGATTTGCGCCCGAAGCCGCGCTGGCTTCCTCGGCCGAACCGAGACCCGCCGGCTGGACGCAAGACCTATTCGCCGAAACGGCCCTGCCGCCGTCGGACGACCCGGATTTCGAAATCGGGAGACGAGGTCTGACGACGGACGGCGACGACGCGCCCCGGAGGGTTGCGCCCGTCGAGGACGCCTTGGCGGGGGTTCGAACGGAGGCGATCAGGCGGCTCAGGGATGTCCTCGGCGAACTGGAGGCGTGCCGGCGCATGCTGCAGGCGGCGCGCCGCCCCTGAGGCATGGAGTTTATGCGGCAAGCGCGGATGTTAGCGCCTTTGCGCGTACTGGACCATGACAGGTCCGTCTTTGGCCGCGAGCGTTGCGCCGGCGGGATCCTTTATCTATAAGAAGCCGCAGTCGGAGTGTAGCGCAGCCCGGTTAGCGCACTAGTCTGGGGGACTAGGGGTCGTGGGTTCGAATCCCGCCACTCCGACCATTCGATTCTTGCTTTTTGGGAAAGCGCCTTTGACGGCGCGCCGCCGCCTATCGGTTCGCGGCGGCGGTGACCTCGATCTTCTTCAGCAAGGCGCCGGGCGTCTGCACGAACTCAAGATCCGCGATGCCGACGCCCTCGGGCGCCAGAGCCTGCAGCGAGAAGTTTCTGGGCGCGGCGATGAATTTCGCAAGCGCGGCGCCGAGCGCGCGCGCGGGCGCTTCGTTTCCAAGCAGGGCCGGAAGCAGCAGAGTCGCTTTCAGAATGTCGGACTGGCGCGCTTCATCGACCGATTGCTTCTCGTTCTTCGCCTGGACGGCGAGCGCCTTATCGAAAAGGCCCGTGTTCTCGACGTGGAGATCGAGCTTCTTGATCAGCACGCTATGCGCCGCCGCCGCGGCGACCCGCTCGTCCTTGGAGGCGAGGTCGGGGGTGACATTGGAGAATTTCGCTGCGACGTTCAGCGATCCCATGTCGGCCCCATCGAGGGAGAAGGAATCAATCGCCAGTTCGCTCGACGCTTCGCTCCAGATCACGTTGAGTCGGCTCGACAGATCGAGGCGCGCGTAACCCATGCCGGCGAGAGATGAGAAAACGCCGCCATCGCCGACGGGCGCCGTTAAGTGTTCGAGCGAAACGTTAAGACCCGACCTGGCGGGGTCATTCGGCGCGGCGCGCTCGATCGCGAATCGCTCCACCTCGAAGGCGCTCCCCGACGAGGCGTCTGCATCCTCGGTTGGGCTGAGGCGGCCTTCGAGCTTCGTCATGGCGATCTGCTCGAAATCCGGCCGCAAATCCTCGCCCAATAAATTCGGCGCGCGATCGGAATTCGTCAAAGGCCTGAGATCAAGGCCGCGAAAGCTCAAGCTTTCCACGCTGATCCTGCCCGACGGCCTTGCGAAGACGAGATTTTGCGCCTCGACGCCGTCGATCCGCGGCCCGTCGAGAAGCGATATCGAGGCCCGGCCGATCGTCAACCTGGTCGCATTCGCCGCCTCGCGAAAATTCAATCCGATTTCCGTCGCCGTCAGATCCTCCGATCCGAATGCGTCGATGAAAGTGGCCAGCAGGGCGTTGCGCTGCGCGCCGCTGGTTGACGGCTCCGCAACGGCGACCGCGGCCTCGCGCCATGGTCTCAATGGCGCGCGCCCGGTTATGGTCGCGGCGGTCAGGCGCCTTACGTCCAGTTCGCCGTGCGCGCCGCCAAGATGGAAGCCATCAATGTCGATCGCGTTGAAGAGCTCCCGCTTCGGCTCATCCTCTTGACCGCGCGTTTCACTCATGATCTTCGCCGCAAGCGCGAGATCGGCATCCCTGGCGCTGACTTTTCCGTACGCGCCGTTGGCGTCGCCGGCTTGCGGGTCCAGAATTGAGAAGCTGATTCCGGCGATATTCGCCTCGGCGGCTTTCCCGGCGCTGATCCCGTTCAGCAAAATATCGCGATAGATAAAAGTTTGCGTCGCCGTCCCGGTTTTGGTTTCGACGGTCATTTCGGGAATTGCGATCGACGCCGCCGTCAGCGCGGCTAGCCTTTCAGCAAGCGGCGCCGTATTTTTCGGATCGAAGAGCTGCAAGAGGCCAGCGCTGGAAAGCGAGGCGCCGACCAGCACGATTCGCTTGATCCTATAGACGGAGAGACCCGTCTCGAGCGTCAGATCGTCCGCGCTGGCCTCGCCCAATCCGGCGAGCGCCGCGCCGGCGAGCGGGAAAAGCGGCGGCGGCGCGAATCTTACGACGCCGACGTGAAGCGAAGATCCCCTTCGGCGCCAGTCGAGTCCGTCGATGCGCGCCTCTCCCCGCCATGGTTCGGCGCTGATCCCGGCAAATGTCAGCCCGTCCACCCGCGCGGCCACCGCCGCCGCGGCCTGCCGGAAAAGGTACCGATCGGCCGATTCGATCGCAACGGCGGCAAGAATGCAAAGACCGACCGCGGCGAGCAAAGTCCTTGATTTCATAGGACCTCGCGAACTGCGACGACAGCCTTATCCGGGCGCCCGTCCGCACTCGCAAGAGAAAGCGCAACGCGCCGCGAGCATCGCCGAGCCTTGGATCTCCAGGATCTGGCCGCCGTTGATCTCAAACGGCGAAGCTCGAGCCGCAGCCGCAGGACGCCGTCGCGGCCGGATTTTCGATCTTGAACATCCGTCCCATCAGATTGTCGATGAAATCGATGCGGCAGCCGCGCAGGAACTGTAGCGAAACATCATCGATCAGGACCAATGCGCCGTCTCGATCGAGGACAAGATCGTTCTCCGCGCGATCGGATTCGATTTTGTAGGTATAGGTGAAACCGGAACAGCCGCCGCCGTCGACGCCGATGCGCAGGAAAGATCCCTCGCGTTCTCCCTTGAGGATCTCGGCGATCCGCCGCGCGGCTTTTTCGGTCAGTTCGACCGGGAGTTCGACTGCGGCATCGTTCATGGGTGACCTCGGCAAAGTTGAATTCGCGGGCGAAGAAGAGGCCGAGCGATGCAAGACCCTTGCCTCGCCTCGCGATAGGGAACATAGGTCGCGCAATCAAGGATCGCAACACGCGCCGCGGCGAATTGAGCCTTCATGCAATCTTCAGCGTATTTGCGCCTGCGCGCTCCGCTTGCGGCGGACCCGGCGCGCAGCCGGGGCCGGCTCGTCGCGGAGCCCGCCTCGCCGTCGCGCTCGGAGTTCCAGCGCGACCGCGATCGCATCATCCATTGCTCGGCGTTCCGAAGGCTCGCCCATAAGACGCAGGTGTTCATCCCCCATGACGGCGATCATTATCGCACCCGGCTGACGCATTCGCTGGAAGTCGCCCAAATCGCCCGCGCGCTGGCGCGCGCGCTCGGCCTCGACGACGATCTCGCCGAAGCGATCGCGCTCGCCCATGATCTCGGACACACGCCCTTCGGACACGCGGGCGAGGACGCGCTCGACGACGTGATGCGGCCCTATGGCGGCTTCGATCACAACGCGCAGACTCTGCGCATCGTCACCAAGCTGGAGCGGCGCTACGCCGCTTTCAATGGCCTCAATCTGACATTCGAGACGCTCGAGGGGCTGGTTAAGCACAATGGGCCTCTCTTGCAGCCGGACGGGTCTCCGGTCGCCCGCTACTCAAAGCGCGGGCTGCCGGCGGCCCTGATCGAATATAACGCAATTTCCAACCTCGAGCTTGGCCTGTTCGCCGGCGCCGAGGCGCAGGCGGCGGCGCTCGCCGACGACATCGCCTATAACGCCCACGACATCGACGACGGATTGCGCGCCGGAATGATTTCGATCGGCGACATCGCCGCCGTCGATTACCTGCGCGCCCTCGGCGACGCGGTCGAGGCGCTCCACCCGGGCCTTGAGGCCTCGCGCTTCATTCACGAGCTTGTGCGCCGCCTGATCACCCATTTCATCGAGGACGCGATCGCCGAGAGCCAGCGCCGCATCGCCGAGACGAAAGTCAGCAGCGTCGAGGAAGTGCGCGCCCTAAAGGCGCCCCTCATCGGCTTTTCCCCGGCGACCGCCGCGATCGAACGAGACGTCAAGGCTTTCCTGTTCGAGCATCTCTACCGGCATCCGCGCCTGATCCGCGTTCGCGATCAGGCCGCCCTGATCATCCGCAATCTTTTTCCGCATTTCATGAAGTCGCCGCGCTCGATGCCGGTGGAATGGGCGCAGGCGGCCGAGGGGATCGGGGCGGACGAGGGGCGCCGGGCCCGCCTCGTCTGCGATTACATCGCCGGCATGACCGATCGGTATGCGGCCTCCGAACATCGCAGAATCTTTGGCGACGCGCCGGATTTGCGCTAGAGCGGGATGAGAAAAAGCGTGCGCAGTTTTTCGCCCGCATCCCGCTCTAAACTCCTGGAATCGATCACGTTCATGATTTTGGATCGATTCGATCCAAGATCATCGTGATCTAACGGCTGGAGGGAAAGCGGTCGCGGACGCGCCTCGCGATAGCCGCCATATGCATGTCCGGTCTTCAGGAACTTTGTCAGCCATGAATCTTTACGCCGAATTTCACCAGCGCATCGCTTTGATTTTGCAGAAGATCGTCGATGCGGGGCGGCTGCCGGGCGATGTCGATTTCGCCCGCTTCGTGGTCGAGCCGCCGCGCGATCCCTCACATGGCGATCTCGCCTGCAACGCCGCCATGGTCTACGCCCGCGAAGCCAAGTCCGCCTTCGCCAATCCACGCCAACTGGCGACCGAGATCGCCTATGCGCTGGCGCAGGACGCCGACGTCGCCGAGGCTGAGGTGGCGGGGCCGGGCTTCATCAACATCCGCCTGAAGCCGCAGGTATTTGGCCGCATTTTGCGCTCCGCGCTCGAGCAAGGGCGTGATTTCGGCCGCGGCGGCGCGCGCGGCCAGGGCGTCGGCAAAACCAACGTCGAATATGTCTCGGCCAATCCGACCGGCCCGATGCATGTCGGCCACGGCCGCGGCGCCGTGTTCGGCGACGCCCTCGCCAATCTTCTCAGCTTCGCCGGCCATGACGTGACGCGCGAATATTACATCAATGACGCCGGCGCGCAGGTCGATGTTCTCGCCCGCTCGGCCTATCTGCGCTATCTGGAGGCCCTGGGCGAGCCGATTGGCGACATTCCCGAGGGGCTCTACCCGGGCGATTACCTGAAAAGCGTCGGCGCGACGCTGGCGCAGCGCTTTGGCGACAGGCTGAAGGGCCTCGCCGAAAGCGACTGGCTCGAAGACGTCCGCACCGTCGCGATCGAAGGCATGATGGCGATGATCCGCGAGGATCTCGCCGCGCTGAACATCGAACATGAGGTTTTTTTCTCGGAGCGCTCTCTGACGCGGGGCGAGGACGGCGATCAGGTGGCGGCGGCGATAGCGGCGCTACGCGAGCGCGGCCTCGTCTATGAGGGCCGCCTGCCGCCGCCGAAGGGGCAGCCGATCGAGGACTGGGAGGATCGCGAGCAGACCCTGTTCAGATCCGCCGATTTCGGCGACGACGTCGACCGGCCATTACTGAAATCGGACGGGTCCTACACCTATTTCGCCTCGGACATCGCCTATCACAAGACGAAGATCGACCGCGGCTATGCGCTGCTGATCGATGTCTGGGGCGCCGATCATGGCGGCTATGTAAAAAGAATGCGCGCCGCCGTTGAGGCCTTATCGGACGGACGGACGACGCTCGACGTCAAGCTGTGCCAATTGGTGAAATTAATGCGCGCGGGCGAGCCCGTGAAAATGTCGAAACGCTCCGGCGAATTCGTGACTTTGCGCGAAGTCGTCGACGAGGTCGGAGTCGACGCCACCCGCTTCATGATGCTGTTTCGCAAGAATGACGCACCGCTTGAATTCGATCTCGCCAAAGTCATAGAACAGTCAAAAGACAATCCGGTTTTCTATGTCCAATATGCGCATGCAAGGTCAAAATCTGTGTTCCGTCAAGCTGTTGCGGCGATTTCAGGAATTGATCTCTCAGCAGATGGACTGGCCCGCGCCGATTTTGGTCTGCTTAGCGATCAAGGTGAAATCGATCTGATCAAGCTGGCGGCGCAGTTCCCGCGCGTTATCGAGGCTGCAGCTCAGGCGCATGAACCGCATCGGCTCGCGTTTTATTTGCATGATTTGGCGTCGACTTTACACTCACAGTGGACAAGGGGCAAAGATCAGCCACAATTACGATTTCTTAATGAAGAGGCGCCAAATCTAACCGTTGCAAGGCTAGGTTTGATCAGGGTTCTCGCGAATACCCTGTCGTCCGGCCTCGAAATTCTCGGAGTCGGCGCTCCCGAGGAGATGCGTTAAACCGCATGAATTTTTCGTCGCAGGCATCGAAACGCGCGGATCCAAGCGCCGGCGAAGCGCAATTCCGCGAAAGCTATGATCGGTATATTGGCGTAAAGGCAGGTTCGCAGGGGGCGGCACCCGCGGCGAACGCGACAACCGCAGGCGTCGACGGCTGGAATGCCGTCCCGTGCGTGAAGCGGCAGGAGGTTCAAGAGTATGCGCGACACTGTTGCGAAACGGCGCCCCATGATCGATTTGGAGCAGTTCGAAAGGCGTTTGCGCCAGCCGAACGCGGCGAGCCGGACCGACGAAGATCCGCTGGTTGAGCTTGCCCGCCTCGTGGGCGGGCCGGACGACCCCTATAAGGCCGTTTTCGAGGCCCAAGCCGACCATCGCGCCGCAGGAGCTGGCGAGACGCAGGGTCAATATGATGATGCGTGGGAGGAGGCCGAGCCGCACGATTTCGAAGCGGAGGAGCGCATGCCCGGCGCCAGGTACGCCTCGTTCGAGGCGGAGGCGCAAAGAGGCCAGTCTCCCTCCGCCTTGCACGAAAACGCTGGCGCATTTCTCGCTGACGACCAATCCGAACACTGGCGCTACGAGGATGAGGCTGCGCCTGGCTCCGACTATGAATCCGACTATGAATCGGAGACGAGATCGCGCCGGCCGCTTTACATCATGGCGGCGATCATCGTCGCTGGAATCGGCGGCATCGGGATGAGCTTCGCCCTCAAAGGCGGCTCCGCGCCGCATGAGGTCGCCATGATCAAGGCGGTCGATGGGCCGGCCAAGGTGCAGCCCGAGGCGACGGCTGGCGCCGACGCGCCCAGTCAGGACGCCTCAATTCTCAACCGGATTCCCCAGGCGGCGCCCGTCGCCGTGGCCGACGCCACGGAACAGCCTCTCGACCTGTCGCAGATGCCGGATCATGCGGCCCGCGCGCCTGCGCCGGGCGCTGGTTCCGGCGCCGCCAGCGTCGCCGTGCCGCCCTCTCCGGGGCAAGGGGCCGGGCCGGCGCAAGCCTCAGCGGAGCCGCAGAGCATCGCTGGCCTGATCGAGCCGAAAAAGGTCAAGACGGTCTCGGTCCGTCCTGATGGAACCGTTCTTTCCTATGACGCAGCGGCGCCGACGCCGTCGGTCGCCGCGGCCCAGGCCCATCTCGGCGCCGCGCCCGCCGCCAAGCCGGCGACGCCAAAATCCACCGCAAGGGTTGCGACCACGCCGAAGCCGGCCCCCGCCGCGGGGGCGAGCGACGTCGCGCGGGCCGCCAGTCCGAACAATCCGAAGCCGGTCGAGGTCGCCGACGCCCAGGCCGGCTCGGCGCCCGCGTCCGAGGCCGTTGAGAACGGCGGCGCTTTCGTCGTGCAACTGGCCGCGCCGTCGTCCGAACAGGAGGCGCGCGACATTCAGCTGCGTCTGATCAAGAAATATGGCGCCGACATTCCGGGCTTCCATCCGTCGATCCGAAAGGCTGTCAGCGGCGACAAGACCGTCTATCGGGTGCGCACCGTCGGCCTTTCCAAGGAAGACGCCACTGCGCTGTGCCAAAAGGTGCTGACCAGCGGCGGCAAGTGCTTCGTCGCCAAAAACTAAGGCGTCGAACGCGGTACCCGAGGGCGCCGGCGCAAGGCTTTGGCGGCGGCTTTGGATAAATCGTCTGTGTTTGATCGGCGTATTGCGGAGCCTGTCGGATCGGGTCAAACTTGATGACTTGATCGAATCAATCCGCAGGAGCGGCCTTTTTGGAATTGGATTTTGAGCTAAAGCCTGACGACGATAGGGGCAGCGGTCCCTTCGTTGTCGATGTCGACGGGTTCGAGGGGCCGCTTGACCTCCTTCTCGATCTCGCCCGGCGGCAAAAGGTCGACCTGCAGAAAATTTCCGTGCTGGCGCTCGCCGAACAATATCTTGAATTCGTCGAAGCCGCGCGCAGCCTTCGTCTCGAGCTTGCGGCGGATTATCTCGTGATGGCCGCCTGGCTCGCCTATCTGAAGTCGCGGCTTTTGCTGCCGCGGGCGGAGAAGGGCGAAGAGCCGGCCGCCGAGGAACTGGCCGGGGCGCTGCAATTCCGGCTTCGCCGACTCGAGGCGATCCGCGCCGCGGCCGAGGCCCTGGTCGCGCGTCCACGCCTTGGACGCGACATATTTTCGCGGGGCCAGCCCGAGGGGACGGCTCCGCACGGAGCGCCGCAATGGCAGGCCGGTCTTTACGATCTCCTGTCCGCTTATGCGCAGCGGCGTCAGAAACACGCGTTGACGCGCGTCACGCTCAAACAACGTTTTGTCTGGTCGCTGGCGCAGGCGCGCGTCGAAATCGAAAGGCTCGCCGGCTGCGCGCTCGACTGGACCGCGCTCGACCCGTTCCTCGCCGCATTCTGCACGACGCCGGAGATGCGCCGCACGATCAGGGCGTCAACGCTATCCGCCAGCCTTGAGATGGCCCGCGAAGGCGCCATCCAGATCCGCCAGGATGCGCCCTTCGCGCCGCTTTGGATCAAATGTCAGGGATCGTCCGCGGATCAGGGTCCGCGGATCGTCCAATGAGACCGGAAGGAGAATTCGCCTTGGGAGAAATCGCCAGACTTTTCCCTTTCGGGGCCGGTCAGTCCGAATCCGCGCCGGTGGACGCCGATCCCGCCCTCGCCGAGGCGGTGCGGATCGCGGAAGCGCTGATTTTCGCGGCGCCGGAGCCTCTCGCCGAACAGGAAATCGAGAAGCGCCTGCCGCGCGGAGTCGCGGTCGCGTCCGTTCTCGACCGTCTCAGGGCGGATTACGCCTCGCGCGGGGTCAATCTCGTGCGGGTTGGCGGCCGATGGATGTTTCGGACCGCGACGGATCTAGCCTGGCTCCTCGCCGGCGGCGAAGGCGAGCAGAAAAAGCTGTCGCGGGCGGCGCTCGAGACGCTGGCGATCGTCGCCTATCACCAGCCGGTGACTCGCGCCGAGATCGAGGATATTCGCGGCGTCGCTATCTCCAAGGGCACGCTTGACGTCCTGTTGGAGACGGGCTGGGTGCGTCTTCGCGGCCGCCGGCGCACGCCCGGACGTCCGATCACCTATGGAACGACGCAGAATTTCCTGATCCACTTCGGACTGGATGCGATCACCGACCTCCCGGGCCTGGAAGAACTGAAGGGGGCCGGCCTGTTCGAGGGCGCCGTTCCATCCGGCTTTTCGATCCCGCAGCCGTCCGATGCGGAAGCTCTTGGAGCGGACGAAGACCCTCTGGAAGGCGAACCGGGTTCTTATGTCGATGAGGCCCAGCCGGCGGCCGACGACGAAACCGAATGCGCCTGAAGCGACTCCTCCTGTTCAGACGAAATCCGGCTTGATCGTCGGCTTGCGTTCGACCCAGCCCGGAACAGGCAGGTTTTTCGAGCGGAGAAACGCCGGATTGAACAGCTTGGACTGGTAGCGTGCGCCGGAATCGGCAAGGATCGTCACGATCGTATGGCCGGGACCCATCTGTTTCGCGAGACGCATCGCGCCGGCGACATTGATGCCGGACGATCCGCCGAGCAACAAGCCTTCATGCTCGGCGAGATCGAAGACGACGGGCAACGCCTCTTCGTCGGTGATCTGATAGGCGAAATCGATCGGCGCGTCCTCGAGATTGGCGGTGATGCGGCCTTGCCCGATGCCTTCGGTGATCGAGGAGCCGGACGATTTCAGTTCCCCGGTCGTATAGTAGGAATAGAGCGCGGCGCCGAGAGGATCGGCGATGGCGATCTGGACTTGCGGGTTCTCGGCCTTCAGCGCGATGCCGACGCCGGCCAGCGTGCCGCCGGTGCCGACCGCGCTGACGAAGCCGTCGATGCGCCCTTCCGTCTGCGCCCAGATTTCGGCGCCGGTTGTCTCGATATGCCCCTGCCGGTTGGCGACGTTGTCGAATTGATTGGCCCAGATCGCGCCCGCCGGATGCTCTTTGGCGAGCCGCTCGGCAAGGCGCCCCGACAGCTTCACGTAATTATTGGGATCGGCATAGGGGACGGCGGGCACTTCGATCAGCTCCGCGCCCTGAAGCCGCAGAAGATCTTTCTTTTCCTGGCTCTGCGTATCGGGAATCACGATGACGGTCTGGAAGCCGAGCGCGTTGGCGACAAGAGCAAGACCGATGCCCGTATTGCCGGCGGTGCCCTCGACGATCAGCCCGCCAGGCTTCAAGGCGCCGCGCTTGAGGGCGTCCTTGACGATGGCGAGCGCGGCGCGATCCTTGACCGATCCGCCCGGATTCATGAATTCGGCCTTGCCCAGAATGGTGCATCCGGTGGCCGCCGACGCATGCCTCAGTTTGATGAGCGGCGTGTTGCCGATCGCCTCGATCACATTGGCCGGATAGGTCATTGTTCTGGTCTCGCTTTAGCCTTCAAACTCCATAGACCGGATTGAGTATCTCTGTCGAGCCGCGCCGCAAACGCCAGGCGGCGCCCCCTGTCAAAAAAATGGCCTGCCGGACGAGCGTTCGGCAGGCCGGAATTCGGTCGAGCGCAAGATGCGCCGCGGTTAGCGGGACTCTTTGAAAAGTGAGCGCGAGACGAAGCCCGCCAAAATGCCGCCCGCGATCGGTGCGACCCAGAACAGCCAGAGCTGTGCGATATACTGACCGCCGGCGAAAAGGGCGGGTCCGGTGCTGCGCGCGGGATTGACCGAGGTGTTGGTGACTGGGATCGACACCAGGTGAATCAGCGTCAGGGCGAGGCCGATTGCGAGGCCGGCGAATCCCGCCGGCGCGAATGATGATGTTGCGCCATGAATGATGAGGACGAAAAAGAACGTCAGCAGCACTTCGATGACGAGGGCGGACAACAGGCTGTACTTGCCGGGGCTGAGGTCGCCATAGCCGTTTGAGGCGAATCCGCCGAGCTCGAATCCGGGCTTCCCGCTGGCGACGATATAGAGCACCGCCGCCGCCGCGATCGCGCCGGCGACTTGCGCGACGACATAAGGCAGGACGCCGTTGGCGGAGAACCGGTCGCCCGCCCAAAGGCCGATCGTCACCGCGGGATTGAAATGGCCGCCGGAAATGGGGCCGAGAGCATAGACTCCTGTCAGGACGGTGAGGCCGAAAGCCAGCGCGACGCCGGCGAATTGAATTCCGTGCTCCGGGAAGGCCGCCGCCAGGACGGCGCTGCCGCAGCCGCCGAAGGTGAGCCAGAAAGTGCCCAGAAACTCTGCGCTGACGCGCTGAACCAATGTCGGATGCATAGAAATCCCCTCCCATAGAACGTGATGCTTAGGTCCTCATCGCCTCCCCCAGGCGCTATCGTCCGGCGGCTTGTCGCCAGCCCAAACTCGCCCGTCGGCGCCGCATCGTCATACCCCCCCGCCGAATACCGAAAGCGACATCCGGCGACACGTCGTCGGAACAATGATTTTGGGATATGCGCACAACAAAAATGCGTCGAGACACAGAGATAAAACTGTCGAACTGCCTCATCCCGGATTGAACTAAAGTCTAGTTGAATATTCCCTCAAATCGAAGCGGCGCCGGGGCCTCGCCACATTCACAGACGAGTAACGATTGTCAATCGCATCGGCGAAGAATCCTGTGATGTTCGCCACAGGAAACTTGCGTCAGAAATCTGCAAAAAAATCGGATCGAGACCGGGCCCGCCCTGGATCAGGCGACGGCGCCGGGCAGCCGCAAAATCCGGCATCGGTCCCCGGCTCTCGCGGCGGGGGCGTGCGGCGGCCGGATCACGAGGCATTGCGCCTTGGCGAGCACGCTCAGCAGCGATGAATCCTGCGCTTCGAACGGCATGGCGACCAGCGCGCCATCGCCGCCCGCTTCAAGTTTGGCGCGTAGATAATCCTGCCTTCGGTCGTTGGCGCGAAGCGGCGCGCCGAGGATCGCGGCCTCGCTGCGATCGCTCGCCGCGAGTGGATCGCCCGACAGCGCCCGCACGAGGGGCGCGAGGAAAAGCACGCCGCCGACGATCGCCGAGACCGGATTGCCAGGCAGGCCCAAAATCGCCGTTCGGCCGATGCGTCCGTGCAACAGCGGCGCGCCGGGCCGCAGGGCGATGCGCCAGAAGCTCAGCTCCATTCCGGCCCTGGAGAGCGCGGGCCGGATAAGGTCATGATCGCCGACGGAGGCGCCGCCCGTCGTTGCGAGCACATCGCATTCGGCCGCGATCGCCGCCCTGATGGCGCTTTCCAGCGCGCTCAGATCGTCGGGCGCGACGCCCAAATCGAGCGCCTCGCCGCCAGCCCATTCGACCAGCGCCGTGATCGCAAATCCGTTCGAAGCGACGATCTGATGCGGGCCGGGCGCGCCTCCAGGCAGGACCAGTTCGTCGCCGGTGGCGAGGATGCCGACCTTTGGGCGCCGCGCGATCGGCAATTCGGCATGGTTCATCGCGGCTGCAAGGGCGATCGCCGCAGGACCCAGCCGCGTTCCGGCGCGCAGCAAAGCCTCGCCTGCGTTGAAATCGAGCCCGGCGGGGCGGATGAATTGACCCGCGGCGACGCAGCGCAAAGGCGCGACCGATCCCGCCTCGACGCGGGCGTCCTCCTGAATGAGGATCGCATCGGCCCCTTCCGGAACCGGCGCGCCGGTAAAGATCCGCACTGCCTCGCCGGGGCCGACGCTGCCGGAAAATCCATGTCCGGCGGCGCTTTCGCCGATCTGCTTCAGCCGCGCGGGCAGGCTGGCGAGGTCGGCCGCGCGGACGGCGTAGCCGTCCATGGCGGAGACGGCGGCGGGGGGCTGTGTGCGTTTCGAGACGAGGTCGCGCGCGAGCGTGCGCCCTAGCGCCCTGGCGAGCGGAACCGTTTCGACCGGCCGATCGGACGGCAGATGAGCGAGGATGCGGGTCTGCGCCTCGGCGACGGAGATGGCGGCGTTGGCGTTCATGCCGGCGGCGGATCCTTCAGGGCGCCGGCGCCCGAGGTCCAGTCGCCGGATTTGCCGCCGCTCTTCTCGGTGAGCCGGATCGCCTCGATCCGCATCGCGCGATCGACCGCCTTCAGCATGTCGTAGAGAGTGAGGCACGCGACGGACACGGCTGTCAGGGCCTCCATTTCGACTCCGGTTTGACCCAGCGTTTTGGCGCGGGCGCGCACCAGAATGCCAGGCAAAGCGGCGTCGGCTTCGAAATCGACGCTGACCTTGGTGAGCAGCAAAGGGTGGCAGAGCGGGATCAACTCGTGGGTCTTCTTCGCCGCCATGATCCCCGCGATCCGGGCGGCGCCGAACACGTCGCCTTTCTTGGCGTCGCCCGAGAGGGCGAGCCGCAGGGTTTCGGCGCGCATGACGATGCGGCCTTCCGCGACGGCGACGCGCTGCGTCGCGGCCTTGGCCGAAACATCGACCATATCCGCCTCGCCGGCGGGCGAGAGGTGCGAGAGCGCTGGTTTTCGCAACTAGGGTAGTCCATGCGCATGCTTGCCATGCGCGGGCGGTAACGCGCCGACGAGCAGGCGCCTTGTCGCGGCCGTCACATCCTTCTGACGCATCAGGCTCTCGCCGACGAGAAACGTCGATATGCCGTGGGCCTTGAGGCGCAGACAGTCTTCATGCGTCGAAATCCCGCTTTCGCTGACCACGATGCGATCCGACGGAATTTTCTCGATCAGGCGCTCCGAAACCTCCAGCGACGTTGCGAAGCTGCGCAAATCGCGATTGTTGATGCCGACGAGCTTGGTTTCGAGCCGCAGCGCGCGGGCCAATTCCGCCTCGCAGTGCACCTCGACCAGAATGTCCATGGAAAGATCATGCGCGGCGCGCGTCAACTGACTGGCCTCCTCATCATTGACGCATGCGAGAATGATCAAGATGCAGTCCGCGCCGCTCGCCCGTGCTTCATAAACTTGATAAGGATCGAACAGGAAGTCTTTGCGAAGACACGGTAAACTTGTCGAATTTCGCGCGGCGTCGAGATAAGCCAGATCGCCCTGGAAGGATGGTCCGTCGGTCAGAACCGACAGACAGGCGGCGCCGCCGGCCTCATAGGCCTTGGCCAGCGCGGGCGGGTTGAAATCGGCCCGGATCAGGCCCTTCGAAGGGCTCGCCTTCTTGATTTCGGCGATCAGAGCGAGATGGCCGGTCGCGTGTTTGGCCGCGATCGCCTTGACGAAACCACGCGGCGGGTCGTGGTCGTGCGCCTTGCGGGCCAGCGCCTCCAAGGGCATGCGCACCTTGGCCTGGGCGATCTCGCGGCGCTTGTAGGCCTCGATGGCCTTTAAAATGTCGGTCATTGATCAAGCCCCATGGCGACGGCTTTTGGCGCGGGGTCCGGGCGCGCCGCGCGGTTCGATACCTCAACAAGCTTTTGTAGGGTATCGGCCGCGCGTCCTTCGTCAATCGCCGCCGCCGCCTTCGCCACACCATCGCGGAGGTCTTCCGCTTTCTCGGCGACGACGAGAGCGGCCGCCGCATTGAAAAGGGCGATATCGCGATAGGGCGATTTCTGGCCCGCCAGAACGGCGCGCAGGGCCGCCGCATTGACGGCCGGCGTTCCGCCCTTGAGGTCGGCGAGCGATGCTCGGGGCAGGCCCGCCGCCTCGGGCGTGATCTGAAAAGAGCGGATGACGCCGCGCTCCAGCGCCGTGACGAAGCTCGGACCCGTGGTGGAGGCTTCATCGAGCCCGTCGGCGCCATGGACGAGCCAGACCCGCTCGGAGCCGAGGTTGCGCAGCGCCTGCGCCAGCGGCTCCAGCCAGCTCGCCGCAAAGACGCCGAGCATCTGATATTTGACGCCCGCGGGATTGGCGAGCGGGCCGAGCAGATTGAAGATCGTGCGCACGCCGAGTTCGGCGCGCACCGGCGCCACATGGCGCATCGCCGCGTGATGCGTTTGCGCGCTCATGAAGCCGATGCCGGCCTCCCTGATGCAGGCTTCGACCTCCGCTGGCGCAAGGCCGATCCTGACGCCGAGCAGGGCGAGCACGTCGCTGGAGCCGGACTGCGACGAGGCGGCGCGATTGCCGTGCTTGGCGACGGGAACGCCGCAGGCCGCGACGATCAGCGCCGCCAGCGTCGAGACATTGTAGGTCCCGTGCCCGTCGCCGCCGGTGCCGACGATGTCGATCGCGCGCGCCGGCGCCTCGACGCGCAGCATGCGCGCCCGCATGGCGCGAACGGCGCCGGTGATCTCGTCGATGGTCTCGCCGCGCACGCGCAAGGCCATCAGAAACGCGCCGATCTGGGCCGGCGCGACGTCGCCTGAAAAAATCTGCTCGAACGCCTCGCTCGCCTCGGCTTCAGTGAGGCTGGCGCCTGAGGCGCCCTTGGCGATCAGCGGTTTGAACGCGTCCAACGTCAGCCCTCGACCGCGGCTCGCCGCGCGTTCTCGTTCCAATGAGCGGCGAGGGCGAGGAAGTTCCCGAAAATCCGAAGCCCGTGCTCCGAAGCGATGCTCTCCGGATGGAATTGCACGCCGTGGGCGGGAAAGCGTCGGTGCGAAAGGCCCATCACCAGACCGTCGGTCGTCGCGGTGATCTTGAGATCGGGCGGCGCCGTGTCGGCGCTGACGACCAGCGAATGATAGCGCGCGGCGCGAAACGGGCCATTGATTCCATGAAAAAGCGTCTCGCCCTGATGCTGGATTGTGGCGATCTTGCCGTGCACCGGTTTTGGGGCCCGGACCACTTCTCCGCCATAGGCTTGCCCAAGCGCCTGATGGCCAAGGCAGACGCCGAAGATCGGGATGGTCGGAGCGGCCGCCTTGATGAGTTCAAGGCAGATTCCGGCCTCCGCCGGTCCGCAGGGGCCAGGCGACAGCACGATCGCGTCGGGAGCGGCGGCGATGACCTCCTCGACGCTCACCTTGTCATTGCGATAAACGCTCACCTCCGCGCCGAGCGCGCCGAGGCAATGCACCAGGTTCCAGGTGAAGCTGTCGTAATTGTCGATGAGCGTGATGGCGGTCATGGGCGCTTTTCGTCGTCGTCACGCGTGTTTTGGGCCGCAGCGGCGTCGAGGTCAAGGATGATCGGCGACGGGCGGGAGGGGGGCGACGGCGTGATCTGAGACGAAAGCGTCACATGAGCGACTTTTCGCCGGACTACGGTCTCCACCGTCCCAGCATATCGAGCCGCGATCTTTATGCGCCGCGGAGATAAAGGCGGCAAGGCGAATGGAGCCCTCTTTCAGTCCCCTCGATCGCGTCCGGATAACATCGGAATCGGCCAATGTCAGTCTGCAGCAGGCCGGCCTTCTGCAGCGCGCCGCGATCGCCCACGCCGAACGCATTGGCCGCACGCACAATGCGCTCTCGCGTCAAGCGGTGAGCAAGGCGAAAGCCCTGGCAGATCTGATAGCCAGCCCTACCATCAAGGGACAATTGGTCGAGCAAATGCTCGATTACTGGACGGACGCGGCGCAACGGACCGCGCTGACGATCGACGTGCTGCGCGAGCGCGCTGACAACGACGCCGCGCATGAGGCGGCCGGCACGCCACCCATCCTCATCTATCAAAACGAGACGATCGTTGACGGGCGGACGCTGAAGCGCCCGGTCAATTATGTGCTTCTGCGCATCGTGCCGCCAGCGGGCGTCGAGGTGCTAGACTGGAAGCGGCCCTACATGATCATCGATCCGCGCGCGGGGCATGGCGCGGGCATTGGCGGCTCGAAGCCGGACAGCCAGGTCGGAGTCGCCCTCGCCGACGGCCATCCGGTCTATTTCGTCGCCTTCCGACCGCATCCAGAACCCGGGCAGACGCTCGCCGACGTGATGCGCGCCGAGGCCGAATTCGTGAAGGAGATTGCGCGGCGCCATCCAAAGTCGCCGAAACCGATCGTCGTCGGCAATTGCCAGGGCGGCTGGGCGACGATGATTCTCGCCGCGGCCAATCCGGACATCAGCGGACCGCTCGTGATCAACGGCGCGCCGCTGTCCTATTGGTCCGGTCGCGCCGGCGATCACCCGATGCGTTACAGGGGCGGGCTCTTTGGCGGACTGGCGCCGGTTCTCATGCTCGCGGATCTCGGCCATGGCGAATTCGACGGCGCCCATCTCGTCGCCAATTTCGAGTCGCTCAATCCGGCGCGCCACCTCTGGAGCAAATATTATGAGCTCTACCGCAACGTCGATGCCGGGCGGGCGAAATTCCTTGAATTCGAGCGCTGGTGGGGCGGCTATCACTTCATGACCGAGGCCGAGATCCGCTGGATCGTCGAGCAATTGTTCGTTGGCAATCGGCTGGCGCGGGGCGAAGCCCGCATCGAACGCGGCCGTCAGATCGACATGAAACAGATTCGCTCGCCGGTCATCCTGTTCGCCAGCCATGGCGACGCCATCACGCCGCCGCAGCAGGCGCTGAACTGGATCGTCGACACCTACGCCGACGAAAACGAGATCAAAATCCGCGGCCAGCGCATCATCTACATGATCCACGAGAAGGTCGGGCATCTCGGCATCTTTGTCTCCTCATCCGTCGCCAAGCGCGAGCATTCCGAGGTGAGCTCGACGATGAAGACGATCGAGGCGCTGGCGCCCGGACTCTACGAAATGCAGATTGAGGATCAGGAGGGGGAGGGCGTTCACGCCCGCTTCCGCGTCAACTTCCAGGAGCGCAAACTGGCGGACATCGCGGCGATCGACGACGGACGCCAGGAGTCCCCGTTCGCCGCCGTCAATCGCCTGTCGGAGCTCGGCGCCGAGCTTTACGACCTCTGCCTGCGCCCGCTGGTGCAATCCTTTGTGACGCCGCACGGCGCGGCGGCGCTCCGCGCGCTGAACCCGATCCGCTTGCGGCGCAGCGCATTCTCCGATCGAAACCCCGCAATGACGCTCGTTTCTTCCTGCGCGCAACAGATCATGGCGCACCGCAAACCGGCGCCGCCGGAAAATATCTTCCGCCAGGCGGAGGCGCTGTGGGTCGAGCTGATCGCGCAGGCCATCGATCTTCATCGGGACATGCGCGACGCATGCAGCGAATTGGCCTTTTACGGCGTCTACGCCTCACCCCTCATGGAATGGGTCGGCCGCACGCATAATTTCCAGCGAACGCTGAAGGATCCCGCTGAGCTGAGATGGCTCCCCGAGGTGCGCGCGATCCTGCACAATATCGACCGCGGCGGCTTCGCCGAGGCTGTGATACGCATGCTGATCGTGCTGGCCGAAGCACGCGGCTCTGTCCGTCGCACCCGCCTCGAACGCTCCGCTCACGTCCTTAGTCACGACGAACCCTTCGCCTCGCTCGGCCCGGAGCGTCGCGCCGAACTCATTCATGAGCAGACAGTGATCGTCAACTTCGAGAAGGAGCGCGCGATCGAGGCCCTCGCGGAGCTGCTGCCTGAAATGGACGAACGTCAACGGGCCGTGGGCGTGGTGGAATTCATCGCCGGCGCGCTCGAAGAGATGGAGCCGCACACCATCCAGACGTTGCAGCGGTTCCGGCGCGTGCTCGGCCTGCCGCCGCTCGAGGTGCGCGCGGCCAAGACCGATCCCCTCGGTCCCGAAAAGATTGCGATTTAGCTACTGCCCGCGCTTGGTCCTGCTCGCGAAGCGGACCGCCTCTTCGGCGGCGCGAAACAAAGCTTGCGCCTTGTTGACGCATTCGCGTTGCTCGTAGGCGGGATCGCTGTCGTAAACGACGCCGGCGCCGGCCTGCACATGCATCACGCGGTCCTTGACGACCGAAGTGCGCAGGATGATGCAGGTGTCCATCTCGCCGGACGCGCCGAAATAGCCGATGCAGCCGCCGTAGATGCCGCGCTTGTCGGTCTCCAGTTCATCGATGATCTCCATGGCGCGCACTTTTGGCGCGCCCGAGACCGTGCCGGCCGGAAAGCCGGCGCAGAGCGCATCGATGACGTCGCAGCCGGGACCGAGCCGGCCTTCGACGTTCGAGACGATATGCATGACGTGACTGTAGCGTTCGATGGCGAATTGCTCGGTCACCTCGACGGAGCCGATTTTCGCGACGCGTCCGACGTCGTTGCGGCCGAGATCGAGCAGCATCAGATGCTCGGCGCATTCCTTTTCATCGGCGAGCAGGTCCTTGGCGAGCGCATCGTCCTCGGCCTTGGTCTTGCCGCGCCAGCGCGTTCCGGCGATCGGACGGATGGTGACCTTGCCGTCGCGCACGCGAACAAGAATCTCGGGGCTGGAGCAGACGATCTGGAACGGCCCGAAATCGAGGTAGCACAGGAACGGCGAGGGGTTGACGCGCCTCAAGGCCCGATAAAGCGCGAAAGCGGGCAGGGCGAAGGGCGCGGAAAAGCGCTGCGACAGCACGACCTGGAATATGTCGCCCGCGCGCACATAGTCCTTGGCGCGCTCGACCATCTCGTGGAAGCGGCTTTCGCTCGTGTTCGACTGCGGCGCGAAGGCGGCGAGGGCCGCGTCGGCGGCGATCGATTCATGCGCGAGCGGTCCTTCAAGCGTCGCCGTCACCGCTTCGATGCGCTCCAGCGCGCGTTCGTAAGCGGCGCGAAAGGGAACGCCAGGCGCGGGACGCAGCGGCGTCACGACGAAAATCTCTTCGCGGACGGCGTCGAACACAACCATGACGGTCGGTCGCAGCATCATTGCGTCGGGTACGCCGATCGGGTCGGGCTTTGGCGCCGCGAGGCTCTCCATCTGCCGCGCCATGTCATAGCCGAGATAGCCGAAGACGCCGGCCGCCATCGGCGGCATGTCTTCGGCTATTTCGATGCGCGACTCGGCGATCAGCGCGCGTAAGGAATCGAGCGGGGAGGCGGTGCAGGGCGAGAACGCGTCTTTCTGCGTCAGGGCGTTGCGGTTGATTTCGGCGCGTTCGCCGAAAGCGCGCCAGACGATGTCGGGGTCAAGGCCGATCATCGAGTAGCGCCCCCGCGCGGCGCCCCCCTCGACGGATTCGAGCAGAAAGATTCGACCCTGCCGCCCCGCCGAAAGCTTCAGGAAAGCCGAGACCGGGGTCTCGAGATCCGCGATGAGGCGCGCCGAAACGAGGCAAGGCTCCTTGGCCGCGTAGCTCGCGGCGAAGGCGGCGCCGGCGGCCTCATTCGAGATGCCGGCGTCAGAAAGCATCGGCGCCGCCGGTTGCGGCCGCCAGGGCCTGCGCGTTGACCTTGACGCCGAGATCGTTCTGCAGGCTCCCGAGATATTGCGCCACGAGGTCGTCGCCATAGGTTTTCTTCACCTGGCCGCCGATGGAGACGAGGCTCGGGTCCGCGAAATCGATGGGCGGGACGACCGTGTCGACGACCTTGAATATGAGGCGCCCGCCATCGTCGAGACGCGCCGAACCGACGCCGCCGACGCCCACGTTGAAGACCTGAGCAACCGCGTTGGCGGGCAGATCCTTGCCGCCGCCGCTGCGCTTCACGTCGGTCGCGTGCTTCACCTCGAGATTGCCCTCGGCCGCCGCGACGGCGTCCAGGGTTTCGCCGCCATCGAGACGCTTTGCGATATCGGCGCTTTTCGCGGAAAGCAGCCGTGCGGTCTCGTCGTCGCGCCAGGCCTTCTCGACCTCTGGCCGCGCCTCCTCGAAGGTCTTTTGCCGCGCCTTTTCGACTTTCGCGACCTCGAACCATTGATAGCCGCCTTGCGGCAGCGTCAAAGTCTCGTTGTCGACGCCGACATCGGAGGCGAAGGCCGCCTTCAGCAAGGCTGGCCCATTCGCCAGATCGGCGACCGGCGCGCCGGTCTGATCTTTTCCGGCGGCGTCGACGGCGGCGATGGAGCGCACCTCCAGTCCGGCGCCTTTCGCCGCGTCCGCCAACGACTTGCCCGATGTGCGCTGATCCTCGATCGCATCGTGGAGACGGGCGATTTCGCCCCGCGCGCGCGAGATTGCGATGTCGCGTTTGATCTCGTCCTCAACCTCGGAAAGGGGCTTGACGCTCGAGGGCTCGACCTTGGAGACGCGAACGAGAACATAGCCGAAGCGCGTCTTGACCGGGGCGCTGACGGCGCTCTCCGGCAGTTCGAAGGCGACGTCCGCGACATCCTTGTCGATCAGCTGGCCGCGCGTCACCGTGCCGAGGGAGACATCCTTGGGGGTCAGCCCCTGATCCTTGATGATGTCCTCGAAGCTCGCGCCGGCGTCGAGCTTGTCGCGCGCCGCCTTGGCCGCGGCTTCGTCCGTGAAGAGGACCTGCTCGACCGTGCGCTTTTCGGGCGTTCCGAACTTGTCGCCCTTGGTCTCGTCATAGCGTTTTTGCGCGTCCGCGTCGGAAACGGTCTCGGGCTTCGCGACGCTGTCTTGCGTCAGCGTCAAAGTGACGAGGCTGCGATATTCGGGGGCGGAATAGCCGAGCTTGCGATCCTCGAAATATTTTCGCAACTCGTCATCCGGCGGCGCCGCGACCGGGCCCGCGCTGGCGGTGGGCAGGATCAGAAAATCAACGCTGCGCGCCTCCGATTGAAAGCGATGGATCGCCTCGAGCATGGCTTTCGGCAATTGCAGGCCGGCGATCAGCGGATCGACAAGCTCATGGCGCAAAATATCGCCGCGCTGCTCGCGCACGAAGGCCTTTTCGGTCAGGCCATTGTTGCGCAAAAACTCCTCGAACTGGGCGCGATCGAATTGGCCGCCGGCCCCTTTGAACGATGGGTCTTTGGCGATCGCCTTGGCGATTTGCTGATCGCTGACGGTTAGGCCGAGCGCATCCGCCTGCTGGTTCAGCGCCGCCTCGCTGACGAGACGCGAGAGCACCTGCCGATCGAGGCCGAAATGCTTCGCTTCCTCATTGGTGATGGCGCGTTTCGCCTGGCGCTGGATCCGCTGCAGTTCGGTCTGATAGGCGTCGCGAAAGGCGTTTACGCTGATCTCTTCGCCGCCGACTTGCGCCAGCCTGTTGGCCCCGTAGCCGCTGAAATCGGTGCGGATGCCCCAGATCGCGAAGCTCAGGATGATGACGCCCATCACCAGCCCCATGATGGTGCGGCCGATCCAGCCTTGTGTTGCGGCGCGCATTGATTCCAGCATGTCGGGTGGGGCTTTCTTAATTTTCGTTGCGGCCAAGTTTGAGCCGAACGTTTACAAATCCGGCCGGGACTATAAGAAGGTGCGCCTGCGCTTGCAAACGTCTCTGCGTTTCGCGGCCCCGGAGCCGGAAGCTTTCGATTATGGATAGACCGTTGCGGCCTGGCCGTCGTCCGCTCGTCGCGGGAAACTGGAAAATGCACGGCCTTCGCAAGGATCTCGTCGAGGTCGAGAAGATCTGCGCCGAAGTGGCCGCCGGCGGCGCGGATGGGACGGAGATCGTCCTTTGCCTGCCGGCGACATTGCTCGGCGCCGCGGCGCCGATCTGCGCCGGCGCCGGGGTGGGACTTGGCGGGCAGCACTGTCACAACGAGCCGAGCGGCCCCTTCACCGGCGATATTTCCGCGGAAATGCTGAAGGATGCGGGGGCGACCTACGTCATTCTTGGCCATTCCGAACGGCGCACCGGGCATCATGAGGGGGACGAAAGCGTCCGCGACAAGGCCAACGCCGCGTTTCGGGCCGGCTTGACGGCGATCGTCTGCGTCGGCGAGACGCGGGCCGAGCGAGAGGCCGGCGACGCCTTGCCGGTCGTCGCGTCCCAGCTGGCGGGCTCCATTCCAATAACCTCGACCCCGGAATCCCTGGTCATCGCCTATGAACCGGTGTGGGCGATCGGAACTGGCTTGACGCCGACTTTGTCGGACATCGCCGGCATGCATCGATTCATCCGCGAGCGCATCGATGCGCATCTGCCGGGGATGAGCCACGGCATGCGGATCCTCTACGGCGGCTCGGTCAAGCCCGGCAACGCGGCCGAATTGATGGGCGTTTCGAACGTCGATGGCGCCCTCGTCGGCGGCGCGAGCCTGAACGCCAGGGATTTCATGGGGATCGCTGGCGTTTACCGCCATTTCTGCGAGGCCGGACCGGCGTAAAGGCGCCCTTTGCGATTTTCGCTAGCTCTTTCGGTCCGGGGCGGTGTATGAACGCGCCTCAGCGACAACTGTCGGCGCTCCCTCGCGCCTGACTTTGCGGCGTCCGCGGTGCCGTTGGATCGGCGCCGCACTGGAAGCCTCGCCTTTTGAGCCCCAATTTAAGCCGCGGCCGCCGGGATTCGCCCGAGGCCGGGCGGAGAAGAGTTTAGTCGATGCAATCGGTCTTGATCGTCATTCATCTCATGATCGTCGTCGCGCTTGTCGTGACCGTGCTCCTGCAGCGTTCGGAAGGCGGCGCGCTCGGCGTCGGCGGCGGCGGCGGCTTCATGACCGGTCGCGGTCAGGCCAATGTTTTGACCCGCGCAACCGCGATCCTCGCCGCGCTGTTCTTCGCGACAAGCCTTGGCTTGACCGTTCTCGCGCGGATCAATCAGGCGCCTTCATCGATCCTGCAGCATATCGAACCGGCGAAGCCCGCTGGCGGAACCGCCGGGGCGCCGGCGCAGGGAGCCGGCGGCAATCTGCTCGATCAATTGAAAAAGATCGAGGATCAGCGCCTGGCGACGCCGCCCGCCGCGCCGCCCGAGCCGCCCGCGAAATAGCGGCTTGCCGCGACGCGATCGCCGCGTCGCTTTGAGAAATCAGTCGAATAGGCTGAAAATCATAAAGATTATCGTTCGCGCAAGGCGAGAAGGTCAGGTGGGAGCGACCGCCGGCCGTTCGCGCGGTTCACAAGCGCGTTGAGCCCGCTCGTTTTCTTAAATTCCACCGCGCCCCGGCGCCGTCTGGCTGAAGCCGTTCGAGCTGTGGACGAACAGGGGGACCGCCCGAATTGGCTTCCCCAACCGGCGAATCTCGGATAAAGGTCAAAGCCCATGGCGCGGTATATCTTCATCACCGGCGGCGTGGTTTCATCGCTTGGCAAAGGACTGGCCTCGGCGGCTCTTGGAGCCTTGCTGCAGGCGCGCGGCTATACCGTCCGGCTGCGCAAGCTCGATCCCTATCTCAACATCGACCCCGGCACGATGAGCCCTTATCAGCACGGGGAGGTGTTCGTCACCGACGACGGCGCGGAGACCGATCTCGACCTTGGTCATTACGAGCGCTTTACCGGCCGGCCGGCGATGCGCGACGATAACATCACCACCGGACGCATCTATCAGGACATCATCGCCAAGGAGCGGCGCGGGGATTATCTCGGCGCGACAGTGCAGGTCATTCCGCATGTCACCAATGCGATTAAGGAGTTCGTCCTCGCGGGGAATGACGGCGTCGACTTCGTGCTCGTCGAGATCGGCGGCACGGTCGGCGACATCGAGGGCCTGCCGTTCTTCGAGGCGATCCGCCAGCTCGGCAATGATTTGCCGCGCGCGCATGCGATCTACATCCATCTGACGTTGTTGCCGTTCATCCCGAGCGCCGGCGAACTCAAGACGAAACCGACGCAGCATTCGGTCAAAGAGCTGCGCTCGATCGGCATTCAGCCCAATATTCTGCTTTGCCGCACCGACCGCGAGATCCCGCGCGAGGAGCGCCGCAAGCTCGGCCTCTTCTGCAATGTGCGCGAAAGCGCGGTCATCGAAGCGCGCGACGTCGCATCGATTTACGATGTCCCCCGCGCGTATCACGCCGCCGGACTCGACCAGGAAGTCCTCGCGGCCTTCGGCATCGAGCCGGCGCCAAAGCCCGACATGACCCGCTGGAACGCCGTAATGGACCGAGTCCTCAATCCCGAGGGCGAGGTGACTATCGCGGTCGTCGGCAAATACACCGGCCTCAAGGACGCCTATAAGTCGCTGATCGAGGCTTTGAGCCACGGCGGCATCGCCAATCGCATCAATGTCCGGCTCGACTGGATCGAATCGGAGATTTTCGAGAGCAACGACCCCGCCGCGCATCTCGATCATGTGCATGGCATCCTCGTTCCGGGCGGGTTTGGCCAGCGCGGCGCGGAGGGGAAAATCCTCGCCGCCCGCTTCGCGCGCGAGCGAAAGGTGCCTTATTTCGGGATCTGCTTCGGGATGCAGATGGCGGTGATCGAAGCCGCGCGGTCACTGGCTGGCGTTAGCGAGGCCAACTCGACGGAGTTCGGGCCGACCAGCGAACCCGTCGTCGGCCTGATGACCGAATGGATGCGCGGCAATGAATTGCAGATTCGCGCGGCCGAAGGCGACCTCGGCGGCACCATGCGGCTCGGGGCGTATCGCGCCGAGCTTGCCCCTGACTCCAAAATCGCCGCCATTTACGGCGCGACGGAGATTTCCGAACGCCATCGTCATCGCTACGAGGTCAACACCGCCTATCGCGAACGACTCGCCGAAAAGGGTCTCATCTTTTCAGGCGTTTCGCCGGACGGACTGCTGCCCGAAACCATCGAGCTTGAGGATCACCCCTGGTTCATCGGCGTGCAGTTTCACCCAGAGCTGAAATCGCGCCCGTTCAAGCCGCATCCGCTGTTCGCCAGTTTTATCGCGGCGGCGCTGCGTCAGTCGCGGCTGGTTTAGGCGACATTAAATGGAGTTCGGCATGGAGCTGCGCCAACTCGGCCGCACCGATCTGCGCGTATCGGCGATCTGTCTCGGCACCATGACCTGGGGCCAGCAGAACACGGAAGCCGAGGGTCACGCCCAGTTGGACTATGCGCTGGGGCAGGGTGTGAATTTCCTCGACACCGCCGAGGCTTATTCAATTCCGCCGCGCCCTGAGACGCAGGGCTCGACGGAGCGGATCATCGGCAGCTGGTTCAAGGCGCGCAAGAATCGCGACAAGGTCATCCTCGCGACGAAAGTCGCGGGTCGGGGCGAGATGACTTGGCTGCGCGGAGCGCCGACGGAGCTCAACGCCAGCAACATTCTCGCCGCCGTCGAGGGTTCGCTGAAGCGCTTGGAGACCGATTACATCGATCTTTATCAGCTGCATTGGCCGGATCGCCCGCTGCCCCTCTTCGCCGACCGGACGACGACATTTCGCGGCCTGCCCGAAGGGCCCGAAAATCCGATCGAGGAGACGCTTGAAGTTCTCGGCCGTCTCGTCAAGGCCGGCAAGGTGCGCCATGTCGGCCTCTCCAACGAGACATCCTGGGGAACCATGCGTTTCCTTGGCGCGGCGGAGGCCGGAAAAGGCCCGCGCGCCGTCTCGATCCAGAACGCCTATAATCTGCTCAACCGGACCTTCGAGATCGGCCTCGCCGAGATCGCCCTGCGCGAACAGGTGGGACTCCTCGCCTATTCGCCGCTGGCCCAAGGGTATCTCACGGGAAAATATCAGCGCGGCGCCCGCCCGCCCGGCGCGCGGACGACCCTGTTCGACCGCGGCCAGCGCTACGAGAAGCCGGGCGTCGAGGCCGCAATCGACAAATATCTCGATCTCGCCAGGGAGTTCAGCCTCGATCCGGCGCAAATGGCGCTCGCCTTCGTGACTTCGCGCTCCTTCGTGACGTCGAACATCATCGGCGCGACGACGCTGGAGCAATTAAAGACCGACATCGATTCGGTTCACGTCAAGCTTGCGCCCGACATTGAAAAGCGGATCGACGCGCTGCATCACGAGAGGGGCAACCTCGCGCCCTGAGCGGCGCCGTCACCCCCGCCCGCGATAGGGCGGCACGCCCTGATCCGGCAGCCAGAGCCCAGCCGGGGGCTCGCCCGTCTGCCAGAACACGTCGATCGGGATGCCGCCGCGCGGATACCAGTAGCCGCCAATCCTTAACCAGCGCGGCTCCAGAGCGACGACGAGGTCCTTGCCGATGCGCAGCGTGCAATCCTCATGAAACGCGCCGTGATTGCGAAACGACGTGAGATAAAGCTTCAGGGACTTTGATTCGACAAGCCATTTTCCAGGAACATAATCAATCACGAGCAGCGCGAAATCGGGCTGGCCCGTGACCGGACAGAGCGAGGTGAACTCCGGCGCGGTGAAGCGGGCGAGGTAATTTGCGTCCTCATGCGGATTGGCGACGCGCTCAAGGATCGCCTCTTCGGGGGAGGCGGGCGCCTTCACGCTGTGGCCGAGCAGGCTCGCGCCTGTTTTCGATTTCACCATGCGAAAGTCCAGCGCGAAAAATCCAGTCTTGGCGCTTTAGCGCCCGTGGTGGGCTTTAGGCCGGAGAGCCCGCGTTTTCAATCACTGATGCGCTTGCCCTCACCGCGAGGCCATGCGCCGCCATTTCGCCTCGACGCGGCGGGTCAGCGCCGCGACGCGCGCCTCCTCGGCGGCCCAGAAGGAGCGGCTTACTGCGGTCGTGCGGATCCGGGGTAGCCGCACCCGAGCTATGCGTCCGCTCGCCACGCCCGCCCCCGCCATGATCGGATCGCCGACCGCCGGCACGGAAACCGCCGCCGCGAAGGGCGAGCCGATGGCGGAAAGATGCGTTCGCGCCCGGCCGCAATAGGAGGCGGATAGCTCCGACATCTGCTCTTCGCCGTGGCCGGCGCGGTATTTCATCAGGGCGCGGCAGACGTCGCCGTTGGCGAGGCGCCAGGCCTCGGCAAGATAGGCGACGCCGTAATGCACATTGACTTCGGGCCGGGCGAGTTCGGCCGCGTCGCCGCTGAAACCAAGCATCGCGGCGGTCTCGGGCCGCACCTGCATCAGGCCGATCTCGCCGACCGTGCCGATGACGGTCGGATCATAGCCGCTTTCGATCGCCATGACGGCGTCGGCGATGTCGAAGGGCAGGCCGGTCTTCGCGGCCTCGCGCCGCAGCAGCGCGCGGAACTGGCCGTGCGGGCTGGCGTCGTCGTCGGCGCCCGGTTTTTCCCCCACAGCCGATTTTGCCGCGCCGGCGGGATTTTGCGGCGCTGCTCCGACGAGATCCGCGGGCCGGGCGACGGGCAGGGGCGCGGCCTCCGGCGGCGCGCTCTCGTCCGCCCGAGCGGGCGCGGCAAGCGCGGCGCAGAGCGCGCCGATCGTTGCGAAAGCGATTCTGCCTGCCGACATTCGGACCTCTGCCCTGAAACAGTGTTCGAGAACCGGCATGTTAGCCTAAAAAGATTAAGGGGAACCGTTGCTTTCTGGTCCGCGACATGAAATCTCGAGCGGCGCGGAGATCCGATCGACAAAAATTTTAGATGCAGGCATAAAAAAAATCCAAGCATGGTTTCTCGCCGGGGCCTTTTGTCCCGCCGAGCTTCGTCGTAAAAGCCTAGCGAACTCGCCTTGATCGAGACAGTGCAAAGAGGAACCGCCATGACCGCGATCATCGACATTGCCGCCCGTGAGATCCTGGATAGCCGCGGCAATCCGACCGTCGAGGTCGACGTGACTTTGGAGGACGGCTCGCACGGCCGCGCCGCGGTGCCGTCCGGCGCCTCGACAGGGGCGCACGAAGCCGTCGAATTGCGCGATGGCGACAAGGCCCGCTTCGGCGGCAAGGGCGTCCTGAAGGCGGTCGAGAGCGTCAACCGCGACATTTTCGAGGCTCTGAGCGGCCTCGACGCGGAGGATCAGGGCAAGATCGACAAGATCATGATCGATCTCGACGGCACGCCGAACAAGGCGAAACTCGGCGCCAACGCTATTCTGGGCGTCTCCCTGGCCGTCGCCAAGGCCGCCGCCGACGCCTCCGCGCTGCCGCTCTATCGTTACATCGGCGGCGTGCAGGCGCATGTCCTCCCCGTGCCGATGATGAACATCATCAACGGCGGCGCGCACGCCGACAACCCGATCGACTTTCAGGAGTTCATGATCGTTCCCGTCGGCGCGACCTCCCTGAAGGAGGCGGTGCGCTGGGGCTCGGAAGTGTTCCACACCCTGAAAGCCGCGCTCAAGAAGGCCGGGCACAACACCAATGTCGGCGACGAAGGAGGCTTTGCGCCCAATCTCCCCTCCGCCGAGGCCGCTCTGGATTTCATCCTGCAGGCGATCGAAAGCGCCGGCTTCAAGCCGGGGACCGACATCGCGCTCGGGCTCGACGCCGCCGCGACGGAATTCTTCAAGGACGGCGCCTATGTCTATTCCGGCGAGGGCGTGACCCGCTCGCCGCAGGAGCAGGCGCAATATCTCGCCAAGCTCGCGGGCGCCTATCCGATCGCGACCATCGAGGACGGCAACTCCGAGGACGACTGGGAGGGGTGGAAGGCGACGACCGATCTCCTTGGGCACAAGATCCAGCTCGTCGGCGACGATATTTTCGTCACCAATGTCGAGCGCCTCGCCGACGGCATCAAGAAGGGCGTCGCCAATTCGATCCTCGTTAAGGTCAACCAGATCGGCACGCTGAGCGAAACCCTCGCCGCCGTCGATATGGCGCAGCGCGCGGGCTACACGGCGGTGATCTCGCATCGCTCCGGCGAGACCGAGGATTCGACCATCGCCGATCTCGCCGTCGCGACCAACTGCGGGCAGATCAAGACCGGCTCGCTGGCGCGTTCGGACCGGATCGCGAAATACAACCAGCTGATCCGCATCGAGGAGGAGCTTGGCTCGCAGGCCCATTACGCCGGCCGCAAGGCGCTGAAAGCCTGGGCCTAATCGCTCCGGCAGGCAGACGAGCCGCCGACCGAAACGGGCAAGCCCCGGAACCTAACGCCCCTCCGGGACTTAGAGCGTCGAGCTTTTGGTCCCGGCGAACCCATGCGCAACGAAACCTCCCTCGACGCCCTGAATTTCTTTCTCGCCGATGTGCGGGAGGGCCTCGGGCCCTATCTCGCGATCTATCTGCTGACCGAGCGTCACTGGCGTGAGGACGGGATCGGGCTCGTGATGACGATCGCGGGCCTCGCCGGCATCGCCGCGCAGACTCCGGCGGGCGCGCTCATAGACGCCAGCCGCGCCAAGCGCGCGATCATCGTCGCCGCCGCCCTTATTGTGACCGGCGCGTCGGTCGTCCTTCCTTTCATGTCCTCCTTCGTGCTGGTCGCCGGATCGCAGGCGGCGGCTGGAGCGGCGGCGGCGTTCTTCGCGCCGGCCATCGCGGCGATCACGCTCGGCATGATGGGACCCAAACAATTTACGCGGCGGATTGGCAGAAACGAGACCTTCAATCACACCGGCAACGCGCTCCTGGTCGCGCTCGCAGGGGTCTGCGCGTGGAAATGGGGGCCTATCGTCGTCTTCTTTCTGCTGGCCGGCATGGCTGCGCTGTCGATCGCCAGCATCCTTGCCATCGATCCGAAAGCGATCGACAACGCCCGCGCGCGCGGACTCCTCGACGGCGACAGCCGCTCGCCCGAGAAGCCTTCCGCGCTCAAGGCCCTATTCGGCTGCAAGGGTCTCGCGGTGTTCTGCCTCTGTTGCGTGATCTTCCATCTCGCAAATGCCGCCATGCTGCCGCTGGTCGGGCAGAAGCTCGCCTTGCAAGACAGGAATCAGGGGACTGCGCTCATGTCGGCCTGCATCGTCGCGGCGCAGATCGTCATGGTCCCGATGGCCGCTCTCGTCGGACGCAGAGCAGATGCATGGGGCCGCAAGCCTCTTTTTCTCGCCGCTTTCGCGATCCTGCCCCTGCGCGGCTTTCTCTACACACTCTCCGACGATCGCTATTGGCTGGTCGCGGTGCAGACGCTGGACGGGGTAGGCGCCGGCCTTTACGGCGCGCTCTTTGTCCTCGTTGTCGCGGATTTGACGCGCGGGACCGGCCATTTCAACCTCGCGCAGGGCGCCGTCATCACGGCGCAGGGAATCGGCGCGGCGGTCAGCACAACCCTCGCCGGTCTTGTCGTCGTTCACGCCGGCTATTCGGCGGCCTTTCTCACCCTTGGCGCCATAGCGGCTGGAGGCTTCCTGCTCTATCTCTTCGGCATGCCTGAAACCCTCGCGCGAGGCCGGGACGCTCACGCAAACGCCGCGGCGCCGGCGCCGGCGCAATGACAATGGCGCAGCTCGACTGGCGCACCGTCGCTGCGGGCGCGATTTTCCTCGTCACTTTGGCGGGCATCGCCCTCGGGCGCGCGCCGGGATTGCGGATCGACCGCGCCGGCATCGCCCTCGTAGGCGCAGCCCTGATGCTGGCCTTTGGGCCGCTCGGCTTCGAAGACGCGCTGAAATCGATCGATCTCGACACGATCGCGCTGCTTCTCGGCATGATGATCATCATCGCGCAACTGCGGGTCTCCGGCTTTTTTGAACTTGCCGGCGGATTCGCGCTTAAGCGCGCGCACGGCCCGCTGGCGCTGCTGGCGGCGATTGTCATCGTCACCGGTTTTCTCTCGGCCTTTCTCGTCAATGACGCGATCTGCCTCGCCATGACGCCGCTCGTCCTCGACGTCACGCGCAAACTGCGCCGCGATCCGGTTCCCTATCTGCTCGCGGTAGCGATGGCCTCGAACGCCGGCAGCGTTGCGACGCTGACGGGCAATCCGCAGAACATGATCATCGGCGTCGCCTCGCGTATCCCCTATGCCGAGTTCGCCATGCATCTTGCGCCGATCGCCGCCGCGACGCTCGCCCTGACCTTCGGCCTCATCGCGCTCCTCCACCGGACGGAGTTCTCGACTGGCTTCACGAAGGCCGTGGACGGGCCGCGCGTGCGACGCCACCCATGGCAGATCGGCAAGGCGGTCATCGTGGCCATCGGCGTCATCATCGCCTTCTTCGCCGGCGCGCCGGTCTCCGAGGCCGCGATCATCGGCGGTTCGCTTCTCCTGGTCACCCGCGCGGTGAACCCGAAGCGGATCTACGCCGAGATCGACGGCTCACTGTTGCTAATGTTCGCTGCGCTTTTCATCGTCGTCGCCGCCGCGCAAAAGGCGCTTCTGACGCCGGATATTTTGGCCTCGGTCGGACGCTTCAACCTCGCCGACAGCTGGGTCCTCTCGGGCGTCACGGCCGCTCTCTCCAACCTCGTCAGCAACGTCCCGGCGGTGCTTGTCCTCAAGCCGTTCGTCGCGGCCATGCCGGATTCGAACAATGCGTGGCTCGTCGTCGCCATGAGTTCGACGCTCGCCGGAAATCTGACGCTGGTCGGCTCGATCGCCAATCTCATCGTCGCCGAACGCGCCAGGCGGTCGGGCGTGATCCTGTCCTTTCTCGACTATCTGAAGGTCGGGCTGCCCTTGACCCTCCTCAGCGTCGCGCTGGGCGCCTGGCGGCTCGCGTCCTGAAGAGCCTCGCGCGTTAACAGATTGCTAACGCTGATCGGCGAATGTGGCGCCATGGTCGTTCACCGGCGCCTGCGCGCGATCCTTTTCCCGCTCTGCCTCTATAGCGTCTCAGGCGCGGCCGGGGGTTATTTCGTCTGGCACGCCGTAAACGGCGAGCGAGGCCTGAAGACGCAGGACGAATATCAGCTGAAAATCGCCGGCCTGGAGACGCAATTGCGCGGACTTCAAGAGGACCGCGCACTCTGGCGGCACAGGATCGAATTGATCAATGGCGCGATCATCGACCGGGATCTTCTCGACGAGGAGACGAGGTCGTCGCTCGGGCGCGCCGACAAGAACGACCTCATCGTTCTTCTGCCGAAGGCCGCCGAGTGAGCGGGGCGGAGCGACGCGCCGATAGCAGCCAAGGCATAGCTTGCCAGTCGATTAGCAAAGAGCAAAGCTCCAAAATCTGATCGCGATCTGATTGATTGAGCCTGATTTAACGGCGCCGCGACGCTCGCTTTTCATGGCGAGCTGCGCTAGTTTCGATGCTCCGCGCCCGCCGCCCGCTCCGCATTCCGCAAAGGAGCCTCTCCATGACGAATGCAGCCGCCTCCACTCGCTCCAAGCCCGGCGCGGAGCCGCCGCATGACGAGCCTGCGCCGGCGGTGTCGTTCACCGAGGCGGAGGAGCTTGACGCCTATCGCCGTATGCTGCTGATCCGCCGGTTCGAGGAGAAGGCCGGCCAGCTTTACGGCATGGGCCTCATCGGCGGATTTTGCCATCTCTACATTGGCCAGGAGGCGGTCGTCGTCGGCGTCATGATGGCGGCGAAGCCCGGCGATCAGACCATCACGAGCTATCGCGATCACGGCCATATGATCGCCTGCGGCATGGACCCGAAAGGCGTCATGGCCGAGCTCACCGGGCGCCGGGACGGCTTGTCGAAAGGCAAGGGCGGCTCGATGCACATGTTCTCCAAAGAGAAGAACTTTTACGGCGGTCACGGCATCGTCGGGGCGCAGGTTCCGCTCGGCACCGGGCTCGCCTTCGCCGACCGCTACCGCGACAATGGCGCCGTGTCCTACACCTATTTCGGCGACGGCGCCGCCAACCAGGGGCAGGTCTACGAGAGCTTCAACATGGCCGAACTCTGGAAGCTGCCCGTGGTCTACATCGTCGAGAACAATCGCTACGCCATGGGCACCTCGGTCGAGCGCTCCTCGGCGCAGCGCGATTTCGCCATGCGCGGCCAGAGCTTCAACATTCCGGGCGAACAGGTCGACGGCATGGACGTTCGCGCGGTCAGGGCCGCAGTCGTTCGCGCGCGCGAATGGTGCGCCGGCGGCAATGGCCCGATCATCCTCGAGATGCAAACCTACCGCTACCGCGGCCACTCCATGTCCGATCCGGCGAAATATCGCTCAAAAGAAGAAGTGCAGAAAATGCGCGAGGAGCATGATCCGATCGAACAGGTGCGTGCGCGCCTCTTGCGCGACCACAAGGTCAGCGAGGACGACCTCAAGGCCATCGACGGCGAGGTCCGCGCGATCATCGCCGAGGCCGTCGATTTCGCCTCGCATGATCCAGAGCCCGACCCGGCCGAATTGTGGACGGATGTCCTGAAATAGACGCGGGCGCGGATGTCTCGCCAGGGAACTGTCGCCAGAGATTTTGCGCAGGATTTGTTTTAAGGAACTCCGATGGCGACCAACGTTCTGATGCCTGCGCTTTCGCCGACGATGGAGCAGGGCAAGCTTGCGAAATGGCTGAAAAAAGAGGGCGACGCGGTGCGCTCCGGCGACGTTCTCGCCGAGATCGAGACCGACAAGGCGACGATGGAGGTCGAAGCCGTCGACGAAGGCACGCTCGCCAAAATCCTTGTTCCGGGCGGAACCGACAATGTGGCGGTCAACACGCCGATCGCCGTGATCGCCGCCAATGGCGAGGACGCCGCGAGCGTCCCGCCGCCGCAGACTGCGCCCGCCGCACCGCCCGCCAGCAGCGCCGCATCCCCTGAGCCGCCGCAGCCAGCCCCGACGAAAGCGGCGCCGGATGGTGCGCAACCGGCGCCTGCCCCGCGTCTTGACCGCGCGCCGGAATTCCCGGCCGGGACGGAGATGGTCTCGATGACCGTTCGCGAGGCCCTGCGCGACGCCATGGCCGAAGAGATGCGCCGCGATCCCAACGTTTTCGTCATGGGCGAGGAGGTCGCCGAATATCAGGGCGCCTACAAAATTACGCAAGGGCTGCTGCAGGAGTTCGGCGACAAGCGCGTCGTCGACACGCCGATCACCGAGCATGGCTTCGCCGGCCTTGGCGTCGGCGCCGCCATGGCGGGCCTGCGCCCGATCGTCGAATTCATGACATTCAACTTCGCCATGCAGGCGATGGACCAGATCATCAACTCCGCCGCCAAGACGCTCTACATGTCGGGCGGCCAGATGGGCTGTCCGATCGTCTTTCGCGGTCCGAACGGCGCCGCCGCGCGGGTGGCGGCGCAGCACAGCCAGGACTACACGTCGTGGTTCTCGCATGTGCCCGGACTGCTCGTCGTCGCGCCCTACAGCGCGGCCGACGCCAAGGGCCTTCTGAAGAGCGCGATCCGCAACCCCAATCCGGTGATCTTCCTCGAAAACGAAATTCTTTACGGCCATAGTTTCGATGTGCCGAAAATCGACGATTTCCTGGTCCCGATCGGCAAGGGGCGCATCGCCCGCGCCGGCAAGGACGTGACGATCGTCTCGTTCAGCATCGGCATGGTTTACGCCCTGAAGGCGGCCGAAGAATTGGCGAAGGAAGGCATCGAGGCCGAAGTCATCGATCTGCGCACCATCCGCCCGATGGATACCGAACTGATCATCGAATCGGTGAAAAAAACCGGGCGCTGCGTCACCGTCGAGGAAGGCTGGCCGCAAAGCGGCGTCGGGGCCGAGATCGTCGCCGTCCTGATGGAGCGCGCCTTCGATTACCTCGACGCGCCGGTGGCGCGGATCACCGGCAAGGATGTGCCGATGCCCTATGCCGCCAATCTCGAAAAGCTCGCGCTGCCTCATGCGGACGATGTCGTCGCCGCTGCGAAGGCGGCGCTCTACCGCTGAAGTTCCGCAATCGACGCCGGCGCCCCGCTCGAAATGTGAGCCAAACATGCCAATCAACATCCTGATGCCCGCGCTTTCGCCGACGATGGAAAAAGGCAATCTCAGCCGCTGGCTGAAGAAGGAAGGCGACAAGATCAAATCCGGCGACATTCTCGCCGAGATCGAGACCGACAAGGCGACCATGGAGGTCGAGGCGGTCGACGAAGGCGTGCTCGCCAGGATCATCGTGCCGGACGGCGCCACCGATGTCGCGGTCAATGACGTGATCGGCGTCATCGCGGGGGAGGGCGAGGATGCGAGCGCGGCAACGCTTACGGCCCCTGCGCCCGCCGCCCCTGTGTCGCCGGCGACTCCTGCGCCCGCCGCGCCGGCGCCAGCCGCCCCGCCGCATGCCGCGGGAAATGGCGCCGCCGTCAATGGCCATGCGGGGCCACGCATCTTCGCCTCGCCGCTGGCGCGGCGCATCGCCAAGACCGAAGGTCTCGACCTTGCGGCGATTGCGGGCACAGGCCCGCACGGCCGCGTCATTGAGCGCGACGTCAAGGTGGCGCTGGCGCAGCCCCGGCCGCACGTGGCCAAAGCGCCGTCGCCCGCCGCGCCGCCGTTTTCGGCTCCCGCCTCCGACGATGTGATCCGCAAATTCTTCGAGCCCGGATCCTTCGACGAGGCGCCGCATGATCTGATGCGCAAGGCCATCGCTCGGCGGCTCGTCGAGGCGAGCCAGACGATCCCGCATTTCTATCTCTCGGTCGATTGCAATCTCGACGCGCTGCTCGCCCTGCGCGAGGACGTCAACGCCAGCGCCGCGCGGGATAAGGACGGAAAACCCGCCTACAAAATCTCGGTCAATGATTTCATCATCAAGGCGCTCGCGCTCGCCCTGATGCGCGTGCCGGACGCCAATGTGACCTGGATGGAAGCCGCCATGCTGCGGCACAAGCACGCCGACGTCGGCGTCGCCGTTTCGATTCCGGGCGGCCTGATCACGCCAATCATTCGCTCGGCCGACGTGAAGAGCATCTCCGCCATTTCGAACGAGATGAAGGATCTGGCGGCGCGCGCCAGGGCGCGGAAACTGAAGCCCGTCGAATATGAGGGCGGCTCGTCCTCGGTCTCCAATCTCGGCATGATGGGGGTCAGGAATTTTTCCGCCATCATCAACCCGCCGCAGGCCTCGATCCTCGCGGTGGGGGCGGGCGAACAGCGCGTCGTCGTCAAGGATGGCGCCCCAAGCGTCGCGACGCTGATGAGCGTGACGCTCTCGACCGATCACCGCGCCATCGACGGCGCGCTCGGCGCCGAACTGCTCGGCGCCTTCAAATCCCTGATCGAACGCCCCGTCGCTATGCTGGTTTGACGGAGGGAGCGCGCATGGCCGACCCCTATGACATCCTCATCATCGGCGGCGGCCCCGGCGGCTATGTCGCCGCCATCCGCGCGGCGCAGCTAGGTTTCCGCACGGCCGTCGTCGAACGCGAGCACCTTGGCGGCATCTGCCTCAACTGGGGCTGCATTCCGACCAAGGCGCTGCTGCGCACGGCCGAGATTTTTCATTACATGCATCATGCCAAGGATTTTGGGCTGACGCTCGAGGGCAAGGCCGGATTTGATGTCGGCGCTGTGGTGAAACGCTCTCGTGCGATCTCCGCGCAGCTCAACGCCGGCGTCGGCTTCCTGATGAAGAAGAACAAGATCGACGTGATTTGGGGCGAGGCGACGATCGAAAGGCCCGGCAAGGTCACCGTCGCGGCCACGAAAAAACCAGCCGTCCTGCCGCAAAATCCGGTTCCGAAAGGCGTGTTAGGCCCCGGCGCCTATGAGGCCCAGCATATCATTGTCGCCACCGGCGCGCGCCCGCGCGTGTTGCCCGGCATCGAGCCCGACGGCGAGCTGATCTGGACCTATTTCGAGGCGATGAAGCCGGCCGCCTTTCCCAAAAGCCTCATCGTGATCGGCTCGGGCGCCATCGGCATCGAATTCGCCTCCTTCTATCGCAGCATGGGCGCAGAGGTGACGGTGGTCGAAGTGCTGCCGCAGATCCTCCCCGTCGAGGACGCCGAAATCGCCGCCCATGCCCGCAAGCGCTTCGAAAAGCAGGGCGTCAAGATCTTCACCGCGACGAAGGTGACCAAGGTCGAGAAAAAGGGCGACGGCGTGATCGCCACGATCGAGGACGAGAAGGGCGCGACGCAGACGCTGGCGGCTGAAAGCATGATCTCGGCGGTCGGCGTTGTCGGCAATGTAGAAAATCTGGGCCTCGAAGCGTTGGGGGTCGCCGTCGAGAAGGGAACCATCAAGATCGACGGGCTGGGCCGCACCAATGTCGCCGGCGTTTACGCCATTGGCGATGTCGCGGGACCGCCCATGCTGGCCCATAAGGCCGAGCATGAAGGCGTCATTTGCGTCGAGGCGATCAAGGGGCTGCATCCGCATCCGATGGACAAGCTCATGATCCCTGGCTGCACTTATTGCAGTCCGCAAATCGCCTCCGTCGGCCTCACCGAGGCGAAAGCCAAAGAGGCGGGCTTTGAGGTTAAGGTCGGGCGCTTTCCCTTCATCGGCAACGGCAAGGCGATCGCGCTTGGCGAACCTGACGGACTCGTCAAAACGATCTTCGACGCCAAGACGGGGCGGCTCCTCGGTGCGCATATGGTCGGGGCCGAGGTCACCGAGCTGATCCAGGGCTTCGTCGTCGCCATGAATTGCGAAACGACGGAGGAAGAGCTGATCAACAGCGTCTTCCCGCATCCGACCCTCTCAGAGACGATGCACGAGAGCGTGCTCGACGCATTTGGAAGGGTGATCCACACGTGAAGCGCCGCGCCTATTCGATCGGCAGCCAGCGCGTTCCGACTTTATGGTAGCGCTTCTTGACCGCGGCCCAGGCGACGCGAAAGGCGATTTCCTCTTTGCGAGGGTCGCCGCTATATTCGTCATAGGCGCTGTTGAAGGCCGCCCTGAAAATATCCTTTGCGTGTTCCGGCAAATGGTCGCGCACGGAAGGCGGCAAATCTTCGTTGGCTGCGTAGGGCATGGCGGACGCCTTTGATGATCCTCGTGGGTTCAGTCTTATATATGCGTATGGGATTTCAATATCGCGCTCCGCTTCTGCGGGAAGCCGGACAATAAGATGGATTTTGACCCGACCTTGAGCTTGCAAGCGCAAGCGCCGCCGCGCCACCCCGAGAAGGCGCATCGACCCGATCAGCCGGTCCTGCGCAAGCCTGACTGGATCCGGGTCCGGGCGCCGGGCTCGGCGGAATGGGCGGCGACGCAGAAAATCGTCAAGGACCACAAGCTCGTCACCGTCTGCGAGGAGGCCGGCTGCCCGAACATCGGCGAGTGCTGGGCGAAAAAGCACGCGACCTTCATGATCATGGGCGATACCTGCACGCGGGCCTGCGCCTTCTGCAACGTCAGGACCGGCCTGCCGCGCGCGCTCGATCCAGACGAGCCCGCGCGCGTCGCCGACGCCATCGCCAAGCTCGGCCTTTCCCATGTCGTCATCACCTCGGTCGATCGCGACGATCTTGGCGACGGCGGCGCGCGGCATTTCGCGCAGGTGATCGAAGCGATCAGGCGGGTCAGCCCGGCGACGACCATCGAGGTGCTGACGCCGGATTTTCTGCGCAAGCCCGGCGCGCTCGAAATCGTCGTCGAGGCGAAGCCGGATATCTTCAACCACAATCTCGAAACGGTCGCGTCGAAATATCTCAATGTGCGGCCCGGCGCGCGCTATTTCCACTCGATCCGGCTGTTGCAGCGGGCGAAGGAGCTGGATCCCACCCTTTTCACCAAATCCGGCATCATGCTCGGCCTTGGCGAGGAACGCTGCGAAGTGCTGCAATTGATGGATGATTTGCGCAGCGCCGACGTCGACTTCATGACCATCGGCCAATATCTGCAGCCGAGCAAAAAGCATCACGCCGTCGCGCGCTTCGTGACGCCCGAGGAGTTCGTCTCCTATGCCGACATTGGCCGCGCCAAGGGCTTTCTGCTGGTCTCGTCGTCGCCTTTGACGCGGTCGTCGCATCATGCGGGGGAGGATTTCGCGCGGTTAAGGGCGCGGCGGCTCGCCCTTGCCGGCGGGCGGCTGAATCGCTAGACCCTTTCGGCGTTTAAGCGAAACGTCTCGTCGCGCCGATCCGGCGCTTTCACAATTTTGACGGCGCATGCCTTCCTTTCGAACCACCCGCAAGATTCGCCATAGCGCGCAGGAAATGTTCGACCTCGTGGCCGATATTGAATCCTATCCGCAGTTCCTGCCTCTGTGCGTGGCGCTCAAGGTGCGCACACGGACGGAGGAGGCGGGCGTCGTGACGAAGGTCGCCGAGATGTCGGTCGGCTACCGGGCGATCCGCGAAACCTTTACGACGCGCGTCGCCTGCGATTCCGCCGCCCGCAAGATTTTCGTCGAATATATCGACGGACCCTTCCGGCATCTTGAAAATCGCTGGAGCTTTCACGAGCACGCGGAGGGCGTCTGCCTCGTCGAATTCCAGATCGCCTATGAGTTCAAGAGCCGCGCATTGAGCCTCCTCATGGGCGGCATGTTCGACACGGCGTTTCGCAAATTCTCCGAGGCGTTCGAGCGCCGTGCCGACATCGTCTATGGCGCGCCCGCGGCCTGAAGCAGAAGGTCGAGCGCCACAGTGACGGCGGCGAGCCGCACCTTCGTGCGGCCGAGATCGCCGAAGCGCTTTTCGACGAGCGTCAAAGGCGCGCCGCGGCGGGCGCATCCGAAATGGACGAGGCCGACAGGTTTTTCGTCGGATCCGCCGCCGGGGCCGGCGATGCCGGTAATGGAGACGGCGACATCGGCGGGTGATCTTTCCAGCAGCCCCGCCGCCATCGCCTGCGCGACCTCGGCGCTGACCGCGCCGAAGCGATCGAGAAGGGCGGCGTCGACGCCAAGACACTCCGCCTTCGAGAGATTGGAGTAAGTGACGAGACCGCGCTCAAGGACATCCGAGGAGCCGGCGATCGACGTGATGAGGCCCGCGACGAGGCCGCCGGTGCAGGATTCGGCGGTGGCGAGGGTCAGGCCGCGGGCGCGATAGAACCCGATCAACTCCGCCGCGCTTTCGCTGAGCCGCTCATCGAACATGCCGGCCTCCTTGCGACGAGCCTTCAGAGCGGCAGGCGAATGGTTGCGATGGCCATCGCAGCGATGCCTTCCTCGCGCCCGGTGAAGCCGAGACGTTCGCTGGTCGTCGCCTTGACCGCGACGCGCTCCACCGGAATGTCGACGATCGCCGCGATGCTGTGGCGGATCGCATCGCGGTGCGGGCCGACCTTCGGCCGCTCGCACACAAGCGTGGCGTCGATATGCGCGATCATGCCGCCGCGCGCGCGCACGCTCGCCGCCGCCGCGGCGAGAAAGATCTTCGAGGCGGCGCCGCGCCATTGCGGATCGGAAGGCGGGAAATGGCTGCCGATATCGCCGTCGGCCAGCGCGCCGAACAGCGCATCGGTGATCGCATGACTTAAGACGTCGGCATCGGAATGGCCGACAAGACCCTGATCATGCGTGACTTTCACCCCGCCGAGCCAGACATGATCGCCAGGCCCCAGCGCGTGCACATCATAGCCCTGGCCTGTGCGGATATCCTGCAGATCGCGGATCAGTCGCGCTTCCGCGAGGCCGACGTCGCCCGCGCTGGTGATCTTCATATTGCCGGTATCTCCCTCAAAAACATGGACGCGATGACCCGCCCATTCGGCGATGGCGGCGTCATCCGTGAGTTCGACGGCGCCCGCGGCGGCGGCCTTTCGATGCGCCGAGAGGATCAATTCGAAATCAAACGCCTGCGGCGTCTGCACCGCGCGCAGGCGAGCGCGGGGCGCGGTCGCGACAATAGCGCAATCCGCGTCGATTTCCTTGATGGTGTCGGTCACGGCGACGCCGGGAATGGCGGCGCCATGCGCTGTCGCGGCGATGATCGCCCGCTCGATCAGGGCCTTGCTCGCGAAAACGCGCGCCGCATCGTGGATCAGGACAACGCCCGGACGGTCGGCCTCGAGCGCTTCGAGCCCGGCGCGAACGCTGTCCTGCCGCGTCGCGCCGCCGAAGACCGGCGCTTTCAGGCGGCGCGCGGCCGACGCGTCGAGCGCGGCGACGCTGGCCTGATAGAGTTCGAGATGGTCAGGGTGAATGACGGGCGCGATCAGCGCCTCCGGCGCGGCGCGATGGAGCGCGGCCAGCGTATGCGCCAGAACGGTTCGTCCGGCGAGGCTGCGATATTGTTTCGGCAGTCCATCGCCCGCCCGTGCGCCGCGGCCCGCCGCGACGACCAGAATGGCCAGTTCTGCGCTCGCACGGGGGGGACGGAGGTTCATCGGATGCTTTTCCCGGAAGGAGCACGCTGTTCCTGTCTCTCTTTTCAAGCGCTGCGTCAATTTCTCAGCGATGCGGCGGGGCTCCGCGATTGCCGCCGTGAATATCCCATTGTCGCGCTGCACAAATTGATTATGATGTAGGCATGAGCGATAGTGCTAATAATTTAGGCAGCAGCGGGCAGGGGTTTCAGATCGGTCGGGTGTGGGTCGAGGGTCGAGCCATGCTGGCGCCGATGTCCGGCGTCACGGATATCGCCATGCGTCGTCTCGCCAGGCGGTTCGGGGCTTCGCTCGTCGTCACCGAAATGGTCGCGGCCGACGCCTATGCGCGCGGCGATGTGGCCAACCGGCTCAAAGCCGAGGGCAGCGGCGTTTCTCCGCACATGGTGCAGATCGCTGGCTGCGAGCCCGATTCGATGGCCGAGGCCGCGCGCATAGCGGAGGATTCGGGCGCCGCCATCATCGATATAAATATGGGCTGTCCCGCCAAAAAGGTGACGGCCGGCTACGCCGGATCGCATCTGATGCGGAATTTGCCGCTGGCCGTCGATTTGATCCGCGCCACGGTTCGCGCCGTTCGCATCCCCGTCACGCTCAAAATGCGCCTTGGCTGGGACGCCGGCTCGATCAACGCGCCCGAGCTTGGCCGCCTCGCTGAATCCGAGGGGATCGCCATGCTGACGGTGCATGGCCGCACCCGCTGTCAGTTTTACGCTGGAGAGGCGGACTGGGGCGCGATCCGCGCGGTCAAGGCCGCCGTCTCCATTCCGGTCGTCGCCAACGGCGATTGCGCCAGGCTCGCCGATGTCGACTCGATGCTGGAGGCGTCTCGCGCGGACGCCGTCATGATCGGGAGGGCGGCGTTGGGGCGGCCCTGGATCGTCGGCGACGCCGCACATTATTTGGCCACGGGATCGACTCGCGCCGAACCGACGCGCGCGACGCGCAAAGATGCGGCGCTGGAGCATTACGAGGGCATCCTCGAACTGTTCGGCGCGTCGCAGGGGCTGCGCCACGCGCGAAAGCATCTCGCCGCCTATGCGCAATGGTCGGGCGCGCGCGACGTCCTCTCCCTGCGCCGCCGTCTAGTGACCGCGGAGGATTGCAAAATGGTTCGATCCATTCTGTGCGAGACGTTTGAGGCTTCTTGCGAAACGCCTCTCGCGGCGGAGGCGGCGTGATGGCGACGCTTTCGGCTCCGCGCCGCGACGAATCCCCGTTTGATGCGGCGTCCGGGATCGACGCCGGCAGACTTCTCGACGCCTTGCCGCATCCGGTCCTCGCCGTGCGGCTCGACGGCGCCATCGCCGACGCCAACGTCGCTGCGGAGACGTTTTTCGCCATGAGCCGGCAGTCGATGCGCCAGCTCAACCTCAGCCAGCTCGTCGCCAGCGGCTCGCCGCTTCTCGATTTCGTCGAGCAGGTCAAGACAAGCGGCGCCGCGTTCAACAGCTATCGCGTCGAACTCAGCCTCGGCAAAGCCGGAGGCGCCGACCAGCTGGTCGACATTTTCGTGACGCCTCTGCCGGAGTTGGAGGATGGCGTCGTGGTCATGGTGCAGGAGCGCTCGCTGACCGAAAAAATGGACCGGCAGCTGAACCACCGCGGCGGCGCGCGTTCGGTCGCCGCCATGGCCTCGATGCTGGCCCATGAAATCAAGAATCCGCTCTCCGGCATCAGGGGCGCGGCGCAGCTGCTCGAAACGGAGGCCAATGATTCAGATCGCGCGCTGACCCGGCTGATCTGCGAGGAGACCGACCGGATCGTCAAGCTCGTCGACCGCATGAGCGCCTTTTCGGACGGGCGTCCCGTCGAGCGGGAGAGCGTCAACATTCACGCCGTTCTCGACCACGTGAAGAAGGTGGCGCAGGCCGGCTTCGCCCGCCACATCCGCTTCCATGAAAACTACGATCCCTCGCTTCCGCCTGTTCTCGGCAACCGGGATCAACTGATCCAGATGTTCCTCAATCTCGTCAAGAACGCGGCCGAGGCGATCGGCGATGAGAGCGATGGCGATATCGAGCTGTCGACGGCATTCCGGCCCGGCGTTCGCATGCAAATTCCCGGATCGAAAGGACCGGTCAGCCTGCCGCTCGAATTTTGCGTCCGCGACAACGGCTCCGGCGTTCCCGAGGAAGTAATGCCCTATCTATTCGATCCCTTCATCACCACGAAAGCCAGCGGGACTGGCCTTGGACTTGCATTGGTCGCCAAGATCATTGGAGATCACGGCGGTACCATTGAATGTGAATCCTTGATGAGGCGCACCACATTCCGGGTCCTTATGCCGATATATTCGCCGCGTCAGGGTCGAGGCGAAAAGCGCGGCTGATGGCAATCCATTTCGGCGGACCGCCCCGCCGAACAGCCGCCTCGAAAGTCCACGCGCATAAAAACCGCGATCGCTCGCTCCGCGACCGACGCCGCGCCTTTAGGAGAGGAATTTAATGGCGACCGGACATATCCTCATCGCCGACGATGACACAGCCATTCGCACGGTGCTCAGTCAGGCCTTGTCGCGCGCCGGCTATGACGTGCGCGCCACTGGCACGGCGGCGACGCTTTGGCGCTGGGTGCAATCGGGCGATGGCGACCTCGTCATCACCGATGTCGTGATGCCCGACGAAAACGCCTTCGAACTCCTGCCCAAAATGAAAAAATTGCGCCCCGATCTGCCGATCATCGTGATGAGCGCGCAAAACACTTTCATGACGGCGATCAAGGCGTCCGAACGCGGCGCTTACGATTATCTGCCAAAGCCCTTCGATCTGCGCGAACTCGTGTCGATCGTCGGACGCGCGATGAGCGAACCCAAAAATCGGGTCAAGGTCGAGCGCAACGAAGAGCTGGAGGGCATGCCGCTGGTCGGGCGCTCGCCGGCCATGCAGGAGATCTACCGGTCTCTCGCCCGGCTCATGCAAACCGATCTCACCGTGATGATCAGCGGCGAATCCGGCACCGGCAAGGAACTCGTCGCGCGCGCGCTGCACGATTACGGCAAGCGCAAGAAAGGTCCTTTCGTCGCCATCAACATGGCGGCGATTCCGCGCGATCTCATTGAGAGCGAATTGTTCGGGCACGAAAAAGGCGCCTTCACCGGCGCCAACCAGCGCTCCGCCGGGCGTTTCGAGCAGGCCGAAGGGGGCACCCTTTTTCTCGACGAGATCGGCGACATGCCGATGGAGGCGCAGACCCGGCTCCTACGCGTGCTGCAACAAAGCGAATATACGACCGTCGGCGGCCGCATGCCGATCAAGACCAATGTCCGGATCATCGCCGCGACGAACAAGGATCTTCTGGTGCTGATCCAGCAGGGTCTGTTTCGCGAGGATCTGTTCTTTCGCCTCAACGTCGTTCCCTTGCGGCTGCCGCCGCTGCGCGAGCGTGTCGAGGACATTGGCGATCTCGCCCAGCATTTCTTCGCGCAGGCCGCCAATGAGGGATTGCCCTTGAAGCATATCGAGCCGGACGCGCTCGAACGGCTGAAGCGCTATCGCTGGCCGGGCAATATCCGCGAGCTCGAAAATCTGACGCGTCGGCTCGCCGCCCTCTACCCGCAGGACGCCGTGACGGCTCAGCTCATCGACGTGGAGCTGGCCATCAGCGCGCCGCCGCTGACGCAGGGTTTTGCGGTCGCCGGCGGAGGCGGACGGGCGCAGGAGCAAGAACGCGCGCCGACCCTCGCGAGCGCCATGGAGCGCCATCTCTCCGAACTGTTTCGGGGACATGGCGACAGCCTGCCGCCCCCCGGCCTTTACCACCGCATTTTGCGCGAACTGGAGTATCCGCTGATTTCGGCGGCGCTCGCGGCGACGCGAGGCAATCAGATCAAGGCCGCCGAGCTATTGGGACTCAATCGCAACACGCTGCGCAAAAAAGTGCGCGACCTCGATATCAGGTTGATGCGCTCGCCGAGATAGGGGGGCGGCGCCCGCCTCCGCGATTTTCCCAGGATTTGGTTGTGTGCCCGCGCAGGCCGTTCGAAGCTGGCGTCAGCGACGCCCGATTCCCGGACGCAGCGCAAAAATTTGCGCCTCCGGCATCATTTCCGGCAAGATTGTGGTCGCGGAAATGTCGCAATCATGCAACACCGTGGCATAAGAGCAACGGGGATTCGGCTTTTTGCATCCCCTCATGCATTTTCACGTCCGGCGAATAGCGCAGCGCGCTAGGCGACGCCCGGAAAATGCTTTGGTCCTGACCAAACGGCCATGAGCGACAAGAAAAAAGCGCGGAAACTTTTCGGAGCCCCGAGCGACCGCCGATTCACGGTCCGCTTCGGGCCGGCCGCCGTCATTTTGGTGCTGCTCCTCGCGCTCGGCAGTTTTCTCGTCTTCGCCGACCTCACGCCGATCGCGCCGACCGACGCTATTCTGCTCGGCCTCTTCATCGCCAATGTGCTCGGCATCTTTCTCATTTTTTGTTTCATCCTGGTCGAGGCCTACTCCCTTTTCAAGGCGCGCCGCGCCGGGGTCGCCGGGTCGCAGCTTCACATCCAGATCGTAGCGCTGTTCTCGATCGTCGCGGCCGCGCCGGCGCTGCTCATGGCGTGGGTCGGCTCCGTCACCCTGGAGCGCAGCCTCAATCCCTCTTTCATGCGGGACGGCCGGGCCTTCGTGCAGACCACGATCGATGCGGCGCGGCTGTTTCGCGAGGGGGAATGCAAGGCGCTGCTCCAGGAGGCGCGGCTGACGGCGTCCGATCTCGACCGCGCCAAGCTCATGTTTGAAGTCGACCGGCCGCTGTTTCACGACTTTTTCAGCACCCGCGCGCGTTTTCTGGGCTTTACAGCGGCCGCCTTGTTGAAGTCGGACGACTCGATCGTCGAGAAGATCGACGCCGGCGCCGCTGTCGGCAACGCCATTCCGCGGCCGGAGGCGAGCGATTTCGACGATGCGCGCAAGAACGAGCCCTTGTGTCTCGTTCTCGACCAGGGACGGACATTCGCCGCCCTTCGCGCGCTGAACTCCTTTCAGGACACGTTTCTCTATGTCGCGCGGCCAGTGGATCCGTTCACCGTGGAGTTTCCCCGCCAGGCCGCAGGCCTCGTCGCGCTTTACGACGGCTTCGACTCGCATCGGCGCGTCTTCCGGATCGTCTTTGCAACGATGTTCGTCCTGATCGCGCTGATTATGCTCCTGTCAGCGACCTGGCTTGGCCTTTCCTTCGCCAATCGCCTCGTCGCGCCGATCCGGCGCCTGATCGCGGCGACCGATCAGGTCTCATCCGGCAATCTTAACGTGCAGGTCGCCGTGCGCAAATCGGAAGGCGATCTCGCCCATCTTGGCGAAACCTTCAACAAGATGACCTCGGAGTTGCGCCTGCAGCAGAACCGGCTCGTCGCGGCGAGCCAGCTCATCGACGAGCGGCGGCTGTTCACCGAAGCGGTTCTGTCGGGCGTCCCCGTCGCCGTGGTGGGCGTCGGCCCAAAGGGCGAAATCACCGTGCTCAACCCTTCGGCCGAACGTCTCATCCCGCCGGCGGGGGAGGGCGCGACCGCCATCGTCGGCAAGCCGGTGGATGTCGTCCTGCCCGAAATCAAGGAAGCCTTCGCCGAGGCGCGCGCCGGCCAGACGCGAATGGCTCCGACGGAGATCTCGCTGACCCGCGGCGGCCTCGAGCGGTTGTTCAGCGTCAGCATCACAAGCGCGCCGACCGGTCGCGCCGACAAGAGCTATATCGTGACGCTCGACGACATCACCGATCTCGTCAGCGCACAGCGGACCGCCGCCTGGGCGGACGTCGCCCGCCGCATCGCGCATGAAATCAGGAATCCGCTGACGCCGATCCAGCTTTCGGCCGAACGGCTGAAGCGCAAATATGGCCGGCTCATCACGCAGGATCGCGACATCTTCGATCAATGCACCGACACGATCGTTCGACAGGTGGACGACATCAAACGCATGGTCGACGAGTTCTCCTCTTTCGCGCGGATGCCGAAGCCTCGCGTGGAGAGCAACGATCTTGGCGAATGCATCCGCCGCGTCCTGTTCCTGATGCGCGTCGCCCATCCCAATATCGTCTTCGAGGACCATCTGCCGAGTCATGAGGTGCTCGGCCATTTCGACCGCCGACTCTTGTCGCAGGCCTTGACCAATATCGTAAAGAACGCGACTGAAGGCATCGAGGCCTATGCCGGCGACCCCAGCTTCGCGGGCCATATTTCAGTCACTCTTTCCGTCGCCGCCGACACTGTGTTCATCGATATCGTCGATAATGGCAAAGGCTTCCCGAAAGACAACAGGCAAAGGCTGCTCGAGCCCTATATGACGACCCGGGCGGAGGGGACCGGGCTCGGACTTCCGATCGTCGCCAAGATCCTCGCTGATCACGGCGGCGGATTGGAGTTGCGCGACGCGCCGCACGGACGCGGCGCGTGGGTCAGACTGTTTTTCCCCTTGAACGACGCAACGAAAATCGACGCCGGCGGCGGGGACGAAAACGGGGCGGAAAATCAGGTCGCGGACGCGTTGGATCAGGCCGAGGCCCCGGCGGCGATAGAAAGATCGTGAAGGAATCCCATGGCAAGCGATATCCTGATCGTAGACGATGAAGCCGACATTCGCGATATCGTGTCCGGCATCCTGACGGATGAAGGCCACGGCGCGCGAACGGCCAAGAATTCGGACGAGGCCCTCGCCGCGATCGAGGCGCGCCGGCCAAGTCTCGTCTTTCTGGACATCTGGCTGCAAGGCTCGAAACTCGATGGCCTGCAGATCCTCAAGATCGTCAAGGAGCAGCATCCGATGCTGCCCGTGGTGATGATCTCCGGCCATGGCAATATCGAGACGGCGGTGTCCGCCATCAAGCTCGGCGCCTATGACTTCATCGAGAAGCCGTTCAAGGCCGACCGCTTGGTGCTTGTCGCCGAACGCGCCCTCGAGGCCTCCCGGCTGAAACGAGAGGTCAACGAGCTTCGCCATCGCTCAGGGGCCGCCAACACGATTGTCGGCCGCTCGACCGCCATCAATCAATTGCGCCAGACCATCGAGCGGGTCGGACCGGCCAATTCGCGCGTCCTGATCACCGGCGCGCCGGGCTCCGGGAAGGAGCTTGCCGCGCGCTCGATTCATGCCGCCTCGGCCCGCGCGAACGGACCCTTCGTCGTCATCAACGCCGCGACGATCGCCCCCGATACGATGGAGATCGAACTCTTCGGCGTCGAGCCGAAAGATGGCGGCGGGCGCCGGATCGGCGCGCTCGAGGAAGCGCACGGAGGCACGCTCTACCTCGACGAAATCGCCGACATGCCGCGGGAAACCCAGGGCAAGATCCTGCGCGTTCTGGTGGAGCAGAATTTCCAGCGCGTCGGCGGCCTGACGCGCGTCCATGTCGACGTCCGCATCATTTCGTCGAGCGCGCGCGACCTTGCCGCCCTCATCGCCGACGGGTCGCTCCGCGAGGATTTGTTTCATCGCCTCGCCGTGGTGCCGGTGCGCGTGCCCTCCCTGTCCGAACGGCGCGAGGACATTTCGCAGCTCATCGCCTTCTTCATGGAGCAGGTGTCGGCGATGACGGGGATGCCCAAGCGCGTCATCGCCGACGACGCCATGGCGGTCCTGCAATCACACGACTGGCCGGGCAACATCCGGCAACTTCGCAACAATGTGGAGCGTCTCATGATCCTCGCGGCCGGCGATCCGGACGCAGCCATCACGGCCGATCTGCTGCCCTCCGAAATCGGCGCACTGGTGCCCTCGACGCCGAACGGAGCGGGCGGCGAAAAGCTGATGAGCCTGCCCCTTCGCGACGCCCGCGAGGTCTTCGAGCGGGAATATCTGGTCGCCCAGATTAACCGGTTCGGCGGCAATATTTCGCGCACCGCCGAATTCATCGGCATGGAGCGCTCCGCGCTGCATCGCAAGCTGAAGTCGCTTCGAGTCGATTGAGGCGCGGGGCTCCTCATCACGTCGGATCCAGATCGAGACTGCGTCACAATGACGAGCGATGCGCTGCGTCCCGTTGCGCTATATTCGAAAAAATCCGGGGTTGGCGCGACATAGCCGAGCCGGCGGCGGCGATGGATGGAGACTCGGTTGATGTCCTTCAAGACCGCACTACGCAACGCGGCGCCGTCTCTCTATACCGTCGCGCTTCGATTGCGGCGCTCAGACGTCGTCGGCTATCTCGAATCCATTCCGCGGTTTCGCGCGCTGCAGGCCGCGCAGGCGTCAAACGGCGGCCACTTCGCCGTCAATTTCACAGGCAAGGTCGGATTCGCGGGGACGCTCTCGCAGGTCATTGCGATCTTATTGTATTGCAACAAGAATAATTTGCGTCCTGTGATCAGGGTTACAAATCCTCTATACACAAACCAGACCGACGGAACGCATAATTGGTTTTGCGATTTCTTCGATTATGTCGATGAGGTTCCGCCCGAGGT